>Ga0068856_100008480_pt1 | contig 10000 bp, 27 predicted proteins | sample KBSCornC62_FD_66595 | JGI IMG/M metagenome (GOLD analysis project Ga0068856, IMG submission 66595) | Corn rhizosphere microbial communities from Kellogg Biological Station, Michigan, USA - KBS Corn C6-2 | ecosystem: Host-associated > Plants > Roots > Rhizosphere > Soil ... | reverse complement strand
AAGCTGGTCGGCAGCAAGAGCCCGGCACGCGTGGCGGTGAACGGTCAGCTGGACCGGCTCATCGCCACCGGCCAGGGGTACGTCAATCGCCAGCAGCTGCGGGCTGTGCGCCGAGGCGGCGGTACCCGCAAGGTCATCACCAGTGAGGCGGTGGGCCGCGCGTACCCGAAGCTGTGGGAAGCTGCGCGCCCCGTGAGCCCGTTGCTGGGTATCAAGAACCCGACGCTGACCCCGGCCGTGTGGCCCCAGGCCCGCATCCTGACCAGCGACGAGGCGTGGGCGGAGTTAGAGCGGCAACGGCGCGCGAACACGGTGGCGACCGCGCAGGCCAGCGAGGCCCGGCACCTGATCAACGAGGTGTTCCAGGCCGTGGTGGCGGTGTGGCCGGGCGACCCCCAGGTCACCACGGATGGCTGGGTGCTCGGGTGGAGTCCGTCGCAGCGGTTCAACGAGGGGCTGTGCCGTCAGCTGGCCGAGCAGCAGGGCATCGACCTGGGGCCGTTGGAGACGGTGGCGTCCACGACGGGGTACGTGCAGTACATGCTGATCGCGGCCGGTGAGGATGACGAGGGGGCGGATTACTGTGCTGATTAGGTCGCGTTTCGGGTTAGGTTATATTGGATATCTATGACCACCCGAACCACCTCCGGAGCCCCTCGGAAGATGGGCCGACCACGCGGACCAGCAAAGGTTTTGCTGCCCGTGAAAATGACCCCTGACCAGCGCAAACGCTTCAAGATCGCGTGCGCCGAGGAAAACCGCACTTACGGCGACCTGATCATGCTTCTGCTCGACCGTCGTGACAGGGCCTTGGCCCAACAGCGGCGTGCCCAGGCGCACCCGTTGCACACCCCGAAATCGGCCTACCCAGGAGGCAGCCACCGTGCCTAAGTTCGACGTAGTGACCCAGCGCACCACCCGCATCGAGGCGGCCGACCTGTCCGTGGCGGCCCAGATCGTCATGGACGCTGAGGACGGCAGCCGGGACCTGCCCGAGTCGGCCGACCGGGGCGACTGTGAAGTCATGGCCGTGCGCAAGGTGGTGCGGTACTGATGGGCACCATTGACGACATGCACGACGACGAGGTCCGCGCCCGGCTGGGCATGAAGCCGGTCGGCCGTGAGCAGACCCTGGAGGAGCGCATCGAGGCCAACGCGGTGCGCGCCATGCCCGAGCCCGAGGACTGCGACCCCACGTCGCTGACGGGGTCGGTGAAGCCGTGAGCGCGCACGACATGCCGCCGTTGCCCGACCCCACGGTGCACCCCCTGCTGGAAGTCCTGGCCACCATGGTGGAGCGCTTCGATGACTGGCCGCCCAGCGGTGCGAACGCCGACCGCCGCGAAGCGGTGGCCCTGGCCGACGCGGCGCGCGACGTGGTCACCGAGTACCGCCAGGGCCAGGCGGCCTACCGTCTCGCCCTGGACAGCCACCTGAGCCGGGCGGCGCTGGAGGCCGTCATGGGCCATCAGCCCACGTCGGTGGAGACCTGCTGTCCCAAGTGCAACCACAGCGACACCGTGCCGTCGACAGTGCGCGCGGCCACCTGCACCGCCTGCGATACCACGTTTTCGGTCCGGCCCCCGAACGATGGCACGAATAAGGGCACCAACTGTGACGGCAAGATGTGCACAGACGGGTGCCCCCACCATGGCTGACGAGACGACGCCGACGGCCGACCCGGCCTGGGTGGTGGGTCCCGGCCCCGATGGCCCGGTCCCGGCCTCCCTGGAGGGCCTGAGCGCCACCAAGGCCTTCGAGTGCGCCGCCTGCCATGCCCGCACCCTGGACTGGGCCGACAAGGCCACCCTGACGTGCTGGGTGTGTGGCCGGGAGACCGACAACGCCACCGGTGACCTGTTGCCCCGGCCCGAGCCGGAGCCCGATGCGGAGTACAACCCCCGATGACCATGCGGTGCACCGTGGACTTCGAGCTGCCCGATGATGGTGGCGTGGTGGGCATGGGGTTCATCGACCAACCGGAATGGCCCGAGTTCACTCATTGGATGTACGGCAAGGTGACCGAGCAGCTCCAGCTGATAGCTCACAAGGTGTCTCTCCATCCGGTGGAGCTGCGCTTCTACCGGCCCACGGCCGAGGAACTGGAACGGGAGGCGGCCGATGTCGGTCACTGACGACGACATCGCCAGCCTGATCACCGAGGAGCTGCTGAACCGCCGCACCAAGGTGATGTACCTGCGCAACGCAGGGGCCACGCTGGGGGCCATTGCGGCCGAGGTGGGCGTCAGCGTTACCACGGTGCGCAAGGACCTGGAGATCGTCCGCCGGGACATCAACAACGAGCAACCCATGGACGTGGTCGCCCGGCACCGGGCGGTCATCTTCGACATTCAGCGGGCCAACTACCCCGCCATGATGCGCGGCGACAAGGATGCGGCGGCGACCATCCTGCGCGCCCTGGAGCGCGAGTCCAAGCTGCTGGGCCTGGACAGCCCCACCCGTGTGCTGGCCGCTGTGTCGGCCGACGACTTCGCCAACGAGGCGGCCCGCCTCATTGAGTCCATCACCGCCAAAGACATCGACACCCTCAAGGAGCTGACGACCAGTGCCCACCCCCACGTCGAACAACCCATTGACGCCGAAGAGGTCCCCCTTCCCGCCGCCGCCCCCGCCGCGCCGGAAGCCGAGCTTGCCCCCGTCGTCCGACGGCGCGCAGCCTCCCCGTTTGATCGCAAGCGGGGCCACCGCGCCGTGGATGCGGGCCGCGTGGGAGAAGCTGCGCAGGATGCCCAGCCCGATGCGGTTGCTGGTGGGGATGCCCCCGCAGCACGGCCGGAGCCAGACGTTCGCGGGGGTGCCGACGGCATACCTGGACCTGCTGGCGAGCCCGGACAGGCCGACCAGCTCCCCGACAGCGACGACGACTGGAGCAACCTATGAGGACGACGGGGTGACGGACCTGCACATGCCCATGACCCACACCGCCGAGCTGCGCGAGGTCCACGTGGTGCGCAGCATCTGGCCCGCCACCGTCTCGGCACGCGCCATCGCGGGCCAGCACGCCGAAGTCCGCCAGGCCCAGCTTCGGATCGCCCAGGCCTGGGCGTCGTCCCATGGCCTGGAGGTCGAAGCGCACAGCGACTGCTACGGCACCGAGAGCGGCGACTACGTCATCGAAACGACGTGGGTCGTCACGGTCGGCAAGGGCGACATCGACGTGGACCAGGACCCGCCGGGCTCCCTGGACCGCTGGCGCTGGTCGGCCCGCGTGGGCCATTGGCGTGGCCTTCTCCAGGGGCTGGGCCGTGAGGGCCGCCGCCTGGCGGTGCGCGAGGACGGCCTGGCCCAGGTGCACCGCCTGCGCCCCACGGTGTACAACTTCCCCGATGTCCCCGAGGGCACGGACCTGGTGTCGACACCTGAGGTGATCAACACAGCGACCCACAACGCTGCGGGCGAGGAGTGCCTGACCGGCGACGGCCGCATCAACCTGGACCGGGAGTTCACCGAGGAGGAGCTGCGCAACAGCCCGTACACGGGCCTGTTTGACGAGGCGTCGTTCCCGCCGCTCAAGACGACGGATACCCCGCGTGATGATTTCACCGAGGCCACCCGTCGCTTCATCGAGCCCACCCGGCCCTACCTGCCCGGCACCGGTCCGGCTGAGCACCGCATCAGCGACTTCGCGGCGGGGGAGCAGTCCAATCAGTCGGGCTACCTGCCCGGCACCGGCCCGGCTGAGCACCGCCCGGCGTGGCTCCAGAGCGACAACGTGGCCGGTGAGGTCGGCGGCGACTGGAGCAACACGTGAGCGCGCCCGTGGAGAAGATCAAGGCCCCGGCCTGGTTGCGCCGGTTGCCCGACCCGTGGCGGGGCCGACTCAAGGCCCTGCACGCGGCCTGGCACCACGGCGTGGCCGCGTTCCAGATGTTCAGCGAGGTGTACGACCGGTACGGCAGCTATGTCGAGCTGGAGGTCCACTTGAACGCCGAGGTCTTCGCGGTAGAGTCGCGGCCATGACCACCACCGCAGCCCATGGCGGCCTGATTCTCCCGAACAGTCGACCCGACGGCGTGCCGGTTCGCCTCCACCCCACATCTGACGTGACCATCGTGGACAAGCGCGAGCAGGCCCGCCAGGAGGCCGCCCAGCGTGCCCAGGTGGCCACCAACGTGCGCAACACCGCCGGGGCGCTGTGGTGGGCCAACCAGGGGCACCACCAGCGCGGTGACCACGTCCAGGCGGCCCAGTGCCACATCGCGCGAGGCCGGATGCTGGCCGAGGCCAAGCGTCAGGGAATCCCGGTTGGGTGACATGACCGCCGACCCCCAGGACGACGGGTTCAACACCCCGGCCGGGCGCTGGGAGCCCGACCACCAGTTGCTCCCGGCGCTACTGGCGGGCAGCACCAGCGTCAGCTACACCCAGATGTCCCGTGGCGACCGGGCCTGGGCCATTGCCGGGCTGCGCCGCCAGGGCATCACCGCCGAGGCCATCGCGGACCAGCTGCTGTGCAGCCTGCGCCAGGTGCGGGCGGTGGCCGCCGAGCCCAGCGCCATCCTGGCCCGGTTCTACATGGACGAGACCGACGTGTTCGACAACACGCTGCGGATGTACCAGTCCGACACCGCCCGCCTGGAGCGTGAGCTGGCCGAGGCCAAGGCCGAGCGCGATCGATACCAGGCCCAGCTGCGTCACATGGTCGACGCCGCCATGACCGGCGAGATCGGTCCCAGCTTCCCCAAGTGCGGCCACCCCAAGACCTGGGGCAACACCTACCGCGCGCCCAAGACCGGCAAGGAGTCGTGCCGGATGTGCCACGCCGACGCCCAGGCCGAGTACCGCCAGCGGCAGAAGGACGCCGCCGGGTCATCACCGGTCATCACGGATCAGGTACAGTCGCAGGCGCGGTGACCCCCGTCCCTGGCAGCTCGCGACTCGCTGGGGCGAACGGTTGACCGGCCAGCGGACACGTACACCCGCGAGGACCGGCGGCTCTGAGTCGAGGGGGCACCGCCTTTACGCTTCCCAGCTCATGCCCCAGTCGGGGTCATTCTTGAAGGGCTGGCTCCAGTCGAAGCCGCCCTTGGTGATCACGCCGGAGCTGGACGGCGTGCTGACGAAGATCGGTAGCACCGCACCGGTCTCGTAGAGGGTCGGGTCCGTCCACAGCTCAGGCGTGCCGACGCCCGGTCCAAGGCACCACCGGCAGGCGTAGACGCCGTCCAGGGTCCATCGCATGTCCGTGGCCAGGCGGGTGGTATCGCAGTGCTGGCACCACCGTGCCCGGCCCTGCGCGGTGCTCGCGATACCCGCCTCCAGCTGGCCGTCCTTGGGCTCCAGCGTGACCGCCTCCAAGGCATCGGCCATCGGCCCAAGGTTCATCGGGTCTCTCGCTTCCAGTTGCTGCGGTTGCCCTTGCCGGGGCGCTTGGCTTCACGCTTGCGGTTGCGGTGCGGCACCGCCGCGCTGGAGCGCCGAAGCTCCAGGCGGGCGGACACCTGCGCCGGGGCGCTCATCCGCAGTACCGGCAGGAGCACGGCACGGGCGCGCTGACGTGGACCAGCTGGGAGGCCAGCACCTCCTTGACGCGGGACAGCGGGGTGTCCTCCTCCACGCGCACCCGCAGGCACGGCACGTCGGCCGGGTGGTCGTGCACGAAGCCGTCATTGCGGTGGGTCAGGCCATGACCGACCACCGTTCCCGTGTAGTGGGTGCCCCGCTCAGTGAACGATGCGACCGCGCCGACAACGATGGTGCTGATGAAGGTGGCGGTGGTGATGGTCATTGGTCCCTCTCTGTGGCGGGGCGGTCCCGCTCACACCCATTAAGTTACCCGACTCAGTCGGGTATGTCAAACCATGCCGTCGATCAAATACCGACAGGTGCTGTCGTGCTTGGCCAGCCAGTGCACCCCGCACGCTTTGCACAGGTCATCGTCCCCGTACGGGTCGCTGCCCCGCGCGATCTCGTTGGTCAGCGCCGCGCCCTGGCGGCATGAGCAGCCTGTGCAGTGCGGACCCCGGATGTTGGACCGGCGGTAGGTGCCGCCGAGGTGGCCGGGCACCAGGCGGTCGGCGATGACGTTGTCCTCGGTCAGCATGGCCCCGCATTCCCAGCACGGGACCTTGGTGCCGTCGCCGCCGAACCCCGCCGCCGCTGAGACCAGCCATTTACGGCGTGCCCGGCGGTCATACGAGGATCCGCGTTCGTTGCGGTTGGACCGGCCGCTGGTGCTGCTCACAGGTCGAACTCCTCGAAGTACATGGGCAGGAACTCCGACGCCGGGCGCGGCTGACCGGCCGCCACGCTGGCGTCGAACTCGGCCAGCAGCCATTCCAGGTACTGCACGTGCAGGTTGGGCTCCCGGCCCGAGTCGGGCGCGTCCACGATGCGTTGGATGAACTTGCGCCGCTGGGCGTCCACGTTCATGCCGGGGCTGACCGTCTTCACAGGTGCCCCGCCGCTGCCGCCCGGCACATGCCGCACTGGCACCCGCCCGAGTAACCCAGCGCGGTGAGGATCGGTTCCTCACGCAACGGACAGGGCTTCTCCCAGGCCGGGGTCACATTGAAGCTCCCAATGTCGGCGGCCCCGCCAGTATCGAACGGAACGGTCATCAGCGGTTCCTCCCAACCTCGGGTGTGGTGCGGCTCGGCGGGTCGTAGACCAATCGCCAGCGTTCCAGTGGCCAGACCCAGACCAGCACCCAGTGGTGCCGATTCAACAGGCCCAGGGTGTGCGCGTCGGCGCTGCGCAGTGCATCCACCTCGGCACGGGTCGGAACGCCGGTCACGTCGGTATCGCCTTCTGCCCACGGCGCACGCGGGCGTCCATGCTGTTGCACGTCGGGGTGTGTGCGGCGGTGGTCGGCGTCTCACAACAACGCCGGATGGAGTCCTGGTACCGCCGCACCGGCTCAGTGTCCGGCGGCGGTGCGCCACACTTGATACAGGACGGCCACCCGAAGCCGCCCGAGCGGTCCACGAAGTAGTGCGAGCACTCCGACCAGTCGTCAGCCATCGTCGCCGTCCAGTAGCCGAAGCACCTCGGGGTTGACATCCCGCAGGTCGATCTCCAGCTCGTTGCTTGCACTGAACGGACCCACGGCCATGACCGGCTTGGGCGGCAGGGCCTTGGCCATGTGCACCCAGCACCACCCGTACGACTCCCGGCACGGCTTGTCCAGGTCCTTCTCCGACGGGGAGTGCATCATGTGCGCGAAACGCTGGCCGACGTATGCCTCCGCGTCCTTCTGGAACTGGTCGCGCTTGCCCATCAGGTACTCGCCCAGGGCCTCTACCTGGGCCTTGGACTCCTCGTAGCTCATTTGATCCTCCGCAGGTGGTAGTGGGTGCCGGGGTGAAGCGGCAGGTCGGTGTGTTCGCAGGCGACGGCCACCAGGGGCAGGTACGCCCGGCCGCTGGCGTTGCACCAGCTGCGGATATCCGCGATGCGGCGCTCCGCGACCTGCTGGTTCGGGTACAGGTCGCGCTTGGTGGGAATGCACCGGCCATAGTCGGGCCAGGGCTCGGCGGGGGGCAGTCGCACCGGCTCAGACCAGTCGGTCCCGTAGCGCTCGGTGGTCTCGTAGTCGTGCTGCTCGGTGCGGCCGTGGTCGTGGCCGCACGGACCCCACTCGTCACCGCAGCCCTGGGCCTGGCCGGGGTACTCCTCTTCGCCGATATCGACGGTGTTCCAGCTCATAAGCACCTCGCAGGATCGGCGCGTTCCAGGTCAGCCATCACGCCACCACCAGGCCGTGTACCGGGCAGTCGATGACACCCCACGCGGGGCGGCTGTCGCAGATGCACGCATCGACCTGGCGCTGGTGGGTGTCGTTGCGCTTGAACCACCAACGTCCAACAGGGAAGGGACCGGTGGTGTACCAGTCATCGCATCCCAGCAGGGCGTAACCGGTGCGGTCGGCGGTGCGCGAGCCCTTCATGGCCTGGTCGTCGGGGTCGGGTAGTAGATGGGCGTAGCGGGGCCGCCCGCCGGGCCGAAACGTCAAGTGGAACGGTAAAACGACCACCACGGCGGTGTCGTCGCCCAGGATGTAGTACCGCAAGGGCATGTCCTCGGAGACCGCCGCGCCCCTGGCGTACAGCCCGAACACCCGCTCCACACGGCGGCGGGCGCTCACCGGTCCACCCTGTCCCGCACGATCGGGACCGTCGGCGCTTCCATGGGCGGGGGCCGGTGCAGTTCGATCAGGGTCTCCAGGTTGGTGGCGATGCTGGTCAGGATGCGCTCGAAGTCGTCCACCTTGGCGGCAACGTCGAGCCCGCCGAAGTTAAACAGCCCCATTGAAAGTCCCCTTTGACGTGATGTTGAGCCCGTTGCGGCGCAGCCGGGCGATGTCGTTCTTGAAGGTGCGCCAGTCGCTGGGCGTGCCCGCGAGGCTGCCGATGTACCGGTCGTCCAGGTAGACCTTGAAGTGGCCGGGGCACCCGGACGGGCGCACCTCGCCGCCAGCGGCCTCAATGGCCTTGATCAGCTCGCGGCCCTGCTTGTTGGCCCCCTTGGTGCGCCGTGACGTGCCGGGCACCGGCCGGGGCGGTTGTTGCGTGCTCACAGTGCGCCCCGAGTCCGCAGCTCGCGCTCGACGTAGGCCAACTCCTGGCGGGCAGTGTCGCGGGCGCGTCCACGCTCGTAGTAGAGCACCTGCTTGCGCAGGCGCGCGGCCTGATCGAACAGATCGTCGGTCAGGGTCTCAGCGGCGCTGACGGCGGTGATGGCCATGGTGGTCCTCTCTGGCGGGTCGGTCCCGCTCACACCAATGAAATTACCCGACGCAGTCGGGTATGTCAATACCTTTAACCGGCAAAAACTTGGGCTTCTCGGGGTGTGTGCGCACGGTGCCGTCCAGCTTGATCGCGAACCGTTTGCGGCACACGGCGCACTCGGCACGGCCCCGCCAGTTGCGCCGGGGCGGCACCCTGGAGCCGGGGCAGTCGCCAGGCTTGGCCAGGACCAGGGGCAGCAGTAGCTCCCTGGTCACCGCGTCTGGGCCTTCGCCCAGTCCTCAGGCAGGAACCCGCCAGCGCACAGCCATGTGTCCAGGGCGTCGGCGGCCTCGGCGACGGACTCCACGGTCTCGGTGGTGAACCGTCCGTGCAGATTGACCTGCTGCACGAACGCGCGCAGGCGGTCCAGGGCCTCGTTGGGGTCCATGGTGTCTCCTCGGGTGTGGTGAGCGGTGGGGACGACCGTAGCCGCCCCCACCGCGTGCCTATCAGTGAACGTCAACCCAGGCCATACAGGTCTGGATTACGTGGTCGTAGTCGCCGGACATGGCCTCGGCCATGAACTCGGAGACCTGGTCGGCGTGCCCGGCCCGGCGCAGCGCCTGGGTGACCGTCGACATCACGGCCATGGCGTTGCCGTCCTGGCCGGTGAGCTGCACGCTCACGTCCGGGAACTTGACCTCGGGCTCAGTGGCCATAGCCGGGCTCCTGGGTGTGCAGGGCGTAGATCATCCCGCCGGGAGCGAACCGGGGGAAGCCCAGCATCGGGTCCACAGAGCGCCCCACAGCCTCCGTACGCTGCACGCGGCCGTAGTCACCCATCACCTCGGCCACGGGAGCCTCCAGGGCCGGGTCCGGGCCGATACGGACGGTCTCGGTGACCTGGTGCAGGGTCGGCCAGTTGGCCTCACCGATGAACTCCAGCAGGCCCGGCCAGTTGAACCTGCGCTTCTCGTGGCCGGTGACCACCCAGCGGATCGCCGCGCCGTCACGCCAGCCGAGGGCCGCGTAGTTGTAGTTGCGGCCCGACTGGTACCGGCTGAACGTCACCACGGCCACGCCGTCGCTCAGCTGGGGCACCTTGGGCTTGGCCTCCTCGCGGGCCAGCAGCAGGGCGCGCGCTTCGGCACGCTCCACCTCGGCGGCCTGCTCCAGGAACGCGGCGGCCTGGGCGCGGAGCTGGGCGGCGCTCGGGACCGTCGCCGGGGCCGTCTGGACCTTGTCGCCGTCGTACGGCGTGGTGGCTTCGCGGACCGCGTCCTGGTCGTCGTCGTAGCCCTCGGGGTAAT
>Ga0068856_100008479_pt1 | contig 10001 bp, 9 predicted proteins | sample KBSCornC62_FD_66595 | JGI IMG/M metagenome (GOLD analysis project Ga0068856, IMG submission 66595) | Corn rhizosphere microbial communities from Kellogg Biological Station, Michigan, USA - KBS Corn C6-2 | ecosystem: Host-associated > Plants > Roots > Rhizosphere > Soil ... | reverse complement strand
AAATTGCCACCGCCGGCCAGGCGCGTCAAGACGATTCCCTCCTACAATTTTTCACTTTCTTTCAAACGCGCGCAGCCGATCGACGCTCGAGACCGCTCGGGTCAACGCTTAAAAACCCGGTGTCACCGCTTCTTTAGCGCGCCTACAGATTCCTTAACAGGTGAACTCGCCCCACCGACTCCCAACCGGGCCCATTGCTAGAATCGCGGCGAAATCCAGATCCTCGCAGCGCGAATGACCACGACAATTCGCGACGTAGCCCGCCGTGCTCGCGTGTCGGTGACGACCGTTTCCCGGGCGCTCACGCAACCCGAATTGCTGCGCCAGTCGACGCGGCAGCGCGTACTGAAGATCGCGAAAGCGCTTGCCTATCATCCGAACCGTGCCGCCCGCAGCCTGATAACCGGCAAGACGGGAACGATCGGCATCGTCGTTCCGGACCTCGCCAACCCGTTTTATCCGGGCGTCCTGCGCGGCGTGCAGACGCGGGCGCACGAATCCGGATATGCGGTGCTGCTCGCCGACAGCGACGAGAATCCCGCTTCCGAGGAGAACCTGGTCCACACAATGTCGACACAGGTCGACGGCGTAATCGTCTGCGCGCCGTTTGCATCCGATCCGCGATTGCGCCGGCTCGCGACGTCGACGAATCTGGTGTTGATCAATCGCCGCTGCGGATCGATACCGGCCGCGTTGATGGAGATCGCGCAAGGCATGCGCGATGTCGTCGACCATCTGCGTGCGATCGGGCACCGCGACGTCGCCTATCTCGGCGGACCCGCGCGCGCGTGGTCCAATCGCGAGCGGTTACGCGGATTGCGCGCCGCTTGCGAGGCTGTCCGAATTCGGCTGATCGAATTGGGCCCCTTTGAACCAAAATTCGAAAGTGGCATCGACGGCGCCGATCTCGCCCTCGGTGCCGCCGCCACGGCGATCGTCGCATACAACGATCTGATGGCGCTGGGCGTGCTGAGCCGCCTGGCGGCGCGCGGCGTGCGCGTACCGCGCGACTTGAGCGTCGTCGGCATCGACGATCTGCTGTTCGCGTCGATGTGTGCGCCGCCGCTCACGACGGTGGCGATGCCGATGGAGGCCACCGGTCGCGCCGCGGTCGATCTGCTGCTGCGGCAATGCGCCGAAAATCCGGTCGAGGACCGCGCGTCCAGGCACTTCCATCTTGCTACGCGACTGGTCGTTCGATCGACTACCGCGCCGCCACGGTTCGCGCTACCGTCCGTGCCGCGCCGTCCCGGAACAGTTGCTCGAGGCAAGAGGTGACCGGTTCCGCAAAACGCGGATCGCGTGACAAATCGTCGCCGAAGATGGCGCGAACGCCCAGCAGGTCGCGCGCCAGGCTGCGCGGATCGTCGCGATGCCGGTCGGCGATCGCGGAAAATTGCGCCGCCAGCGGATCGTCCACTTTGATTGGACGCCCCGCTTCGTCGCGACCGGCAACGTAGCGCATCCATCCGGCGACTGCGAGCGTGAGCAACGGCATCGCGCGTCCCGCGGCGAGATTGTCGCGGGCAGTGGCCAGCAGCCGCTGCGGCAGTTTCTGCGACCCATCCATTGCGATCTGCTGCGTGCGATGCGGCAAGGCCGGATTGGCGAAGCGACGCACCAGGGCATCACCGTAGGCGGCGACGTCGATGGTTCCTGGGATTTCCAGCGTCGGCGTGACCTCGTCGTTCATGAACCGCCGCATGAAAGTCACGAAGACCGGCTGCGCGGCGACCTGGTAGATGAATTCGTGTCCCGCGAGGAAACCAAGATACGCAAACGCCGAATGGCTCGCGTTCAACAGCCGCAGCTTCATCGCTTCGAAAGGCGCAACGTCGGCGACGAGCTGTGCGCCGCCTGCCTCCCAGTTGGGCCGATCGGTCACGAACCGGTCTTCGATGACCCACTGCTTGAACGGCTCGAACACAACCGGTGCGGCGTCGTGCATGCCGAGCGCAGCGTCGTTGTCGGCGATATCGGCGGCGGTCGTCGCGGGGACGATCCGATCGATCATCGTCGAAGGAAACGACGCATTCTGCTCGATCCATCGCGCCAGCGCAGCGTCGCGGGTCTCCGCGAACTCGGCGACGAGTCCGCGCAGCACTCGCCCGTTGTGCGGCAGGTTGTCGCAACAGACGATGGTCAACGGACCGGAGCCGGCATTGCGCCTCGCGTCGAGCGCCGCCACGAGAAGGCCGATGACGCTCGCGGGCTCGCGCGGCGTCGCAAGATCATGCGCGATGTCGCGATGCTCGAAATTCAATCGGCCGTTCGAGGGATCGTGACAATAGCCCTTCTCGGTGACGGTCAGGGTGACGATGCGCGTCGCCGGATGAGCGAGGCGCGCGTCGATCGCGCTTCGTTCGGCGCCCAGGAACAGGATTTCGCGGACACTGCCGATCACGCGCCGATGCACGGCCTCGGGGCTTTTTTCGACCGCGGTGTAGAGACCGTTCTGCGGCCTCATCCGGTCGCGGACATCGGAACTGCGCAGGCTCACGCCGCAAATGCCCCATGCGCCGCCGTTCTGACCAAGCGCGTCGTCGGTGTAGATCGCCTGGTGTGCGCGATGAAAAGCGCCGATGCCGAGGTGGACGATACCGATTTCAACGCCGCGCGGATCGTAGGACGGACGCGCAATCTCCGGAGGAATCCGCTGCAGTGTTGCGAGGGACAGCGTCGTCATCGTCAAATCGCGCCCTGCGGATGCTCCTTGACCCGCGACACGAGCTGCGTCGGATTGACAAAGCGCAATGCGATCAGCAGCCACACGAGCGTCACCATCATATAGACCATCGCCATCGCGTCGACCGATTGCGGCGCGCGCACGCCGGCCGCGAAGACGGCGTAGTACAGCGCCACCACGAGCGTCTGCGAATCGGATCCGGCGGTCAGGAAAGTGAGCTCGAACAACGCGATCGTGCGTACGAGCACCAGAAGCGAAGCCGCCAGGATCCCGGGCGCGAGCAGCGGCACCAGCACATGGACGAACATGCGGCCGGTACTGGCGCCGAACACGCGCGCCGCCGATTCGAGATTGGCGTCGATCTGCTCGATGAACGGCGTCATGACCAGAATGACGAACGGCGCCGCCGGGATCAGGTTGGCGAGAATGACGCCCCAGATCGTGCCGGCGAGGTGCACCTGATAGAGCACGGTGGCCATCGGAATGCCATACGTGATCGGCGGCACCATCAGCGGCAACAGGAACAGCAGCATCAGCAAGCGCTTGCCGAGGAAGTCGCGCCGCGCGAGCGTGTACGCCGCCGGCACGCCCACCAGCAGCGCGAGGAACACGACGGCGAAAACCACTTCGACGGTCACCCACAGCACGTCGCCCAGCTGAAATTCACGCCACGCCTCCGTGTACCAAGTGGTCGTCCATCCTTCGGGCAGCCATGTGCCAAGCCACCGGCGCGCGAACGAATTGGTCGTGACCGACGCGATCATCAAGGCGATGTTGACGACGAAGAGCGTCATCAAACCCCAGAGCAGCCCGGTCCAGACCCGCTCGAGCCAACTCCGCTGGTCCCGATTGCCGTTCAACCCTTGCCTCCGGTGACGGGTCCGCGATAGAAGAAATTACGGAGCCCGAGTACCGCGGCGACGATCAACAGCTGCACAAAGCCCATGATCATCGCGATCGCCGACGCGAGCGAGTAGTCGTACTGCTCGAAGGCAGCCTCGTACGCCGCGATCGAGATGACCCGCGTCGGGCCCGCAGGCGCACCGAGCAGCACCGCGGAGGGAAACACCGAGAACGCCTGGACGAACGCGAGGCAGAAGCACATCGCGAGTCCCGGTGCGAGCAGCGGCAGATAGATATGCCGGAATTGCGCGAGTGGATTCGCCCCGAGCGTCGACGCCGCGCGCGCCAACACCGGATCGATGCCGGTGATGTAGGAAAGAATCAGGAGAAATGCAAAAGGAAATCCGGAGATCACGAGCGAGATCAGCACGCCCCAGTAGTTGTGGGTGAGGCGAATCGAGCCGTCGTACAGGTGCGCCCACTGCAGGAATTGCGCGAGCCATCCCTTCGGCCCGAAATACGTCAGCATGCCTTCGGCGATGAGCACGGTGCCGAGGGTGATCGGCACGACTAGAATCGTCGTGATCCACCGCTGATAGCGTGATTTGACGCGCATCTTGTAGGCGATCGGCAGCGCAATGCCGACGTTGATCAGCGTGGCGGGCAACGCGAGCCGCAACGTCGTCCAGATCGTCGGCCACAAATGATCGCTCGAGAAAAACGTCCGGTAGTTCGCGAGCCAATCGCCTTTCGGCGGCGTGAACGACAACGCGAGTCCGTACAGGAACGGATAGATGAACAGCAGCAGCATGAACAGCGTCGCGGGCACCGCCAGCAGCAGGGTTCTATCGAAATGGACGGCCACGCGCGCGGCTTCAGGGCTGGCGACTGCGCTGCCCGCCGGCGGGGCGTAGTTCGCGTCTCGGGGCGGCCCTTCGCCGCTCATGCGCTCCGGCCTCGTCGCGTGCGCGTCGGCCATTGGGTCACGCCGCAGGGTAGACGAGCACGCGCTCCGGTGGCGCATGCACGCGCACTTGGTCGCCCAACGCCGGTGACGAGGTCGCGCGCACGTGCAGCCGCGTCCCGGAAGCGGTGATCACGTCGACCAGCGAATCGCGCCCACAGTATTCGACATTGTCGACGCGCGCGGTAATCGTGTTCGCGCCGTTGGGTCCATCGCCGAGCGCAAGCTCCTCGGGCCGAATGGCGACGACGGCACGCTTGCCCGATCCTGGTTGCTTGCGGGTGCCCGAAAGGCGGATGTCCGGACCGGCGAGATCGACGCGCTGCCCTTCCTCGCGCACGATGTCGAGCTCGAAGAGATTGCGATATCCCATGAAGTTCGCGACATGCAGATTTGCCGGCTCTGCGTAGATCTCGTGCGGGCTCGCGATCTGCTGGACCACGCCGTCTTTCATCACCACGATGCGATCGGCCAGCGACAGCGCCTCGTCCTGATCGTGCGTGACGTAGATCGTCGCGCGTCCCAGCTCGCGATGAATGCGCCGGATCTCTGCGCGCGTCTCGATCCGCAGCTTCGCATCGAGATTCGACAGCGGCTCGTCCATAAGCACGAGCGGAGGCTCGATGACGATTGCACGGGCGATTGCGACCCGCTGCTGCTGGCCGCCGGACAGCTGTCCCGGCAGCTTGTGCTCCTGTCCCGTCAATTGGACGAGCTTCAACGCATTCGCGACCCGCGGCGCCATTTCGCTTGCCGGCACGCCGTGCATCCGCAAACCAAAGCCGATATTGCGCTCGACGCTCATGTGCGGAAACAAAGCGTAATTCTGAAACACCATGCCGAAGCCGCGCTTTTCGGGCGGCAGCGTGTCGATGCGCAATTCATCGAGCTGAATCGTGCCGCCTGACAGCGGCAGCAATCCGGCAATGCAATTGAGCGCCGTCGATTTGCCGCAGCCCGAGGGTCCCAGCAGCGCGACGAATTCGCCGCGCCGGATCGTCATCGTCAAGTCCGAAAGCGCCGCGAACGCGTGGCCGCCGGCGCCCGCGAAGCGTCGCGTGACATGATCGAGACGCAGTTCGCTGAAGTCGTGTTTCATGTCAATCCGCCCGGCTTTCGACAGGTTGCTCTCCTCGGAATGACAAGGTGCAGCGGCGTCTTGTCATCCCGAACACGAGCGACGGACCTGCTTCACTTCGTTTTCTGAGCGCCCACCTGCTGATCCCAAATCCGGAACGCCTCGACTTGCGCTTTGGGCGGCAGCGATTGCGTGTGCGGGAATTCCTTGAGCCAGCCTTCGTACTCCGGCCGCCCGAACTCCTTGATCGCGTCCTGGCTTTCCTTCGGCGCCATCGACAGCGACACGTTCTTGATCGCCGGACCCGGATAGAAGTAGCCCTTGTCGTAGGTGTATGCCTGCGCCTCCGGCGTCAGCAGATACGCCATCAAATCGAGGATCACCGCGACCTTCTCCGGCGGAACGCCGTTCGGAATCACCATGTAATGCGCGTCATTGATCCAGGTCATGCCCTTGAACGGCGCGACTTTATAGCTTTTCGGCACGATGCCGAGGACGCGCGGATTGATGTCCCAGCCGGTCATCGTCACCGTCATGTCGCGCGAGCCTTCACCCAATTCCTTCATCACGGCGCCGGTGCCCGTCGGGTAATACTCGATGCAGGAATTGAGCTCCTTCAGATACGCCCACGTCTTGTCCCAGCCCTTCACCGGGTCTTTCGGATCCGTGTCGCCGACCAGATAGGGAAGTCCCATGATGAACGTGCGTCCCGGCCCCGAGTTCGCCGGCCGTGCGTAGATCAGCTTGTTCGGATTCGCCTTGCACCAGGCGAGCAATTCCTGCGGCGTCGTCGGCACCTGCTTCACTTTGTCCGGGTTGTACTCGACCAGCGGACCCGCCGGCATGAACGTAACTTCGATGCCGTAATCGCCGGCGAGCTCCTGCATCTTGGCCGCGGCGGGCTGATAGTTCGCCAACAGGTTCGGAAACTTCGCCGCGTAATTCGGCAAGACCTTCATCAGCACGCCTTGCTCGATGCCCGCAGCCAGGAAATCGGTCCCGGTCAGCACCATATCGATGTCGCTGCGGCCCGCGCCCTGCATCGCTTTCAGCTTGCCGGGCAACTCGGGCGACGGCGCCTTGGTGAAGTTGAACTTCGACACGAGCTGCGGATTCTTTTTCTGGTACGCCTCGATCGCGTCCTGCGTCAGCGCGAGATTGCCCGCGACATCGACGATGTTGATCGTGACGGGACTTTTGGGCATCGCCGGCGGTTGCGCAAACGCAGGCAGCGCGACTGCGACAAGCGCTGCCATCGCAATCGCGGCGTGCGTGAGGCGCGGGCGGGAATTTCTGGGATGAAGCACGTTCATTTGGGGATTCCTCCTCTTGGTTGGAGACCGCCGCAATCGATACGGCGTTCGGGCTCGGATTAAAAAGAAGTCACGGGCGCGCTTTCAGCGTGCGGGGCCGGGTCGCCGGCGCGACCGTACGATTCGCGGCCACGGGTTTAGGCGCAGTCGATTGTGCGGCCACTTCGATACCGCGCTGGAACTCGCGTGCAACCCGCGTGATGTGCCGATGCATTGCCGCGCGGGCGACGTCGGCGTCGCGCGCGGCGATCGCTTTCGCAATGGCGGCATGATCGCGAATCGTCTGCAGCGCAAGTTCCCGGGTATGAAAGTGCTGTTGCAATCGGCCCCACAGCTCGGCGCGCTGATTCCACAGTCCTTCGACGACGAGCTCGAGTGAGCTGTTCCCGGTCGCCTTGGCGATGCGCAAATGGAAATCGCGGTCGACGCTTTCGCGCGCGGCGAAATCATCGGTAAGCGCTTCCAGCTTCGCAACGCTCTGTGCAAGCGCTTCGAAGTCTTCGGCCGTTCCGCTGCTGGCGGCCAGCGCCGCGATCTCTCCCTCGATGAGTTTGCGCGCATCGAGCAGCTCGAACGGCCCCGGCCCGGAATCGACGCTCGAGCCGTGCGTCGACGCAATTTGCGACGTGACGAAAATCCCGGTGCCGACGCGCACCTCCACGAGATGACTCATTTCGAGCGAAATGATCGCTTCGCGGACCGACGTGCGCGAGACCCCCAGCGAGACGGCGAGCTCGCGCTCGGCAGGCAGCCGCGATCCCGGCGGAAATTCGCCGCTCGCGATCAATTGAGCGATCTGATCCGCGATCTGGCGATAAAGACGCTTCGGCTCGACGGCCTGCAGCGGCACAGCGCGCTCCTCCTCACGCCGATTCGCCGGCGCCTGTCTTCACGGTTTTTGTGTGCCGCTCCGAGCGCGGCCTTCGAACGAATGGTAGTCGCGGGCTGCCTCGTGGTCAAGTGGTCGGACCACTAGACCAACGCCATCACCGTTCAGTGCTGGGCCGTCCCGCGATCACCCAAAGAAAGCACAGGCAACCGCCGACCATCGCGGCGCTTCCCGCGAGAAGCAGCGTGCCGACCTGGAAGCCCGCCAACCAATACTGGCCGGCGACACGAATGGCGATTGCGGCGATGCAGAGCAGCGCGCCGGCGACGCCCGCAATGCGGCCGAGCCACAGCAACATGTCGTTCATTGTCCCTCCCGAACCATTGCGATTGAATTCACTCGGCGTCCACGCTCCTGAAGTGGCCCGATTTCCCGCCGCTTTTTTCAAGCAGTCGCACGCCTTCGATCCGCATCGCGCGGTCGACGGCTTTGCACATGTCGTAGATCGTGAGGAGCCCGATCGCCGCGCCGGTCAGCGCTTCCATTTCGACGCCGGTTCGCGCAATGGTTTCGGCCGTCACCTCGATGGCGATGGAATTCGCACGGTCATCGAACGCGTAGGCGACTGCGACGCGTGTCAGAGGCAACGGATGCGCGAGCGGAATCAGCTCGGAGGCGCGCTTCGCGGCCTGGATCGCGGCGACGCGCGCAACGCCGAGCACATCGCCTTTCTTCGCATCGCCGCCGCGGATCAATGCCAGCGTTTGGTTGCGCATGACGATCCGGCCGCCGGCACGGGCGATGCGCTTCGTCGCATCCTTCGCCGCAACGTCCACCATGTGCGCCTGGCCGGCGGCATCGAAGTGGGTAAAATGCGCTTCCGGATCGACAGCGCCCGACGTCGGCGTTGTGGCGTCCGCCAATGGATCGTTTTTGGATCGGGAAGGTAGGCGTGTCATCGCCGCCGGGTTTGCCGTTGAACTTGCGCAAGGCGTCGAATCTTAGCATTCAGGCATTGTTCGCTTTTCCTGCTCACGTTGCCCTTGTCGCTTTCATTCTCGCTTGAGGGGCGCCGCCCGCGGCGGACCACGGCCGCATTGCTGGTCGCTGCGCTCGCTCTGGCGCCCGAAGGACAGATTGCCGTCGCTGCGGCCGCGGCGCCGACGCCTCCGGCTTCGGAGCCGGCTGGAACGTCACTTCCGCAGTTCGGTACGGTGCGGCCCGCACCAGCACCGGTCGTTCCGGCGCCAACGCCGCAGCCCTTGCCCGATCTGGGCGACGCCGCGCAAGCCGATTTTTCGCCGGCGCAGGAACGCAAGCTCGGCGAGACCATCATTCGTCAGCTTCGCGCGTCGGGCGCGTATATGAACGATCCGGAAGTCAACGATTACCTGAACGAGCTCGGGCATCGATTGATCGCCAGCTCCAAGGACATCAAGCAGGATTTTGAATTCTTCGCCGTCCCGGATTCGACGATCAACGCGTTCGCGCTTCCGGGGGGTTACATCGGCGTCCACTCCGGTCTCATTTTGCTGACGCAGACCGAATCGGAGCTCGCGAGCGTGCTGGCGCACGAGATCACCCACGTCACGCAGCACCATGTTGCCCGGATGATCGCGAGCCAGAAAGACACGATGCTGATGTCGCTTGCCGGTCTCGCGCTGGCGATTCTTGCGTCGCGTTCGCATAGCAGCTCGAGCGGAGACGCGACGCAGGCGGCAGTTGCCGCAACGCAGGCGGCCGCGATTCAGCAGCAGATCAATTTCACCCGCGAAAACGAATACGAGGCAGACCGGATCGGCTTTCAGCGCCTCGACGCCGCGGGTTTCGACGTCAATGGAATGGCGACCTTCATGGAACGTCTGCAGCGCTCCGCGCGTTTCGCCGAAGGCAGCGTGCCCAGTTACCTCCGCGACCACCCCGTGACCTACGAGCGGATCGCCGAAGCGCAAGCCCGCGCGGCCGGACACCCGTATCGTCAAGTCGTCGATTCGCTTGATTTCCATCTCGTGCGAGCGTTGCTGCGAAGCTACGAGGGCGACCCGGGCGACGCCGTGCGTTTCTTCGACGACTCGCTCGCCGAGCGCAAGTACAACAGCGAGATCGCCGTGCATTACGGACTCGTCGCTTCACTGCTCCGTGCGAAAGACTATGCGCGAGCGAAGAAAGAACTGGCCGCGCTCGAGAAAATGGCGCCGCCGCATCCGATGATCGATGCAATCGGCGCGCACGTGTATCTCGACAGCGGCGATACCCAGATCGCGATCAAGCGTTTCGAGACGGCGCTC
>Ga0068856_100008477_pt1 | contig 10002 bp, 10 predicted proteins | sample KBSCornC62_FD_66595 | JGI IMG/M metagenome (GOLD analysis project Ga0068856, IMG submission 66595) | Corn rhizosphere microbial communities from Kellogg Biological Station, Michigan, USA - KBS Corn C6-2 | ecosystem: Host-associated > Plants > Roots > Rhizosphere > Soil ... | reverse complement strand
CTGGTGGATACGGTTTCGGCGGTGATATTGCTGCAATCGTGGATGGAGCGTCTGAACCGCTGATTCGTGTGATTTTTTTGATTACGTTGATTGATTATTTTGATTTTGCTTGGCGAGTTTGCGCTCGTTGGTGACTCTTTTGAATTCGAGGCTTCTGGCACCGAAATTTATTAATAAAGCGGTTTCAAGTTTGTAGGCTTCCAAATAATTTAGGGTTTGAGCGAGATGGATATCTTCAAGTTGCGTAATTGCTTTTAATTCAACCATTACGACGTCCCCTACAAGAAAATCAACTCGTCGTGTGCCAACATCTACTCCTTCGTAATAAATACTCATTTCAAGTTCTCTTGCAAATCCGAGGCTCTGTCTTTCCATTTCCACAGCAAGAGATCGTTGGTAAACGACTTCCTGGAATCCATTTCCGAGGGTAGCATGTACCTTCATGGCACATCCAATAATTTTTCCCGTAAGCTCTGAGTATTTATAGGAATGATTAATCGATTCTTTCATAATGCCACCAAGATAATCACCTTCAGCGAAATCAAAAAAATCACACGAATCAGCGGTTCAGACAAACAGCTCACTTGTTAAAAAACGTTAAAATTTTTAAATATTAAGCAATTGGCCTATCTTTGCGGCCATGGAGATCCTCCCCCATGACCTTCAGCTCTACCTTGAAGATCATTGCGACCCGGAACCAGCGGAGCTGCAAAAGATTAATAGGTACACCTACCTGAAGGTGCTTCGTCCCCATATGTTATCGGGCCATTACCAGGGCCGCCTGTTGAGTATGCTCAGTAAAATGATGCAGCCGCGACGCATATTGGAGATAGGAACTTTTACCGGTTACGCCACTATTTGCCTTGCCGAGGGCCTTACCGAAGACGGCTTAATCCACACTATCGAGATCGATCGCGAGTTTGAAGAGATGCTTAATCAACACTTTAAGTCAACAAGTGTGGATAAAAAAATAGTGCAGCATTTCGGCCCCGCAGCGCAGATTATCGTAGAAATACCCGAAGACAGCTTCGATATGGTTTTTATCGATGCGGATAAGAAAAATAATTTACATTATTTTAACACGGTATTTGACAAGGTAAGATCAGGCGGGCTGATTATAATAGACAACGTTTTGTGGAAAGGGAAAGTTTACGGCGAAGATACAGACGCCGACACTAAATCGATTCGCGAACTGAATGACCACATTGCCAAAGATACCCGGTGCGAAAAAGTTATCCTCCCGGTACGCGACGGCATCCTGCTCATTCGAAAAAAATAGCTTTATGAAGAAAACGATCCTGGTCACTATCTTTTTAATATCTGCTATTGCTGCTTCAGCGCAGAATACCTCTACATCCTACATAGAAAAGTTTAAAGATGACGCCATCCGCATTATGCATCAAAGCGGGATCCCGGCCAGCATAGTTCTCGCAGTTGCTATGCACGAGTCGGGTTGCGGAAACAGCAACCTTGCCCAGCAGTTTAACAACCAGTTTGGCATTAAGGGCTATGATTCGCACGTAATCATTAAACACCGAAAACAGGTCACTACACATTACAAAAAGTATGCGTCAGTGATGGACTCATTCGAAGATTTTGCCCGGATTATGACTGAACGTAAACAGTTCAGTCATCTGGCAGAAAATCTGACCCATTACGATTACTTTGGATGGGCCAGGGGAATTCAGCGCAGCGGCTATGCTGCCAGTCACAGGTGGTCAGCGGATGTTTTGGGACTGATCAAAAAGTACAAACTCAATCTTTTCGACGAAAATCCTGCGGATCAGCCGCAATTGGAGGCCAAAGTACAGTAAATCTAATTTAGAAATCTTAAGTTTGGGATAGAATAATCTGCCCTGAAATTAGATTTATTTGGAATGCGAAAATCGACTACTTTTTACCTTGCTTTTTTATCTTCCGCCTTTCTTAGCTCCTGTACCGTACATAAAGACCTGATCAGCAACCGCGAGGCGCATCGCAATAATCAGGAAATACAAAAAGAAAACAGTGACGCCATAGCCAGCTACAAACCGATGACCTCGGTTGAGTATATCGAGCATTTTAAAAGCATAGCTATACAGGAAATGAACCTCTATGGCATTCCGGCAAGTATTACCATTGCCCAGGGACTTTTTGAATCGGGCAGTGGCAATGGTGAACTGGCGCGGGTTGCCAATAACCATTTCGGGATCAAGTGTAATGCGCAATGGCAGGGTAAAAGCTATTATAAAGACGATGATCAGCATAATGATTGTTTCCGGGTGTATGACAAGGCTGAAGATTCCTATCGTGACCACTCCGAATTTTTGAAGCGGCCGCGCTATGCCAATTTATTCAAGCTGGATAAGAACGATTATGTGGGTTGGGCCAATGGATTAAAGGCGGACGGTTATGCAACTAATCCTAATTATCCGCAATTGCTGATCACGATTATTCAGAAATATAACCTCAATCAATACGATAAACCGGAAACGCCGGACCAAAAAGAGAAGCGCGAGGACCGTGTACTTACCCAGATTGAAGACAACGCCATTACGGCTCTGAAAGACTCGGTCGCCAAGCTCGACCCATCAATGGATAATAACGTAAAACCTAATCCTGACGCTAAAACCTACACAGTTGTGCAGGGTGACACACTATACTCCATTTCCCGTCGTTTTGGTCTAACTGTCGACGAGCTTAAAGGGTTGAACAATCTGCCCGGGAACAATCTTAAGATTGGGCAAAAGCTGGTCGTGGCAAAGCAATAACGATATTATTTTGTTCCATTGGGGATGAAACCAGGCAAAAAGAGCATTTATAGTTTTTCGGTGAAATGTGGTTTGATGCTGGTCTTTGTGTTCGGTTCGATCAGCACTTTTGCGCAGGATAAGCAAGTAGAAGGCATAGTTTTCGACAAAGATAGCAAGGAGCGCGTCGCCAGAGTCGGTATCATCAATATTACAACGGGCGTATCCTTCTACAATAACCTGAAGGGCGAATTCAAAGTAAATGCCAGTCCCGGCGATAAGCTAGTATTTACCAAAGAATATTATTTGAATGATACGATAACGGTTAAGAATTACGATAACCTGGCTATTTATCTTCCGCGCAATTCCATCATGCTGCATGAGGTAACCATCCGCGATACATTGAACACGCCCCTGCAACGCCTTATGGACACCCGGCGGACCTACAGTAAGGCCTATGGTTCCAATGCCTATGCCAATCCTTTCAGCACCGTGCCTGGCGGCGGGGCGGGCATCAGCCTCGATGCACTTTACAACGCATTCAGTCGAAGCGGCCGCAATGCGCAGCACCTGCAAGGGCTGATACAGCAGGACTACGAGCAGGATGTGATCGATCACCGGTTTAATAAAGGCTATGTGGCCAATATTACGAATCTGAAAGGCGACGAACTGTCACAGTTTATGATTAGGTACAGGCCAAGTTATTTCACCGTTTCTGCCGATACGGAATATGAATTCATAACCTATATCCGCACCAGTCTCAGAAGATTCCTGCGCAATAAAAAGCCCCACGTGCAACCCCCGTTAAAGCCCGTTCAAAGCTGATTGTAGTTTCCTGCAATATTATTGATAATTGTCGGTTGGACAATAAAATCTGGTAAAGCGCTGTTATATAGAGGGACTTTTCTTTAAAAACCAGCAGGTTTTGCTTTACTTTGCACCACTATGCTAAAAACATTTCTTGGTCTGCTTCTTTCCACTCTACTTGTTTCTACCGCCTTCGCGCAACAAACCGACACCCTAAAAGCCGACACCAATATACTCAATAAATATCGCCTTGATCCACCTAAAAACGCCTTGCCGGTGCGTGTGCGCCCGGTACAAGTGAACGAGCAACTGATACCTGTTGAGCTGCTCGACTACAAGGTAAGCTACTGGCGAAAAACAATTCAATGGGGTTTAAACTTTAACCAGGCGGCGTTTACCAATAACTGGAGCGCCGGGGGTATAAGCTCGATTGCCCTGGGTACAAATTTTGACTTGAAGGCCGAATACAACAAAACCCCACTCGATTTTACCACCGAAACCAACTTGTTGTATGGTCTTGCAGCTAACAAAGGAGAAGGCTCCAGGAAAACGAACGACCGAATGTTCCTGGATAACAAATTAGCTACACAGATAACCAAAAAATGGTACTTTTTCGGATCTATAAGTTTCGAATCCCAGTTTTCAGCCGGCTATACCTATACCGACCAGAGCGGCAACGCGGCCCCCAAGGGCTTGCTGATCTCCAATTTTATGGCGCCGGGTTATCTAACTGAATCGATTGGTTTTGAATATAAGCCCAACAAGTATTATGATATCCGTTTAGGTACAGGTACAGCCAAACAAACGTTTTTGACAGATACGGCCCTTTATCACAACATACCGGCTAATTATGGTGTTAAACCCGGGCATTCGTTTTACAATCAACTGGCTTTCCAGGGCGTAGCGACGATAGACAAGGACATTATGAAAAACCTGCACCTAAGTGCCAGGTATGCCATATTCATCCCCTATGTGCAGCCGTTTGCCTATACCACACACCGTTTAGATGCTACACTAACGGCCAAGGTAAACAGGTTGATTGCGGTTACCATGAATGGAACCTTCCTGTATGACAAGAACACATCCAAGAGTCCGCAGGCTACTGAAGGCCTGGCGATGGGTGTGGCTTATACTTTCCCGTAATAATCCGGCTTAAATGTGGTAACTTAACCGGAAATATCCGGCTGATGAATCGCACCCGAACCCGATTTTTTATTATTGCCGCAGCTTTTTCCTTTTTAGCGCTGTTTGCAAGCGCTCAATCGGTTATTGTGCCGAGTATGGCAAGCCTTGCAGAGGATACGCTAATCAAATATCAGCTGATAACCTCACTAAACGGATTCCTGGCTGCAAAAAAAGGTGCGACGAGAGACAATCCCTATGTGCAAAAAGGAACATTTCCTGAAACTGCCGCTTTAATAGATCAGCTACAGGGCATTGAACAAAGCAACCGGTTTAATGATAAAAATTTCTATAAGTGCCATCTAACAAACTTTGTAAAGCTTGACGGCAATAACTATTTAATACAGTTTTCGTATCTGGGCATCGATGACAGAGGCGCACCTTTATTGCGTGCGAGTTTTAGATTGATGGGGCACGTGGCCGACGGTAAGTTTTATTTCTACTCTCCCTTAAAAACCAATACCCAATCGTGGAAGAGCAAGCGTATTATGAATGTGGTATTTCACTACAAGGATACGTTGATCAGACGTGATGCAGATGCTTTTTTAAAGACGGTGACTTATTATGATAAGAAACTGGGCGTCGCCTATTCGCCTATCGATTATTATTACTGCGATAATTTCCCCGAAGCACAGCAGTTACTGGGCCTTGATTATAAAAGTGATTATAACGGGATACCGGGTGATATCCTGACTGGTCGCGAAAATAATACGAGCGTTATTTTGAGCGGATACAATTCCTATAATCAGCGTTTCGATCCGCACGATCTCTGGCATGACCGGCTGCGAATTGTCATGAACACCGACACCATCAACCGGCCGGTCGACGAGGGTTGCGCCTATCTGTACGGCGGGAGTTGGGGGATATCCTGGCACGAGGTCATCACCAAATTTAAAGCTTACGCAGCGGCTAACCCAGATGCCGACTGGCTTAGCCTGTACACACAAACAAAAAACTTTGTGGACGGCGATAAAAGCCTTAAGGTGCCTTATGTGCTGAACGCACTCATTGTTCAAAAAATAGAACGCGAAAAAGGCTTTGCAGCAGTAAAGCAATTGCTAAGCTGTGGCAAAAGACGGGTCGGCGATGAAAATTACTTTGCGGCATTGGAAAAGATAACCGGGATCACCAAAACTACTTTTAACGCCGAAATGTGGAAGCTGATTAAGGCAACCCGCGAATACTGATTTGGTCCAAATCAAAAACTCCTCGTTAAGCATAAAGCAAATCGCTTCAAAATCTTAACTTTGCAGCCTTAATTGAGATAGATACAGATGTTTGAAAATCTTTCGGATAAACTCGACAGGGCGTTCAAGGTCCTGAAGGGTCAGGGAACTATTACTGAAATAAACGTGGCGGAGACAATGAAGGAGATACGCAAGGCTCTCCTCGACGCCGACGTTAACTATAAAACAGCCAAAACTTTTACCGATGAGGTGAAGCAAAAGGCTTTAGGGTCGAACGTGCTTACAGCAATTTCGCCCGGGCAGTTGCTCACCAAGATCATGAACGACGAGTTGGCGGAATTGATGGGAGGCACCGCGACCGAGCTCAATCTGGCTGCCAACCCAACTATCATCCTCATCGCAGGTTTGAACGGTGCCGGTAAAACGACGTTCAGCGGTAAACTGGCCAACTTCCTCAAAACGCAAAAAAATAAAAAGCCTTTGCTGGTTGCCGGCGACGTTTACCGTCCCGCAGCTATTGATCAGCTGAAAGTTTTGGGCGAGCAGATAGGCATCCCAGTTTATGCTAACCTGGAATCAAAGGACCCGATCGGCATTGCTAAAGAAGGTATCGCGTTAGCTAAACAGCAAAATAATAACGTAGTCATCATCGACACCGCCGGCCGCCTTTCGATTGACGAGGCGATGATGAAGGAAATAGAACAGGTAAAAGCTGCTACCAATCCAAACGAGATATTGTTCGTCGTGGATTCTATGACCGGCCAGGATGCTGTGAATACGGCTAAGGTGTTCAACGATCGCCTCGACTTTACAGGCGTTGTTCTAACAAAGCTCGATGGTGATACCCGCGGTGGTGCAGCGCTGTCGATCAAATCGGTAGTTGATAAGCCGATCAAGTTTATCGGTACCGGCGAGAAGATGGAGGCACTGGACGTTTTCCACCCCGATCGTATGGCTTCACGCATCCTGGGCATGGGCGACGTGATCTCGCTGGTAGAACGTGCACAGCAGCAATTTGACGAAAAAGAAGCTGCCGAGCTGCAAAAAAAGATCCGTAAAAATAAATTCGACTTCAACGACTTCTATAGCCAGATACAGCAGATCAAAAAAATGGGCAACATGAAAGATCTGATGGGCATGATACCCGGCGTGGGAAAAATGATGAAGAATGTGGAGGTTGACGACGATGCTTTCAAGAACATTGAGGCCATCATCCAGTCGATGACACCGTTCGAAAAGGAAAATCCGGATTCCATCAACCAGAGCCGCCGCAACCGTATTGCCAAAGGCTCGGGTACCAATATTACTGAAGTGAACAGGTTGCTGAAACAGTTTGAGGACATGCGCAAAGTGATGAAGCAGATGAGCAATCCGGCAGCTATGGCCAACATGATGCGGAGAATGCCACGGTAGCCTTATCCTCTGAAAGCGAGTTTATATGCTAAAATAACCTAAAGCGGCCGCGGCCGCTTTTTTTGTTTAAATCAGCTACCTTTGCGCATCCAATAATCAACTTATGCGCATACCTTTCACTGTTGCTGCTCTTGCAGTCCTGTTTACCTCTTTTTCTGCCTACGCCCAAAAACCTGATGCTTCAATCGATGTACAGCATTATGCTTTTACATTGCAGCTGAGCGATCAAAACGATATAATCAGGGGCAAAGCGGATGTTACCGTGAAGTTTTTACAGGATGCCGGTTCATTTGATCTTGATCTTACCAAACAAAAAAAGGACGGTAAAGGGATGACGGTGACCAGTGTAAGCGATAGAAGAAGCCCGGTAAATTTTGAACAACGCGGCGATACATTGAGCATTTCAGCCAATGCACATTCAGGCAGCAAGCATACTTATACCATCACCTACCAGGGCGTTCCGTCGGACGGACTGATCATTTCGACCAACAAGTTTAATCATCGCACCTTTTTTGGCGACAACTGGCCAAACAGGGCTCACAACTGGATACCATGCGTAGATGATCCTGCCGATAAAGCGACCGTGGAATTTACGGTAACAGCACCTGCACATTACCAGGTGGTTGCCAATGGATCCAAAGTGAGTGAGGCTGTCGTGCCGGGTGGTCTGAAGCAAACGCATTGGAAGGAATCGGCACCAGTTCCAACAAAAGTGATGGTGATTGGTGCAGCCGATTTTGCTGTTGATCATACCGGCGACGTAAAGAGTATCCCGGTATATACTTACGTGTTTCCGGAGAATAAGGACCTGGGGTTTAATAGTTATGCCGTTGCCAAAGAGATACTGGCTTATTACATTGATAAAGTAGGGCCATTCGCTTATGAGAAATTGGCCAATGTGCAGTCGAAAACCATTTTCGGCGGAATGGAAAATGCAAGCTGCATTTTTTATTACGAAAACTCGGTTGGCGCCAAAGATATCGAAGAGTTAATGGCGCACGAAATAGCCCATCAATGGTTTGGCGACGCAGCCAGCGAAAAAAGCTTCGCCCACCTGTGGCTGAGCGAAGGCTTCGCAACTTATATGACCAATGTTTATCTCGAAAGTAAATATGGTGAGGATATTCTAAAGCAGCGCATGACGGCCGATCGCGAAATGGCTTTAAAGTTTGAAAAGGAACGCTTTCACCCGGTGGTTGACACTGCGGTAAAGGACAATTTTATGCAACTGCTCAATGCCAACAGCTATCAAAAGGGCGGCTGGTTTTTGCATATGCTCCGTCGTAAACTGGGAGATGACGCGTTCTGGCAGGGCATCCGCGACTATTATGCGCAATACAAAAACGGCAATGCCAATACGGAGGATTTCCGCGCTGTAATGGAAAAAGCCGGCAATCAGGACCTGGAACAATTTTTTAAACAATGGCTGTATACACCGGGACATTTGCAGCTCTCGGCAAAATGGTCATACAATCCTGCTGAAAAGGTAATTACGTTTGAAGTGGGGCAGATACAAAATGATCTTTACGAGTGCTCTGTTGAAGTTTCGATCAACAATGAGATTCGCACCATAGACTTGAAGAACCGTTTGACCACGGTGCAGTTCACGCTGACAGACACGCCAACCTCGGTAGTATTTGATCCTAATGTGAACTTATATGGAGTTTTTGAGGTTACTCAACAGAAATAAGTCCAGATTAATATAGTTTGGTGATTTTGGCATATCGCTTAATATTATTTTGAATAAAATTCATTTTCAAAATAATATACTTTTTATTTCATTTGTTCGTTAATATTTAAAACAAACAAAAACCACAGGCATGCTCCATGCCCCTAAGAGCCTTCCTGCCAAACCCTTAATCAAATACAACCATGTTTAAGTCGTACCAGTCCATTTATGTGACGGTTCACAGGTGGACGTTCAGAAATTTCGGCCAGGGAAAAGCATCTCCCAACAAAACCTTATTCAATGCCAGCTTCCTGCTTATTGTGCTGCTCACCGTTATTCTCCTTGCTATTGATCTTCTACTGCATTCGGGCGTCATTGCAGCTAATTCTTTGACCGACACCGCGATATTGGTGGCTATGGTAACGTTGCTATTCGTTAATCACCTGCTTTTCCTCAATAACAGGTTTCTGAGGAGAGTAGATGAACGATTGACCATCATGAGCAGGCACAACCGTAACGTGCTGGGAATTGTGGTTCTCGCTCACGTGATCGTTATCTGCGGCATTTTCCTTTTTACGCTGTAATAAGCGATAGTGCCGGAAATTGCATAACTTACGCCGTCAATAACCTTTGTCACGGTGCTAGTTAAAACTTTTGGAAGTGCGGTATATGGCATCCAGGCCATCACAATAACAGTTGAGGTTAATATCAGCGGCGGCAAGCCCAACTATTTTATAGTCGGCCTGCCCGATAACGCTGTTCGTGAGTCGCTGCAGCGCATTGAATCGGCTTTGCAGACCAACAATTTAAGGATGCCCCGGCAAAAGATCGTCGTGAATATGGCGCCGGCGGATATACGCAAGGAAGGCTCCTCATACGATCTCACTATCGCGACGGCAATCCTCGCCAGTTCGGGTCAGATCAGCGAAGAAAACCTGGACAAATACATCATCATGGGCGAGCTTTCGCTCGATGGCGGTGTGCAGCCGATCAAGGGCGCCCTGCCTATCGCTAT
>Ga0068856_100008476_pt1 | contig 10003 bp, 8 predicted proteins | sample KBSCornC62_FD_66595 | JGI IMG/M metagenome (GOLD analysis project Ga0068856, IMG submission 66595) | Corn rhizosphere microbial communities from Kellogg Biological Station, Michigan, USA - KBS Corn C6-2 | ecosystem: Host-associated > Plants > Roots > Rhizosphere > Soil ... | reverse complement strand
GGGGTGCGGCTGGACGTGGAGATGAAGGAGTTCGGCAACGACATCGCCGAGTTCATCGCGGTCGGCACGGCGGTCAAGGCCGAGCCCGGCGCGGGTGGCGGCGGCGTCAAGGAATGGCGCAACGTCAAGAAGCAGCCGTTCACCTCGGACCTGTCCGGCCAGGATTTCTGGACGCTGATCCGGGCCGGGTACGCCCCGCTCGGCATGGTCATGGGCTCGTGCGTGTACCACATCGCGCACCAGCGGCTGGCCGGGAAGATCGGCAACATCGGCCGGAACGTCGAGCTGGAGCAATTCACCCAGGCCCTGTACGACGCGCGCGAGCTGGCCATGAGCCGGATGCAGGCGGAGGCCGAGGAACTGCACGCGGAGGGCATCGTCGGCGTGCAGCTGCGGCAGCACTCGCACACGTGGGGCTCGCACACCACCGAGTTCTTCGCGATCGGCACCGCGGTGCGGCCGCTGCGCGACGACCACGTGATCGAGCGCCCCACGATGGTCCTCAGCCTCGACTCCTGAGGGCTCAGGCGAGCCCCTGCGTTTAGCTGATCTGGCGGAGCAGGGTGGCCAGGCCGGAGCAGATCCATTCCCCGACGGCGAAGATCACGCCCGTGCTGTGGAGCGGGTAGCTCAGCCAGGTTGATGATGTGGTGGGCGCGGAGGCTGCAACTGGTTAGTCAGCCGGCGTAGGTGGCCGGGCTGGTGGTGACGGCCTCGCTGATCGCCGCGGCCAGGTGCACGGCGGCGGCCGGGTCCAGGCTGGTGGTGGTGATCCGGATCCCGGGCGGGGCGCGGAACCGGAACCGCTCGCCCGGGCTGACCGCCCAGCCGCGCTCGGCCAGCTGCTGAACCGTGGCGGTCTCCTCGGCCAGCGGGACCCAGACCCCCAGGCCGGACCGGCCGTGCGCGTCGATACCGTGGCCGGCCAGCGCGGCGGCCAGCGCGGCCCGTCGCTCGGCGTACCGGGCCGTCGTCCGGTCCAGCAGGTCCCTGGTGGCCGGGCTGTCCCAGAGCTCGGCCGCGGTCTGCTGGAGCAGGTGGCTGACCCAGCCGGGGCCGAGGAGCTGCCGTCCCTCGACCCGGCTTATTGTCAGCGGGTCGCCGGCCATCGGCGCCACCCGCAGGTCGGGGCCGAGCACCTTGGACAGTGATCGGATGACGGCCCAGCGGTCGCTCGCGGTGTGCAGCGGGACGTACGGCGCACCCGCTACCGCGGCCACGTAGTCATCCTCGATCAGCACGACGTGCCGGTGCCGGCCCAGGATCTCGCGCAGCTCGCGGGCGCGGGGCGGGTCAACCGCGGCGCCGGTGGGGTTCTGCCCCCGCGGCGTGACGATGACCGCGCGGGCGCCGCGTTCCAGGGCCCGCGCGAGCTCGCCGGGGACGGGGCCGTACTGGTCCACGGCCACCGGCTCGGGGCGCAGGCCCAGCGCCCGGACCAGGTCGCCGATCCGCGGCCAGCCAGGATCCTCGACCGCCACCCGGTCCCCGGCCCGCAGATGCACCTGCAGCACCCGCTCGATCCCGTCCATCGCCCCGCCGACGATCGCAAGCTCGCCAGCACGCTCGTCGCCCGCATCTCCGCGAGCCGCCGGCCCGCCGGCCCGGCTTTGGCTCTCGGGGGTCTGGGCGGTGGACTCGCCGCCTCTGGTTCCGCCATCCGGGATCCGGCTGGTCAGGACCTGACCGCCCCCGGTCCCGCTGGCGGGTGGGTCGGGTGTAGTCCCGCCATCGCTGGTTCGGCTGGCCGGGGCCCGGTCATCCGTGGTTCTGCCGGCGGGCAGGTCGGCTGGGGTTTCACCCGTGGCCGTGCCGGCAGGGCTGCGGCCCGCGGACCCGCCGCCTGCGATCCGGTCGTTCGCGGCCTGGGCGATCGTGGTGCCGCCAGCGGGGATGCCGTCGGCGGCGAAGTCGGCCTGGGCGAGGGCGGCCAGGCGGGGGAGCTTGGCCGGGCCGCCGTACAGCTTGTGCGCCGGATCGATCCGGGCCAGCGCCGGGCCGAGCGGCGGCAGCTGGGCCGGGTCCGGGTTCCCGCTGGCCAGGTCCACGGCCCCGGACGGCACCGGCCGGGCGCCGCGCACCCGCAGCGGCGGCTGGCTCGCCACCACCGTGCCGCGGCGCCGGTTCGCGCTGATCAGGCCGCGCTGCCCCAGGTCCTTGTACGCCGCGGCCACCGTCGCCGGGCTCACCCCGAGCGCGGTGGCCAGCTCGCGCACGGTCGGCAGCCGGTCGCCTGGCCCCAGCCGCCCGTCCGCGATCCCAGCCTCGATCGTGCCCGCGATCGTAGCGGCGCCCGCTCCCGGACCGATATTGTGTACTAGAGGAATCATCAATATGTACTATAACAAAGATTCAGGCAGGTGGCGATTCTGGCGCCCGGTGGCAGCCGGGCGGGCGGACACAGCGGGCGAGGCAGAGCCGGGCGCCGGGCTGGGCCGGGCGCCTGGGGTCGACGGCCGGTCAGACGCGCCGTCCCGGCCGGACTCCGGGGCCGGGCCGAACTCCAGCGCCGAGATGGACTCCAGGACCGGTACGACTGGGGCGGCTGGAGGCGAGCGGGCGGCTGGATCCGCTGAGCCGGCCGGGACTGGCCGCCGGGGCACCGGGTTGGGCCGGGTGGCTGAAGTGACCGGCATCGGCCGGGCAGACGCGCCGTCCCGGCCGGACCCCGGGGCCGCGCCGGACTCCAGGGCCGGGACGGACTCCAGGGCCGGGACGGACTCCAGGGCCGGGACGGACTCCAGGGCCGGGACGGACTCCGGGACCAGGACAGACTCCAGGGCGGGAACGGGCTCCGGGGCGGGAACGGACTTCGGGGCCGGTATGGCTGGGGCGGCTGGGGATGATCGGGCGGCTGGATCCGCTGAGCCGGCCGGGATTGGCTGGCGGGGCTCCGGGTGGGGGCGGCGGCGGGTCGCGGGAATGAGCCTGGGGCTGTCCGCTGAGCTGTGGCTGGTGCAGATCGGGATCTTCGCGAACATGCTGGGGTACGGGGCTGTGCTGCCCTTCGAGATCATCTATCTGCACAACGAGCGCGGCTTCAGCCTGGCCGTGGCGGGCCTGGTGACCGGCACGATCACCGGCGCCGCGGTGCTGAGCGCGCCGCTGACCGGGCCGGTTGTGGACCGGTTCGGTCCCCGGCGGAGCACGGCCGTGGCCGGGGTGATCCTGGCCGCGGGTTATACCGGCCTGGCCTTCGCCCGGACGCCGGCCATGGCGTTCGCCGCGGCGGCGCTGGCCGGGGCCGGGAACGGCGCGCTCAACCCGGGCCAGTCCGCGCTGCTCGCCGCGCTGGCCCCGCCCGACCGGCGGCACCGGGCCGCCGCCGTGTCCCGGGTCGCGACCAATGCCGGGATCGGCCTGGGCGGTGCGCTCGGCGGCCTGCTCGCGGCCCGCGGGCTGCCCGGGTTCGTGCTGCTGTTCCTGGCCAACGCCGTCACGTATCTCATCTACGTGGCCGTCCTGGTCGCCGTGGTGCGCGAGACGCCACGGCCGGAGCGCTCCGCCGGCGGCTACCGGACCGTCCTGAGAGACGGCGCGTTCCTGCGGCTGGCCGCCGCGAACCTGACCGTGATCGCGGTCGGCTGGGGCACGTTCACCTGGCTGCTGCCGCCGTTCGCGCACAGCACGATCGGCCTGCCGACCGGGCCCATCGGTCTGCTGCTCGCGGCCAACGCGGTCACCGTCGTGCTGGTCCAGGTGCCGGTGGCCCGGCTGGCCGAGGGCCGCCGCCGGGTGCGGATGATGGCCCTGGCCGCGGGCGTGTTCACCGTCGCCAGCCTGGTGGTCATCGCCGCGGGCGCGGTGTCGCCCGGCCCGGCCTACGGGCTGCTGCTGGCGGTCTGCGTAGCCGTCGGCGCGGGGGAGTGCTTCTACACCGCCACGCTGATGCCGCTGACCGCCGACCTCGCTCCCGAAGGGCTGCGCGGACGGTACATGGCGGCGCTCGGCTTCTCCTGGTGGGCCGGCCTGGCCATCGCGCCGATCCTCGGCGGCCCGCTGCTCAGCCGGTCACCGGCGGCCGTGTTCGCGGTGGCCGGGGCGGCCAGCGCGGCGGCCGGCGTCGCGCTGCTCCGGCTGGAACCGCGGCTGCCGGCCATAGCCCGGCGCACGCCGCGCCCCGGCTCATAACGGCGACCCGGCAGGAACCGGGTCGTAGCGATACGACCCCAGGCAGGACACGGTCCGGGCGGCGCCGGGCCCGGTCATTCCCGGGCCCGGCGCCGCCCCGCTGCCGTTATCGCGCTGGCGGCCCCGCGCTGCTACTGGGTGCAGAAGTGCTGGTCGATCTGGTCGACCGCCCGTCCCGAGCGGGTGGCCTCGGTCAGGCTGACCGAAGACCCGAACGGCGCCGTGGTGCCGCCGGCGGGGCTCTGGCTGCTGCTCAGGCCGGTCAGGCCGGTCAGGCCGGTCAGGCCGGCGCCCTAAGGGGCGCCGCTGATCTGGTCGAGAAGGCGGGCCAGGCGCTCGCGCAGCGAGCGCCGCGCGGCCGGGCTCCCCGCCGGGCCCCCCGCCTGGCCGGCCGCCGCGCTGACCAGGTGCTGAGCCGCGTCGAACGACACCGGCGCGCGTCCCGCCGTGACGATCAGCGATTCGTGCGCCAGCCCGTCCAGGTCCGGGTCGCCCTGGTCCAGCGCGAGAATCGTGGCCCCGGCATGACGGGCGCCGTCCACCCGCTCCAGCAGCGGCACCGGCGCGGCCGCCGGGCTGACCACGAACAGGGTCTCGCCGCGCCGGGCCGCCTCCAGCCGCTCGAGCCCGACCGCCAGGTGCGCCGGCGCCCCGGGCGGCGGCCGCCAGCGCACCAGCGTGGGGGAGAGCTCAGGTAACGCGGCCAGCCGGCTTTCCTCGTCCAGGTGCGCGGTCAGGTGCCAGGGCTCCTCCTCCGGCGTGCCGACCAGCAGCAGCCCGCCGGGCGTCCGCGCGGACGCGCGCAGCGCCCGGGCGAACTCCCGGGTCTCGGCCATCCAGCCGCCCGGCCCGAGGATCTCGGCCAGCGCGGCCACCTGCTCGGAGTCCATGGCGCTCAATGGTGCCCGAACCGGGCCCGCGCGGGCGGCCGAACTAAGATCAGCCGGTGACTACCACTTCGCCACCCCCGTCCGGGGCCGATCTCGACCGCCTGGTGATCGGCGTGCTCGGCGGCACCGGTGACCAGGGCCGCGGCCTGGCCAGGCGGCTGTCCATGGCCGGGCACCGGGTCATCATCGGCTCCCGCGACCCGGCCCGCGCGCAGGCCGCGGCCGCCACGATCGGCGAGCCGCCGCAGCTCACCGGGGCCGGCAACGAGCAGGCCGCGCGGGACGCCGACGTCGTCATCGCGGCCATCCCGTGGGAGGGCCACAAGGACCTGCTGGCCTCCCTGGCCGGCGCACTCGAGGGCAAGATCCTCATCGACTGCGTGAACCCGCTCGGCTTCGACAAGCGCGGCGCCTACGTGCTCCCGGTGCCCGAGGGCAGCGCCGCCGAGCAGGCCGCCGCGGTGCTGCCGGGCACCCGGGTGGTCGGCGCGTTCCACCACGTGTCCGCCGTGCTGCTGCTCGACCCCGAGGTCACCGAGTGCGAGCTGGACGTGCTCGTGCTGGGCGACGACCGGGAGGCGACCGACCTGGTCCAGGCGCTGGCCGCCCGTATCGGCGGGATGCGCGGCATCTACGCGGGCCGGCTCCGCAACTGCGGCCAGGTCGAGGCGCTGACCGCGAACCTGATCTCGGTCAACCGCCGCTACAAGGCCCACGCCGGGATCCGCGTCACCGACGTCTAGAGGCCGGCCCTGCCGCCCCGGCTGGTGAGCGGCGGAAAAAAATCTTCGCCCTGATGTGTCGAGTCCGCTGACGGTCGTTCGAGGCATAGACAGGAGGACGGATCAGGCAGACGGTCCGCCCTGGGCGAAGGGACGAACGTCATGACCGCCACGGCTGTCACCAGCACAGTTACCAGCACCAGCACCTGCACCCCCGCGCAGCGGATCACCAAGTCGCTGCTCGGCTACGGCGTTCTCGCCGGGGTCGTCTTCGAGGCCTCAGTCGTCATCCAGGGCCTGACCCGGCACGGGTTCCGCATCGCCCACCACGATGCGAGCCTGCTGGCCAATGGCCCGCTCGGCTGGATCCAGATCACCACGTTCCTGGTGGCAGGCGCGATGACGATCGCGGCGGCTGTGGGCGCGCACCGCGCGATGGCCAGCCGGTGGGGCCCACGGCTGCTCGGGATCTACGGCGCCGGCCTGATGGCGGCCGGGCTGCTGCGCGCGGACCCGGCGGAGGGATTCGGCCCGGGTGCCCCGGCCGGCCGGGCAGCGCAGATCAGCTGGCACGGCGCCGGGCACCTGATCTCGGCGAGCGTCGGGTTCATTGCGTTCATCGCGGCCTGCTTCGTGCTCGCCCGTTACTTCTCCCGCCGCGGCCACCGCGGTCTGGCCATCTACTCGCGCGTCACCGGCGCGGCCTTCCTGGCCGGGTTCGCGGGCGTCGCCACCGGGTCCAGTTCCAGCGCCATCGTGCTGCCCTTCTACGCCGCCGTGCTGGCCGCCTTCACCTGGCTGGCGGTCGTCAGCATCCACCTGTACCGCGACGTCGCCAACGCCGGCGCCGCCTGATATCAGCCCGGCAGAAACAAGACAGAACAAGACAGGAGAACTCAGATGCGTTACATGATGCTGCTGTCCGGCACCAGCCCCTCCACCCCGCCACCCCCGGAACTGTTCGAGGCGATCATGAAGCTCGGCGGCGAGGCCACTCAGGCCGGCGTCCTGCTGGACACCGCCGGCCTGCTGCCCAGCGCGAGCGGCGCGCGGGTCTCGCTGGCCGGGGGCAAGCTGACCGTCACCGACGGCCCGTTCACGGAGTCCAAGGAACTGATCAGCTACGCCCTGTACGACGTCCGGTCCAGGGAAGACGCCGTCGAATGGGCCTCCCGCTTCGTCAGGCTGCACCGGGACCTGTGGCCTGGCTGGGAAGGGCAGACCGACATCCTTCAGGTGATGGGGCCGCAGGACGTTGGATAACTACGAGGCCACGCGCTCCGCGATCGAGGCGGTCTGGCGAATCGAATCGCCGCGCCTCATCGCGGGCCTGGCCCGGATTACCGGCGATGTCGGCGCGGCCGAGGAACTCGCGCAGGACGCCCTGGTGATCGCGCTGGAGCAGTGGCCCGTCCGGGGTGTCCCTGACGGGCCCGGCGCCTGGCTGATGGCAACCGCGAAGCACCGGGCGATCGACCTGGTCCGCCGCCGCGCCCGCTACGACCAGAAACTGCAGGAAGCAGGCCGTGACATGGAAGCGCAAGCACAGGCATTCGGTGAGCCCAGCGCGGATGCGATCGACGACCACATCGGCGATGACCTGCTCCGCCTCATCTTCATCGCCTGCCACCCGGTCCTGTCGGCCGAAGCCCGTGCGGCGCTGACCCTCCGGCTGATCGGCGGGCTGACCACCCACGAAATCGCCCGGGCGTTCCTGGCGACCGAGCCGGCCATCGCGCAGCGCATCGTCCGGGCCAAGCGGACCCTGGCCGACAGGAAGGTCCCGTTCGAGATCCCCGCGCCCGGCGAGCTCGCGGGCCGGCTCGACTCGGTCCTCGAGGTCATCTACCTGATCTTCAACGAAGGCTATTCCGCGACCTCTGGCGACGACTGGACCCGCCCCGAGCTGTGCGCTGAGGCGATGCGGCTCGGCCGGCTGCTCGCGGGCCTGATGCCGCGGCAGATCGAGGTGCACGGGCTGGTCGCGCTGATGGAGCTGCAGGCGTCCAGGATCGGCGCGCGCACCGGGCCGGGCGGCGAGCCCATCCTGCTCGCCGATCAGGACCGGCTGCGCTGGGACCGGCTGCTCATCCGGCGCGGCCTTACGGCACTGGAGCAGGCGGAGCAGATTGACGCCCCGCCGGGCCGGTACGCAGTCCAGGCCGAGATCGCCGCCTGCCACGCCCGGGCGAGGTCAGTGGAGACCACCGACTGGGAGCGCATCGCGGCACTCTACGTAGTGCTCGGGCACCTGGCCCCATCCCCGGTCGTCGAGCTGAATCGCGCCGTGGCGACCGGCATGGCCTACGGGCCAGAAGCCGGCCTGGAGCTTGCCGACAGCCTCGCCGGCCAGCCGGCCCTGGCCGGCTACGTCCAGCTCCCCGCCGTCCGCGGCTACCTGCTGGCCAGGGCCGGCCGCCGCGCCGAAGCCCGCATGGAGTTCACCCGGGCGGCCGGCCTGACCGCCAACGCGCGCGAGCGCGCCATGTTCCGCGCCCGGGCCGCGGAGTGCGAGGAACCGTGATCGCCGCCGGGCGCTCACCAGAGTTCAGTTCTGGTGCGCCTGGACGCCGTTGCGATGCCAGTTCCACACCGGGTTCAGGCCCGGCTCCTGCGCCAGCACCTTGACCAGCAGCCGCAGCTGGCCCTCGTCCAGCGGCGGCGCGACCCCGTCCGGCAGCCGGAAAGCCCTCCGCATGGGCCCGTCGGGCTGTGGCTGCTCCACCGAGAACGCCTTCAGCAGGTCGGTCGCGGTCCTGACGCCCACCCGGCGCAGCTGCCGCCGGGCCCCGGCGCCCCCGGCCTCCGGGCGCCGCCCGGTCAGCTCGCCGCGCTCGGCCGGCTCCAGGTGGATGAGCAGGAAGGCCTGGTCGGTCCAGTCCACCAGGCGGCCCGCTGGCACCCGGGTGTGCAGGATCACGTCCACGAGGTTCATGGTCGTGAGGTTCTGCATGTCCTCGACGCCTTCCTCGGTCAGCCGCGCCTCGTACCACAGGTTGAGGCCATCCAGCTGGTCCAGCGGGTAGTCCGGGGTGACCCGCGGCAGGTACTTGCGCAGCGCGACCGACGTGCCGCGCTGCAGCACCTGCAGCCCGACCAGCGGGAAGAAGCCGATCACGAACGCGGCAGCCATCTCCGCGTGGCTGGCCATGGCCTGGCCACTGCCGATGACCTGATGCATGGTCGCCACGATCAGCAGGACGAAAAGAATCCGGTACACGGCGCTGGCGTACGCGCTGGCCCGCAGGTCGCTCTGGAAGAACCGGCGGATCAGCATGCTGGCCACGAAGGCGTACGCGCCGATGAAGCCGTACTTCAGCACGTCCCACGCGCCCGCCGGGGCGGTGACGAACCCGGTGTCCCAGAGCACCGCGGTCCAGCCCGCCGCGAACACCGCGGTGGCCAGGAACAGCGGGAACAGTGACTCACAGCTCAGCCCGTCGCGTCCCGGCGGCGGCACCCGGCGCAGCGGCTGGACCCCGTCACGGCGCGGTCCCCGGTCGTCGTCGCGGTCATCGTCCCTGTCGTCGTCCCGGGACATATCGCGGCCGTAGTAGGCGTCGAACTTCTGCCGGTAGATGCTGTCCCCCCGGGAGCCCGCGGCCTTGCCCTGCGACCAGGCGGCGAAGAAGGACGACGCGGCCGGCGGCCTCGGCAGGTAGCCCGGCTTGTCCCAGCCCAGCCGGTGCAGGTTCAGGACGTACTCCTGCCACAGCGCCTTCTTCCGCACCTGCAGGAACCGCACGTAGAGCCACCCGGGCAGGAACGCCAGGCACCACAGCGCGAACAGCCGCAGCACCCAGGACCCCCAGGTGCCCTCCCCGGGCCCGGCCTGGCCCCCGCTCAGCACGGCCACCGCGGCGGTCACCGCGATCAGCAGGTTCATCAGGCCCGCCACGGCCTTGCGGCGCAGCCACCAGCCGGCCCGCTGGCCGCTGACCCGCCGGGCACTGACCCGTCTCGGCCGGCCGGTTCCCCCGGGCAGTTCGGCCACCACGCTCATCCCGCACCCCCGTCCGGCGGCCTGCGGCGGGCCCGCCCCCGAGCCTCGCCTGTTGCCAGTAAGAGGCGGGTGCCCCGCCGCAGATACACCACGGGGGAGCTGACCTGGGCTTTTCGGCCCCGGGGTCAGCGCCTGATCAGCGGTAGGCGTGCTCCGGGCCGGGGAACTGGCCCCCGGCGACCTCGTCGGCGAAGGACTGGGCCGCGGACCTGAGGCTGCCCGCCACGTCCGCGTACTTCTTCACGAACTTCGCTACC
>Ga0068856_100008474_pt1 | contig 10005 bp, 9 predicted proteins | sample KBSCornC62_FD_66595 | JGI IMG/M metagenome (GOLD analysis project Ga0068856, IMG submission 66595) | Corn rhizosphere microbial communities from Kellogg Biological Station, Michigan, USA - KBS Corn C6-2 | ecosystem: Host-associated > Plants > Roots > Rhizosphere > Soil ... | reverse complement strand
ATACGGAGCGACGGAGGGCGAGCCTGTGATCAATATCGAGGGGAGCGATGGGCTGTGGCGGGCTTTTGATTGCCGGTTGTTGCCGTTGAGGCATTGATCTGCGGGATCGCCTCGACAGGTTGCCGTGGTTCCGTGAAATCTTCAGTCAATCGAGCAAGCGCTGCTTGTCGCGCTCACGTCCGTCGTTCTTCTGCAAGCGCTTCGCGCCGGAAAATATCTCCGTCAACGCCGGAAAATTGAATTTCTCTCGGTAATTCAGCGTCGCCGAATCGCCGTCTTGGTGAACGCCGAGGGCTAGTGCTTAGCGATTTGCAAATCGCTGCCATTCCACAAAAAAAACGTCCCGCACCGCACCACTTTTCCCTTTTAAATCAAGCTGATCACGCTTGAGTTTGGCGTTTTCCTGCAAGATGGATTCGGGCAATCGTGCCCGGTACCCGAAAAAAGGGGATAGACATGAAAAGCGTAAAACTGCACATCCTTGCGATCATCGGCTGCGTCCTGTTTGCGTCCGCTACGTGGTCACAAGCGACGAACGTTGGAACTACGCATGCCTCATCGGCCATCTGCACCAATGTGCTGCAATGTTCGGGAGGGCGTTGATCTAGTTAGCCCATAGCCGCAAGGGAGCGGGAGCGGGCAACTGCTCCCGCTCTTTTTCGGCGACATCCTGAAGCAAATACGTCAGGCGCAGTTTGTTGTCTTTGGGCTGTACGTGGAACTGGCCATTGAACAGTCGCACGTAGTCCCGAAGTTCGATCAGATCCAATCGAGTCGCACCCAATTTGCGCGCGAGGCGATCTCGTGCGCCTTCTACGACGAAACTATTGTCTTCTGCAGCCAGCTCCGTATCGCCTTCGACACGCACTACCACGAAACGATTGCCATCGATATCGGCGCCGCGCAAAGTCAGTCGGATGCTGCTGCAGCGTACGTTGGCGCAGATGTAGACCACGGATTCGCAAGCCAACCGGTAAATCGTGGTGTGCAGGTTCGACGAATGAACGCCAAAGCCGCGTCCTTTGATCTGGTAGCTATAGGCAATGCCTGCTTCGTCCAGTGCGCGGCCGATATTTTCGCGCAGAGCTGCCGGTAACCCTCGGCGACGCCATGCGATCGGATGCATGGCATCGGCAATTTGATAAATCTTTTCCTGACTGGTGGCGGCCTGCTTGGTGTAGAGCTGGCTTTCGTTCACAGGAAGCATCAGGCGAAAACGATTGAGCAGGCGGTTTTGCGTAAGCTGCATTTCCCCGCAGACAAATTCCAGGGTTTCGGACGCTTGGCGTAGCCGCGTCTCGCTGACGTAGAGGCTTTGCCTGGCCAGCCGCAGCGCCTCTTTGACATCCATGCGTTCCTGTTCCTCGCGTTGACGCATGGCAGAGATACGGGCCCCCATCGCAATCAGGCAGGTAATGGCGAATGCGACAATGGCTTGTACCTGCAAGACCACCGGATCGGGTGTGTCGTAGTTCATCAAGATATTGATGCACGCCACCACTACCGTTCCGCCGAGAATGGCTGCTCGCCAACCGTGCTTGAGCGTGAGCCATGCGACCGGCATGAACATGAAGAGGCAGTAGATCTGTTTGTCCTCTTTGGCATGCAAAGTGAGGTACGACAGGATGATCTGCGCGGGAATCAAGATACCGGCGGCATCGAGCGCCAGCGGCCCTTTGATAAACCGGCGGAGCCGCTTGATCAGTCCGGGGCGATATTCGAGTTTGGCGATGATGACCCAGGGGAACGTCGTCAGTAGCGCAGCGTAGGAACCGACAAACAGATACCCCAGCAAAACCGGCCTGATCTCAACGCCGGGATTTTTCGCCAACACGATGACGCCGTAGTTCTCCACCGACCAGACCATGGCAACCAGCAGCGTGCAGAGCAGCAGCGCCTGGAAGTTGACGAGGCGCTTGGAGGGAAAGAGAGGAAGTTTTTCCTTGCACCCCCAGACCACCGGCATGGCAAAGGCGATCGGGGGAAGGCTATTGGTGATGGCCCAGGGGAGTCCAAACTGGGAAGCGTTGAGATAACTCTGGTACGCGTTGGTAGCCGAATCCCCGATGGCCAGGGCAGCCCAGTAGCGATAGGGAACCAGCACCAGCAAGCCAAGCCGAAGACCGGCCGTCAACTGCCAATGCGCATCGGACAGGGGACGAATCAGCGCATACAGCGCAACGTAGCCTATTGCCACGGCCACCTGCAGCAAGGACCAACCTTGTCTCTTCCCCATTCCTTGTTACCCCTAACGTGGAATGACTGCTTGAATTTCAGGAGCTTGCGGGCGACATCTGGTGTTGCGGGCCAACTGAAGCGGATATCCAAAACGCGGAACGCGTTCATCCCTATTTGGCAGCTGCTGATGATATCGGTCCTGAGGCTCGCCATGTGTGAAAAAGAGAGGTCGAGTCCGGATCTGTCAGTGCAGGTGACGGAAAAGGTAGATACCGAGCCAGACCAAGCCACCGAATAGCACCAGGGCCGCTGCGCCGGACATAACGAAAAGGACCAAAAAGGCTAGCAAGGTATCGATGATCCGTTTGCCAACGCTCACGGCTCCCTCCGCAATTGAAAAGGGCGGCACATGGTCCCTCCTTTTGCTAGCGCCGCAGCCAACAAGACGTGCTGCCTTCAACGGCTGCGTAAGCTGGAACTAGCGGATGTGTGGCTGCTGGCGCCTTGTGCAGGCGTTCCCGCGGGTCCGCTGCGATCGTAGACACGGTCAAATACATTGGATCGGTAGGGCACGCCGTTGCGGCGATAGTCCTGCAGATCATCGGGGCCGGTCACCAGCGCCAAGTGATTGTTGGTCCAACGCCAATACGATGCAGCGCTCGCCATCGGTACGGCCGTGGCGGAGATGTAGTGGTAGACAAGATCGTAGTTGCCATCGTTACGCGGCTGCACATTCAGCGCTACGCGCATGATCATCGAACTGTCCACCGCGTGGCCGTTCACCATCGCCGGCTTCTTGATCCAGCCACGAATGGATTCACCCAGCATGCGATCGAACTTGGGCGTGAGCGGCTCCGCAGGCAGGATGCGCGTCACCTTGCCCTGCGTATTCACCTGCACGAAAACCGGAAGCACATGGTTGTCCATGGCGTTGACCGATATATCCACGGCGAGGCTTGCGCCGGAGACAAGCGCCATACCCGCTGCGGCGATCGCTTTGCATAGCACGTTCATACGCATTTCCCCGAGGCCCGTCTCGGCTCCAGACTAGGTCGTTTGGTAAATTTTGCAAGATGACGCGGGGCCTCGGTGACGGCGAATGCACGCACCATTGACCGCTGTTGCCGATACTCGATCACGATGAGCAAGCGCACCAGCCCTGATCCCAATTTGCGCAAGGAGGTACGATCCGCCGGCCTGGTTTACGTCAGCGACCTGCAGCCCGGCTTGACGCGCATGCGCCGAGGCAAGGGCTTTGTTTACTACAACCATGCCGGACGGCGTATTACGCAGCCGCGTGAGCTGGCGCGCATACGCAAGCTGGCGATACCGCCTGCCTATACCAAGGTATGGATTTGCACCCATCCACGCGGCCATTTGCAAGCCTGCGGACGCGATGCGCGAGGCCGCAAGCAATACCGCTATCACCCGGATTGGCGTCGCCTGCGCGATCACGGTAAGTTCGATCGGCTAGTGGCCTTCGGCAAGGCGCTCCCTGTACTGCGCCGGCGCGTTCGTCGTGATCTGGCCTTGCCAGGGCTGCCTTGCGACAAAGTATTGGCACTGGTGGTGCGCCTGCTGGATGAAACCTTGATCCGCGTCGGCAATGAAAGTTATGCGCGCGAAAATCAAAGCTATGGCCTGACCACGCTGCGCTCCAAGCATCTGCGTCCGGAACGCGGGCGTTTGCACTTCGTGTTCAAGGGCAAGAGTGGCAAGCAGCGCGATGTGTTGCTCGACGACAAGCGCTTGATACGGATCATTCGCCGCGTACAGCAACTGCCGGGGCAGCAGCTTTTTCAATATCTCGACGACGATGGCATACGCCGTGGCATCGATTCGACGATGGTGAACCGTTACCTATGCGAAGCCACTGGCAACGGCGAACAGCATGAGTTCAGCGCGAAGGATTTCCGCACCTGGGGCGGTACGGTGATTGCGGCAGGCATCCTGTGCCGCACGCCGTTGCCTGAAAAAGGTGGCGAAAAGGCACGGCGTGCGGTGTTGGCCGATGCGATCAAGCAAGTGGCGGAACGGTTGGGAAATACGCCGGCGGTTTGCAGGGCTTCGTATATCGCGCCGCAATTGCTCGAAGCGTGGCTGGATGGAAGCCTCAATCGTTATGTTCCCGCATCCGTGGCGGCGCATCGGCGGCAATTGGAACGCGCGACGTTGCGCTTCTTGAAAAAGCATACGTAACTGTCCAGCAACTTGAGACGATCGTGACGCTGACGCATGCTGCGCAACCGACCGAGCTCGACAGGTTACGCAAATTTTTGACGAACGCGACCCTAACATCCCGCGCGCAGGGGCTCAGGGAGGATTCGCTATGCAATGCTTGTCGCGTAAAAGCCGCGCTGTTGCGGCTTGGTTGTTCGCTCCTGTCACCTTCGCATTTGCTTTCCAGGCGGTGCAGGCTCAGTCATCGCAGATTGGAGCGACGGGTCCTGTGTCAACAGCGCCACCGGTGTCTGTGCCCGCCGGCAAACCGTGTGAGGTGGATCTGCTGACCATCGCAAACGGCAGCATTTTTGAAGAAAATCCAACAGGATCGACTGAAGGGGATGCCAACTTCACCTATGCCCCACCTGCCAATTGTCCGGGGCCGTGGGCCAAGGTGGTGTTGAAGGTATCGGTCCAGGAACAGGTTTCCGGCGTAGATACGCCCCGGGCCTCCATTCGCCTGGGGGATGTCCAGATCTATGCCGGCACGATGTCGAATCTACCGCCACCAGCACCCGCCGATTTTCCTTTCTGGGAGGTCGAGCGTGATGTCACCGATTTCTCTTCGCTCTTCACTACCGCGCAAAATGGCGTAGCCAGCCTTGTTTCGGACCAGAGTTACTGGCAAAACTATCAAGGCGTCACCAACAACATGTGGGCAGAGTTGCTGTTTTATCCTGCCTCCAGCGCAAGTCCGGCGCAGAAAACGCCCGATGCCGTGGTTGGCCTGCCATCGGGCACGAATACGGTCACGCTTCCCCACAACATCGTTCGCGCCTACCTGGATATCTACAATCAGGAACCATGGTGGTTCACCTGCGTTCCCGATCAGGAGTTCAATCAGAAAAAACGTCCCTTTGGGAGCGACCTGGCCATCGGTGGCGCTTACAAATTTGATTCCGTGCCAGACGAAGGCTGTGGCGGCGGCAGCTTTGCGGAAATTGGCGTAAGCATCGACGGCACGCCCGCTGGCGTCGCTCCAGTTTTTCCGCTGCTTTCCCCGATCGACAACTTCGCATTCCTCAATGCGCTCAACGCACCGATACAACCACCGCAATTGCTTAACTATGTTCCCTATCGGGTAGACCTGACGCCGTTTGCGGCGGTACTCAATCAACCGGGACAGCACACGGTCGCGCTTAGTCGTTCGGACGCCGCCAACCTTCTGGTTTACGAGGACAAGGACTCAAGCCAGGTCAACGGCGCCGTGCTGATCAACACCTTGGCAAGCTCCACCAGCTCGCCGACGGTCACCGATACCATTAAACCCGCGGGTGACAGTCTTTCGGGCCAGGTAACAACCAGCCTCGATCGCGGCTTCATCATCGCCGGCTACGTCCACACGTCGAAGGGCCGCGTGGATGCCAGCGTGGAACAGACCAGCCACTTCCAGAACAAGCAGGATTTCCATCTCGATGGACTCACCTTTCCGAACTACCGGGAGTATCGGCAGCACCTGCAGCTGGCCAGCCAGACCCTTCAGCATAGTCAACGGATCAGGGCAGGGGTGGTGTTGAACGATGACCTGGTTACGGCGTCCTATCCACTGGATCTGCTCTACGACATGACCGGGCACGTGCTCAATCATAGAGCCTACCCGTTGCAAGGAACCGTCAGCGCCACCCAACACCGCAATCTGGATGCCGTACATCTGAAGCATGACGCGGCCCTCTATGCCAGCCAGGTACGCGACAACTACGTTTCCAGCAACACCTACAACACAGTGACGGGCAAGAACAGCAACTGGCAAAGTCAGGCTGACTATCACTTCTACGACAATCTAGGCAGTTGCTACCAATCAGCGCTTACTGCGCTCAACGGTATCGTGGCTACCGAGGCCAGTGGTGTGGGATGTCCGAATGGGCAGAACGCGGTGCTGTGGTTTGCGCATCCGGATGGTTCGCCCGATAGCCTGGGGTGGGCGCATTGATGCGTCGATGCCCTCCGTCCAGAGCGTCCGTCGTGGCGTTCTGGATGTAGCTAGCTGCCGACAATTTCCAGAAATTCAACGCTACTAATCCGTCATCCCAGCGAGGCGCTTTACAACAGCGAAGCTGGTCAAGCTGAGATCCAGTGCCTTTGAAGCTTTACAAGTCGCTGGGATGACGAACGTTAGTCATCCCAGTAAGCAGCCACCGTCTCGTTTCTGGCCAGATGCCCACGCTGCAAGCTCCTCATCGTCATGCAGAACGCTCGCCAGGAACGTATTCATTTCAAGAAAGTGCGGCGTTTCATCCGGCTGCACCAAGTGACGAAACGACTTGCGGACAAGATCGTCGAACGGGTAGGCGAACACCACTTCCTCGCCGGCATTCCGGCCCATCCGGACACGGTCCTCGCACGCAGTGATCGAGCATGAGCGATGCGTGCGGCAGTTGATGGGGCGCGCCGTGTAGAGGGTGCATAAGCCCTGTTCGTCCAGTAGGCCACATTGCGAACCAGGTCCGGATGCTCCGAGTGAAGGGAGCCGGTAGGCGATCTTCGCCTTTTCAGGCTCCGTGAGTGCGAGTAGTTCCCTGGCGACAACAGTTGCTTCCTGCACGCTGAGAACAATGCGCATATGTGTACAACACATGGCGCATCCGCCCTCGTCCGGACATGCCGGCTTGGGATAGCGATGGCTGCCTAGCTCGTCCTTGACGATGTTGTCGGCAAGGTTAAGCAGGGTAGGGGTCTGATCGGGAGAGCCATTGTTGTCTTCGCCAGCATCAACGACGAAGCGTGCAACGATCTCGTGCGCCCGTTCCTCAAGCAGCGGACGGTATCGACGCGTACCTTCTTGGGACGCGCATCGCTCCTCAAGTATGGCATCGACGATTTTTGCTGCGAGTTCATCCGACGATTCTTTCATATGCGATGGATAGCCGATATCTGTATTTTATTCTTACATTCGTGGCGAATTATGGAAATCGCAGCAGCAAGGGGGCTTCCCCGATGTAAACATACGGCCTGCGCAATAATGGCGGCGATACCGGTCATGTCCCCTTAGTCATCGATGCCAGGCAGGCTCCAATGAGCGCACAATGTGAACCCACGGGTGCCTGCACGGCAGGTGTGAAGGTACGCATCACTCGCCAGCGTACGGCCGGAAGATTCGCCCGGCCCAGTGATACGGGCATAGCAGCCGGGGTAACGCCGGTCACCCGTGGCAAGCAAAGATTTTGCGAGCAACATCCACGCCGTTTCGTTACGCACATCAAGGATGGACTACTTTGAAAATCGCGCAATGGTTGACGCTGTCGTTCCTCTTTACCTTACTTCCTGCTTACGCCGTCATTATTCGCCATGACGTAGACGATGCCCGCTACCGCGTTTCTCCGCAGGCGCTTCCCGCCCTGGCCGATCTGCCCATGGAAGGTCACGGCACCCTGATTACCCCGCGCTGGGTGGTAACCGCCGCGCATGCGGTGGTCATGATGCAGGAAATGCCGGAACACCGCTTTGTAACGATCAACGGAAAGCGGCGGGACGTTGTCAAAATTGTCGTTTATCCGGATTACCCATCTGCGCGCGAGCAATGGACAAAGATGGTCGCTGAGCAAAAAACGGGCGACATCGAAAGCTGGATGCGTCGCTACCAGGCAGCCATGGCCGCCATGCACGATATCGCCCTGCTTGAACTGGCCCAACCGGTGACCGACGTGGCACCGCTACCCATCTACCGCGGTCACGACGAAGCAGGCCTGATCGGCGACATCTACGGCGCAGGCGCTACCGGGACCGATAGCACCGGCGCGCCAGACAACGAACCCCATCGCACCGCACTACGCCGTGCCGAGAACCGAATCTCGGACTCCAGTGGTCCTTGGCTGCGATACGACTTCGACTGCGGTCCCACCGCCTTGCCGCTGGAAGGCGTCACCGCTGGAGGCGATAGCGGTGGTCCGCTTGTAATCAAGGTAAACGGCCATGCCTATGTGGCCGGCATCGCCCACGGCCTGGACCCTGGCATCGCCGACATTGCCCACATGCGTGCGGGTAATTTCCAGTTCGGTGCATGCGGGCAGCGGTTTGCTGCGGCAAGGGTTGCGTACTTTGCGCGGTGGATTGATGAAGTGATCGGTGATGCAAGACACTAACGCGAAGCGGAGAGAGGTGTTAAATCGCTAACTGCTCCCGTAGTTCTTTGGCCCGCATTCAAGTGAAGTAAGGAGGGGAAAATGAACATCGAGTTGGATGATTCGTTGATGAGGAAGATCGGGGTCGACGAGAAAGAAGCGTTGGAGTTCCTTGCCATAGCCTTATACAAGTACAAGGGCATTCATGGCTCACTGGCCGGCAAGTTGATCGGAAAGACGGAGTTTGAATTCCATACCTTGCTGTCTGAACGAGGCGCGACGGTCAACTACGACGTCGATGACCTTGTCAATGACATCAAAAAAAATGACCTTTGAGGAATTCGCGAATGAACAGGATTGTCGTAAGCGATACCACAGCCATAACGCATCTTGCGAAGATTGACGCGCTTAACATCCTACACAAGCTATACACCGAAATACTTATTCCAAAAGCCGTTTTTGACGAGCTTTCTCAGGTAAAGAGAACGCAGCCGGGTGCGTTGAGCGTCATGAACTCGACCTGGATAAAGGTTGTTGAGGTAAAAAACAGAACTATCGTAGACAAGCTGACGAGGCGCTTGGACCTGGGCGAGTCCGAAGCGATCGCGTTGTCGGTCGAACTGCAATCGGACGTTTTGATCATTGACGAAGTGGCGGGGCGAGACGTTGCCAGGAAATTAGGCCGAAATATTATCGGTATGGTGGGCGTGCTTCTGGAGGCAAAGAAGCAGGGGCACATTCAGTCGGTGAAGCCTTACTTGGATAAATTGCGAAATACCGGGTTCAGGATGAGCGCCGAGCTATATCAGATGGCTCTGAAGGCTTCTCAAGAAGCACAAGTCGGATGAGTAATGTGTGGCTGGGTCGTTGAACGACCCAGCCGCCGCCTTACGCTACTTCATGGTACTGATGCTTCGTCGAGGTAGCTAAAAAGGGACTCAGGCATCCCGCGCACCATTTCACGGGGAGCTTCATCGCTCCGCAGATCAACGTACATGTCGATGGCCGCCAACAGCGCAGCGCGTACCGACATGGCGTCATGCGTTGCCACCGTGCGCGCCAATTGCTGGCTTGCCTGATCGCTCATCAATTCCAACCGCCGCACACCGCGCTGCGGACGACCCATTCGCCGGTGCAACATCGGCCCAAGGACTTGCTCGCGAAAGAAGGCCAATATCCCGATAGCCTCAAACAACTCGCCGCGCCCGAGTTTGGTGGCCCCATAGTGAAGCCACACCCAGGCCCGTTGCTCGAACCATTCGGGAGCCAGGTTTGGCCAGGCAATAACGGCAGCATCGAGCTGCGCTTCGATGTGCTCGGGATTGCGTGCAAATATCACGGCCGGGCGTTCGATAAGCCGGCCAATATCCGACGACCTCACGAACTTCAGGTCAACGTGGATCAGAGTCGGTCCATAAAGGCAGATCAGCAACCTGGGCTCACCGACGTGCTCCCCGGTGAATGCCGCCAGCAAGTCGTCGACGCGTTGCGCGAAGTCTTCCCGTGACGACATGACTTCCGGATATTTGTCGTCTTCGACGACGAC
>Ga0068856_100008472_pt1 | contig 10007 bp, 8 predicted proteins | sample KBSCornC62_FD_66595 | JGI IMG/M metagenome (GOLD analysis project Ga0068856, IMG submission 66595) | Corn rhizosphere microbial communities from Kellogg Biological Station, Michigan, USA - KBS Corn C6-2 | ecosystem: Host-associated > Plants > Roots > Rhizosphere > Soil ... | reverse complement strand
CGCAGCTCGACCTCGGCCGCGATCACCTCGGCCAGCCGCCGCACGCCTTCCCGGATCCGGGAAGGCGTGCGGCGGCTGGCCGAGGTGATCGCGGCCGAGGTCGAGCTGCGGTCCACGTTCGGCTCCCCAGCCTCACTTGATTCCTCAGCCTCGTCTGTCACATCCGCCTCGTTCGTCACATCTGCCTCGTCTGCCTCGCCCGATGCGCAGGCCAATCCAGCCGCGGCCGCGGCTGATCCGGTCCAGTGAGCGATCTCGGGCATGTGCTGGTCCTCGCGGGCGGCCTGTCCGCCGAGCGGGCGGTGTCGCTCCGGTCCGGGGACCGGATCCGCGACGCGCTGTGCGACGCGGGCGTGGAGGCGGTCATCGCCGACGCGGACGCCGCGCTGATCCCGGCGATCACCGCGGACCCGCCCACCGCCGTGTTCCCGGCCATCCACGGCGCCTGCGGCGAGGACGGCTCGATCCGCGAGGTGCTCGCCCTGCTGGACGTGCCGTACGTGGGCTCGACCGCCAGCGCGAGCCGTTCGGCCTTTGACAAGCCGACAGCCAAGGCCATACTCGGTGCGGCCGGGGTGCACACCCCGGCGTCGGTCACGCTGCCCCGGGACACCTTTCACGATCTGGGCGCGGGCGCGGTTCTGGAACGGGTGGTGGCCCGGCTTGGCCTGCCGCTGTTCGTCAAGCCGGCCCGTGGCGGTTCCGCGCTCGGCGCGACCCGGGTGCTCACCGAGGCCGAACTGCCCAACGCGATGATGGGCTGCTTCGGGTACGGGGACACCGCACTGGTCGAGCAGTACGTGTCCGGCACCGAGATCGCCGTGAGCGTGCTCGACCTGGGTGACGGCCCGCAGGCGCTGCCTGCGGTGGAGATCCAGCCGGTGGGTGGCGGCAGCTACGACTACGCGGCCCGGTACACCGCCGGGCAGACCGAGTTCTACACCCCGGCCCGGCTCACCACGGAGGTGGCGGCCGAGGTGGCCGAGATCGCGGTGACCGTGCACCAGGTGCTCGGCCTGCGCGACCTGTCCCGGACCGACTTCATCGTGGCCGACGGGGAAGTCTTCTTCCTGGAGGCGAACGTCGCGCCCGGCATGACCGAGACCAGCACCCTGCCGATGGCGCTGGCGGCAGCCGGCCGGGACCTCGGCGTGACCTGCCGGGAACTGCTGCTGCTGGCCGTCGCGCGGGCCGGCTTACCCTGGCACTAGGAGGCACCCCTAGGCTCGGCGGGTGACTTCTCGCAAGAGCTTTGGCAGTGACAACCACGCCGGTACCCACCAGGCCGTGCTGCGCATGCTGGCCGCCGCGAACCGCGGTGACACGCATGGCTACGGCGACGACCCGTGGACCGAGCGGGTAGCCGGTGAACTGAGCCGCCGGTTCGGCGCGGCGGGCGGGGCCTACTTCGTGTTCAACGGGACCGCGGCCAACGTGCTCGGCCTCAGCCTGCTGGTGCGGCCGTTCGAGGCGGTCATCTGCGCCGAGACCGCGCATCTCAACGTGGATGAGTGCGGCGCCCCGGAACGGCTGCTGGGCAGCAAGCTGCTCACGGTCAGCACCCCGGACGGCAAGCTCACCCCCGGGCTCATTGCCACCCGGCTCGCCGGGCGCGGCGATGAGCACCGGGCCCAGCCACGGGCCGTGTGCGTCACCCAGGTCACCGAGCTCGGCACCTGTTACTCGCTGGCCGAACTGCGGGCCATTGGCGAGTTCTGCCGTGCGAATCAGCTCCGGCTGTACATCGATGGCGCCCGGCTGGCCAACGCTGCGGCGTACCTGGACTGCTCGCTGGCTGATATCGCGGCCGAGGCGGATGTGCTCAGCTTCGGCGGCACCAAGAACGGCGCGGTGGCGGTGGAGGCGGTCGTGGTGATGACGGCTGGCCTGACTGAGACCGTCGCCTTCCAGCGCAAGCAGCTGCTGCAGCTGGCGTCCAAGATGCGCTTTCTGGCCGCCCAGTTCGACGGGCTGCTGGCCGGCGAAGTCTGGCTGGACAACGCCCGGCACGCGAACCTGATGGCCCAGCGGCTGGCGGACGGCTTGCCTGACATCCCGGGCGTCACGGTACGGCAGGCGGTCCAGTCCAACGCTGTCTTCGCCGAGCTCGATCCGCGCTATATCGAGCCGCTGCAGCGCGAGTGGGGTTTCTACGTCTGGGCAGAGCAAGCCAACGTGGTCCGGCTGATGACCGCGTTCGACACGTCCCCGGAAGACGTGGACGCCTTCCTGGCCAGCATCCGCGCGGTCGCTTCGTCCCGGGTGTGACCCGCCTGCGGGCCACATGACGCCCGGCTGTTTCACGTGAAACGGTGACGGCGCACCCTCAGCACGCCGCCAGGCCCAGCCCGGCTCCTACCCCCCGGTGCCCGGCGTGGCTGAGGGAGCTGGCGGGGCCGGCGGGGCCGCGCCCACCCGGGCGGTCCTCGAGCCCACCAGGCGGTAGCCGTTGCTGATCAGCATGTCAAAGGCACGGTCGGGCAGCAGCTGGCGGGCGGAGACGATGGCCCGTGCGCCCCGGCCGGCCAGGTACCGGGTCCGGGGCCGCCGGGCGGTTGCCGCCCGGGCGATCACATTGGCGATGACCTCGGGCGGCGACGCCAGCGACGATGGCCCGGACGTGGAGTCGAGCACGGCGGCCACGTACTCCGCCTGCTGCCGGTAGGCCGTGGCCGCGGACATCCGGCGGAGGTTCTGGGCCGCGATGCCACCCCACTCGGTGCGGACCGCACCCGGCTGGATCACCACCACGTCGATGCCGAACGGCCGCAATTCCGCCCGCAGGCTGTCGCTCAGCCCTTCGACCGCGAACTTGGTGGCGTGGTACCAGTCCCCCAGCGGTTCGTGGATCCGGCCACCGATCGAGGACACGTTGATGATCCGGCCACGGCGCTGACGGCGCATGTGCGGCAGCACCAGCTGGGTCAGCCGGGCCAGGCCGAACACGTTGACCTCGAACTGGTAGCGGGCCTCACTGAGCGGCACATCTTCCAGGGCGCCGTAGGACCCGTAGCCGGCGTTGTTGATCAGGACGTCAATGCGGCCCTGCGCATCAATGATCTGGTCGACCGCGGCGGCCGTGGACGCCTCATTGGTGACGTCCAGGGCCAGGGTGTGGATGCCCAGGCCGGCCAGCCCGGCCATCCGGTCGGTCCGGCGGGCCGCGGCATAGACGGTCCAGCCGAGTTCATGCAGCCGGCGGGCGGTGGCCTCACCGATCCCGGAAGAGCCCCCGGTCACCAGCGCGACAGGTGCTGGCATGCTCATTCCTCCTCGCCCAGGCAGCGTGATGGCGCACGCCGCAGTTAAGATGAACTAGAACTCATGTTTATCCTGAACCACGATTCACCTTTTCGCAAGTTAGGCAGGAAGTCAGGTGCCACCGCCTCGCCAGGTTCGCGCCGACGCGGTCCGGAACCGGGAGAAGATCATCGCCGCCGCGCGGGAGCAGATCACCCGGCTCGGCCCGGATACCGCGATGGACACCATCGCGGCCGCGGCCGGTGTCGCCGTGGGCACCCTTTACCGGCACTTTCCCACCAAGGCCGACCTGGTGGACGCCATCGTCGAAGAGCACCTTGAGATCATGGTGACCGAGGTCGAGGCGGCCGCGGCCCGGGCCCGGGCCGGCGCGGAAGCCTGGCCGCAACTCCAGGAACTGGCCCGCCGCTTCGTCGCCGACGCTGCGCGTGACCAGGCCATCAAGGCCGCGGCCCAGGCCCTGGGCAGCCAGGCGTCCGGGCCACTGGAAGCACGCGTCTACGCCGCAGGCGAGGAACTCGTGGCCGCCGCCAAGGCGGCCGGGCACCTTCGGCCGGACGCCAGTGCCGCTGACTTCGCCCTGCTGATCGCCACCGCCCCGGCGGACCAGCCCGCCGCAGCCAGGCAGCGGTGGCTGGACCTGTTCCTGAGCGGCCTGGCGGCCGCACCGGGGCTGACGGCCGCACGCGTCCCGGGGGCCGTACCCAGCCCGGCGGCCACACCCGGCCTCGCGGCCGCGCCCAGCCCGGCGGCCACACCGGGGCTGGCCGCCGAACCCAGCCCGAGGACCACACCCAGCCGGGATGGCGGTTTCACGTGAAACTCACCGGGGGCGGGTTGGCCGGGCGCAGGTAATCAGGCGCTCAGTGTCCCGGCCCACCCGGGGGACATGGTGGTGACGATGCGCTCCAGATCCTCCAGCGAGCCGAACTCGACGACTATCTTGCCCTTCCGCTTGCCCAGCTCCACCTTGACCCTGGTGTCGAACGCATCGGACAGCCGGGTGGCCAGTTCGTCGAGCGCGGGACTGGCCGCGGGCCGGGCCGCCGTGCGGCGCACCTTGACCGGGCGCACATCGCCCATGGTGACGATCTCCTCGACGGCCCGGACTGACAGGCCTTCGGCCACGATGCGGTGCGCCAGATGGTCCTGGGTGTCCGGGTCGTCCAGGGACAGCAAGGCGCGGGCATGGCCTGCACTCAGCACCCCGGCCGCGACCCGCCGCTGCACGGCAGGCGAGAGATTCAGCAGCCGGAGGGTGTTGGAGATGTGCGGGCGGGACCGGCCGACCTTCCGGGCCAGTTCCTCGTGGGTGGCGCCGAAATCATCCAGCAATTGCTGGTAAGCGGCCGCCTCTTCGAGCGGGTTGAGCTGTTCCCGGTGCAGGTTCTCCATCAGCGCGTCGCGCAGCAGGTCGTCGTCGGTAGTCGCGCGCACGATGGCCGGGATATCGGTCAGCCCGGCCCCCTGTGCGGCCCGCCATCGCCGTTCCCCCATGACCAGCTCGTACTGCCCGCGGCCGGCTTCGCGGACGACGACCGGCTGGAGCAGCCCGACTTCCCGGATGGACTCCACCAGCTCATCGAGAGCGTCCTCATCGAACACCTGCCGTGGCTGGCGGGGGTTGGGCGTCACGGCGATGATCGGCAGTTCCTGGAAGTACGCACCGCCCACGGTGCCCCGTCCCTCCGGGGGCAGCCCGGCCGCACCAGCGAACCCGGCGCCGTCTGGGCGCAGTCCCGGGCCGGCCACAGGGGCCGGGCCGGTCGGGATGAGCGCACCCAGACCCTTGCCGAGCCCGCGCTTCTGCTGAGCCATCGCCTCTCCTCGCTGCTGCGCTTCCTGCCCCACCGCGGGTCACTGGCACCATGCGGCCCGTCACCTATCTGAGCATCCCGCCGCAGCAGACAGCGTCCAGCCACGCCGGTTCCGACACGAGCATGCCATCCCGCGGCCATGGATGGGCCAACTGCCGCCTCATCATCCCGGGCGCTTCACGGCGGCCCGGGAAACCTGGCCCGGTCCCGAACTCACCCGGGCCAGGTCCGGAATCTGTCGGAAGCTCTCGGTATAGTCGAATATGTATTCGAGATTGCCGAGCCATCGGGATCGCTGAGGAGGTGAGCCAGGCGTGTGCACCAGCCAGCCGCACACCAGCGCAGGCGAGGCACTGGCCGCCGTCCGCGCCGGGCTGGCCTACCTCAACGGAATGGACGCCGCGGACCTCCCCGGCCCGGCCCAGGCCGACTGCCTGCGCGAGCTGGCCAAAGCGGAAGCGGCCTACACCGCCGCGCACGCCCGGGTGCTGGCTGCCTTCACGGCCAGCGGCGGCCATGAAGACGACGGCCAGCGCACGGCCCGGGCCTGGCTGAAGTGGCAGACCCAGATCACCAGCGGCGCCGCCGCCGGGGCCGTGGGCTGGACCCGGCGGCTGGCCGCCCACCCGGCGATCAGCACCGCCCTGGCCGACGGGGCCATCTCGCCGTCGTGGGCCCGGGCCATCGCCGGCTGGACCGACCTGCTCCCCGGCGGCCAGCGGCCCGGCGCGGATGAGATCCTGCTGGCCGCCGCGGGCGGCGGCGCTGCCTTAGCCGACCTGGCGGCGCTGGCCGAGGAGATGCGCCGCCGCTGCGCCGGGCCCGATGATGACGACGACGGATTCGGCGAGCGTGGCCTGCGGCTGGACGTCACGTTCGGCGGCGCCGGGCGGCTGACCGGGGATCTGACCCCAGCCGCGACCGCTGCCCTGACCGCCTTGCTGGAGTCCCTGGGCAAGAAGGCCGGGCCCGAAGACACCCGTCACCCGCTGCAGCGCAACCACGACGCTCTCGAAGAAGCCTGCCTGCGCCTGATTGGGACCGGCTGCCTGCCCGATCGGGCTGGGCAGCCCACCCACGTGCAGCTGCACCTGACTCTCGACCAGCTGCGCAACCTGCCTGGCGGCGCGGAAGGTGAAGCGGCGTGGACCGCGGCCCAGGCGGCCGCAGGCGGCCAGCCTGGCTGGCTGTCCGGCCGGGCCGCCCAGGGGTATACGTGCGACGCGAAGATTACCCCGATCGTCACCGGCCACGTCGACCGCGCTGCGCTGACCGCGCTGGCCAGCGAATTCCTGGCTGGTCACCCGGGCAGCAGCACCGCCAGGCCTGGAGCGCACGCAATACCGCTGCCCCCGGCCACCCTCACCCGGCTCCGGGACACGCTGCTGCACTACGCCGCCGACGTGCTGTCCGGCCCGGCCGGGCTGGCCGCGTTCCTGCGCACCGGCCTGCTCGCGGGCGAGTTCCCCGCCGTCAGCCTGCCCCTGGACGTCGGCGCGGCCACCGACGTGATACCGGCACACCTGCGCCGCGCGGTGACGGCCCGGCACCGGCACTGTGCGTTCCCCGGCTGCGAGGAGCCCGCCCGCGCCTGCCATGTCCACCACCTGCGGCCGCGCGCCGAGGGCGGGCCGACAGAGCTCGGCAATCTGGTGCCGCTGTGCGCATTCCATCACCTGGTCGCCGTCCATCGATGGGGATGGACACTCGCCCGGCACGCCGACGGCACCACCACCGCGGTCAGTCCCGACGGTAAGCGCACCTTGCACAGCCACGGGCCGCCGCCCACCCAGGCCGCTGGGCCGGGGAAGAACCACCCGGCCAAGGCACCTGATCCAGCTGCCGGATCACCAGCCTGGCCGCACCCTGGCCAGCTCCGCCACACCACACCGCCAGCGACCGGCCACCTCCCGCGCTGCCTCCGGAGCTCACCGGCGCGGGCCGGCCAGGCCGTAGCTGAGCAGCCCGGTCAGTGCGTCGATGGCCTCGTCATCAGCCAGCACCCGGCCGGCGCCCGGGCGGGTGGGTAGCGGCGGGCCGGGCGGTAACGGCGGGCCGGGCGGGTAACGCGGGCCGGGTGGTACCGGCGGGCCGGTCAGTTCGGGGCCGGCCGGTGCGCCATCTCGCGGGCCGCTTCCAGATAGGCGACCGCCCCACTGGACCCGGGGTCGTAGGTCATCACCGACTGCCCGTAACTGGGTGCCTCGGACACCCGCACGCTGCGCGGGATGATCGACTCCAGCACCACATCGCCGAAGTGGCTGCGGACCTCGTCAGCCACCTGCGAGGCGAGCCGGGTCCGGCCGTCGAACATGGTGAGCAGGATGGTGGACAGGGTAAGTCCGGGATTCAGGTGGCTCTTCACCAGGTCGACCGTGCGCAGCAGTTGCTCGAGGCCTTCCAGCGCGTAGTACTCACACTGGATCGGGATCAGCACCTCGGCCGCGGCCACCAGCGCGTTAACGGTCAGCAGACCGAGCGATGGCGGGCAGTCGATGAGGATGTAGTCGAGCTGGGACTCGTCGTAGGAGGACAGGGCCCGGGCCAGCCGTCCCTCCCTCGCCACCATCGGGACCAGTTCGATTTCCGCGCCGGCCAGGTCGATGGTGGCCGGGGCGCAATACAGCAGGGGAATGTCGTCGACCGCCCGGATGATGCCGACCAGGGGCCGGTCCTCCACCAGGACGTGGTAGATGGAGGTGGTGCCGGCCGGGTGATCCACGTCCAGCGCGGTCGACGCGTTGCCCTGTGGATCGAGGTCGATGACCAGCACCCGTGAGCCGTGCTGAGCGAGCGCGGCGGCCAGGTTGACCGCGGTGGTCGTCTTGCCCACCCCGCCCTTCTGGTTGGCGATGGTGATTACCCGGCAGGCGGCCGGCCGGGGCCAGGCCCGCTCCATCCGGACGCTGCCCACCAGCCGCGGTCCGGGAACGGCTGGTGCCTCGTCGGTCTGCGGATCCGGTTGCCTCGCCGCCGGAACAGTCACCTCATGCCTTCCGCCGTTGACCGCGACGCCCCCGCTCTCGTCGCCGTTGCCTGCCGCATCGCCGAGGGTGCGCCCGCTCGCCGGCGTCCCGGCTGACCGGCGGGTGCTCCGGGTGGCCGCGGGCTCGCTGGCCGCGGGCTCGCTGGCCGCGGTGCTGCTGGCCGCGGTGCCGCTGGCCGCTGTGCCGCTGGCTGCTGTGCCACCCCCTGCGCTGCCACGGCCCACACCGGTCTGCGCTGCCGATCCCCGGCGCCTTGCCATGTCGCCCCCGATTCCATCCGAATATTCGCGGCCGGCCGCCCGGGCCGGCCCTCCCCGGCCCGCGGGCCAGCCGAGGCCGAGGCCATCCCGGTCCGCATGATGTACGCCGCCCAGGCCGGGCCCGGCATCGTCCAGCCTGGCACCCGCCGCCCCGGCGCCATCAGGACCGGGTGGGCGTGAGCCTGCGGAGCGGTCAGTGGCCTGGCCCTGATCGCCCGGCGCGGTGGCCGCAGGCGCCGTGGCCGCCCGGCCGGCCACGGTGTCAGCTGGCCAGCCCAGGCCGCCCGAGGAAGCCACCGCCGCGCTCCTCTCCGTGCCCGAGACGCCCACGCACTCCGGTCCCGCCGTGGCCGGTGTAACTTCCTCGGCGGATCCGGCGCGGGGCGCCTAGCGGCCAGCGACCAGCCGGACGACTGTCGCAGCGCGATCGACCTTACCCTCCCCGGCCCGCAGTACGGCCACGTCCCGGATGCCCAGCCGGCGCAGCACCGGCCGGGCCCTGGCAACCTCCTCATCCACGGTCGCCCCTTTGATAGCCAGTATCAGCCCGCCGGGCCGTACCAGTCCCGCGGCCAGCCCGGCCAGCCGGTCCAGCGGAGCCACCGCCCGCGCAGTGACCACGTCCGCGGCGATTTTCCCGGCCAGCTCCTCGGCTGTCGCCTGGCACACCCGCACGTTGCCCAGCCCCAGCTCGCCGACGCACTCGGTGAGGAAGATGCTGCGCCGCTGCATCCGCTCGACCAGGGTCACCGTGACGTCCGGCAGTAGCAGGGCGAGCACGATCCCGGGCAGCCCAGCACCCGAACCCAGATCGATCAGGGTGGCGGGCCTGGGCACCAGATCCGCGATGGCGGCCGAATTGAGCAGGTGGCGGCTCCACAGCCGGGGCACTTCCCGGGGACCGAGCAGCCCCCGGGTCACCCCGGGCCCGGCCAGCAGCTGCGCGTAGCGCTTTGCCGTGGGCAGCGCGGCGCCGAACACCGCGACCGCCTCGGCCGGAGGCGGTGGCACCGGTATGCCCGGGTCGGGCGGCGCCGGCGGGTCCGCGGGTGTCCCCAGATCGGCCGGGCGCTGCCGGGGCATGCCGGTCAGCCGACCGGGAACACGACCACCCGGCGGTTGGGCTCCTCGCCCTCGGACTCGCTGCGCAGGCCCGCGGCGGCGACCGCATCGTGCACGACCTTGCGCTCGAACGGGGTCATCGCGTCGAGCCGCTGCGGCTCGCCACTGCTGCGTACCTCTTCCGCCGCATCCTGGCCCAGCTCGGTCAGCTCGGCCCGGCGCCGGGCCCGGTAACCTCCCACATCCAGCATGATCCGGGTGCGGGCGCCGGTCTGCCGGTGCACGGCCAGCCTGGTCAGCTCCTGCAGCGCCTCAAGGACTTCGCCCCGCGGGCCGATGAGTTCCTGGAGGGTGGCGCCGACCACCGACACCAGAGCCCGGTCCCCTTCCACGTCCATGTCGATATCGCCGTCGAGATCGGCCACGTCGAGCAGGCCCTCTACGTAATCCGCGGCGATCTCGCTTTCCTGCTCCAGATCCGCCGGGTCCGCCTGTGGCTCAGCGGCATCCTCCGCATCAGCAGCGTCCTCCGCATCAGCAGCATCTTCCGCATCAGCAGCATCTTCCGCACCAGCAGCGCCGTCCGCGTCCCCGGCAGCCGTGCCCATCGGGGTCGGGTC
>Ga0068856_100008467_pt1 | contig 10010 bp, 9 predicted proteins | sample KBSCornC62_FD_66595 | JGI IMG/M metagenome (GOLD analysis project Ga0068856, IMG submission 66595) | Corn rhizosphere microbial communities from Kellogg Biological Station, Michigan, USA - KBS Corn C6-2 | ecosystem: Host-associated > Plants > Roots > Rhizosphere > Soil ... | reverse complement strand
GGCCGCGCTGGCTCACTACACCCGGCTGGCCGCGGCCGATCTGGCCCCGCGGATCAGGGTGAACGGCATCGCCGTGGGCGCGGCGGCCACCTCGGCCCTCGACATCGTGGTCAGCGACGAGGGCCTCCGCCAGCAGCTGGAGCAGTCCACCCCGCTGGCCCGCATCGGCAACCCGCGCGAGGTGGCCGCGGCGGTGGTGTACCTGGCGGCGCCGTCGGGCGGGTACCTGACCGGCAAGATCCTCGAGGTCGACGGCGGCATCCAGTACCCCAACGTCGACCTGGGCCTCGAGGACCTCTGACGCCCAGGTCGAGGCCGGCGTTCGTCAGGGCTGGCCTGCCGGGGTGGTCCACACCGTGGCGGGGTCGACGGGGACGATCGTGGCCGGTGCGGCGGCGGTGACCAGGTCCGGGCCGAACAGGGCGCCCGGGGTCCAGGCGCCGGCCCGCGATCCGGCCTGGCCGTCGAGGATGCGGGACACGGTCTCGGCGGTGATCGCCGCGGTCACGTCCAGGCCCAGGCCCAGCGTGGCCAGGGCGGCGACCGCGTTCCCGGCGTGGTCCTGCGCCTCGGCGTAGGCGTACGAGGTCCCGTCGGTGACCGGGCGCTGGCCGGGGACCGCGAAGAACGCCATCACGTCCCCCGCCCCGCTGGCCCGGCGGGCCGTTTCCAGCTCGGCCGTGGCCGCCGGGATCATCGGCCAGGCGTGCCCGCCGAGCGTCATCAGCGTGCCGCCGGTGCCCAGCGGGGCCCGGGTCAGCTCGCCGCCGGCGTACCAGGCGGTTCCCTCGGCGGCGGCCTGCGCGGCTGTGGCCTGGATCCCGGGGGAGACCGGCCCGCCCGGTGCGCTCGGCGCGCCCGCCACCCGGACCCGCGCGGCCGGGCCGGGCAGCGTGGGCAGCAGGCGCAGCACCATCGACTCGGTCACGGCCGGGCCGAAGCCGGCCCCGGTGACCAGCACCGTGCCGCTCGCCTTCGCCTGGCCGTCCAGCTCCAGCAGCCTCGTGGTGGCCGTGAGCTCGTTCGCGATGTCTACGTAGGCCACGCCCGCGGCCAGGCTGGCCGCGGCCAGCGCCGGCGCCTGCGAGGCAAACGGCCCGACGGTGTTCACCACCATCCGGGCCTGGCGCAGGACCGGGCCGGGACGGGCGATGTCGGCCTCGGCCACCGCCGCGCCAAGCTCGCCGGCCAGCGGGGCCAGCGTGCCGCGGTTCCGGCCGGCCAGCGTCAGCGGCACCCCGCGCGCGGCCAGCGCCCTGGCGATCCGCTGCCCGCTCGCTCCGGACGCTCCCATGATGACCACGTTCTCGTTCACTTGCGTCTCCTCGTGATGTCCCTACACTGAGAATTCAGTGATGTGTCAACTGATGTTGTGTCATTCAATGACACGTCATTGATATCAAGCGAAGGAGGCCGCCGTCAAGGCGGTCTCGCTGGAAGGAGAAACCGGTGCCCGGATCCGAGCCCGCGTCGCCGACGGTGCGGCAGCCCACGGTGCGGCAGCCCGCGCGCCCCGAGCGGGCGGCCGACGAACTGCGCTACCTGATCCTCGCGGTCCAGCGGGAAGGCAGCCGCCGCCTGGCCGCCCGCCTGCGGGACGCCGGGCTCACGCCCGCGCAGGCCGAGGTCCTCGACGTGCTGCGCGACCGCGCGCCGCTCTCGCTCGCCGAACTCGGCCGCCTGCTGGTCTGCGAGACCGGCAGCCCCAGCCGCCTGGTCGACGCCCTCGTCCAGCGGGGCCTGGTCGCCAGGACCCCCAGCCCGCAGGACCGCCGGGTCGTTTCCCTCGCCCTCACCGAGGCCGGCCGCGAGGCCCAGGCCGCCTCGGCGGGCTCATCCGAGGTGCGCGACGCCATCACCAGCGCCCTCACCGGCCAGGAGATCGCCCAGCTATCCGGCCTGCTCCGGAGGCTCATCGAGGGCACCGCCGGAGGCGCGGCCATCGCGGCCCGCTTCCCCGCCCCGGGCGCCTGAGTTCCGCCGCGCCTGGCCAGCTATGCCGGCCTGGCCCGCGCGGGCATGCCGTAATCCTTCCTGGAAGGCGTCGTGGTGACGGCGGTCAGCCTGCTGGTGCCGGTCAGCCGGAGGGCGTGGCGCCGGAATCGGCCGCCTGGACGAGCCAGACGCCTGCGCCGAGGTGCACGCCGCCGGCGTCGGCGTGCTGGGCGAGCGCGGCGCGGACGGCGGTGAGGGCCCGCTCCGTCGTGGCCTCGTCGGCGCCGGCCAGCATGGTGCGGCCGATCGTCGCGGTGCGCAGGAATTCCGCGATGTCGGCCACGCTGCCACCGCCGCCGACCAGCAGCCTGACATGCCGCGGCGTGATCTGGATGTCCGTCCAGCCGGCGCCGGCCAGGATCTCGTAGACCAGGTTCTGGTCGGCGAACGCGAACATGCCCGGGCCGTCCGCGGTGCCGAAGTCGCCGGGCGGCACGTGCTCGGCCAGCGCGGCCCCGGGGACCAGCAGCCAGTCGTTATTTGCCAGGGGCTGCCAGCAGGCGAACACGAGGCGGCCGCCGGGACGGACCGCGGACCTGATGTTCGCGAACGCGGCGACCGGGTCCTCGAAGAACATCACCCCGAACCGGGAGATCACCGCGTCGAACCGGGCCGGCCCGAAGGGATACACCTGGACGTCGCCGTGCTCGAAGGCCACGTTCGCCAGGCCGGACCCGGCCGCCCGGTCCTTCGCCACGGACAGCATCGGGCCGGACAGGTCGACGCCCAGCACCGGCCCGGGCGCCACCCGCCGGGCGGCCTCGAGCGTCGTGGCGCCGTAGCCGCACCCCACGTCGAGCACCTGCTCGCCCGGCTGCAGCGCCGCCGTCTGGAGGATCAGGTCCGCGAACGGCTGGAGCATCCGGTCGTACCGATCCTGGTTCCGCAGCCAGTGCTCGATCGCGTCGCCGGAGTTCCAGTGCTCGGCCTGCGCCGTGTTCGCGATGCTCATCGGTCCCCTTCCAGCCGGTGAATCGTGCCCGCGGCGTCGGCGACCGCGCCGACGCGGATCTCCTCCAGCGCGGCCAGCAGTCTGCCGCCGTTGGTTGCGGTGGCGGCCCGGCCGGCCAGCGCGGCGGCCAGCCGGTCAGCGAGCGTGCTGGCCGCCCCCTGGAGGATAAGCAGCCGGCCGCGCCGGAACAGATCGGGCAGTTCGCCGGCCCGGCCGGAGGCCGAGACCGGCTCCCAGACGGCGGTCACGATCAGCCCGGCCAGCTTGTCCGCGAGCGCGGAAAGGTCCTGGCTGAGCGTTTCGGTGAGATCCAGCATCTCGCTGAGCGGGACGCCCAGGTGCACGCCGTCGGCGACCAGCCCGAGCAGGGCCGGGCTGCGGACCAGGAAATGGTCGTCGCCGTGCGGGCGGATGAGGCCGGACTGGCTGGCCCGGCTGAGCGCGCCGGCGTCCAGCGCGGGCAGCCGGGCCAGCAGTTCGGCCCGGGTCAGCCGCAGTGGCGTCTCGTCCAGCGGGGCCTCGCCGCCGCCGACGCCGAGCAGCGTGGTCAGGTCGCTGCCGCGCTCCCAGGCGCCGAGCAGGTCGCGGATCCCGGCCAGCGAGTAGCCGCGGCGCTGGAGCGCCTTGATGAGCTGAAGCCGCTCGATGTGCCGCCCGCCGTACAGGCCGACCCGGCCCTGCCGCAGCGGCGGCGGGAGCAGGCGCATCGTGTGGTACTCGCGGATCGTGCGGACCGGGAGCTCGACCCGCCGGGCCAGGTCATCGATGGTCAGCTGATCGGGAGCGTCGGCCGGGCCAGCTGCTTCAGCCTGGGGAGCCATGGCTAGACAGTATCATGAGACACTGTTACGGTAAATACCGTGACGGTTAACACTGATCTTTCTGGGCAGCTGCTGGGTGTGCTGCGGGCCGCGGCGGGGGAGCCGGGCCTGGCGTATGACCGCCGGCCGGAGCCGATGCACGGGGGTTTCTGGGCGGAGCTGTGCTCGTTCTCGCTGGCGGAGCCGCCGGACGGGTGGCCGAAGGAGCTGGTGGCCCGGGTGATGCCCGATCCGGGGGCGGCCCGCAAGGAGACGATCGTGCAGAGCGCGGTGGCCGGGGCGGGATTCCCGACGCCGGTGGTGCGGGCGTCGGGCGGTCCGGAGGATGTCCTGGGGCGGGCGTTCATGATCATGGACCGGGCTCCCGGAGGGCCGCTGCTGGCCGGCCTGGACGGGGCGGGCGCGGTGACGTCGGGCCTGGGGCTGCTGCGGCGGATCCCGGTTGTGCTGGCGGAGGCCATGGCGCGGCTTCATGCGCTGGACCCGGATCTGGTCCGCGGCGAGCTGGTGGCGGCCGCTGCGCCGGACGGCCCGGCCAGCCGGGCGGGCGCGGCGCCGGTGGCGGCGGGCGGGCTTCCTGACCGGGTGGGCTACGCGCCGGTCACCGTCCCGGGGCTGCTCGCGGGGCTGGCCGGGCACGCCGATGAGTTCGGGCGTACCGACCTGGCCGGCGCCGCGCGCTGGCTGGCCGCTCATCCGCCCGCGCCGGCCCCGGACGTGATCTGCCACGGCGACCTTCACCCGTTCAACCTGCTCGCGGACGGCGACCGGATCACCGTGCTGGACTGGAGCACCACGCTGATCGCGCCCCGTGCGCACGACGTGGGCTTCACGTCGCTGCTGCTCAGCGAGCCGCCGCTGGACGTCCCCGGCTGGGCCCGCCCAGCCGTCCGCACCCTCGGGCGGCTGCTGGCCGGGCGGTTCGTGCGCCGCTACCAGCGTGCCGCCGGGGTCAGGACCGGCGCCGGCGAGCTCCGCTACCACCAGGCGGTGGTCTGCCTGCGCGCGCTGACCGAGGTGGCCGGCTGGGTCCACCAGGGCACGGCCGGCGAGCGGCGCGGCCATCCGTGGCTGGTCAGCGGCCCGGCCTTCGCCCGCCGCCTGTCCCGCCTGACCGGCGCCCCGGTCCGCCCGCGCTGACGATGGCGGAAACCCCGCTCAGGAGCCGGGCCAGGCTCCGTGCACGAGCTGGCCGGCTATTGCGGTGGCCAGGACCCCGATCTGGCCGATCTGGCGGCCGGGCACGCGGCGCGGGTCGTCGCTGAGCACCACCAGGTCGGCCTGCTTGCCGGGGGACAGGCTGCCCAGCTCGTCCTCGACCCGGCAGGCATACGCCGATCCGGTGGTGTAGGCCGCCAGCGCCTCGGCGGGCGTGATCGCCTCGCCGGGCCCGACCGGCAGGCCGCCGCTGGTCCGCCGCTCAACCATGAACTGCATGGCCTGCAGCGGGGCCCCGCTGGCCACCGGCCGGTCGGAACTGCCCGCCACCGTGATCCCGGCGTCGAGGAGGCTCCGCCCGCGGTACAGCCAGTCGCTGCGGCCGGGGCCGACGATCGCCGCGTAGTCCGCGCCGTACTCGTACAGGAAGCTCGGCTGGATGACCGCGATCACCCCCAGTTCGCGCATCCGCCCGAGCTGGTCAGGGCGGATCAGCCCGGCGTGCTCGATCCGGTGCCGGGCGCCGGCCCGCGGCACACGCCGCTGAGCCCGCGCGAAGACGTCCAGCGCCGCATCCACCGCCGCGTCGCCGATCGCGTGCAGGGCGAGCTGCCAGCCGGCCGCGTGGGCGTCCTCCGCCACCTGGGCTATCTCCGCCGGGTCGCCGGTCAGCAGCCCGGTGTTCTGGGTCCCGACGTAGGGCTCGGTCAGTGCGGCGGTGCGGGCCATCATGCCGCCGTCCAGCCAGATCTTCAGCGCACCCAGCGACAGCCGCGCCGACCCCAGCCCGGTGCGCAGGCCCAGCGGGAAGGCCTGCGCGACGTCGTCGCCGGGGGCGGTGGTCACCGGGCCGAGCACATCCCTGGCCACCATCAGCTGCGCCCGGATCGGGAACCCCGCCCCGGCCTGGGCCTGCTGGAACGCCAGCGCCTCGACCGGGCTGCGCGAGGACAGCCCACCGCCGAGGCCGGCCTCGGCGCAGAACGTCACCCCCTGCGCCACGCACTCGGCGGCCGCCGCGGACAGGGCCGCGGTGAGCTCGGCCAGCGAGTACGGGTTGCGCAGCGCGGAGATCAGCTCGGTGGCGTCCTCGACGAACAGGCCGGCCGGCTGCCCGTCCGCGTCCCGCACGACGTCTGGCCGGTGCTGCCAGCCGCTGGCCGGCAGGAGATCAGCAACCAGCGAGTTGACCAGGCTGGCGTGGCCGGAGGCGTGCAGGATGAACAGCTTGCGGCCGGCTGCGACCTGGTCCAGGTCGTGCCGGGTGAGGTGGCGGCCCAGCGGGCGCTGGTCGTAGCCGGTGATGTCCACCCAGCCGCCTTCCGGCACCGCCTGGGCAGCCCGGCCGATCCTGTCCAGCGCCTCCGCCGCGCTCCGGCAGGACGCCAGGCTGGTGCTCCGGGCCGCGATCCCGGCCCAGGCCAGGTGGGAGTGCGCGTCCAGGAAACCGGGCACCACGGTGGCGCCGCCCAGGCCGACAGAAACCCGGGCCGGCAGGCCCTCGATCTGCTCGTCGGTGCCCGCCACCCGCCCGTGCCAGATGCCCAGGCGCCGCGCGGCCGGCCGGGCCGGGTCCATCGTGACGATGTTCGCCTCGCTGATCACCAGGTCCAGCTCCACCCGGCCGACTATTCACCACCCGTCGCCGCCCTGGCTAGCGGTCCATGCTGGGTGGCAGCCGGCTACCGGCCGGGCAGCGACCGCGGCAGGCCGAACCAGGGCAGCACGCTGTTGTCGAACCGGGTCAGCGCGCAGATCCTGTCGCCCGACAGCGTGAGCACGTACAGCCCCGTCCCGTGCCGGATGCTGCCCGGCGCCCGCAGGTAAGCGCCGAACGCCGGCTGCCCGTTGGCCCGGGACGGGACCAGGTCGAACCGCCGGCCGCCGCCGAACAGGCCGGCGCAGAACCGCGCCACCACGTCCCGGCCCTCGTACTCGAACGGGATCGGCGGCATCGACATGAACACGTCGTCGGTCAGAAGCCCCACGAGCCCGTCCAGATCGGCCGACTCCCACGCCCGCGTGAACGCCGCCACCAGCGCCTCCTCGGCGGCTGACCCGGCCGCCGCCGGCGGTTCCCGGTCCGCCGCCCCGGCGCCGGCCCCCGCTCGTTCCCGCTCCAGCCCTGTCCGCGCCCGCTTGAGCAGGCTGTTCACCGAGTCCACGGTCGCGTCCAGCATCCCGGCCACCTCGCTGGCCCGGAAGCCGAGCACGTCCCGCAGGATGAGCACGGCAACCTGCCGCGGCGGCAGCGCCTGCAACGCGGTCACGAAAGCCAGCGAGATCGCCTCGTGCTCCTCATACCGGGCCTCCGGCCCGCCCGCCCCGGCGGCCCCCGCGGCTCCCAGCAGCGCGTCCGGATACGGCTCCAGCCACGGCACCTCACCCAGCCGGGTCGGCTCAGGGGGCTCGACCCGCGCTATATCCCACTGAACGGCCGGCCGCCGGCTCGCCGTGCGCAGAAGATCCAGGCACCGGTTGGTCGCGATCCGGTACAACCACGTGCGCAGCGAGGCGCGCTCCCCGTCGTACCGGCCGATACCCTGCCAGGCCGACAGCAGCGTGTCCTGCAGGGCGTCCTCGGCGTCCTGGAACGATCCCAGCATCCGGTAGCAGTGCACCTGCAGTTCCCGCCGGTGCGGCTCGGCCAGTTCACGGAACGCGTCGCCGTCCCCAGCCCGCGCCCTGGATAGCAGGTCCGACCTCACCGGGCTCACCCTCATCACCTTCCCCGCGCCGCGTTCGCCTACCACCCCGTACGTACGCCGCGGCGAGGCCGAACTGGGCGGTCCGCGGCCGCCCAGTTTCCCGGCGCCGCGGCGTACCCATCACCAGGATCCGCACTTCGGAGGCTGACGATGGAATCGCTCAAACCGGCGGCGCGCCCGGCGCGCCCGGCGCACCTGGCGCCCGCCGCCACCACCCCCGACCCGCGCCGCTGGGCAGCGCTCGCCCTGCTCTGCGGCGCGTTCTTCATGGTGCTGCTGGACGGCACGATCACGCTGGTGGCGCTGCCGAAACTCGGCGCTGACCTGCACTTCTCACCCCAGGGCCTGCAATGGGTGCTGAGCGCCTACGCTCTCACATTCGGCGGGCTGCTGCTGGCCGGCGGCCGGGCGGCCGACCTGCTCGGCCGCCGGCGCGTGTTCATGACCGGCATAACGCTGTTCACGGCCGCCTCGCTGCTGTGCGGTCTGGCCTGGACGCCGGCCGCGCTGCTGGCCGCCCGCGTGCTCCAGGGCGCCGGCGCGGCGATCATGACCCCGACCGCTCTGTCGATCATCTCCACCACCTTCACCGAGGGCGCCGAGCGCAACAAGGCCCTGGGGATCTGGGGCGCGCTCGGCGGCGTGGGCGCCACCACCGCGTGGCTGATCGGCGGCCCGCTCACCGACGGCCCTGGCTGGCGGTGGATCTTCTTCATCAACGTCCCCGTGGGCCTGGCCGCGCTCGCGCTGTCCCGGCCGCTGCTGCGGGAGAGCCGGGCCGCCCTGGCCACGGCCCGGCCCAGCTTCGACCCAGCTGGCGCGCTCACCAGCACCGGCGCGCTCGTCCTGCTGGTGTACGCGGTGGTCACGGCACCGCAGGCCGGCTGGGCCAGCGTGCGGACGATCGGCTTGCTGGCCGGCTCCGTCCTGCTGTTCGCCGCGTTCGCGGTGATCGAGTCGCGCCATCACGCCCCGCTGGTGCCGCTGCGCATCTTCCGCAACCGGACGCTCGCCACCGCCGACGCGATGACCGTCCTGATCGGCACCGTCGCGGTCGGCCTGCCGTTCGTGCTGACGCTTTTCGCGCAGCAGGTGCTCGGCTACTCGGCGCTGAGGTTCGGGATCAGCTCGGTAGTGCTCGCTGCCGGGGCCACAGCGGGCGCGATCACCGGCCAGGCCGCCGTGCTCAAGGCCGGGTTCCGCCCGGTCGCGGTGACCGGCCTCGCGCTGATGGGCGCCGGATCGCTGGTGCTCACGCAGGTCTCCACGGACGGCGGCTACTTCCCGGTCATCTTCACCGGGCTGCTGCTGTGCGGCCTGGGGATCGGCCTGGCGTTCGTGACCGCCACGGTCGCGGCGCTCGCGGGGGTGGCCGAGCACGACGCCGGGCTCGCCTCGGGCCTGTCCAACACCGCCCTGCAGATCGGCACCGCGCTCGGCGTGGCGATCGCCACCACGGTGGCCACCTCCCGCGCCCAGGCGTACCGGTCGGCGCACCACCTCGCGGACCCGCTCGCCGGGCTCACCGCGGGCTACCGGGCCGCCTTCCTGGCCTGCGCAGTACTGGCCGCGATCGGCCTGGCCACGGCGCTGCTGCTGCCCGGCCGCCCGCGGGTCGCACCGTAACAACCACAGAACGTAACAACCACAGGGAGATTCAGATGGGAAAGATCATCGTCAGCGAAAACGTGACGCTGGACGGCGTCGTCCAGGACCCGGCCGGTGACGAGGGCTTCCGGGCCGGCGGGTGGATCGGGCTGATCAAGGACAGCCCGCAGATCGGCAAGCTCGCACTGGACGAGGCCCTGGCCGCCGAGGGCTTCCTGCTCGGCCGGCGGACCTACCAGTGGTTCGCGGCGCGCTGGCCGTCCCGCACCGGCGCACTCGCGGACCGGCTGAACAGCATGCCCAAGTACGTCGTGAGCTCGACCCTCGGCCAGCCCTCGTGGAGCAACTCAACAGTGCTGAAGGGCCAGATGGATTACGAAGTCTCACAGCTGGCCGCCGGCCTCGACGGTGATCTCGTCGTGGCGGGCAGCTTCCAGCTCGTCCGCGCGCTGCTCGAGCACGACCTGGTGGACGAGCTGCGGCTGAAGGTCTTCCCGGTCGTGCTCGGCACCGGCGGGCGGATGTTCGGCCAAGCCAGCGGCAAGAAGCCGCTGCGCCTCGTAGACGTCCAGACGATCGACGGCGGCATCGCCTGCCTGACGTACGAGCCGGTCAGGGCCGCCTAGGAAATTCGCTGGGTGCCCTCCCGCGCAGGGAGGGCACCCAGCGGCATGCGGGCGTGAAGGGGCCGGCATGATTCGCCGGGGTGGTGGAGCCGGAGTTACGCATAGCTGTGGTGGGCTGGGTGATGCGCGGGAATGGTGGGCG
>Ga0068856_100008466_pt1 | contig 10011 bp, 10 predicted proteins | sample KBSCornC62_FD_66595 | JGI IMG/M metagenome (GOLD analysis project Ga0068856, IMG submission 66595) | Corn rhizosphere microbial communities from Kellogg Biological Station, Michigan, USA - KBS Corn C6-2 | ecosystem: Host-associated > Plants > Roots > Rhizosphere > Soil ... | reverse complement strand
CAACCCGAGCCTCGTCCTCGATGTCGAGGCGCAGGCCGACCTCACGACCGAGGTGAACGTGCTGACCCCGGGAAGCAACTACGGTTGGCCGAAGCCCGCGTCGTCGAGCAAGTCGCCTCTCGCAACATTGCCCGGCACGGCGCGCAACCCCGGCGGATGCGCGATCGCAAACCAGACCGTGTTCGTGACCTCGCTCGACAACAAGCAGCTCATCGCGGCAACGTTGACGGGCGCCGGCACGACACTGAAGCTCGCGAATCCACACGCTGTGGTCGGCTCGAAGTACGGCCGACTCCGCACGATCGTCGTCGCTCCTGACGGGGCGCTATGGCTGACTACGTCGAACAAGGACGGGCACGGCAAGCCCATCGCTGATGACGAACGCGTCATTCGCATCGTCCTCAACGGTGGCGGCGCAACCAGCCCCGCCTAGGTCTCTCGCGCGCGAACCGCCGTGCGTAGCTGATCGACGTTGTCGCGCAGGAGATCGGCGAACAGTTCGTCGGTGCGCGGGTCGGCGAGGATTTCGAGGACGACACGGAGCACGGTCTCCGTCACGTCGTGCAGCAGTCGATCATGGAACGGCAGCAGATCGATACGCTTGCCCCTCGGATCATTCTTGATCTTTTCGGCGACCATCGCCGTGATCTCGTCATGGTTCTCGCGCAGTGCGGCGGCCGCATTCTGCGTGTAGTGACCAGCTTTGAGGACGTCAGCCACCTCGTCGAGCACCGCGATCGTGATCGGTCGCTTCACGACGTCAACCACGCGGTCACTCGCCTTGTTGATGAGGCGCACCACGAGCGGTTGGCGCATGCCCACCTTGATCAGTGCGCGGCCGAGCAAGGCGGCAGCGATGGCCAACGCCACAGCACCGCCGGCGATCCAGAGAGCGACGGAGAGGGTCGGATGCGCGGCGAGCGTGGTCATGGTTCAGATCCTGCCGCTGCGCGGCTGCTTAGTCGTCGTCGGCGCGGCGCAACTTGTCACGCAGGCCGCGAACCTCTTCACGCATGCGCGCTGAGATGCGCCGTGGTAACGATTCGTCCTCGTCCTCGTCGTCGTTTTCAGCCAGCGGTGGCCGGAGAATCGTGACCTTGTCACCGACGTCGAACCCGGTCGGCCACACGGTGGCGCCGTCACCGAACGCGTACTCGAAATCGACCGAGTCGAGGCCGGTCGCGCCAGTGAGGTTCGCGCCGCACAGGTCCGCGCCATGCAGGTTGGCGCCGGCGAGGTTCGCGCCGGTGAGGTTGGCGCCCGGCAGGTCTGTGTCACGCAGAATCGCGCCCGACATGTTCGCCCCAGCGAGGTTGGCACCGCTCAGGTCGGCGTTGCTGATGTCCTCGCCGCTCAGATCCTTGCCCGCCAGGTCGGCGCCGGCGAGTTCCGCGCCGACGAGGCTGCCGCGTGCACCGGGAAGCAGGTTCGCAATCGCCGAGATGAGCTCATGGCTGGCCTTTTCGAGCGACATCTATCGCCTCCGGGCAGAGGTGTCAGGGAACCGGTCTCACCGTGGCCGAAGTGCCGCAGGTCTGCAACCTGAACACGTTCCTGCCCAGCGCCGCTTTGACGGACCGGGATGAGACAGTGGTGGCATGACCGAGCCCGTCGTCCTCGCGATCGACGGCAACTCCCTTGTCCACCGCAGTTTCCACGCTCAGGCGCGCACGGCGCAGCCGGCTTGGGCCGTGCGCGGGCTGCTGACGCAGCTCGTTGCCGCGGTCGACCGCATCCGTCCGGCGGCGGTGGTCATCGGCTTCGACGACCCCGACCGCTCGCTGCGCCGCGAACGCTGGCCCGAGTACAAGGCACACCGCGGCGACAAGCTCGAGACGCTCGTCGAGCAGCTGGCACAGGCGGTCGACGTCATGCGCGAGCTCGGGGTGGCCGTGCTCGTCCCTGACGGCCTCGAGGCCGACGACGTCGTTGCCTCCGCGGCCCGCTTCGCCCGGGACGCTGCGGCGCAATGTGTGATCGTGACCTCCGACCGTGACGCATTCGCGCTGATCGACGAGACCACCCGGGTGCTGCGCATCATCAACGGCGGCGTCGACGCATCGCCCCTGATGACCGCCGAGCGGCTGGTGATGTTGCTCGGCGTGCAGCCGTGGCAGTACCGCGACTACGCGGCGATGCGCGGCGACCCCTCCGACAATCTCGTGGGTGTGCATGGCATCGGGCCACGCAACGGGGCGCGCCTGCTCGCCGAGTTCGGGTCGGCCGAGGCGGCGTTCGACGACCTCGACCGGGTGCGCGAACACTTCGGCGCAGGTCTCGCGGCACGGCTCGCGCACGCCGACGCGCGCACCGCATGGCAGCGAAACTGCGAGGTAATGACCGCCCGGGATGACCTCGAACTCGACCTCAACATGAGGTCTGGGTGCGGTGCGCTGTCATTGGATGCCCGGACAGTGGGTCGCATCTTCCGGCAGCAGGGTCTGATCTGGTCGGTTGCCGAAGCCGTCCGCGTCCTGGCTGACGTCGATGTCGAGGACGAACGGCCGCCACGCCCCGCGCCAGGATGGCCGGTCGAGACGTGGAGCCCGCCCCGCCTACCCCGGCTCGAGCCCAAACCCGAGAGCCATCAGCTCGCCCTGTTCTGATCCCGTGTCGCCGGGGTAAGCCCATCCCGTAAGCCGTATACGGAGCGAACGGGTGAGGTGAACATGGATTCGCCACCACTGGCAAACGTCCTGACGCTCGGCGTGCAGAACATCGACTCGGAGCGAGCCTTCTACGCAGCGCTCGGCTGGCCTGTCGTCTTCGACTCCGACGAGTTCGTCGTGTTCGAGCTGCGCGGCGCGCTGCTCGCCCTCTTCCCAGCTCACCAACTCGCGGTCGACGCTCGCGCTGCGGCAGAACCCCGCCAAGGTGGTATCCGGTCCGCTGTCATCATCGCGGCCAGTGAGCCGGACGAGGTCGATCACTGGGTCGGGCGAGCACGGCAGGCCGGCGCGACAGTCACGAAGCCGCCCACCACAGCGCAGTTCTTCGAGGGGCGGGACGCGTATTTCGCCGATCCCGAAGGCAATTACTGGGAAGTAGCGTGGGCGCCCGCGGACAACCCCGTGACGGCGGCGGCACTCCGCGCAGCGGGTCTCTCGCAGTCGTAGGTTCGGCCATTCACGTCAAGCCGTGCTGGTGGGCGTAGGACACCGCCTGCGCTCTGTCGCGGCTCCCGGTCTTGGCGAAGATGTGATTGACGTGCGTCTTCACGGTCGCCTCGCTGACGAACAAGAGGCCCGCGATCTCGCCGTTCGACCTGCCCGACGCGATGAGCCGCAGCACCTCGCCCTCGCGATCAGTCAGCCCGTCGGGCAGCTCTGCCGGCGCGGGCGGCGCGAGCCGAGCAGCGAGGACGAGACGTGCCTGCACGGCTGGGTCCAGGATCGCTTGTCCGGCTGCGGCGGCCTCGATGGCGCGGCGGATGTGGTCGCGGCCCGCGTCCTTGGTGAGGTAGCCGATCGCGCCGGCACGCAACGCGTCGACGATCGACTCGTCGTCGGCATACGTGGTGAGGACGACGACCTGGGTCGACGGGTGCTCGACGCGAATGCGTCGTGTCGCCTCGATGCCGTCGACACGGGGCATGCGCAGATCCATCAACACGACGTCCGGGGCGACCCGAGCGACGAGTGCGATCACCTCTTCGCCGTCGGCGGCCGACCCGACGACCTCGATGTCCTTCATCGTCGTCAGCAGCGTGACCAATCCCTCCCGCACGACTGTCTGATCGTCGGCAACCACGACTGTCGTCCGGGCACCGACCTTCATCCGGGCACCGTCGCTCGCACGCTCCAACCCGAGCCCTGCGCCGCGGTGGACAGTTCGCCGCCGAGCAGCTCGATGCGCTCTCGCATGCCACGCAACCCGAAACCACCGCCTGTGGTGCTGAGCGCGCTCGGGGCTCGGTCATCCGGACACGGCCCATTTTCGACCAGCAGTGCCGTCACCCGAGATCCGTAGTCGAGATGTACGGACACCGAGGCACCCGGGGCGTGCTTGCGCACATTGCTCAGCGCCTCCTGCGCCGCTCGGTAGAGGGCGAGCTCGACATCCGACCCCAGGCGCCGTTCGGCGCCCGTCACCTTCAGCGCTGCCCCGTTCACGGTCGCGAGTGCCGTGAGTTGCTCACGGAGATCTACGGGGTCGTCGCGGAGTGCCTGCACCGCCGAGCGGGTCTCGGCAAGTCCACCCACGGCTAGACGCCGGGCGCGCTGCACGAACTCACGCGCCTGGTCAATATCGCCGTCTGACTCGAGCAGAGCGTCAGCCGCGTCGAGCTGAACCGACAGCGCGCCGAGCGAATGCGCGAGGACATCGTGCACCTCGCGCGCGATGCGGTTGCGCTCTGCCAAGGCAGCGGCGCGCGCGTGCTCGGCGTCGGCGCGGACCCGCTCCGCCAGCAACTGCTCGGCCTGCGCTGCGCGCGACTGGTACTGGCGGCGCGTCGCGCCGCCAAGTATTGCCGCCGCGATCGCAAGCAGGCCTTCCGTGATGATCGCCTTCGGAGTCCCGGCGGCCAGGACGGTAATGGTCAGCGAAGCGGCGCCTAGCATCGCAACGACGACGCTCTGCGCGGAGCCGACCTGCGTCGCGGCGACGATGACCGCGATCGCGGGGAACGCGATGCCGACCGGCGCGAGCCCGCCCACAGCGCCGCCGGTCGCGGCGAGTGCGGCAAGCGCGATTCCGGTGACGAGCATGGGCGCCCGCAGACGCTCGCATGCCAGCCACATCAGCCAGGCGGCAGACGTCGCGACGAGCAGTGCCAGCGGGACGCGCGGTGACCCGTCGTTGTGATGCTCGCTCGAGGTCGCCCAGATCAGCGCGACAAGGCCGGCGATGCGGGCGACGCGTACCGCGCCGCCCGTCCCGAATCGGTCTAGTCGAAGCCGCGCCGACTCCATAGCCGTCATCGTCTCACCGCGCGGACGATCAGGCGGCCAAGAATCGGTGCACGAGCCCGCCGCGCTCGATGACCGCACCTGTGCGCCGGGTCTTGACGTAGATGACGCCGGTACGCGTGATCACCTCAGTGATCGCCATCAGGATGAACGCGGTGCCCCATGCCGGACCACCGGTGATGTGGTGGCTGATGCTGAAGTCGCGGATCGCCGGCGCGCCGCCGTGGGCGACCCACAGCGAGAAGGCCACGCGTGCGCCGATACCGACGACCCACAGGAACGCGGCGAGAACGCCCGCCTTGGCGATCGCGGTAGCACCGTTTCGGGTCACGCCGGTAGCCAGCCCCGCGCAAGCCCCGAGCGTCGCGCCGGCGAGTGCCCCGCCGATCTCAAGCACGAGGTCGTTGCCGCCGGTCGGGATCGTCTTGAGCAGCGACGTCGCGATCCAGACCGTCATCACGACGGGGAATGCGAGCGCGGCCTTCGTGACCTTGATGCCGCGGATCTGCAGCAGCACCAAGCCGACGAGACCGATGTTGAGGGCGTATTCGGTGGTGGTCATGACGACAACTGTCGGATTTCAAGGCTCTTCCCACATCGCCCCACAGGTGGATGCGCGGGTTGAATCGTCTCCACCCGGCATCAGAACGCGTGAACGCGTTGTCGGGTCGCGCTGGTAGGCCTGCATCGTGGCAGCGCGCAATCGAGTGACACCGACGGGCGACATCGTCGCGGCTGAACTGCGGGGCGCGTGGACGGGCAATCGCGGCATCCTCCATCGCGAGCGAGAGCTCGTGCGCTTCCACACGAGCGATCTCTGGATCACCTGCAGGCTCGAATTCCGTGGGCGGTGGCGTGAACAATGGCGCCCGGGCCGCTACACGTACCTGTTCTTCCATGACGAGGCCGTGTCGTTCGCGGCCGGGCACCGTCCGTGCGCCGAGTGCCGTCGGGCGGATTACACCGCCTATCGCGATGCCTGGGTTAGCGCTCTCGGCGGGCCGCTGCCGTCAGCGAAGGACATGAACCGGCACCTGCATGGCGAGCGCATCGTGCGGGGTACGCATCGTCGTCAGCTGCATCTGATGCCGTGGAGCGGCCTACCTGCTGGGGCATTCGTCATGGCGGCCGATGGCCCCGCTCTCGTCCTCGACAGCTCGGTCGTGCCGTGGACGCTCGCCGGGTACGGCGCTGCCCGCCCTCGCCCAGCGCACGGGGAGGTCGAGGTGGTGACTCCGCCGGCGACGGTGGCCGTGCTGCGCGCGGGCTATCCGGTGCAGATCGACGCGTCAGCGCTACAGGCAGAACGAGCGCCATGACGACTCGCAGCACCGCTCCATGTCGAGCGCGCGATTGCTCTCGACGGCCGATGCCCCGAAGATGACGCGTGTGGCGAGCATCGAGCTGGACGTGGACTACCTCGTCGTCGGCGCGGGTGCCGCCGGGATGGCCTTCACCGATGCGCTGATCGCCAACACGGACGTGAGCGTCGCTCTCGTCGATCGCCGCCACGGTGTCGGCGGGCATTGGCTGGAGGCGTACCCGTTCGTCCGTCTCCACCAGGCGTCGGCGTTCTACGGCGTCGCCTCCACGCTGCTCGGCGGCGGCGCGATTCAGAGCGAAGGACCGGAAGTCGGTTTGCAAGAGCGCGCGACCGCACCAGAGGTATGCGCCTACTACGTACAGGTGCTGCAGGCACGCATGCTGACGTCGGGGAAGGTGTCGTTCTACCCGAACTGTGACTACGTCGGCGATCGGCAATTCGTCACGAGCTCTTCAGGGCAGCGCTACGAGGTCGGACCGCGATGTCGCGTGGTCGATGCTCGCTATCTCGCCCCGATGATCCCCGCCAACACCCCGGCGCCATTCGGTATCTCCGCCGGCGCACGCGTCATCACCGTCAACGAACTTCCCGATGTGGCCGACGCGCCCTCGCAGTACGTCATCGCCGGCTCGGGCAAGACCGCGACCGACGCATGTATCTGGCTCCTCACGAACGGAGTCGATCCGAACGCCATCTGCTGGGTGCGTCCACGCGAGCCGTGGATGCTCAACCGCGCCGTCGTTCAACCTGACCCAGCGGTCTTCATCGGTATGGCAGCCGCCGTCTTCGAAGCTGCGGCAGCGTCCGCGTCGCTGGACGAGGTCTTTCTCCGCCTGGAAGCGGCTGGCATCATGCTGCGCATCGACCAGACGGTGACGCCGACGATGGCCCGGACGCCCACGCTTGCTGCCTGGGAACTCGACCACCTGCGCACGATCGAGAATGTCATTCGCGGCCGAATACGGCACGTTGAGCCGGGGAAGCTGGTGTTCGGCGAGGACGACGCCCCCATCGCGAAGGATGCCGTCGTCGTGCACTGCGCCGCGGAGGGTCTGCGGCGGCGACCGATCCTGCCGATCTGGGGCAGCGAGGCGATCACGCTGCAGCCCATCCGGTCGGGCTTTCCGTGCTTCGGCGCAGCACTGGCCGGCTACGTCGAGGCGACGCGTGAGGACGACACAGAGAAGAACCGGCTCTGCCCGTCATCACCCTTGCCGAGCACGCTCACCGACTGGGCGCAGATGCAGGTACTCGGCACCAGAGCAGCAATGTCGTTCGGATCCGAGCCCGACATCAAGGCGTGGGCCAACGAGGTGCCGCTGAACCCGTCGCGTATCGCTTCGGGCACCACCGTCACGCCCGAACTCACTGCCTCGCAGCAGCGCTTCGGCACCTATCTCGAACCCGGCCTCGCCCGCCTGGCAACCTTCGCCGAAGCGCAGGCGACTACTCGCTGACGCCGAGTTTCTGCAGCAGGATCTCGCGCACGGCGGCCGCATCGGCCTGACCGCGAGTCGCCTTCATGACGGCGCCGACCAACGCGCCGACAGCCGCCAGCTTGCCGCTACGCACCTTCTCCGCGACGTCGGGGTTCGCGGCGATCGCCTCATCAGCCGCCGCTTCGAGCGCACCCGTATCGGAGACCCGTTTGAGTCCACGCGACGCGATGACGGCGTCGACGTCCTCGCCGGTTTCGAGCACGCCATCCACAGCCTGGCGAGCCAGCGCGACCGACAGTGTCCCGTCCTCGACCAACGCGATCAACCGCGCGACCTGCCCCGCACTGATCTCCAGCTCGGCCGCCTCGATCTCACGCGAATTCGCCTGCTGCACGAGGTAACCGAGCCACCAGTTGCGCGCCTCGCCGATCGGTGCACCCGCCTCGACCGTCGCGCCGACGAGATCAACGACACCGGCGTTCGACATCTGCAACATGTCCTCGGCACTGACCCCGAGTGAATCCCGCAACCGGGCGCGCCGGGCGGCCGGCAGCTCAGGCAGCGAGGTACGCAGCGACTCCACCCAGCTTGCATCGGGCGCCATTGGCACCAGGTCCGGCTCCGGGAAGTACCGGTAATCCGTCGCCTCTTCCTTCGAACGTCCCGACCTCGTCCCGCCGGTCGTCTCCTGAAAATGGCGGGTCTCCTGCATCACGCGCTCACCCGCGTCAAGTACCGAAGCCTGCCGCAGGATCTCCGACCGGACGGCTCGCTCGACCGAGCGCAGCGAGTTGACGTTCTTCGTCTCCGTGCGCGTGCCCCAGGGCGCACCCGGCTTGTTCAGCGACGTGTTCACGTCACATCGCAGCGAGCCCTGCTCCATGCGCACGTCCGACACCCCGAGCGTGCGCAGGATGTCACGCAGCTCCGTCACGTACGCCTTCGCCACCTCGGGCGCCAGCGCACCAGCACCAGGCACCGGCTTCGTCACGATCTCGACGAGCGGGATGCCCGCCCGGTTGTAGTCGACGAGCGAGTAATCGGCGCCGTGAATGCGACCCGACGTGCCGACATGGGTGTTCTTGCCCGTGTCCTCCTCGAGGTGCACGCGCTCGATGCCGACGCGAACCTGGAGGTCGCCGACGGTGACATCCAGGTAGCCGTCGACGCACAACGGCTCGTCGTACTGCGAGGTCTGAAAGTTCTTCGGCATGTCTGGGTAGAAGTAGTTCTTCCGGGCGAAGCGGCACCAGGACGCGATCGAGCAGTTCAGGGCGAGGCCGATGCGGATCGTCGACTCGATCGCCTTCTCGTTGGCGACCGGCAAGGCACCGGGCAGGCCGAGACACACGGCACAGGTCTGCGTGTTCGGCTCGCCACCGAACTCGGTCGAGCAGCCGCAGAACATCTTCGACACGGTGCCGAGTTCGACGTGCGTCTCGAGCCCGATGACGGGTTCGTAGCGCGCGATGACGTCCTCGTAATTCATGACGAGAGCTCCGGGATCGAGTCGAGGACGGGTGGGATCGCCGTTTCGAACGCGGCGCCCACGCGGTAGCACCGCTCGTCGGCCAGCGCCGGCGCCATGATCTGCAGGCCGACCGGCAAGCCTTCGGAGAGCCCGCACGGCACCGAGATCGCCGGCGTGCCCGCCAGAGACGCGGGCAGCGTGCAGAGGTCGTTGATGTACATCGCCATTGGATCGGCGACCCGCTCGCCAATGCCGAACGCCACGAACGGCGATGTCGGCGAGACGAGCACATCCACGCTTTCGAATGCTGCGCCGAAGTCGCGCGCGATCAGCGTGCGCACCTTCTGCGCCTGGCCGTAGTACGCGTCGTAGTAGCCGGACGACAGTGCATACGTGCCGATCATGATGCGGCGCTTCACCTCCGCCCCGAAGCCGGCCTCACGTGTCAGCGACATGACGTCCTCTAGTGAGTTGACCCCATCGTCGCCAACCCGCAAGCCGTATCGCACGGCGTCGAACCGCGCGAGGTTCGACGAGCACTCACTCGGGGCGATCAGGTAGTACGCGGCGAGCGCGTATTCGAAGTGGGGGCACGACACTTCGGTGACGGTCGCGCCGAGCGAACGCAGCGTCTCGACGGCCGCCTCGAACGAGGCGAGGACGCCCGCCTGATACCCCTCGCCGCCGAGCTCTCGCACGACGCCGACGCGCAGCCCCGCGAGGTCACCGCTGGCGCCCTCGCGTGCCGCCGCGACGACGGGTGCGACCGGCGCGTTGATCGACGTCGAGTCGCACGGATCGTGCCCGGCCATGACCTCGTGCAGCAACGCGGTGTCGAGGACAGTACGGCCGAATGGTCCGGCCTGG
>Ga0068856_100008464_pt1 | contig 10011 bp, 6 predicted proteins | sample KBSCornC62_FD_66595 | JGI IMG/M metagenome (GOLD analysis project Ga0068856, IMG submission 66595) | Corn rhizosphere microbial communities from Kellogg Biological Station, Michigan, USA - KBS Corn C6-2 | ecosystem: Host-associated > Plants > Roots > Rhizosphere > Soil ... | reverse complement strand
TCAACGACAGCTACGGCCACGCCGTCGGCGACCGCGTGCTCCAGCTCATTGCCGAGCGGGCCAGCGCCGTCGTGCGCAGCGGCGACCTGGTCGGGCGGCTGGGCGGCGAGGAATTCGGCATATTGATGCCCGGCGCGGCGCTTGAGGAAGCGGCCCATGTCGCCGAACGGCTGCGCGAGGCGATGGAAACGGTCGCCGAGCTCGACGAGTCGCTTCCCGGGGTCACGATCAGCATCGGCATCGCCGCGCGCGAGGGCCAGCGCAGCGCCAAGGAGTTGCTCGCCGCGGCCGACGTTGCGCTCTATGCTGCCAAGGACGAAGGCCGGAACCGGGTGCGCATCGCCGCCTGACCCACATGGGTTAGCGCGGATTTGGCGAATATCGTGTCTTTCTCCCGGCTTGCGCCCCAGCTAAGGTCGGGCGCAATGTTCATGGGGGACAGGCGGTGACGAGGGTAAAGGCATATCCCCTCCATGCACCCGGCGACAGCAAGCTCCGCGATATGATTGCGGCGCGCAACTGGTCTGTAACCCCGCTCGGTCCGATCGATGGCTGGCCGGCGCCGCTGACCGACACGCTCTCGATGATGCTGTCGTCGCCTTTGCCGATGGTATTCTTCTGGGGTCCGGAGCTGATCGCGCTCTACAATGACGCTTATGCCTTCGCGATCGGCGACCGCCATCCCGATGCGCTTGGCGGCCGCTGTCAGGAAAAATGGGCGCACATCTGGGACGATATCGGCCCGGTCGTCACCCGCGTGCGCGAAACGGGCAAGGGCGAATTGGTCAACGACCGCCTCTTCCCGCTTTGGCGCAAGGGCATTTCCCGCATGGCCCAGCTCGACATCGCCTATAATCCGGTGCGCGGCCCGGATGGCGAGCCGGGCGGCGTGCTTTGCATCGTTTATGAGGTGACCGAGCGGGCCCAGGCGATCGACGACGCCAACCGCGAACGCGCGCGTCTCGCGCGGATGTTCGAGCAGGCGCCCAGTTTCATGGCCCTGCTGCGCGAGCCCGGCCACGTCTTCGATTTCGCGAACGCCGCCTATATGCAGCTCATCGGCCGACGCCCGGTGCTCGGCCTTCCGTTGAGCGAAGCCCTGCCCGAAATCCCGGCGCAAGGCTTTATCGCCTTGCTCGACGACGTGGTCAAAAGTGGGAAACCTTATTCGGGCCGGGCGGTGCCGGTGGCGCTGCAGCGGCTGCCTGGGGGGATGGAGGAACAGCGGCTGCTGGATTTCCTCTACCAGCCGATCTTCGACGATGACGGTAAGGTCACGGCGATTTTCGTCGAGGGCAATGACGTGACCGATCGCGTTCGGTTCGAGGAGCAGCTCGAGCTCAGCCGCGGTTCGCTCGAGCTTGCCGCCGAGATGGCGGAGATCGGGACCTGGGATCTCGACATGGTCGCCGACCAGATCGAATGGTCCGACCGCACGCGCGCGATGTTCGGCATCTCGCCTGGCGTGCCGGTGACCCTGGCCGATTTCTATGACGGGCTGCATCCCGAGGATCGGAAGGCGACCACCGACGCTTTCCTTGCCGCGCTCGATCCGGTGGTACGCGCGCAATATGATGTCGAATATCGCACGATCGGCAAGGAAGACGGCGTGATCCGCTGGGTCGCGGCCAAGGGCCGCGGCATATTCGAGGGCGGGCGCTGCGTGCGCGCGATCGGCACCGTGCTCGATATCACCCAGCGCAAGGCCGCATTGGAGGAGATGCGCGAAAGCGAGGCGCGCTTCCGCACTCTGGCCGACAGCGCGCCCGCCCTGATCTGGATGTGCGACGAAAATGGGGCGCTCGTCTTCGCCAACCGCTGGCACGAAGAGACGTTCGGCCGGCCCGCCACCGAGCTGATGGGCGAAGGCTGGCAAAGCATCATCCATCCCAGGGATCAGGACGGTTTCGTCGCCGATTTCGAACAGGCCTTCAAAAACCGCGCACCGTTCAGCCGCGACGTCCGCGTGATCGACCGCTTCGGGGTCACGCGCTGGCTGCATAGCGAGGCGCGCCCGCGCGAAACGGAGGGGCGTTTCGTCGGCTATGTCGGCTGCGACGTCGATATCACCGAAGTGCATCTCGCCTCCGAGGTTTTGGAGCGCGGCATCGTCGAACGGACCCGCGAGCTCGCCGCGACAAACCGCCAGCTTTCCACCCAGATCGAGGAACGCGAGCGGGTCGAGGCGACCTTGCGCCAGATGCAGCGGCTGGAGGCGATCGGACAGCTTACCTCGGGTGTGGCGCACGATTTCAACAATCTGCTGACCGTGATCCTGGGCAATGTCGATCTGGTCGCGCGCGCCGCTGCTAACGCCAAGATGGACGAGAAGACGCGCCAGCGGCTGGGTTATATGCGTACCGCCGCCGAACGCGGCGCGACCCTGACCGCACAATTGCTCGCTTTCTCGCGCCGCCAGCGGCTGGAAGCACGGCCGATCGATCTCAACGACACCGTGATCGGGATGCGCGACCTGCTGCAAAGCTCGATGGGCGGATCGGTGCGGCTGGAGGCGCGGCTACGGCCCGATTTGTGGCCGGCTTTGGTCGATCCGACCCAGATCGAGCTGATCATCCTCAACCTCGCGATCAATGCGCGCGACGCGATGGAGGTTGGCGGATCGCTCATCGTCTCGACCGACAATATCACGCTCGGCGAGCCGACGCGGGCGGAGGAGCCGCCGCCGGGCGATTATGTGCTGATCGCGGTCACCGACACGGGTAGCGGCATGACGCCCGAGGTGCGCGACCGCGCGTTCGAGCCTTTCTTCACCACCAAGCCGATCGGCAAGGGATCGGGCCTGGGCCTACCCCAGGTCTATGGCTTCGCCAAGCAATCGGGCGGCGGGGTGGCGATCGAGACCAAGCTGGGCGAGGGTACGTCGGTGCGCGTCTATCTGCCGCGCGCGCAGGAGCGGCGGCGGGTGCCACGCGCGACCAGCTACGAACAGCCGCCCGAGGAGCGGGGCGAGGTGCGCGGCAAGCGCATGCTGGTGGTGGACGACGATCCGCCCGTACGCGAGATCACCGCGACCATGCTGCGCACGATGGGCGCCGAGGTGATCGAAGCGGGCAGCGGCGGCTCGGCCCTCGAGATGCTTGGCGCCAAGGGCGCGGATTTCGACCTGCTCGTCGTCGATTTCGCCATGCCCGGCATGAACGGCGCCGAGCTCGCCGCAACCGTGGGTAAGAAATGGCCAAGCCTGCCGATCCTGTTCGTGACCGGCTATGCGGATCTGAGCGCCATCTCCTCGGTCAGCGAGGATCGGATCGTGCAAAAGCCCTTCCGTGGCGGCGAGCTGCAGCGCAAGATCGGGCGGTTGCTGGCAAGCCATGCGGGGTAGCTTCTCCCTTCGCTGTCGAAGGGAGGCTTGATCTATTCCTCATCCGGATAAGGCCCTTTGCCGCCCTCCGCGATGAAGCGGTCGATGCGGGCATTCAGCACCGGCAACGGCACCGATCCCAATTCCAGCACCGCGTCGTGGAAGGCGCGGATATTGAATTTGGGGCCGAGCGTCGCCTCGGCCTTCGCGCGGCCCTGCCGGATCGCCATCTCGCCCAGATAATAAGACAGTGCCTGGCCCGGCCAGGAAATGTACCGGTCGACCTCGGTCGCGATTTCGTGATCCGAAAGCGCGGTATTGTCGTGCAGGAAAGCCAATGCCTGTTCGCGCGTCCAGCCAAGATGATGGATGCCGGTGTCCACCACCAGCCGGGCCGCGCGCCACATCTGATAGCTCAGCATGCCGAAGCGCTCATAGGGCGTCTGATAGATGCCCATCTCGTCGCCCAGCCGTTCGCAATAAAGCGCCCAGCCCTCGCCATAGGCCGAGATGTAGATATTCTGGCGAAAGGGCGCGGCGGCCTTGTTCTCCTGCGCGAGCGGCATCTGGAAGGCATGGCCCGGCGCGCTTTCATGCAGCGTCAGCGCGGGCAATTGATAGAGCGGGCGTGAGGGCAGGTCGTAGGTGTTGACCAGATATTCGCCAGGCCCGCCCCGCCCGGCGGTGTAGAAAGGGGCGATGTCGGCGGGCACTGGTATGATACCGAAGCGCCGGCGCGGCAGATGGCCGATGAACATTCCGACCTTGCCGTCCACCAGCTTGGCGGTCCAGGCGGCGCGGTCGAGCAAGTCCTGCGGCGTCCTGGCGTAGAAGCGGGGATCGGTGCGCAGAAACGTGAGGAATGCGGGCAGGTCGCCCTGGAAGCCCGCCTGCTTCATCACGTCCAGCATCTCGGCATGGATTTTGGCAACCTCGGCCAGGCCGATGGCGTGGATCTGGTCGGGGGTCAGGTCGACGGTGGCATAAGCCTTGATCTGCTGCGCGTACCACGCCTTGCCGTCGGGCAGGGCCTCGGCCGCCAGCGTCGCGCGCGCATGCGGGATATAATCGGTGCGCAGGAAAGCGAACAGGCGGCGGTAAGCGGGCAAAACCTGCTGTTCGATCGCCTGCTTTGCCTCGGCGCGCATCGCGACCTGTCTCTCTACCGGGATCGTTGCGGGCAGCGTCTTGAACGGAAGATAGAGGAAGCTTTCCTCCGCCGTCTTCGCGCCCGCGACTTGCGCGACCGACTCGTCCCGGCCCGCCAACGTAATCCGGGGCGGGGTGAAGCCGCGCTTCTCGCCGGCGCGCATATTGGCGATCTGCTCGTCGAAATAGGCCGGAATCTCATGGAGCTGGTTGAGCCAGTTGCGATAGTCGCGCTCGGTCTTGAACTGGGTACGCGCGGTATAGCCGACATCGCTCCAGAAGCTGCTGTCCGAATTGGCGGGCATCTCATAATCGCGCGACTTGAGGCTCGCGACGCGCGTCTCGATGTCGAAGCGATAGACCGCATAATCGACCGCGACCGACGGCGAGAGATCGACCGGCTTGAGCGTATCGAGTTCGGCCAGCACCTGCTGCAGATAAGCGAGGCGCTTGGCCTGGGCCGCGGGGCGCACGTCCTGCAAATGGGGGGCTATGCTCTCGGCATCCTCGCCGCCGCCATTTTCGGTCTGCGACCAGGCATATTCGCGCGTGCTGATCGTCTTGAATTTCTGGTCGTCCGCGTTTGCCGCCATCGCCGCGCTCGAAAGGCAGATCAGAAAAAGTGACAGCAGGCGCATTCGTGTCTCCGGCGACATGATTGACTTGAAGCCGGGGACGGCCCCAAGCGCAAGCCATGCGCTTCTTCTCCGACAATGCAGCCCCGGTGCATCCAAAGGTCATGGCCGCGATACAGGCGGCAGATGCGGTCGATACCGCCTATGATGGCGATGCGCTGAGCCGGGGACTGGACGCGCGCTTCTCCGCATTGTTCGGGCGCGACGTGAAGGTCTTGTGGGTACCGAGCGGGACGGCGGCGAACGCGCTCGCCTTGGCTGCGCTCTGTCCGCCTTACGGCGGCGTGATCTGCCATCGTGATTCGCATGTGCAGAATGACGAATGCGGCGCACCCGAATTCTATACGCACGGCGCCAAGCTGATCCTGGGCGAGGGAAAGGGCGCCAAGCTTTCGGTCGGGGAAGTGGCGCGCGTCGCGGACGCAATCGCTGACGACGTGCACCGCGTTCAGCCGCACGCACTGACGATTACCAACGCCACCGAATATGGCTGCGTCTACACGCCCGACGAGGTTTCGGCGCTGGGCAGCCTCGCCGGGGCGCGCGGCTGGGGATTCCACATGGACGGCGCGCGCTTCGCCAATGCGGTCGCGACACTCGGCTGCATGCCTGCCGAGCTCGTTCGGGGCGTGGACGTGCTGAGCTTCGGCTTCGTCAAGAATGGCGGCATGTCGGCCGAGGCGCTGGTCTTCTTCCGCCCCGATTTGATCGAAGCGACCGAGCGGCGGCGCAAGCGCGCGGGACATCTTCTTTCCAAGGGGCGCTATCTCGCGGCGCAAATCCACGCCTTGCTCGAAGGCGATCTGTGGCTGGAGACCGCGCGCGCGGCCAATCGCCATGCGCAGACGCTGGCCGCGGCGGCACAAGGCCGGCTGATCAACCCGGTCGAGGCCAATGAGCTGTTCCTCTATATGAGCCCCGACGAAGCCGCCGCGCTGCGCGCGCAGGGTTTTCAATTCTACGATTGGGCTGCGGGCGAAATCCGGCTGGTGACGCATTGGGCGAGCGTGCCGGCCGAAGTGGAGGTTCTCGCGCGCGCGATTGAAAAACTGTGAGCCGGGCGGCCCCTCTCGACTCCACCTCCCGGGGCCGCGTGCTGATCCCGTTCGCGCTCGTCACACTGATCTGGGGATCGACCTGGCTTGCGATCCACAGTCAGTTCGGTGCGGTATCGACCCAATGGTCGGTCGCCTACCGCTTCGCGGTCGGCGCGCTTTCGATGTTCGTGGTTGCGGTGGCGATGAAATTGCCGTTGCGCGTCCGCCTTTCGGACCATGCGCTTGCCGCCGCGCTCAGCCTGGTCATCTTCGTGATCAACTATAATTGCGTCTACGCGTCGGAACAGCACGTCACCTCCGGCCTGGTCGCGGTGATCTTCTCGCTGCTGGTGCCCTTGAACGCGGTCCTGGCGCGGATCTTCCTCAAGCAGCAATTGTCGCGGCCCTTTCTGATGGGATCGGCTGTGGCGATGCTGGGCGTGGTGCTGCTGTTCCTGCACGAATGGCGTGCGGTCGACCGCAATCCGCACGAGGTCACGCTTGGTATCGGGCTCGCACTGATTGCGGTCTTTTTCGCCTCGCTCGGCAATGTCTTTCAGGGCAGCCCGCGCGCGCGGCAGGTGCCGATGGCGACCCTGCTCGCCTGGGCGATGGGGTGGGGGGCGCTGCTCGATGCGGCTGTGGCCTGGGTGCGGACCGGGCCGCCCACGTTCGATCTCCGCCTCTCTTATATCGCTGGCCTGCTCTATCTCGGCATCATCGCCTCGGCGGTCGCCTTCACGCTCTATTTCAACCTGATCCGCCGGATCGGCGCCGCGCGCGGCGGCTATGTCAACGTGATGATCCCCGTGATCGCGATGGGATTCTCGACTGTTTTCGAAAGCTATCGCTGGTCGGTCGAGGCGGTGCTGGGCGGCCTGCTCGTAATCGCTGGGCTGGTGGTGGCGATGCGTGCGCGCGGAGAGGCGTCCGCGCCCAAAAAGGCGTGAGGGACGGCGCAATTTAGTTTCAGTTGTTACGGATTCGGGGTGGAACCGCTGCCCGGGGATGGCTTATCAGGCTTGCCATGACCCAATTCGATCTCACCGAGGACCAGCTTGCCATTCAGGAGATGGCGCAGCGTTTCACCGCCGACGCCATCACGCCGCATGCGGCCGAATGGGACGAGAAGCACCATTTCCCGCGCAATGTGGTGAAGGCCGCCGCCGAGCTCGGTTTCGGCGCCATCTACGTCTCCGAGGATTCGGGCGGGATCGGGCTCGGTCGGCTGGAGGCCGCCCTGATCATGGAGGCAATGGCCTATGGCTGTCCCTCTACCTCCGCCTTCATATCGATCCACAATATGGCATCGTGGATGATCGACACGTTCGGCTCGGCCGAGTTGAAGGGCCGCTATCTGCCTGACATGGTAACGTGCGATCGGATCGGCTCTTATTGCCTGACCGAACCCGGCTCCGGATCGGACGCTGCTGCGCTCAAGACCAAGGCGGTGCGCGACGGAGACCATTATGTCGTGACCGGCAGCAAGGCCTTCATCTCTGGCGGTGGCGAGAATGAGGTTTACGTCACCATGGTCCGCACCGGCGCCGAAGGCCCCAAGGGTATCTCCTGCCTCGTGATCGAGAAGGATATGCCGGGCGTCAGTTTCGGCGCGAACGAAAAGAAACTCGGCTGGCGCTCGCAGCCGACCGCGCAGGTCAATTTCGATGCCGTGCGCGTGCCCGTCGCCAATCTGGTCGGCCAGGAAGGTGAGGGCTTCAAGATCGCCATGTCGGGTCTCGACGGCGGCCGGCTCAATATCGGCGCTTGCTCCTTGGGCGGCGCGCAGCGCTGCCTCGACGAGGCGATCGCCTATACGCGCGAGCGTCGCCAGTTCGGCCAGCGCATCGTCGATTTCCAGGCGACCCAGTTCACGCTCGCCGACATGGAGACCGAATTGCAGGCCGCGCGGACCTTGCTCTACGCGGCGGCGGCCAAGGTCACCGCGGGCGCGCCCGACAAGACCAAGTTCGCGGCGATGGCCAAGCGTCTCGCGACCGACACCGGCTCGGCCGTGGTCGACCGCGCGCTCCAGCTCCATGGCGGCTACGGCTATTTGCAGGATTATCCGGTGGAGCGCTTCTTCCGCGATCTGCGCGTCCATCGCATCCTGGAAGGCACCAACGAGATCATGCGCGTCATCATTGCGCGCGAGCTGTTGAAGCAATGAGCGACGAACTACTCACCTTCAAGGAAGGCAAGGTCGGCCGCCTTCGGCTCAACCGGCCCAAGGCGATCCACGCGCTCAACGAAGCCATGTGCCGCGCGATGATGGACGCACTCGTCGCCTGGCGCGCCGACGCCGAGGTCGAGCTGGTCCTGCTCGATCATGCCGAGGGTCGCGGCTTCTGTGCGGGCGGCGATGTGCGCGCGGTGGCGGAAAGCGGTAAGGGCGATGGCATCGCGGCGCGCGCCTTCTTCCACGCCGAATATCAGCTCAACCATCTGCTCTTCACCTACGCTAAGCCCGTGGTGAGTTTTCTCGACGGGATCGTGATGGGCGGTGGCGTCGGTATCGGCCTGCCCGCCAAATATCGCGTCGCGACCGAACGCACGATGTTCGCCATGCCCGAGGCGACGATCGGACTGTTCCCCGATGTCGGCGGCGGTTGGTACCTGTCGCGTCTGCCGGGGCGGCTGGGCCAATATCTCGCGCTGACCGCGGCGCGGCTGGACGGCGCCGACGCAAAGGCGATCGGTCTCGCCACCCACTATATCCCGTCCGAGGCGCTGGAGGATGTGAAGGCGCAACTGGTCGCCGATCCGCGTGCGGTCGAGCCGATCCTCGACGCCGCTGCAGCCACGCCACCCGAGGCCCCGATCCTCGCCCAGCGGGCCGAGATCGACCGGCTGTTCGCCGCCGACACGCTTGAGGGAATCCTCGCCGCGCTCGAAGGCGATCCCGGCGAATGGGCGCAAAAGACGCTGGCCGGTCTGCGCACCAAGTCGCCGCAATCGTGCAAGGTGGCGTTGCGCCTGCTGCGCGATGGCGCGACCCGCACCGATTTCGCCGACGAGATGCGTGCCGAATATGGTCTCGCCGCGCACGTCTCGATGCGCCACGATTTCATCGAAGGCGTGCGTGCGCTGCTGGTCGACAAGGACAATGCGCCCGAATGGGAGCCGGCGACGCCCGAAGGGGTCACCAACACCATGCTCGACACGATCTTCGCCCCGCTGCCCGCCGACGAGGCGTGGCAGCCGCTCAGGCTCTGACGGAGGACCCGATGTCCGATTACGAAACCATCCTGGTCGAGCGGCACGACGCGGTCACGCTCGTCCGCCTCAACCGCCCGCAGGCATTGAACGCGCTCAACAGCCAGGTGCTGGGCGATCTGATCGTCGCCTTCGCGGCCTACGATGCCGATCCCTCGCAACGTTGCCTGGTGCTGACCGGCAGCGAGAAGGCTTTCGCCGCGGGCGCCGATATCAAGGAAATGCAGGCGCAGGGTTTCGCCGACATGTATGGCAGCAACTTCTTCGCCGGCTGGGAAAAGGTCACCGCGACGCGCAAGCCCTGGTTCGCGGCGGTCTCGGGCTTCGCGCTCGGCGGCGGGTGCGAGGTCGCGATGATGGCCGATTTCATCCTCGCCGCCGATACCGCCAAGTTCGGCCAGCCCGAGATCAAGCTCGCGGTCGGCCCGGGCATGGGCGGGTCGCAGCGCCTGGCCCGTGCGGTAGGCAAGGCCAAGGCGATGGACATGTGCCTGACCGGCCGAATGATGGGTGCGGAGGAAGCCGAGCGTTCGGGCCTCGTCGCACGGATCGTCCCCGCCGCCAGCCTGATCGACGAAGCACTCAAGCTCGCCGCCGAAATCGCCGCCATGCCCCCGCTCGCGGCGATCGCGGTCAAGGAGATGGTCAACGC
>Ga0068856_100008453_pt1 | contig 10021 bp, 10 predicted proteins | sample KBSCornC62_FD_66595 | JGI IMG/M metagenome (GOLD analysis project Ga0068856, IMG submission 66595) | Corn rhizosphere microbial communities from Kellogg Biological Station, Michigan, USA - KBS Corn C6-2 | ecosystem: Host-associated > Plants > Roots > Rhizosphere > Soil ... | reverse complement strand
ACCGGTCAGCGGCATGTTCTTGATGGCGCCGGCCTTTTATATGCCTGGCTTCGAGCGCTACACACCCAAACCCGTGAGCTGTCCCGTGGTCATCGTGCACGGCTGGCGGGACGATATCGTCCCCGTCGAGAATAGTTTCCGGTGGGGACGGGAAGCGGCGGCGACGCTTCATATCGTCGATGGCGATCACCGTCTCAATGAAAACATTCCCGAGCTGAAGGAATTGTTCGCACTGCTCTTGAGTCGCGTCGCGGAGAACAAGCATGCGTAGCGTCAAAGCGTTTACCGTTGCGATGGCTCTTTTTCTCGCTGCCTGCGGCAGTTCGACCGACTCCAAATCCGAGCCGCCCCCGGTGAAGGACACCGTATTTGGTGATATGGTCGGCACCATGGATCGCGCCAAGGGAGTGCAAGACACGTTGATGCAAGACAGACAGCACCTCGACCAAGCGGTCGACTCTGCCGAGAACAAGAAAGAAGAATGAGCTCGCCGAGTACCTTGTCTGCGACTCAACCTGTTCGTCCGTAGCGCATGCAAGTGTTAGATACCCTTGCGTTCGGTTGGCTGCGTGCCTTCATCTCCGTGTGGGCGCGTCCCCGCGTGTTGCCGGCCGACTTCGACGATAGATTGCGCGCGAGCGAGCGGCCGATCTGCTACGTGCTAGAGCTGAAAGGCGTTGCGGATCTCACGGCGCTCGAAAAAATATGTCGTGAGCATGGGTTGCCGCGTCCCTCGCAATCGTTTCACAACGCGTCGTTGGGTGCGCGCTCGGTGATTTGTCTCGAGCGCCGGAGCGGCTTCTTCGGTACGCGTCTCGATCGGCGTATTCCCGCGAGTTTGCGCACGTTGGTGCGCAACGCTCTCGCTACCGACGGCGCCGATATAGATTTCGTGCCGGTGAATTTATTTTGGGGGCGTGCGCCTGACAAGGAGCGCTCCTGGCTCAGACTGTGGCTCTCGGAGACGTGGGATATCAGCGGGCGTTTTCGCCGCACGCTCACCGTGTTGGTGAACGGGCGCAACTTGCTGGCGCAGTTCGGCGAGCCTATTCGATTGCGCGCGGCGGCGGGCGAGGGCACGGATGTTTCTCGCAGCGTGAGACGCGTGGCGCGAGCCCTGCGCGCAAGCTTGCGCAAGCAGCGCGCCGCCACGATCGGTCCCGACTACTCGCATCGACGCACGATCGTTACGCAAGTGCTGCGTACAGCCGCGGTGCGCAGCGCTATTCGCGGCGAGATGAAGGCCAAGAATCTCAACCGCCACGACGCCATCATGTTGGCGAAGCGCTATGCCGATGAGATCGCAGCCAACTATTCCCACGGCTTCGTGCAATTCTTATGGCGCATGCTCGGGCGCGTTTGGAATCGACTCTATGACGGCGTCGAGTTGCATCATGTCGACCGCCTGCAGTCCTTGGTCGAAAATTACGAAGTCGTCTACGTGCCCTGCCACCGCAGCCACATGGACTATCTGCTGCTCTCGTATGTGATCTATGCGCAAGGCTATGCGATCCCTCACATCGCCGCCGGCATCAACCTCAACATGCCGGTCGTCGGCCACTTCCTGCGTAAGGGCGGGGCCTTCTTTCTGCGGCGCAGCTTCGGCGGCAACACGCTCTACACCATGGTATTCATGAAATATCTCGGTCTCATGATGGCCCGCGGTCATGCCATCGAATATTTCATCGAAGGCGGCCGCAGCCGCACCGGCCGCTTACTGCAGCCGAAGACAGGCATGCTCGCCATGACCTTGCGCAGTTTCTTGCGCGATCCGCGTCGTCCCGTGGCTTTCATGCCCGTGTATTTCGGCTACGAGCGCTTGGTGGAAGGCAAGACTTATATCAACGAACTCTCGGGCAAGCCCAAGGAAAAGGAATCGCTCAAAGGCATGCTCAAGACGCTGCCGGCATTGCGCAGCCGCTTCGGCAAAGTTCATGTGAGCCTCGGCGAACCCATTCTGCTCTCGGATGTTCTGGATGCTCATGCGCCCGAGTGGCGCGGTACCGTGTTCGACGACGACGCGCGCCCCGCATGGTTGGGCCGTACCGTCGATGATCTCGCCACGCAAATCCTGACGAGCATCAACAGCGCGGCCTGCGTAACGCCGATCAATCTGCTCGGGCTCGTCCTGCTCGCCATGCCCAAGCAGTCGATGATCGAGTCCGATCTAGCACGGCAGCTCGAACTCTATGCATCGGTGATGCGGCGTAATCCGTATTCGCATTCCGTGAGTGTGACCATGGAAGACGGCGCATCGATGATTCGCTACGGAGAAGCCATGGGTGTGCTGCTGCGTCGCAAGCATTCGATGGGCGACGTGTTGCAGATGAGCGAAGAGAATTCGGTCTTGATGACCTACTTCCGCAACAACGTTCTGCATCTGCTCGCCATGCCCTCCATCATCGCGTGCTGTTTCCTGAACAATCGCACCCTGCGTACCGAAGACATCCAACGGCTTGCATGGCGCATCTATCCTTATTTGCGCGACGAGCTGTTCTTGCGTTGGAGCGAAGCCGAGCTGCCGAGTGTCGTGAACCAAATTCTGCAAGATCTCGCGAATCACGGTTTGCTCGAATCGACGGATGCCGGCGCGGCCTGGGGACGTCCGCCGACGGGTTCCGCAGAAGCAGTGCAATTGTCCGTGCTCGCGCAATGTACAGTGCCCATCATCGAGCGCTACTACTTGGCGATTTCGTTGTTGTTGAAAGCCGGCAGCGGACGCATGAGCCAGGATGTGCTCGAGAGCCAGTGTCAATTGATGGCGCAGCGCATGTCGCTCTTGTACGAACTCAACTCGCCGGAATTTTTCGACAAGACATTGTTCAAGAACTTCATCGACCTGCTGCGGGCTCGCAACGTTCTCGGCGTGAATTCAGAAGGCCGTCTCACGTTTACGGAAATGCTGCTCGCTGTTTCTGCTGATGCGCAATTGGTGTTGCACGAGCAGATTAGGAACAGCATTTTGCAGGTGACGCATCATTGAGAAGCGGTTAGGTGCGTTGAAAGGCTGCTCAGAGGTCGCGTTCTGTGAGGGTGTGAGCCTGTCTCGGGGAGGGCTTTCCATGGACGGATTCACGGCGGTCGGGGAAAACCTCTCCCAACCCAAGACCCTCGGCCAAGGGTCACTACAGAAGTGATCGAAGGGTCCTCTGGCCTTAACTTAGTGCCGTTCGCTGTGAGTGATAGCCAACGGCTTTAATCCAATCCCGGCTTCCCGCGCAACCGCTTCGTCTTCCCATGCTGTTGCTTGTGCTCCAGTCTTCTTTGTTTAGATGCCCGCGTCGGTTTGGTTGCGCGCCGCGTCTTGGGTGCGATGAGCGCTTGTTGCAGTAGCTCGGTGAGGCGATCGTAAGCGTCTCGCTTGTTATGCTCTTGAGTACGAAAGCGCTGCGCGCTGATGACGAGCACACCGTCATCCGTCATGCGCCGGCCCGCGAGCGTTTTCAATCTTGCTCTCACAGGCGGCGTGAGCGCGTCGCACGCAGCCGTGTTGAAACGCAGCTGCACGGCGCTCGCCACTTTGTTCACATTCTGCCCGCCTGGACCGCTCGCACGAATGAAGCGCAATTCGAGCGCATCGTCGGGAATGAGGAGAGCGGGGGAAATGGAGAGGGGCATAATCGTGCGCCTACGCGTCCTTGCGACCTTTCACCGAAACCTCCTGCTGCGTCACCGGTATCTTGATGCCGTTTTCTTTGAAGAGCCGCCAGATGAGGAGATTTACATCGGAACGGACGTTGTTGACGCCTTCTTGCGGGTCGGAAATCCAGAAGCGCAGTTCCAATTCCAATCCCGAGTCGCCGAAGGCGATGAGGCGTGCGACGGGTGTGGGATCGCGCAAGATTCGTTTGTGTCCTTCGGCTGCTTTGAGCAGAAGCGTCATCGCGACGTCTGGATCGTCGTCGTAGCTGACGCGCACCGGCAGTTTGAGGCGTACACGCGGATCGGTGTAACTCCAATTGATGACGGGATTCGTGATGGCGTGTTGATTCGGTACTAGGGTCTCGACGCCGTCGCGGTCGCGCACGACGATGTATCGGCCACGCAGCTCCTGTACCCAACCGAAGCCTTCGGTCGTGGTGCCGGTCGTTCCCGTGAAACTGATGACATCGCCGGGCTTGATGGAACGATCCATCAGCAACACGAAGCCGCTCACGAAATTCGAAGCGATGGCTTGCAAGCCGAAGCCGAGGCCGATGCCGATGGCGCCCGCGATGACGTTGAAGGTAGTGAGATCGAGACCGGCGGCATTGAGCCCGAGCAGGATGGACAACCCCACGAGCACTGCCTGCACGGACTTGGCAAGACCGAGACGCATGCTGATGGCGACGTTCTGTAACGCCATCAAGCGCCGTTCCAACCAGCGCGCGAGCCAGAATGCGACTACGACGAAGAGCGTGACCGTGAAGATCACTTTGAGCACCGACCACAACGTGATCTTCGATGAGCCCGCTCTGATGCCGATGCTGTCGAGCGCTTCGACCACCGGCTCGAACCAGTCGAGTGTGTGCAGCGCGAGGATGGACCAGATCACGAGGCTGATGGTATTGCCCCAGCCTTTGATCGGCGCGCGGTCGCCGACCGACACGCGAAAGATATAGACACCCAATCGTATGAGAAGGAGCAGGCCGATGAGCGTCGTCGCGAGATCCAGAATGGCCGCTTCCTGCTTCCACAAGTGGAATATCCCGCCGAGCGCGGCAGTGAGCACGAGCGCTGCAATGTGCGGGGTGACGATGAACAGAGCTTCGGCGATGCGGTTCTGAAATCCCGGCGCATCGGAAATCTTGCGCGTGGGATCGGTGGCATGGACGCGCTTTCCGATCGCGAACGCGCCCAGCAAAGCGAGCCCGAGCGCGACCAGTTGCATGAGTGCGATGGGTGCGAGCAACAGTTCTAGCTGGTGCTCCAGCCTTCGCAACAGTTCTTGCATCGCAGAAGGGTGTGGTTCGGACATGATGCTGCCGTGCTAGAGAACCTTTGATGCACCCAGAGAGATCTGTGAATCACCGCGCGTGAGGTGCGGCGATCGTGCACACGCTGTGAGTTTACCCAAGCGCTGGTCGTTTTTTGTTCGGCTCTTCGTTCGCGGTCCTAGGCGTTCAAATCGGGAATCAGCTCGCTTTCGAGGCGCGCGATTTGATCTTTGAGCAACAATTTGCGTTTTTTGAGCCGGCGCAACTGCACTTCGTTCACGTACAAATCCATCTGCAAACGATGAATGACGTCGTCCAGATCGCGGTGCTCGATGCGCAGCTGCCGCAACCGCTCGAGTCGCCGGAAGGTCTCCGTCTCGACGTTGTCTACCGAATCGTTCATCGATGGCTCATGCAGCAGGGGCGCATAAAAAGGGACGCTACTTTAATCTCGGAGCGCTCAAACAACTAGTCCGGGTCTGCCCGGAGGCGGGGGACGGTTGGCGGAAAATGCGATGCGCTTGCGAATTTTCGCGGGCATCAGCCCCTTTTGCGTCGGGTCCGCCATTCCTCCAAATCGAGCACGTTGCCGCTTTGTTGCGCATTGCGGGTGGGGGCCTGCGGTTCTGCCGGCGTATTCAAAGGCCGAATCGCATCGGAAGACGAATCTGGAGCGAAACCGACGGAATCCACGTGCAGCCCCGTGAGGACCACGAAGCCCTGCCGCCGCTCGATACTGTGCGCGGTGTAGTCGAAGACATACGTGCGCCGTACGCCTAAGCGTCCGTTGGCGGCACGCACGATCGCGAGTTTCGCGAAGGCCACGGTGCCATCCAGGAACTGCAGACTCAACCGTTCGCAAGCCTGCATCGCGACTTCGTTGGCGTGTTCGCGCGCTGCCAGCGCTGCACGCCAACACCAACCGAGCGTGATCGCGGCTGACAACATTGCCAACATGCTCCAGCTCAGTTGCATTGCGCATCCACTAAACGACGTGAACGGGAACGAATCGGAGCGACGCCGAACCGGAGATTCGATACTGATGGAGATCAGCCGTGCGTCGTGCGAGTGATGGCTATGATAGCCTTTGTTGCCGGCGTTCGGTGGCATCGTCTGCGAACTGCGACGTAAAAAAATGAGATTGCAATGCTGAAGCGCACGCGGCCGCAATGGGAGCGTGTTTCCACTGTGCTGCTCGATATGGACGGCACACTGCTCGATTTGCGCTTCGATAATTATTTTTGGCTCGAACTCGTCCCGCAAGCGTTCGCGCGTGCACGCGACATCGATATCGCGACCGCCAAGCGCGAGCTCGAACCCAAGTTCACGGCCATGCAGGGAATGTTGCAGTGGTATTGCACTGACTATTGGTCGGCGACGCTGGATCTCGACATTGCCGCCATGAAAGAAAGCGCACGCGAACACATTCGTTACTTGCCGGGCGCGCAGCGCTTTCTCGAACGGTTGCGTGCGAGCGGTCGCCGCGTCGTGCTAGTGACTAATGCACATCACGATGCGCTCGAGGTGAAATCTCGTTACACCGGTCTCCACTCGTTGGTCGATGAAATGCGTTCGTCCCACAGCTTGGGCGTGCCGAAGGAGCATCGGGATTTCTGGCCGCGTTTCGCGCAGCATCATGTGTTCGATACCGAGGAAACGCTGTTTGTCGACGATAGCCTGCCCGTACTACGTAATGCGCGTGCGCATGGAATCGCGCAGGTGTTCGCAGTCGCGAAGCCCGACTCGACATTGCCGTCGCGGTCGATCGAAGAATTTCCCGCCGTGGAAGCGGTAGCGGAGTTGATGGAAGACTGAGGAGTTGGGCTTTGGGTATTGGGCTTTGGCCAGATAAAGACGCTCTTACCGATGAGCGTGCGCGGCGGCGTATTTTCCCTGGCCAAAGCCCAAAGCCCAAAGCCCTCTCTACGCCCTACCAACGTTAATATCCTGCGGCGTGTGGTAGTACTCGCTTTCGGCTGCGAACTGTTGCACCAACTGCTTCAACTCGGCCATGCGGCCTTCCGCAGTCGCGATGGGCTGACAGTCTTCGCATTCCGGGTCTCCGCACGGCTGCCGCGAATACAACCAGAACTGCAGCGCGCCCGCGAGCAATCCATCCGCGATGTCCCACAAATCGGCCTTCTTGTCTTTGTCGGCGATGACGTTGCCGAGATCCACGGCCTTGCCGAAAGCTTCGCTAAAGGTCGAGTCTGAGGTCTGCATGATGAACTTCGCGTACTCATCGGAGTTAATAATTCAAGCGGCAGCAGTGCCGCCCGCCGCAGCCCGCTCACCGCTCGCGCGGAATGTACGTCAAACGCGCCGGGAATTGTATCCGACGCCGGCGCCACGCCAAGATTCCGCCGTGAGATACTGCAGGTTCGATCAGACATAGTGAGGTTGTCATGGCCGAAGAACGCAGCCGCGAGCCCGTCATGGACGTCAATGAGCTCTATCTCGAGGAAACGTTTACGGATCGCAAAGTGGGCACCATCCGGCGCATGACGCCGGTCACCGGCGAGGGTACGCGCGATCCCGCGCGCGCAGTGCAGTACATCGGCCAGGCCGAAATCATGACCAACATGGGTCCGGTGCCGATCAACTTCGAAATCGAAGGGAAATCGCTGGCGGACGCCGTCGCAGGATTCGCTCCTGCCGCGACCGCCGCGATCGAGCGCACCGTCCAACAAATTCAGGAAATGCGTCGGCAGCAGGCGTCCCAGCTCGTCATCCCACAAGGCGGCATGGGTGGCATGGGCGGGGCCGGCCCGGGCGGCTTGCCGGGTCGAGGCGGAAAGATTCAGTTGCCGTGAGAGAGTTGCCCCCCACCCTAACCCTCCCCCGCTTCGCGGAGGAGGGAACCGGAACGTTTGCAATCTTTCGCGCAACACACGACTGGGTAGTTTTATCCCCTCCCCCGCGAAGCGGGGGAGGGTTAGGGTGGGGGAACGATCGCCACCCGCGTGTCTCAAGCACTCGCTCCTTTGTAGTGCGTTCACACGTGCCGCATGCACCGGAAATGCTCTCGAAACGCACGCGGCGCGACCAGTAACGCACAAAATGTGCTCGCCGCTGGCCTGGCACGGTTTTCGCTCGGTTCGCTGGACTATAAACACGACCGCGCGACGCAATGCCCCCAAGCCGCCAACCTTACGATGAAATGCATGCCGCTCCAGGCGACATCCGCAACCACTATCAAGCCTTTTCCAACTGGTTGGCCGCGACACCTGCCGAACGCCTCGCTCATAAGCGAGCCGAAGCGGACATGCTCTTTCATCGCGTGGGCATCACGTTCGCTGTGTACGGCGAAGAAGCCGGCACCGAAAGACTGATTCCTTTCGACATCGTGCCGCGGATCATTCCTGCCGGCGAATGGCGCACGCTGGCGGCAGGGCTCAAGCAACGCGTGCGCGCGCTCAACGCATTCATCAACGATATCTATCACGGTCAGGAGATCTTGAATTCGGGCCGCATTCCTCCCGAACAAGTTCTGTGCAACGGCCAATATCGTCCGGAGATGCAAGGGATCGACGTGCCGGGCGGCATCTATGCACACATTGCCGGCATCGACGTCGTGCGCGCCGGCGAAGGTGAGTTCTACGTTCTCGAAGACAACTTGCGCGTGCCTTCGGGGGTGTCGTACATGCTCGAAGATCGCAAGATGATGATGCGGCTCTTTCCCGAACTCTTCGCGCGCTATTCGGTAGCGCCCGTCGAGCACTATCCGGATTTGCTCCTCGAGAATTTGCGCAGTGTGGCGCCGTTGGGGGTGAGCGATCCCACTGTCGTCCTGCTCACGCCTGGTGCTTATAACAGCGCCTATTTCGAACACGCGTTCCTCGCCCAGCAAATGGGCATCGAGCTCGTGGAGGGACAAGATTTATTCGTTAGTGACGAGTTCGTTTACATGCGCACCACGCGCGGCCCGCAGCGTGTGCATGTGATCTATCGCAGGATCGATGACGATTTTCTGGACCCGCTGGTGTTTCGGCCCGACTCCATGCTGGGAGTGCCGGGCTTGCTCGCCGCCTATCGTGCCGGTCACGTCACGGTAGCCAATGCCATCGGTACGGGCGTTGCGGATGACAAATCCATTTACCCTTACGTGCCGGAAATGATCAAGTTCTACTTGGGCGAAGAGCCCATGCTCAACAACGTGCCCACATATGTGCTGCGCCGGAAAGAAGATCTCGCTTACACGCTCGATCATCTATCGGAACTCGTTGTCAAAGAAGTGCACGGTGCGGGCGGTTACGGCATGTTGATCGGGCCCGCCGCAACTCGAGAACAACTGGCCCAGTTTCGTCAACGCATCATCGCCGCGCCTGAAAAATACATCGCGCAACCCACGCTGGCGTTGTCCGCCTGTCCGACGTTCGTCGAGAGTGGCATCGCGCCACGACACATCGATCTCAGGCCCTTTGTGTTGTCGGGTCGCGACGTAACGCTTGTGCCCGGAGGTCTCACGCGCGTGGCGCTCAGAGAAGGCTCGCTGGTGGTGAACTCATCGCAGGGCGGCGGCACGAAAGACACCTGGGTGCTGGAGCGGTAGGTCCGACATGCTGAGCCGCACTGCAGACGATCTCTATTGGATGGCGCGCTACACCGAGCGCGCCGAAAACTTGGCGCGCATGCTCGACGTCAACTACCGCATGTCGCTCCTACCGCAAGCGAGCGAAGTGGTCGAAAGGAGTTGGACGGCGACGCTGTCCATCATCGGGTTGCTCGAAAACTTCAAGCAGCGTTACGAAGCAGTGACGCCGGCCAATGCGCTCGCATTCATGGCGTTCGATCGGCAAAACCCTTCGAGCATTTATAGCTGTCTCAGAGCCGCGCGAGAAAATGCGCGTTCGGTGCGCGGCACGGTTACGTCCGAGATGTGGGAAACGCTCAATTCGACATGGCTCGAAATGAAAAGCATGGACGGCCGTTCCGCCACCGAAGCCGAGCTCGGCAATTTCTTCGAGTGGGTCAAATACCGCTCGCATCTCACGCGCGGCGTCATCCAAGGCACGATGTTGCGCGACGAGCCCTATCACTTCACGTGGCTCGGAACTTATCTCGAGCGCGCCGACAACACCGCCCGTATTCTCGACGTGAAGTAC
>Ga0068856_100008451_pt1 | contig 10022 bp, 10 predicted proteins | sample KBSCornC62_FD_66595 | JGI IMG/M metagenome (GOLD analysis project Ga0068856, IMG submission 66595) | Corn rhizosphere microbial communities from Kellogg Biological Station, Michigan, USA - KBS Corn C6-2 | ecosystem: Host-associated > Plants > Roots > Rhizosphere > Soil ... | reverse complement strand
GACCTTGCCGCGGCATGGCCGGAAGCCGAGTTCCACGTGGTAGTGGCCGGCCACGCCGCATCGGAACCGGCGATCGTGGACGTGCTTGTGCTGGCGACGGATCGGCTTGCCGATCGCTACTGCTGATCGAATCATCGGGCACAGCAAAGAACTGCCGCAAAGCACACCAACCTCCGCCATGGGCCAAGCCGGGCGCGGCGATGGCATACTCGCCGCTCCCGATTTCCCATGGAAGCCGCACGATGTCCCCGCTTCGTACCCTGGCCCTTGGCGCGCTGGTCCTGCCGGTGGCGGCCTATGCCAACGATCCGTACTCGTATGCCCAACCCGATGAAGTGCGCGTCACGCATCTGGATTTGAAACTCAAGCTCGACTTTCCGCACCGCAAGCTGGACGGCCAGGCGACGCTGACGCTGGACTGGAAAGACTCCAAGGCGGCTGCGCTGGTGCTGGATACACGCGACCTGACTATCGCGCGCATCGAGTCGGTTGATGCCAGCGGCAAGACGGCGCCTCTGCAGTACGCGCTGGCGCCGCGCGACAAGCAGCTCGGCAGCAAGCTTACGATCCAGACGCCGCAGCATCCGCATGAAGTGCGCATCGTCTACAACACCTCGCCGGACGCCAGCGGCCTGCAATGGCTGCCGCCCGCGCAGACGGCGGACAAGAAGCAGCCTTTCATGTTCTCGCAATCGGAATCCATCCACGCGCGCTCGTGGGTGCCGTTGCAGGATTCGCCGGCGATTCGCTTCACCTATGACGCCGAGGTGACAGCGCCGAAGGACACGCGCGTGGCGATGAGCGCGCCGAACGATCCGTCGCACGCGTTGAACGGCGATTACAGCTTCAAGCAGACGCATCCGATTCCGTCCTACCTGCTGGCGATTGCCGCGGGCGATCTGTCGGTGAAGGAAACCGGTCCGCGCTCGGCGGTCTGTGCGGAGCCTTCGGTGGTCGGCAAGGCCGCGCATGAATTCGAAGATACCGAGAAGATGATCAAGACCACTGAGCAGCTCTACGGTCCGTATCGCTGGGGCCGCTACGACCTGCTGGTGTTGCCGCCCAGCTTCCCCTACGGCGGCATGGAAAACCCGAACATGACGTTCGCCACGCCGACCGTGCTGGTGGGCGACAAGAGCCTGGTTTCGCTGGTGGCGCATGAACTGGCGCATTCGTGGTCGGGCAATCTGGTCACGGCGGCATCATGGCGCGACATCTGGCTCAATGAAGGCGTCACCACTTACGTGCAGGGCCGCATCACCGAAGCGCTGTACGGCAAGCGCCAGGCGGATGAAGAAGCGCTGTTGGACATCCACACGCTGCAACGCGAAGTCGGCAAGCTGCCGGCCAATGCGCAGCGGCTGGCGCCGGAGCCCAGCAACATCGATGCAGACGATACGCTTTCCGACGTTGCCTACAACAAGGGATCGTGGTTTTTGCACACGCTGGAGCAGCGCTTTGGACGCGACACCTTCGACAATTACCTGAAGGGTTACTTCGACCACTTCGCGTTCCAGAGCATCACCACCGAACAGATGCTCGACTACCTCAAGCCGAACCTGATCGACAAACATCCGGGCAAGATGAGCTGGGATGAAGTGAAGGCATGGGTGTACGACCCCGGCATTCCCAAGAACGCGCCCATTCCCGACTCGCCGCGTTTCGATGCCATCGACAAGGAACGCACTGGCTTCCTCGCCGGCACACTGAGCGCCGACAAGCTCGATGCGAAGGATTGGAACACCCAGGAATGGATGTATTTCCTGGATGGCCTGCCGGAAAACCCGCCGCTCGCCAAGATGCAGGAGCTGGATGCAGCCTGGCATCTCACCGGTACGCCCAACGCCGAAATCGGCATGCGCTGGTACGTGCATGCCATCGCCGCCGGTGACAAGGCGGCGTGGCCTGCCGCCGAGGAACATATGACGCGCATCGGCCGTCTATATCTGACCATGCCGTTGTACCGTGCGCTGAGCAAAACGCCGGATGGTCTCGCGTTTGCACAGCAGGTGTATGCGAAGGCGAAGAGCGGCTATCACCCGTTGACGCAGCAAGCGGTGGAAGCGTTGTTTGCGAAGGCTGGCAAACACTGAGTTTGCCGCCATCCGTTCCCTCTCCTGCCACGCAGGGAGGGAACAAAAACCCGAGAGATACCTATGAACACCAGCACCACCCGCCCTCTCTGGCAGCGCCTGTTGATCCGCCGCCTGAAATTCCTCGGCATCCTCGCTGCACTGGCGATCGTGCTGGTCGGCGGCAGCTATTTGTTCGCACCGCAATGGCTGCTCAACGCCAACACCTGGCGCGAAGCCATGAACGCGCAACTGGAAAAGCGCAGCGTGCAAGCCGGCGATACGCGCTGGGTGTACTACGAAGGCGGTCAGGGCCCCACCATCGTGCTGCTGCACGGCTTTGCGGCGCGCAAGGAAGTGTGGCTGAAAGTGGCGCCTATGCTCACCGCGCATTTCCATGTGGTGATTCCCGACCTGCCCGGCTGGGGCGAGTCGTCGCGGACGCCAGGCGCCAGCTACAACATCGACAACCAGGCCGAGCGCCTGAACGATTTCATCCAGACGCTGCATCTACAGCACTCACTGATCGTGGGCCATTCGATGGGCGGCGCGATCGCCGGCGTGTATGCGGCCGAACACCCGCAAGACCTCGCGCAACTGGCGCTGATCGACGCTTTCGGCCTGAAGTTCAAGGAGAACGCATTCGCCAAGGAAGCGTTGAGCGGCAAGGATCCGTTTGTCTACGACGACCGCGCCGGCTTCATGCGCGCTAATGCCTGGGCTTTCGAGCACGTGCCCAATATTCCCGGCCGCTTCATCGACGTGTTCGTGCAGGACAACATCAAGAACCGTGCGTTTATCGACCACACCTTCAACGAGCTTCGCGAGGACTCGCAGGTGCTGTCTTTGCAGACGCGGCTGGACAAGCTCACCATGCCGGTACTTGGCATGTGGTGCCATGACGACAAGATCATCGACATCTCTGCGCTGGAAAGCCTGCGTGGCGGCCTCACGCATGCGCCATCGATCAACACCAGCATCTTGAACGGCTGCAATCACATGCCGCAGATGGAGAAGCCCGACGCGTTCGCGCGGGTGCTGACGAGTTTCATGCTGGCACACTGATTTTTCCTGGCGGTCATCCGCCGGTGGCGAACCCTGGGTACAACGTCATGCCGCCGTCGACGAACAACGTGGTGCCTACCACGTAATCGGACAGGCCGGACGCAAGCCAAACGGCTGCGCGGGCGATGTCCTCGGGTTCGCCGATACGGCCGTAGGGCACCAGCGTCATCAGGCTCTTGTAAGCCTCCGGCGTGTTCCACGCAGCAGTGTTGATCGGCGTGCGAATGGCGCCAGGCTTTCCATCAGCAGATGGATGCCGCCTTTGAACGTCGCATAGTTCGCATGGCCGGCCCAAAGAATTTCCTGATGCACGGAACTCATGCAAATGATTTTTCCTGCCGCGCGGCGGCACGGCCACACGACGTCGAAACTAGGCGGAAGACGCGGCACATGCCTCGTTGGCCGGATGCTCAGGTTTTTCATGCAGCAGGCGGCGCGTGACACCGTTGGTCCAGCCGAAGCCATCCTGCAAGGGATATTCGCCGCCGTCACCGCCGACGGCGCCACCCTCCGGCACGATCAGCACGTATTTCTCGACCATCTTGCTCTCGCGCTGGTACAGGCTGCCCACGGTGTGCAACCAGCGATGCGCAATGTCTTCGGCCAGCTCGTGCAAGCCGTAGCGACGCAGGCCATGGATCGCCAGCCACTGCAAGGGCGCCCAACCGTTGGGTTTGTCCCACTGCTCGCCGGTTTCGACTTCGGTCGCGCCCAGGCCGCCATCGTCGAGCAGGCGCGTGCGCAGCGCTTCGGCCACGCGCACGGCCTGGTCCTGGCTGGCAAGGCCGACGTAGAGCGGCGCGCTGGTAGCGGCATTGAGCGCTGCACGTGGCGCGTGGCGTTGCCAGTCGTAGTCGAGAAAACTGCCGGCAGGTTCGTTCCATAGCCAGCGGTTGATCGCGGCGCTTCGCCGTTGCGCACGCGCCGCGAAGGCTTCCGCCTGCCGACGCTGCCCATCGGCATGGCTGAGCTCGGCGATCTGCCGCTCCAGCTTGTACAGGAACGCATTGAGATCCACCGGCAAGATCGCCGTGGTGCGAATGGTGTCGAGCCGCCTGTCGTCGCACCAGCGCGAGCTGAAATCCCAGCCCGACGCGGCGCCGGCGCGCAGGTCGCGATAGACCTCGGTGCTCGGTCGCGATGTGCGCCGCGCAGTGGTCACGTCTTCGCAATGCGATTCTTCGCGCGGCGTATCGCGATCGTCCCAATAACGGTTGAGCAAGCTGCCGTCATCCAGCCGCACGCCATGGCGATGCGCATCGCCGGGACGCAGTGCTTCGGCGCCTTCCATCCAGTAGTCATATTCCTTGCACAACTGCGGCAACCACTCGATGGCGCCGCACACGCCATGCGCCTCGAACAGCTCCACCATCAACGCGAACACCGGCGGCTGCGAGCGGCTCAGGTAGTAGGTGCGATTGCCGTTGGGAATATGGCCGTAGGTGTCGATGAGATAGGCGAAGTTGCTGGCCATGCAGTGAAGCAGATCGTGGCGCCCGCTTTCGGCCAGGCCGAGCATGGTGAAATAGGAATCCCAGTAATACAGCTCGCTGAAGCGCCCGCCCGGTACGACGTAGCAATGAGGCAGCGGCAACAGCGACGATCGCGCCGGATGCAGATTCGGATGCCGGCTCAGCACATCCCACAAGCCGTCGATATGTTCCCGCAACGGTTGCCCCGGGATCGAGACGTAGTGGCTGGCGTGCACCTGCGGCACTTCGAAATGCGCGTGCACGAAGGCGCCAAGATCGAAACCGGCCTGGCCACGCTGCGTGCGATACAAATCAAGAATGCGTTCCGGCTCGCCCAGCGGCGCACAGTCGACGAAGGTCTTGCTGTCCGCAAATACGCGCGACATTTGCACGTCGACGAACAGTTCCTGATAGCGATCGGCAGGCGTCAGCGTATCGGCAGGCGCCACGCCTGCAGGTTGGGAACGCGGTGGCGCAATGGTTTGCTCGTTCATCGCCAGCTTTACATCGACATCGCGTTCGCGGGGATCAAACGCCGGTCATCCATGATGTGCACGCTACGGTGGCGGTCGTAGAACGGGAGTGAATCCTGGATCACCCAGCACACAAGCGCTTTATGGCCGTTGCTCAGGCCTGTTGCGGCAACACGGCGCGCATCGGATGGTATTCGAAGCGAAAACCGCGCGCAGCCTTGATGACCGGATCGTTCTCGATCAGCGCCGCGGGCTCCAGCTCATCGGGCAATTGCATCACCAGGATGCCGTACACCGCCGCGGGGTCCGACACCGGGCCGAACACCACGACATGGCCGCGCCCATCTGCTCGCTCCAATACGCCGAATGCGCCTTCATCAGCGCCAGTTCTTCGGGCGTGATGTCGGCGGGAAAGCTGGCGCGCGGACCGTGCAGTTTGCAGAAGAAGTAACGCATGCGATTCCTCCTGAATCTGCTTTCCCAGTCAATCGGCCACGTCCGCGATCAGTCGATCCAGCTCGGCTTTCAGCAAGGCGCCGTGCTGGCGCAGCCAGTCGCGCTGCTCGCGCCAATCCGGAAAGATCGATTCCACGTGCGCCCAGAACCGCGGCGAGTGGTTGCGTACCTTCAGATGGCACAGCTCATGCGCCAGCACATAGCGCAATGCCGAAGGCGGCGCGAGCGCCAGCGCAAGATCGAGATTGATGCGGTCGCGCGTATCCAGGCTGCCCCACAAGCTCTTCATCGGACGAACACGCAACGCGGTCGGCGCAAGACCCAATTGCGGCACGTAGCCGGCAAGCCAGCGCGATACGTCGCGGCGGATCTGCGTTTCGAAATAGGATGCAAGCAGGCCACGCGCGACCGGTAATGCGCGACTGTGAGGCCGCGGAATTTCCAGCGTGATGCCGCCATCGTGCGCAACGACGCGCGGATACGCGCCTTCGGCCCAATCCAGCACGGTGGTTTCGCCGCGCAGGGGAAATTCAATCGGAGAGCCAACGCGCAGCGGTGGCAGCGGATCGACGACCAGGTTGAGTTCGCCGAGCTTCTTCTCCAGCCAATCGGCGTTATGCCGCAAGAACGCGTTCACCTGCGAAGGATGCGTGCCTTGTGGATAGGTGATGCGCGCGCCTTTGGTCGATACCGTCAGGCGCAGCCGCCGCGCTCGCGGATGCGAAGCCTTGAGCACACGAATAGTGTTGCCGCTGGGTGTCGCCAACTCCAGCCAGTCGCCGTCGAGATACGCCATGGTCCTGCCTTTAATACAGCGCCCAGACCGCGGGGAGGGCCTGCGCACAGGCAGAATGTGGGGTGCCGAGGCTCCGCGCAAGGGCTTTTTTGCCGCTCCGACGGGAAGCCCGGTCTGGCGCGCGTCTCAGGGCGGCTGGGACGACTTTGCTCCCTCTCCCCTCCGGGGAGAGGGCTGGGGCGAGGGGCCGGGCTTGCCTGAAATCTCACCCCCCTCCCCCGGAGGGAAGCGAGAAAACAGCGTGCGGCTCCGTCTATTCCGGCCGCGGCAGTCCGAACCATTCTTCGAGCTTGCCCAGCAAGCGCTCCAGCTCCAACGTCAGCAACGCGAAACGGGCATCCATCTCGGCCGCGGCGTCCTGCTGGCTATCGCCCATTTCGTCGAGCACCGCGTCAAGGAATTTCAGCTTGCGCACGACCAGGTCTTCGCCGAGCACGAAGCTGATGCGATCGTCGAACACCAGACCAAGCTGGAATACCTGCTTGCCGTTGCGCAGATGTTCCTTCACTTCTTCCGCATCGAGATCCTGCCGGCGGCAGCGGGCGATGGCGCCGGTGGCGGTAGCCGGATCGCGCAGTTCGCATTCGTCGCCCAGCGCGAGACCGCCCGGCAAGTTGCCGTTGGCGAGCCAGTCTGTCATCAGCACGCGCGGCCCTTCTTCTGGCGCAAGCGGCACCGCGGGGAAACTGCCGAGGGCTTCACGCACCTGCGTGAGTGCGTTTTCCGCGCTCTTGCGGCTGGCGGTATCGAGCACCAGCCAGCCGTGCTTGCGATCGACATAGGCGGACATGCGCGAGCTGCGCACGAAGGCGCGCGGCAACAGTTCAGTGAGCAGATCTTCCTTGATGCGCTTGCGCTCGCGCCCGCCAACCTTGCGACCTTCCTCTTCGGCGATCTTTTGCACCTTGCGCTGCAACTCGTCGTTCACCACCGCGGCGGGCAGCAGTTTTTCTTCGCTGCCGACGGTGACCAGCGTGCATGCATTCACGACGTGGGTCATCGCCGCGTCGTCACCGCGTCCTACGGGTGGCACGAAGCCGCGCGTACCCATTTCCAGCGGGCCGCAGGGGCGCAGGCGATGTTCGCCCAGCACTTCGTCGAGGCGCTTGAGGTCTTCGGCAACGGTGGGGGAAAAGCGGAATAGCGTGAGATTGCGGAAAAACATGCGGAATCCAGTCGCGAGTATCCGTCCCGGCAAACGCCGGGACCCGGCGCCTTTGAGGCGAAAAAAGTCACTGGGCCCCGGCTTTCGCCGGGGCGACGATGAAGGGAGATTTAGCGAATAACGGCAGCGACTGCCGCCACCACGTTATCCAGATTGTTGCGATTGAGCGCCGCCACGCAGATGCGCCCGGTGCCGATGGCATAGATCGCATGCTCTTCGCGCAAACGATCCACCTGCGCTTTGCTCAGGCCCGAATACGAGAACATGCCCGCTTGCTGCTGGATGAAGCCGAATTGCGGCGCACCGTTCGCGGCCAGTTTTTCCACCATGCCGGCGCGCATCGCATGGATGCGCTCGCGCATCCCGGTGAGTTCCTCTTCCCACAGCGCGCGCAGTTCGGCGCTGTTGAGCACGCCGGCCACCAGCGCACCGCCGTGCGTGGACGGGCTGGAATAGATCGAGCGGATGATGCGCTTGACCAGCGATTGCACGCGCAGCGCTTCGTCGCGCGTGGCGCCGACGATCGACAACGCACCCACGCGCTCGCCATACAGCGAGAACGACTTGGAATACGAATTGGCCACCACGAACGAATCGATGCCCGATTCGGCGAACAGGCGCACCGCCGCCGCGTCTTCGTCGATGCCCTTGTCGAAGCCCTGGTAGGCCATGTCGATGAAGGGCAGCAATTTGCGATCCTTCACCACCGCCACGACCTGCTTCCACTGCTCCACCGACAGATCCACACCGGTGGGGTTGTGGCAGCACGCGTGCAGCAGCACCACGGTGCCGGGCTCGAGCTTGTTCAGATCGGCCAGCATGCCGGGGAAGTCCAGGCCGTTGGTGGCGGCGTCGTAGTAGGCGTAATCGACCACCTCGAAGCCGGCTGCATTGAACACCACGCGATGGTTTTCCCAGCTCGGGCTGCTGATCGCCACCTTGGCCTTGGGCAAGGCTTTCTTCAGCAGTTCCGCGCCGACCCGCAGCGCACCGCTGCCGCCGACGGTCTGCGAAGTGGCAACGCGACCGGCTGCCAGCAGCGGCGATTCCGCGCCGAACACCAGCTTTTGCGTGGCCTGTGTGTAAGACGGCAAACCGTCGATGGGCAGATAGCCGCGCGGCAGCGATTCCTTCGCCAGCGCCTCTTCCACCTGGCGCACGGCGCGCAGCACGGGGATGCGGCCGCTCTCGTCGTAATAGATGCCCACGCCCAAGTTGACTTTGCCGGGACGCGAATCGGCCACGAAAGCTTCGGTGAGGCCCAGGATCGGATCGCCTGGGGTCATTTCAACGGATGCGAAATGGGACACGGTTCTACTCGAAAAATGAAAGAAAAGATATGGACGTCCAGACGTCCGCCTGAGTCGTACGTTCAGCTGTTCTCGCTTTCCGATCCTGCCAGCCAGCCGTGGACATCGGCGCGCCGGGCGCCTTCCCGCGAACCCAGCGCGGCGAAATCGAACAGCTTGCGATCGGCCAATTGCGAAGGCGCCACGTTGCCCAGTGCGCGAAACATGGTCTCGCTGCGCCCGGGATACTGGCGCTCCCAATCCTGCAACATGCGACCGACCGCCTTGCGCTGCAAGTTCTCCTGCGAGCCACAGAGATTACAGGGAATGATCGGAAACTGCTTGTGTTCGGCGTACTTGGCGATATCGTTTTCCTTGCAATACGCCAGCGGACGGATCACCACGTGGCGTCCGTCGTCCGAGCGCAGCTTGGGCGGCATCGCCTTGAGGTTGGCCTGATGAAACAGGTTGAGGAAAAACGTGGCGAGGATGTCGTCGCGATGATGGCCCAACGCGATCTTGGTGACGCCGTTCTGCGCTGCCCAGTGATACAGCGCGCCGCGACGCAGACGCGAGCACAGGCTGCACATGGTCTTGCCTTCGGGAATCACCCGCGTGACCGTGCTGTAGGTGTCCTGCTCGATGATGTGGAACGGCACGCCGCGCTCGGCGAGGTATTCGGGCAGCACGTGTTCGGGAAAGCCCGGCTGCTTCTGATCCAGGTTCACTGCGACGAGCTCGAAGCGCACCGGCGCCTTCGCCTGCAGCGACACTAGGATATCGAGCATGGTGTACGAATCCTTGCCGCCGGACAGGCACACCATCACCTTGTCGCCGTCCTCGATCATGTTGAAATCGGCAATCGCCTGGCCGACCTGATGACGCAGGCGCTTGGCCAGCTTGGCGGCTTCATAGGCGCGCTTGCGCGCGGGGTCGGACGGCGTGGCCTCGGGATGGGCGGACATGGCAGGCAAGGAGATGCGGCAATAAGCGTTGCATTGTACCCCGCCCGCCAGCCCTGTCCCGGCGCGTTACAATCGGCGCTTAGCCATTGCCGCTCACGCCGAATCCGCCCATGCAGGCTCAGGACCCCGCCCAGATCGCCCATTTGCTGGCCGAATTGCGCCAGGAACACCGCGACCTGGACGTAGCCATCCAGCAGATGTCCACATCGCTCGGCTGCGATGAACTGCAGATCACCCGCATGAAGAAGCGCAAGCTGCTATTGAAAGAC
>Ga0068856_100008449_pt1 | contig 10023 bp, 10 predicted proteins | sample KBSCornC62_FD_66595 | JGI IMG/M metagenome (GOLD analysis project Ga0068856, IMG submission 66595) | Corn rhizosphere microbial communities from Kellogg Biological Station, Michigan, USA - KBS Corn C6-2 | ecosystem: Host-associated > Plants > Roots > Rhizosphere > Soil ... | reverse complement strand
GCGGAGCATTGTGGGCGAGTTGCCACGTAATGCTTCATGATGGTAGAGCCGAGCAGATCGAGGCTTATAATGTGATCGCCTAGCTGAGTCCGAAAGTCAGTGGCGATAGCTTTCGCAATCTCAACGGCGGCCAATTGAATCCCGCTTTCCCCGAAGAGATTGTGAGCAAGAGTTGACGTTACGATAGGAATGGATTTTTTGCGGTCGAGGAACGCTTTGACCTCACGGTTTCGTCTCATCCGCTCGGCAAGACATGACCAGCAGGCGCTTTTGCCTGGTCGAAACACTGGGCCTACAAGCGGAAAAACACCGGAAGGCTGGACGAGTAGCCAAGAGGTCCGATCCGACAAATGCTGCCGATTCAGCTCTGCCAGTCCTTCTTCGAGGTAATCGTTCACCAAGGTGACCGTCAGGTCGGCAGAGCGTTTCGTAAGACGAACGCCTACCTCGTGTAGTGCGGCAGTTAATTTTTCCACACCCTGCACATCAACCGAGTGAATACGCACACGAACATTCTTGAGATTTCTTTCGGCTGTTTCCGGCGAAAGCCCAAGGCTCGCCCAATACGCGGCCCTGATTCCCTCGGACGATCGAGATGTGGGGATCACAAAGCGCCGGTCGCATAGCCGCTGAAGCGCTTCATAGATTTTATCTGGCGGAAAATACTGTCCCAGCTCGCGAACAAGTTCGTGAACGCTTCGACCAGCAGCTATGGCCGGTGCCAACGCACAGTAGAGTTCGCCGTGAAGAAAGAACTTGCGGTCTTCCGAGTAGAGTGAAACGACACCAGTCGGAAGCACATAGACTGTGAAATTTGGCGCAAACCGTAAAACATTTCTGCCGCTGAGCTGCGTCCTGCCAGTCTCTATTGTCGGCTTCTTACCGGGACGCGGACGTTTACGCTCCCCAGATCCGTCGAATGCCTCTATGGTCGGGGACGGATCCTTTAAGTTGCGAAAAGCACGCCGTTTAGCTCGCACACCAGCTCTCGACTAGCATTCTTTGCGCTCGTCTAAAAGATGATTAAGGCGAGCCACATAATATGGCAGGTGACGTCAGTAGCACCAAACCAACCGACCACCGATCCAGCACCAGTAGCCTCCACCGCAGCCTCCGCAGCCGCCGCAACCGCCGCAGCCACCGAAGAAAAAGCTGACGCAACCGCAGCCGTGACGGCAGCCTCCGCAACCGTGGCAACCACATCCGTGATGGCAGCCTCCACAGCCGACGTGCGCGTGGCATCCGCCGCAGCCATGACAGCCGCCGCAGCCATGGCAGCCGCCGCAACCATGGCCAACAAGCTCCACCATCGAAGACGTTCCGTCGCCTTCTTTGTCGAATACGTAAAACGTAGCCAAGCTGACATCCGCGATTTCTTCCTCACTGAGGAAGACTTGATTGCCATCTCCGTTGCCTGAAGTGGATAAGTTTACTGCCGGTCCTCCAGGGACAGCAGACGCGGTGCTTGCCAGCGACAACGACAAACCGGCGGCTCCTAGGACCGGGAGCGTTTTGCTCCCACGTTTTCGCTTTGAAGGCTGTTTTGCTTGGGACATGTGGCGTTCTCCTATCACTATAAGTGAGAGGTTTTTGGGCTTCGCTGCTTCATTTTAGGCGAGTAACTGATTCTTTTTAGACCACGTTCCGAAAACATTAGTGCGAAGCGTTTATGTCGCACCTCGGCTGACCAGGTCGCTTGGAACACCCTGCCTCAAAGAGGAGAAGCCAAGGCCGACAGCTTCACGACCAAGACCGAGCTCGCGTCGGACGGCGCATTCAGCAGGGTTCGAGCTATTGATACAGCTCAAAGCAAATCGAACATTATCACCGTCAACGACACCAGACGCTGTGGCCGTGGCGCCAGCACCAGTACCCTCCGCACCCGCCGCAGCCACCGCAGCCACCCCACCACCAGCCGCCGCAGCCGACTCCAATGCTGACGCAGCCGCAACCACCACAGCCGCGCCCGCAACCATGGCATCCACAGCCGTGATGGCAGCCTCCGCAGCCGACATGCGCGCGGCATCCGCCGCAACCATGACAGCCTCCGCAGCCGTGCCGAACAAGTTCTATGCCTGGCTGAGCGGTATCTTCGCTTTCCTTGTCGAAGACGTAGAACGTCGCCAAGCTGACGTCCGAAATCTCCTCTTCACCGAGAGTGACTCCTGTGCCTTCGCTTTCCTTGTCGAAGACGTAGAACGGCGCCAAGCTGTGTCCGATATTTCTTCCTCACCGAGAGTGACTCGATTGTCATCTCCGGTCTTTGAGGTTGACGTATCTGCCAGCCCACTAGGGACTGCGGACGCGCCGCTTGCGAGTGACAATGACAATCCAGCGGCCCCCAATACCGGTAGGGCCTTGCTTCGATGCTTTCGTTTTGAAGTTTGCTTCGCTTGGGGCATCGTCAACTCCCTCCCCCCTGATGCTCGACAGGTGGGCCGCTTTTAAGAGAGCGACGGGCCAGGCCTTGGTCGTGATGGCTGTCACAAGCGAGCCTTCTTTTGGAACCCATGCAAATCGTTTGCAAACATCGCCCTCCAGGGTCAATCAATTGATTCAAGGAAATAGATCGTCGGAGTGTCCAAAACGCCTGCGTGCTTCATCGCTTCTTTAAGATCAGCCGACGCGGCAAAGTCCTTAGCCTTCTTCGGGTCTTCAGTATCGAAGACGACAACAATTTCGCTCTTGTTGCTATCGGCGGAGTGGGGCAGCGGATCAATCATTCTTCAGCTGCTTCCTTTGAGATGAAGGCGGATTTTCAGGGCCGTTAGGACCAGAAGAGCTTGCCTCACTTTTGATCCACTGCTGCGCAACTGACCGGGCGAGCAACCGCACCAAATCGTGAAGCGGCGAGGGCGTGGATAACCCTAGACGGGGAGATGGGCTTTGCTTCGGCCTGCGCATGTTGGCCCGGTTGAGGGCGGCCGAAACCGAAGTCACCGGAAAGTATTAGGCAAAATTCGTGCAAATGGGATTGGGGAACACTGCCTCGCAGGGATTATTGCTCGCGCGCGCTCGGCCGACGAGCCGACCGCGCCAAGGACTCAGGATTCCAGTCATCAAGCTGGTAGATGCGTTTGATCTCTAAACAAACAGCCAGAAATCGGGTCGAGCTGTCTGAGGCTGCCCGACCCGTGTCCCTAGAATAGGCGGCCGCCATGAAGTGATAGAGAGCACGTTCCAAATCTTTCCGGGGTTGCCCTCGCACTTGTCGTTTTGCCACAGGTGCAGCAAAGGCCCCCAGCAGATCCAGCAGTGCCAAAACTTGATCGTCCCGGCTTGTGAAGCAGACGGGGTCGATCAGCACCCCGGGTTCAGTCGAATCCGGCCATGCCGCCAGGACGCCATCAGCTTGAATCTTTAAATGCCGAAAGTCCAAATAGTCCTGGGCTGCCGGAGAGAGGTGGTGCAGCCGCGCGCTGATATCCTCGAGCACTCTGCGGAATTCAGCAGCACGCCAGGTCGCGTGGTCTAATAGGCGCAAAGCGCGCCAAATGCACTTCTCAATTTGCGCGAGTTCCGCCTCGACCTCGGGCGCCGACTTTCGTTCACGCAGCCTCCGATAGGTACGGACACATCGTTCAACAGCCCGCCCGAACCGATCGCAATGATCATTTGGGATGGCTCCTATCAAGCAGAGCTTTTCGGTTTTCTGCTCGGTCAAGCGTGTCATGCCAGAGCCAGTTAGCACAACCGCAGTCATTAGTGTCCACCGAGGTTCAACCTTTCTGACGTTGCTGCAGCATTGGTCGGGTGCGGTTGATGCGGCGGGTGTGGCCACTGGCCGTAATGCTCTGGGCGGATCGGGCTCCTCCGAATCGTGGGAGCATTAACAGCACCCACATCCTGGGCACTCATGTGCCGGTGAAAGAACCGTCCACAGCATCAAAAGGACATAACTAGCTGCCGGCCCTCGCACAGCGGAGTTCAGCTCAGGGTAGCTTGTCGAAGAACAGATAAAGGGCGGCAATCCGGCCGTCCCGGGCAATAATGAAGTCAGTCCCGGCGTAAGCTGGCGCCTCACCAGGACGGCCCGATACCCACTGGATCCGGCCGCCGTTGCCCAATTCCTCAGGCTCGGCAATTGGCTGATATCGAAAGTCAGGATGAGTAGCCCTGATCGCGCCTGCGACGCGATCGATCTCGTCCCGGCCACGGTAGACGCCCCCGCTGGGGTCGTAGAACACGCAATCTTCGGTGAAGAGCTCGTCGATGGCCGCGCGCCGACGCGCGGGGTCGTTTTCACCGAAGACGTCGTGAAGATTGCGGGTTAGCAAGGTCGATATACTGTGGGACATGGCTTGTCTCCTCTCGGCATCGAGTGCGGTTGCGATATCTCGACCCGAACGGCTCTATTGCGGATGAGGCGGCCGGCGCGGTGCTTGTCTGGGCCGCGGCGCGTGGCAACCATGTATGTCGTCGACCCGCAGGCTTGCCACTTGGCCATCGAAGGTCCGCGCGCTCGCGCTCGTCGCCGCCCTGCCGGTTGTCGCGTCTGGGGTTCCTAGACCTTCGATGGTCCTGAGCGGCGCGGACCTATTATGCGGAAGCGAGAGGCGTCGGCGGTAACCGAAAGAACTAGCTGCACGCATTCGGGCACGAAACCGGTCTCAAGCCACGGGTGATTAGCCTTCCGTCTATATTTGCGCCGTGCCGCCATCGACGAACAACTCAATCCCCGTGATGAAACTCGAATCGTCAGACGCGAGAAAGAGTGCCGCCCTGGCGACCTCTCGTGGCTGGCTTATACGGCCCATCGGGATTAGCGACACGAACCGGCCTTTGACTTCTTTAGGAACGCCGACGAAGACGCCGATATCGCGGCATGACTGCGTCGAGGGATGGAGCTGCATCGGCAAATGGAAGGGTATACCGCTTTCCGCGCTGCTCGATCGCGTCAAGCTCAAGCCGGATGCGCGCTATATCGTGTTCTATTGTGCCGACAATCTGTTCGAGACCGGCAAGGAAAAGGACAAATACTATGAATCGATCGGGCTCGTTGACGCCTACCATCCGCAGACCATTCTCGCCTACGAGATGAACGATCAGACTCTTCCAATTGCCAACGGCGCCCCGTTGAGGCTCCGGGTCGAGCGGCAGCTCGGTTACAAGATGGCGAAATATGTGATGCGCATCGAGGCGGTCGATCACATCGTCGGCATCCGCGGCGGGCGCGGCGGCTTCTGGGAAGATCTCGGCTACGAGTGGTACGCCGGCATCTGACGTCGCCAAAATTCTACCGCGGCAAAACGAAGGGACCCGCCGAGCTCTCGCGGGTCCCTCCCAATTCGCCAGTCGCTTAGCGCTGAAGCACTACTTGCCGAACAGATGGTGGTGGTGCTTGTGGGTTTTCTTCCAGGCCTTGTAATGCGCCTTGCACTCTTTCTTGTAGGCGCGGCGCGCCTTCCGATCATGGGGATAGGCGGCTTTGGCAGCCTTGTGGCAGCCGCTACCAGCCATCGCCGGAGCGGACACCATGGCGGCCGTGGCGCCGACGAGGACGAGAGACGCGGCCGCAGCCAAAAACACTTTCTTAAGCATAAGGTTACCCCCGTCAGTGTGGACCCAACGTCACGCGCCGTGATAAGGCCCCATTTTCGTCAACAACGATCTGCTCCCTGCGGCGAATTCGACCGACGCTATTCGTGTTTAATTGATCTTCTTTAATTGATCTTCGCAGGTGTGGCATTTCGTTCAATTTGAATAAAACACCGAACTGAGCGAAATAAATGAGAAAGGGACCCGAAACCGGGTCCCTTTCTTGAATAAAGTCTCGATCTTCTTCTGCTGATTTAGGCTTTGGCAGCCTTCTTTTGTGCCTTCCAGGCCTCCTTGCACTCATGCTTGTAGGCGTGGCGGGCTTTGTGGTCCGCCGGGAAATTAAGTTTCGCCGCCTCTTTGCACGTGAGTGGAGCCATGGCCGCCGCCTCGGCTGACGGGACAGGTACCGCAAAGCCCGCGACGAGACCGCCCACGGTAGCGGCTAAGAGCACTTTCTTCAGCATAAGATCACTCCGTTTTGGTTTGACGATTGGCAATGGTAGCAGCCCCTAAGGCCTAACCGACGCGACATGAGGGCAGTTCCCCAGTTTTTTCGCCATAATTCGCGGTCCCGCCACCTTGACCCTTGCGGGTTTCCCCCCTTACCAAGCCCGGCATGAATTCACCAGAGGCGCAGCCCCTTTCCCGCATCCGCAACTTCTCCATCATCGCCCATATCGATCACGGCAAATCGACGCTCGCAGACCGGTTGATCCAACTCTGCGGCGGACTTTCCGCGCGGGAGATGAAGGAGCAGGTGCTCGACTCGATGGATATCGAGCGGGAACGCGGCATCACCATCAAGGCTCAGACCGTGCGGCTCGACTATCGCGCGCGCGACGACGAGCTGTACGAGCTCAACCTGATCGACACGCCGGGTCACGTCGATTTCGCCTATGAGGTGAACCGCTCGCTTGCAGCCGTCGAGGGATCACTGCTCGTCGTAGATGCCACTCAAGGCGTTGAAGCGCAGACGCTCGCCAATGTCTATCAGGCGCTCGACAACGATCACGAGGTGGTGCCGGTCCTGAACAAGATCGACCTGCCTGCTGCGGAGCCAGATCGCGTGCGCCAACAGATCGAGGACGTGATCGGGCTCGACGCCCACGACGCGCTCGAAATCTCCGCTAAGACGGGCAAAGGCGTCGAGGACGTGCTCGAGGCCATCGTGCATCGTCTCCCCCCGCCCAAGGGCGAGGCGCACGCTCCGCTCAAGGCCCTCCTCATCGACAGCTGGTACGACGCCTACCTCGGCGTGGTCGTGCTGGTGCGTATCTTCGACGGCACGCTCCACAAGGGCCAACGCATCAGGCTGATGTCGACCGGCGCCGCCTACCAGGTCGATCGTGTCGGCATCTTCCGCCCCAAACAGGAAATGCGCGACCGGCTCGGCCCTGGAGAGATCGGCTTTTTCACAGCTTCGATCAGGCAGGTGGCCGACACGCGCGTAGGCGATACCGTCACCGACGAGAAGAAGCCTGCGTCGGCCCCACTCGCCGGCTTCAAGCCGGCACAGCCGGTGGTGTTTTGCGGCCTGTTCCCTGTTGATGCCAGCGCGTTCGAGAATTTGCGCGAGGCAGTCGGCAAGCTCAGGCTGAACGATGCGAGCTTCACCTACGAGATGGAAACATCAGCGGCGCTCGGCTTCGGCTTCCGTTGCGGCTTCCTCGGGCTCCTTCATCTCGAAATCATACGCGAAAGGCTCGAGCGCGAGTTCAATCTTGACCTGATCGCCACGGCGCCATCGGTCATCTATCGCGTATATCTCACCGATGGCACCATGAAAGAGCTGCACAACCCCGCCGACATGCCCGAGCCGCAGAAGATCGCCAAGATCGAGGAGCCGTGGATCGAGGCGACCATCCTCGTGCCCGACGAGCATCTCGGCTCAGTGCTCAAGCTTTGCGAGGACCGGCGCGGGCGGCAGAAGACGCTCACTTATGCCGGCTCGCGCGCCATGCTGGTCTACGAGCTGCCGCTCAATGAGGTGGTGTTCGATTTCTACGACCGCCTAAAGTCGGTCAGCCGCGGCTATGCATCGTTCGACTATCACATCATCGGCTACGAGGAGGGCGACCTGGTCAAGATGGCTCTCCTCGTCAACAACGAGCCGGTGGACGCGCTGTCAGTGATCGTCAACCGGTCACGCGCCGAGGCGCGCGGCCGCGCCATGGTGGAGAAGCTGAAGGATCTCATCCCACGCCATCTGTTTAAGATCCCGATCCAGGCCGCGATTGGGTCTAAGGTGATCGCGCGCGAGACCATCAGCGCCCTGCGCAAGGATGTGACCGCGAAATGCTACGGCGGCGACATCACCCGCAAGCGCAAGCTGCTCGACAAGCAGAAGGCGGGAAAGAGGAAGATGCGCAGCTTCGGGCGCGTCGAAATTCCGCAGGAGGCCTTCATCGCCGCGCTCAAGATGGACGCCGACTAGTCCTTAAATTTTCGACGACGGCAAAACGCAGTTGACGAACCGAAACGCGGCTCCCGTGTGCTCGGTATCTTTTGTTACTCCTGTAGGGGAGGTCTTCCCATGCGTAGCGCCGCAATTTTGTCTCTCATCTTTCTCGCCGTCGCCCTAACCAGCGCGCGAGCAGCGCCTGCGACCATCGAAGGATCGTGGCGCGGCTCGGGCATCGTCACATATCGTAACGGAGCCGACAATGTGCAGTGCCGGGTGCGATACACGCGGATGACCGCGAAGTCGTTCGCGGTGTCATCCCAGTGCGCGACGGAAAGTGGCCGCTACGAGCTGACCGGGCGCGTGGTGAATGTTGGCGGCAATCGCTACACGGGCTGGGTGCAGCAAGGAAACCAAAGCGGCAGAGTTTCGCTCGTCCAGCATGGCAATCGTCTGTCGGTCACGGTGACCAGCCGGCAGGGATTGGCGCGGTTGACCTTGGCAAGGCTTGGCTGAGTAACTCAGCGCAAACAGGGCCTAGTCACCTCCTTCGAGAAAATTGGATCGAACGACGGCTCGGGAACCGCCACCGGCCAAGTGACGTTGAGCAGACCGAGCCCCTTTTGCGGCGGCCCGTGAGCGTAAGCAAAAACTTCAGTCGGTACGGCGTTTATGCTGTAACGATTGGGGGTTTATTGGTTATGATAAGATGATCTGCCTGCCAAATTCTCGTCAAACTTAGTTATATTAAGACTTTATTGCGGCGTAAGGGTGATTTTGTTGTTCCTGCTTGGCAGAACTACTTGACTGCGACCTAAAAATCACCTTGCATGCCAGCAACAGGGACAGCAGCACGACAGGGGACAAGTCGCGCTGGGCTCCAGCGCCGTTCCCGAAACATCAAGCATTTTTGCTGCGTCTAAAGCCGCCCGGGCTGCGCTCACGGGTTCGGCTTGGGGTCGTGTTGGAGCGCGCAGGAGGGAACTCGTAAATGCGTCTCGTGATGCGTATTGCCCTCGCTTGCGGGCTATGTCTCCTTGCTTTGACAGCGATTGCCGCGCCCCGCGCCAAGGACGGGGCTAAAGCCGAAGCCAAAGATCAGCCCTCAGCCAAAAGTCAGCCACCCGCGGCGAGCGCGCGCGAAAACTACCGCGCTCGCCTCAACGAGAACGTCGTCACCATCATGGCCGGGAGCGCGAGCGGCACCGACCTCGCCATCGTTCAGGACATCGCCGACGTGCTCAATGACGGCGATCAGCTTCGCGTCCTGCCCATCGTCGGCAAAGGGCCCGAGCAGAACATCAAGGACGTGCTGTTCCTTCGCGGCGTCGATATGGGAATTACCCAGGCCAACATCCTCAAGCACTACGCCAAGACCGGCGAGCTCGGGTCGAACTTCATCGACCAGATCGCCTACGTCGCCAAGCTGTTCAACGAGGAGATGCACATTCTGGTGCGCTCCGACGTGAACGACATCAACGAGCTGAAGGGCAAAGCCGTGAATTTCGGAGCGGAGGGGAGCGGCACCGAGATCACCGGCAAGCTCGTGTTCGAGGCGCTCGGTATCGATGCCAAGGGAATGCATCTCAGCGACGCCGACGCGGTGCAGAAGCTCAAGTCGGGGGAGATCGCGGCGATGATCACGGTGACGGGCAAGCCCGCGCCAGCGCTCGCCAACATCAAGGATGCGCGCGGGCTGAAGTTCCTCACGGTGCCTTACGCCAAGGAGCTCGAGGACAGCTATTATCCCGCGACGCTCACCCACGACGACTATCCGGACCTCGTTCCCGAAGGACAGCGTGTCGATACCGTCGCGGTATGCGCCGTGCTCGTCTCATTCAACTGGAACAACGACTCGCCGCGCTACGCGAGACTCGAGAAATTCGTGGATCGCTTCTTCACCAACTTCGATGCGTTCCAGAAGGCGCCGCGCCATCCAAAATGGCGCGAGGTCAATTTCGCCGCGACCTTGGAGGGCTGGCACCGCTCTCCGCTCGCCCAAGCCTGGATCGACCGGGCGAAACAGGCGATGAGCACGGCCTCCCGCGACCATTTCGATGACTTCGTGGCCCAGGCGTCGC
>Ga0068856_100008445_pt1 | contig 10025 bp, 9 predicted proteins | sample KBSCornC62_FD_66595 | JGI IMG/M metagenome (GOLD analysis project Ga0068856, IMG submission 66595) | Corn rhizosphere microbial communities from Kellogg Biological Station, Michigan, USA - KBS Corn C6-2 | ecosystem: Host-associated > Plants > Roots > Rhizosphere > Soil ... | reverse complement strand
GGATCTGCACACCCTGGTTCGGCAGGCCGACCTCATAGGCATCCGGGTACATGAGCGCCCAGCGGACCTCGACGGAGTCCCAATCCTTGACGCGGGCGTTCAACTCGCCGCCCACGTACTGAATCGGCTTGCTCACGCGCGGAAGCAGCGCTTCCAAGCGCGGGAACAGCGACTCGACGGGCACGTTCGCCGAGTCTACGGGCCTGGAAGGATCGACTGATGCGTCAGCCGCCACCCGAGGTCTTGCTGCTCGGCAGCATCGCCTCGGTCCAGTTCGGCTCGGCGTTCGCCGACACGCTGTTCCCCAAGGCCGGTCCGGCCGGTCTGGTCATGCTGCGTCTCGTCCTGTCGGCGACGATCCTGCTCTCGATCGCGCGGCCATCGCTGCGCCGACGCACCCGCCGCGACATCTCCGCCGCCATCGCGTTCGGTCTCATCCTCGGCACGATGAACTGGACCTTCTACGAGGCGATCCAGCGCCTACCGCTCGGCGTCGCCGTGACGATCGAGTTTGTCGGGCCGTTGGCGGTCGCCGTCATCGGCTCGCGTCGCCCGCTCGACCTGCTCTGGATCTCACTGGCCGGCGGCGGCGTGGCACTGCTCGCCTTTCGCGGCGAGCGGTCCGGCGTGCACGCGACCGGCATCGTCCTCGTCCTCATCGCTGCGGCTTGCTGGGCGCTGTACATCGTGCTGTCGAAGCGGGTCGGGTCCGCGTTCGCGCAGCTCGACGGGTTGGCCATCGCTCTCGGCGTCGGCGCGGTGATCGTCATACCGGCAGGGATCGTCGAGGGTGGCCGTGCGCTGCTCTGGCCATCGGTCCTCGCCGGTGGCCTGGGTGTTGCGCTCTTGTCGTCGCTGATCCCGTACTCGCTCGAAATCATCGCGCTGCGACGGCTGCCGGCCGCTCGGTTCGGGCTGCTCATGTGCCTTCAGCCGGCCGTGGCAACGCTGGCCGGCGTGGTCGTGCTCGGTGAGTCGATCAGCACCGTCCTCGTCATCGCGCTGCTCATGGTCGTCGCGGCGAGCGTCGGCACGACGCTGGCATCACCACGTCCCCCGCTGGCCGAACCCGAGGCCTAAGTGAAGGCGCGGCGGTGGATGGCTTCGAGCAGGCCGATCGCCAAGCCTTGCGCGAACATCGACGATCCGCCGTAGGACACGAACGGAAGCGGCACACCGGTCACGGGCGTCAGGCCGATGTTCATGCCGACGTTCTCGAAGACCTGGAACGCGAACCAGCAGACGATGCCGACGGCGAGCAACCGTCCGGTCGGGTCGGCGTGCTTGGCGATGCGCAGACCGCGCCAGCACAGCACAGCGAACAGCACCACGATGACGGTCGTGCCGAGCAGCCCGAACTCCTCGCCCGCGACCGAGAAGACGAAGTCGGTGCGCTGCTCAGGCACGTAGCCGCCATTGGTCTGCGGACCGTTGAACAGGCCGAGTCCGAACAGCCCACCGTTCGCGATCGCGATGTGCGCCTGCGTGACGTTGTAGCCCGCGCCTTGGATGTCGTGGTGGGGGTTGAGCCATACGCGGAACCGATCGAGCTGGTACCCGTGCAGGAAGCCGGTCTTGATAGCCAGATACGCGACGAGAATCGTGAGCGCGAGCAGGCCGAGCGTCCAACGCGCTTGCACGCCCGCAGCAATCAGCACACCGAAGGCCGCGGCAGCGAGGACGAGCGCCGAGCCGAGGTCGGGCTGCAACATGATCAAGCCGAGCGCCACTGCGATGAGCCCGATGGCGATCAGGACTTCGGTGCGGGTCGGTGGGCCGTCGTGGCCTCGCTCGCCTGCGTGCTGCGTGAACAGCACAGCCATGCCGACGATGAGCCCGAGCTTCATGAACTCTGAAGGCTGCACCTCGAATCCACCGCCGAGCCGGATCCACGCATGCGCGCCGTTGATCGTGGTGCCGACAGCGAAGACGGCGAGCAGCCCCATCAGGCTCGCGATGTACACGATCGGACCGAACAGCCGCAGCAGTCGCGAATTCGCGCGCGAAGCGGCGAACGTCAGCACACCCATCACGATGACGTTGAACAGATGGCGGTACAGAAATGCATTCGGGCTTGCGTGCGCGCGAAGCTGATCGTCGCGCGTCGCCGCCCACACGAGGACGGCACCGATGAGCGAGAGCGCGAATGCGCACGCGGCGAGCGGCAGGTCATAGCCACGCGTGCGACGCTCGAGCGGCATCAGCGTCTCGGGCAGCCGGAACTTCTCGCGCGGATCACGCGCCTTCGGCGCGACCGGTCGATCGAGCAATTCGGTCATCGCGTGGTGACCTTTGTCTGCGGTGCGATCTTCGGCAGGCTCCGTTCGGGCTGCTTGCCGGGGATGACCGGCTTCTGCCCGACACCGAAGATGCCGTCCCAGATGCGCTTGAGCATCGGGCCGGCCGCCGTTGCACCGGTGCCGGCCTGCTCAACCATGCCGACCATGACGAACTTGGCGCGGCTGTTGCCGTGGGCGTCCTTGTACGTCGGCCCCCAGGTCGCGATCCACGAGGTGTCGCGCTTGCCCTCGACCTCGGCAGTACCGGTCTTGCCGCCGAGCAGGTTCTGATACGGCGAGCCGATGTAGGCGAATGCGCCCGACACCGCCCACCCGCGGCTGAAGTCCAGCGACTTCATGACGTAATTGAAGTAGGTCTGGCTCACCGGAACCTTGTTGCGCGCAACGGGATCAATCGTGCGCACAACGTTGCCGTTCGCATCCACGACGGCCCACCCGAACCGTGGCTCCCAGATCGTGCCGCCGTTGACGAGTGCCGAGTACGCCAGCGCCAACTGCAGAGGCGACAGGGTCGTCTCACCCTGGCCGATCGACATGTCGGCGTTGTCGCCGGCGCGATAGCGCCAGCCGTCGGTGCAGTTTTCCGAGGCGAGGAGCTGCAGGTAGGCACCGTTCGGCTGACCAGCGAAGCCACGCTTGGCATCGGCGCAGTACTGCTTCTTATTCGCCTGCCACCGCGCCAGTCGCGTCTCGCGGTCGGCGTAGCTACCCGGCGACTGCTCACCTGCGGGCAGGTCGACGTTCGGCAGCGTGCCGATGCCGTACGAGCTGGCCATGTGCTGCAACCACTCGCGCGCAGGCAAGCCGTGGTCAATGCGGCTCTGGTCGGCGTAGTACTCAGCCGCTTCGGGCGCGTAGAAGAAGGTGTCGCACGAGTAACCGAGCGCGTCCTTAAGACTGATGGGGTAGCCGAACGATTCGGAGTCGTAGTTCGTCTTCGTGCGGCCGTCGATCGACAGCGAACCCGGGCACGGGTAGGTACCCGTCGTCGAGATCTCGTGATGCATCACGAGCGACGAGGACGTGATCAGCTTGAACGTCGACCCCGGCGCGTACTCGCCCTGGATCGCGCGGTCGATCAACGGATCGCCGGAGTTCGGCGCCACGAGCTGCTGGTAGTCGGCGTTGGAGATGCCGCCGACGAACAGCTGCGGATCGTATGACGGGTAACTCGCCGACGCGAGGATGCGTCCGGTTGACGGATCCATGATGACGACGGCCGCACCGGTTGCAGGCTTGCCCGCCTTGCGCGAGTCGGCAATCTGCTGTGCCATCGACTTCTCGGCAAGCTGCTGCAGGTTGAGGTCGATGCTGGTGACGAGGGTGTCGCCTTGTTGCGCAGGGGTTTTGGCACCGGTCGCGACGGTGTAGCCCTGCGGGTTCAGCAGCATGACCTGCGTGCCGTCGACGCCACGCAGTGCGCTGTCGTACTGCGCTTCGAGGCCACTCTTGCCGATGGTGTCGCTGTCGGTCAGCGCGGAGTTGCTCTTCTTGTCGGCCGCCGTGATCTGGCCGGTGTAGCCGAGGACGTGCGCGGCTAGCGAACCGTACGGATAGCTCGGCAGCGTGACGGTCTGCACCTCGACACCACGAAACAGTTCGCTGTGTTCGTTGATGGCGAGGACGACGTCGGTCGGCGCATTGGTGAGGACGGGAACCGGCTGATACGGCTCTCCAGTCCAGCACGGTGCCGGCACCTTCGGCGAGCACGGAGTGATGATCTTGCCGAGCATCTTCGCGCTCATCTTCAGCAAGCTCGCCAGCCGAGCAATGGTGGCAGCGCCGTGATCGCTCTGGCGCACCACGATGTCGCGGTCGACCATCACGACTTGAGCCGACGTGTTCTCGACAAGCGGACGCCCGCGCGCGTCGACGATGAGCCCGCGCGGCGCGGGAATGACGACGTCCCCATTGTGCAATGCACTTGCCGTCTGCACCGGCTTGTGCGGGTCGAGCAGCTGCACGTAGTACAGCCGTGCAAACAAGGTGAGCATCATCGCCACGACAACCGCAACGACGATGCTCAGCCGACGTCCTCGTCGCTCAGTCATAGGTCGCGCTCACAGCAAGATCGGTGAATACCGGATGCGGCGCGCGCAACCGCTCCGATCGCAGGAACGCGCGAGTGATCGGCACCAGCGCCAGCGCGAGACCCGCATCGCCGATCGCTGCGGGGACGGAGTCGACCACGGCACCGAACGCCGTAGCACCTCCGCTGCCGACGACCACGAGCAGCAGCGTCGCGGCCAACGTCGCCGCACCGCAGGCAAACCCGGCCGCAACAGCATCCCGCCACAAGGAGTGCTGCGTCGCGATCGTTCCGCAGAACAGCCCCACACACATCCACGCCAGCGCAAGGACGCCAGCCGGATGCGCAGAGCCAAGATCGGACAGCAAGCCGACAACGAACCCGAACGCAAGGCCGGTGCCGGCGCCGTCGACCATCGCGACACACGCGACGAGGACGGCCGGCAAGCTGATCGCGAGAGGCTGGCTCAGTGGCGCGACCAGCGTCGCCTGCAATAGCAGCGCCGTGAGCGCGGCGGTTGCCGCCAGCAGCAAGCGCAGGCGGTTCACCGGTGGCCTGCTTGCTGGCTGCCCGCCTGGGTCGTCTGCGTCGTCGTGTTCGTGGCGGACGTGCTCGACGTCGATTCGGTCGGCGTGATCGGTGTGCGGGTCGTGCCTTGCACGCCGGGATGCACGATGACGCCGACCAGATCGAGCGCGGTGGGTGACACGGTCGGCACGATGGTTGCGGTGACGGTGCCGTCTGCCGACACCCGGACCGACGTGATGGTGCCGACCGCGATGCCTGCCACGAAGCTGGACGAGTTGAGCGGCCCGGTCTCAACAAGATCACCGACCTTGATGACGGCGTCGGGAGACAGCGGCGTGAACGCAAACCCCTTGTTGCCCTGCCCCTTCGCGACGCCGATCTCGCCGTTGCGCAGGTCGCGCACACCAACTCCAGAGCCCGGATCGGCCGCGAGCAGCACGACGCTCGTGTTCGCATCGGCATGCAGTACGCGACCGACCAGTCCGACACCGTCGGTCACTGTCTGACCGACGCGCACGCCACTGGTCGAGCCCGCATCGAGCGTCACGGTCCAGTCGAAGCCAGCCCCGGGGCCGAACGCGATAACGCGCGCCGCGAGCACCGTCGAACCGGTCGCGTTGGCCGAGAGCTTCAGCTGATGCAGCGCTGCGGCCGTCCTCTTGTCCGCTGCCTGCGCTGCAAGCTGCGCCTTGAGCTTGGCGTTGTCGCTGCGCAATTGCTCGATGCGTGCTTGGTTCGTGGCTGCGGTCGGGACGCCTTCGACGAAGCGCCGAACCGGGCCGAGCACGGAGTCGGTGCCGCGGTACAGCGAGCCAAGCACCCCGCGCATACCGGTGTGCGCAGCACGCAGGCTGCTGCCGCCGAGGTCGAGCGTGATGAACGCGAGCGCCACGATTCCGAGTACGACAGCCGAGATGCGTTGCCGCTTCGACAGTTTGGTGAGCCCCCGCATCGCAACGGCTATCGGCGGTGGCCGTCGATGACGACCTTCTGCAGATGCTCGAAATGCTCGACAACGGTTGCGGTACCGAGCACGACGGAGTCGAGCGGCCGCTCGGCGACGAGGACGGGCACGCCGAGCTCATGCTGCAGTCGCGCGTCGAGGCCGCGCAGCAGTGCGCCGCCTCCGGTGAGGACGATGCCGCGGCTGACCAGGTCACCGGAGAGCTCGGGCGGGCATCGGTCGAGGGTCGCGCGAATGGCCGCCATGATCCGCACGAGCGCGGGGTCCATCGCCTTGCGCAGTTCATCGCTGGACACGGTGACGTTGCGCGGCAGGCCGGTGCCGACGTCACGTCCTCGAATCTCCGCACTCTTCGGTCCAGCGGCGGGGAACGCCGAGCCGACCGAGATCTTCAGCTCCTCGGCCGTGCGGTCGCCGATGAGCATCGAGAACTCGGCGCGGACGTGGTCGACGATCGCGGTGTCGAGGGTGTTGCCCGCAACACGCAGACTGGTCGACGCGACGATGCCGCCGAGCGCGAGAATCGCCACCTCGGTCGTGCCGCCACCGATGTCGACGATCATCGATCCCGACGGCTGGTTGATGGGCAGCCCTGCGCCGATCGCGGCGGCCATGGGTTCGGAGATGATGTGCACCCGGCGCGCTCCGGCCGCGTACGCCGATTCGCTCACCGCACGCTGCTCGACGGCGGTGATGCCCGACGGAACGCAGATCACCACGCGCGGCCCGGTGAAGCTGCCGCGTCGCTTGAGAACCTTGCGTACGAAGTAGCGCAACATCTCCGACGTGACGTCGAAGTCCGCGATGACACCGTCCTTCAGCGGACGCACCGCACGGATGTGGCCCGGAGTGCGGCCGATCATCCGCTTGGCCTCGGCGCCGACGGCGACGACGGTGTTCTGCGTGGTGTCGACAGCGACGACAGAGGGTTCGTTGAGCATGATGCCGCGGCCGCGCGCATAGACCAGGGTGTTCGCCGTACCGAGGTCGATCGCGAGGTCACTTCCGAGCAGCTCGCCACCGCGTTGCGACACCTGAGACAGACGTGCCAACGGTGTGAACGTCACGGCGAACCCTTCAGTGCCTAAAAGCTGATCGCGACTAGCTTTCGCGATCGTAGGGTTTGTGAGGCGTGAGTTCCGGTTGCGACGCGCGGTGCCGCCGTGACAGTTGTGACGTGTGTGGTTAAAGGTCGGGGAACCACAAGCCGATCTCGCGCACCGCCGATTCGGGCGAGTCGGATCCGTGCACGATGTTCTGCTGCACAGCCAATCCCCAATCACGGCCGAGGTCGCCGCGAATCGTGCCCGGCAACGCCACCGTCGGGTCGGTCGCGCCGGCCAGCGCACGGAACCCCTCGATCACGCGCTGTCCCTCGGCGACGACGGCGAGGACGGGCCCGGAGAGCATGAAGTGCACGAGCGGTTGATAGAAGGGCTTTCCCTGGTGCTCGGCGTAGTGCGCGGCGAGCAGCTCGGAGGTCGCGCGGCGCAGGTCGACGGCGACGAGGCCGTACCCCTTCGTCTCGACGCGGCGCAGCACTTCGCCGCAGAGACCGCGGGCCACACCATCAGGCTTGACGAGTATCAGGGTTCGCTCGATCGTCACGCGGTGGAGCGTAGCGACGCCGGCTAGCCCGCGAGCATCCGCCAGCCGTCAGGTGTGCCGACAAGCTCCTGCCGCAGCGTGAGCAGGCGCAGCCAGATTGCCAGGAAGATCGCGCCGATGAGAAACAGCGACACGATCAGGAACCCGGTGGCGATGAAGCACAGTTGCAACGCTGAACCTGCGGCGATCCCCCACGATCTGCGCTGCATCCCCGCGGTGACGATGAGCAACCCCGCCAGGGTGAAGATGAGGACGGATGCCGTCGTGCCGAGACCTTCGGTCGGCGCAAGCGCTCGCGGAACGAGCAGTACGACGAGTGCCTCGAGCCCGAGGATGCCCGCGAGTCCGCCCCGCGTCGCCTTGTCGGCCCGCTTCGCGCGCTGCGCCAACTGCTCCGCCGTCGGCTCGACGAGCTGCGGAAGCTGCGCCTGCGGCTCGTCCTCGCCGCTCATGTAACAGTCCCGAGCAAGGTGCGCGCCTCGCCGGCCGTCACGACCGAACCGGTGACGAGTACGCCCGAACCCGATATCGAACCGTCGTCGGTCTGCTCGGCCAGCCGTACCGCGGTCTCAAGCGCGTCGTCGAGTCGCTGTTCGACGATGACCCGGCGCTCGCCGAAGATCGGCACAGCGAGCGCGGCAAGGTCGTCGGCAACCAGCGCACGCAGGGACGAGTTCTGCGTGACGACGACCTCGTCGACGATCGGCTCCAGAAGCGCCAGCATGCCCTCGACGTCCTTGTCCTCCATGAAAGCGACGACGGCGATGAGTCGCCGGAAGTCGAAGCTCTCGTCGATCGCGGCGACCGACGCCTTCATGCCGTGCGGGTTGTGCGCGGCGTCAATGAGGATGGTCGGCGCGGAGCGAACCGTCTCGAGGCGGCCGGGCGAGCGCGCCGCGCCGAAAGCGGTGCGAACGGTCTCGACGTCGAGTGGACCCGCTGACGCACCCGCGCCGAAGAATGCTTCGACTGCAGCGAGCGCACAGGCCGCGTTCTGTGCCTGATGCTCGCCGTGCAGTGGCAGGAAGATCTCGTCGTACCGCCCGCCCAGACCCTGGAACGTGAGCACCTGGCCGCCGACGGCGACCGCGCGATCGACGACGCCGAACTCGAGCCCTTCGCGGGCCACGCTCGCGTCGATCTCGACCGCGCGGCGCAGCAACGACGCGGCCGCTTCCGGTTCTTGAACAGCGAGGATGACCGTCGCGCCGGGCTTGATGATGCCTGCCTTCTCGGCGGCGATCGTGCCGACATCGGTGCCGAGATACTGCGTGTGGTCGAGCCCGATCGGGGTCACGACGGCGACTTCGGCGTCGATCAGGTTGGTGGCATCCCACGTTCCCCCGAGGCCGACCTCGACAACCGCGACATCGACCGGCGCATCGGCGAAGATCGAGTAGCCCAGCGCGACCAGGACCTCGAAGAATGACAGCCGAGTGTCGAACTGCCCGTCGACGAGCTCGATCAACGGCGCGATCTCGCGGTACCCCTCGACGAAGATGCGGTCAGACACAGGTGCGCCGTCGATGACGATGCGCTCCGTGATCTTGCTCAGGTGCGGGCTGGTGAAGCGCCCGGTACGCAGGCCGAAACCGCGCAGCAACTCTTCGACCATGCGAGCGGTCGATGTCTTGCCATTGGTGCCCGTGAGGTGGATCGCGCGGTAGCTGCGCTGGGGCTCGCCGAGGATGTCGAGCAGCGCGGCGATGCGCTCGGTCGTGGGGTGGATGCGGCCCTCGCCCCAGCGACTGGTGACCTCGGCCTCGACCTGCCGCAGCAGAATCGCGTACTTCTCCGCTTCGGTAGCCATTACCGCCCAGTCTACGGATCTGTTTTCCTCGCGGCTGACCGGTTCGCGGTCCGCAGACCGGGCAGACGCGAGGAAAACAAGGGGTTATGAGGACGGCGGCAGTGCCTGCAAGGCAGCCTTGATGCGGGCGATGTCGGCTTCGGCGACCGCGAGCCGCTCGCGCACCTTGGCGACCACGTCATCGGGCGCCTTGTCGGTGAATGCGGCGTTGCCGAGCTTGCCCGCGTTGACGGCGAGATCCTTCTCGGCAGCGGCGAGGTCTTTCGTCAACCGCGCTCGCTCGGCAGCGACGTCAACAGCACCGGACAGGTCGAACTCGACAGTCACTCCCCCGGCCATCGTCATCGACGCCGTGGGCGCGAAGGCGGCGTCGGGCTCGTCGAGACGGACCAGCGATCGCACACTGCGCTCGTCGCCCCGGAAGCCGCCGATGCGCGCGGGCACGCGCTGCGCCGGCTTGACGCCTTGATCGGAACGGAATCGCCGTACCTCATTGACGATCGCCTGCACCGCCAGGACGGCCTGCTCGGCAGCAGTGTCGACGCGTGCGGGCGAGCTTGTCGGCCACTCGGAAATGACGATCGACTCGCCACCCGTGAGCGGGAGCCACAACGCCTCGGTAACGTGCGGAATCATCGGGTGCAGCAACCGGAGGAGCACATCGAGCACCTCGCCGAGGACGCGCCGGGTCGTGGCTGCCTGCGCGGGGTCGCCCAGCCGCACCTTCGCGAGTTCGATGTACCAGTCGCAGACCTCGTCCCACGCGAAGTGATAGAGGACGTCGGC
>Ga0068856_100008443_pt1 | contig 10026 bp, 8 predicted proteins | sample KBSCornC62_FD_66595 | JGI IMG/M metagenome (GOLD analysis project Ga0068856, IMG submission 66595) | Corn rhizosphere microbial communities from Kellogg Biological Station, Michigan, USA - KBS Corn C6-2 | ecosystem: Host-associated > Plants > Roots > Rhizosphere > Soil ... | reverse complement strand
CAGGGGCCCGCCCTAGGCCCTCGGGACGTGACCGCGCCGGCGCCCCTTCGGCCACCTTCTGCCGCGTTCGGGCCCCACGCTCCCTTGCTCGATGCCGAGGCCGTCAGAAGTCGAACGAACACCCGACCGATGTCAAGCTCCGGGCCCGACGATTGTCGAGTACGCGCTTGAGCGCTGACCCCGATCGCTAGCATCCGTCAGCCGCCGGGGCATACCGGCCTCCTTTAGGCCGCCGGAACGCGCTGGTGTGCGGACGTGCCGAGGGCCTCAACCGGTGCCGGCCTCCACCACGTTCGGATTCAGCGCTCTCAGGGCCTCGAGCTGGGCTGCTGAAAAGCCGACCGTGAGGACGTGATCGACGTCCCGGATCGAGCCGATGGCGACAAGGCCACGCGCCGAGCCCTTCGAGCTGTCGATCAGCAAAGTGGACTCGCCCGCCTGGCCCATCATCAATCGCTTGACCTCTGCTTCGAGCGGATCCGCGTCGGTCAGGATGCCCTGGTCGGTCACAGACTTAACGCTGAAGAAGAAGTGCTCCGCGAAGTGTTCCCTGACGGTCCTCGCGGCGGATGGTCCGACAAATGACCTGCTTAGAGGCCGGAGTGTGCCGCCCACGAGGATCACTTCGAGCCACGACGACCCGTACTCTCGTAGCCGGTTGACAATCGGCAGACTGTTCGTCAGCACGGTCAAGGACAGCCGCTGCTCCGCGATGCTCTCTGCGACGAAATAGCTCGTCGTCGAGGAGTCCAGGAACAGCGACGCCTTCTCCGCCAGGAGGCCCACTGCGGCCTCGGCGAGTTGGCGCTTTTCCGGCATCGACTCCTGCAGGCGGCGAGCGAACGAATCCTCATGTGTCTGGCCTCCGGGCAGGATCGCGCCGCCGTGGGTTCTCTCGGCAACGCCCCGCCGTGCGAGTTCCGAGAGATCTCGTCGAGCGGTCATGGCCGACACGCCGAACGTTGCTTCCACCTCGGCAACCGTCATGGCGCCGGCACTCCTGAGGCGCTGCTCGATCGCGCGCCGACGGGTCTCGGCGAGCACGTTGGCAGTACCGTGATCCTCGCTCATTGCAGCCGCCTAACCTACATGCTCGGTGAGATGCGGCGCCCTGACGCCATGCGGGTCACAGAGCCATTGCGCGACCCTGTCGAGCCCCACCTGCGCCTCAGGGAACTGTGAGCCGGCGAACACGGGCCAGCAGTGTGGCATGCCGGGTCGCATGACCAATTCGACGCTGCCGTCGGCCGCGCCGATTTGGGCAACGAGTCGGAGGCTGTCATCACGGAGCATTTCCGTGCTCGAGCACATCAGGCGAACCGGCGGAAAGTCCGAAAGTTCGCCAAACAGCGGAGACAGTTCTGGATCGACGTAGTCTGCGCCCGGCGCATACATCGTGCGCATCTCCAAGAAGCTGTCGCGCGTGAAGAGGATGTCGTGCGTTTCGTTGCTGGTCATGCTCGAGCCGCTGAGTGTGAGGTCAAGAGCCGGCGAGAGGAGGACGATCACGGCGACTGCCTGGCGGCCAGCCGAACCTAGCCGATGCATGAGGCTCTGAGCGAGATTTCCTCCCGCGGATTCGCCGAAGACGGACAGCGCACTCGGCGCCAGCCCACCCACGCACTCTTTCCAGGCGCGTTCGAGATCGTCCAACTGCGCCGGGTACGGGTGTTCCGGCGCCAGCCTGTAGCGCGGGACCAGCACACGCATCCCGGTACGTGCTGCCACGCCCGATGCGGCTCCGAGAGCGATCTCAGGAGAGCCGGTAATAAACCCGCCACCGTGGACATAGAAGATGATGGGCCCGTCGCTCAACGCATCGCCGGGCGTCAGCAGCAAAGCGCCAGGCACCTCACCACACGCGGTAGCTGTCACTCCGGCAGCGCAGATCGGCGGGTTGAACATCTCCATGCGCTTGCGCCTCTCGGCGATGGTCAGGCTTGCGAATGCGACCCCGCCGGCCGCGACGCGGCTGAGAATCTCGGAGAGCTCCGTGCTCAGAGTCGAGCTGCTCATACATAGCTCCTTGGTTTCGGTAACTCAGGCCGGTTGCCGACGCCGACGCTGCAGGTCTTGCGCGTAGCGAAGCAGGGCCGATGTGCTGGCGAGGAGCCTCCGGCTCTCCGCGCGTTCGTCGATTCGACAGGGCGAACTGTGATCCCGTGCCCCGGAGCGGTGCGCGACGTCGGCCGACGAATCGGCTACGCCAGGCACCGCTCCGGTCAGGGATCGTTACCTGACGGGGATCGTCGCCTGCATCTGAGCCAGCACGTCCGCGACGGTACCCTGGCCGGCCAGAAGGCTCTGGATCCCTGCGATCATCGCGTTCTGCGTTTGATCGTTGTTCCAGAACGGAAGCCCACCGGCCTTGCCGTGTTCAAGCGCTGCCAGGACCGGAGCCTGGTTGGCTGAGGGCTTGACGGTCACGTTCGTGAACGCCGAAACCTCATCGCTCTCCTTGAAGAGCTTGGCGGCCACCGTGCGCCTCGCCAGGTACGACAGGAACTCCTCTGCCTGTTGTTGATGCGAGCTGTGCGCGTTTATTGCAAAACCCCCGCCGGGGAACACCGCCGTGTAGTTCGCCGCGGGATTGTCGCTTGCAGGCAGCGGGAATGAAGCGAGCTTCAGCTGTCCCTTCGACTCAGCCTCGAAGGACCCGGCGATTGCGTTGATCCACACCATCGCACCAGCCTTCGCGCTCAGGAACGTGCCGATCGCCGCTGGGAACGTGGTGCCCGCGGGTGAGGGGTTGAAGCAGCCGGCCTTCTGCATCGCCAGCACCTTGTTGAGCGCCGATGCCCAGCCGGCCGACTTGGTCAGGTTCGCTTTACCGTCCTCGACCGTGGCGTTGTAGTTCGGATGCGGGCCGTAGACGGTTGATGCGACCAAAGCCAGCGCATACATCATGGCCGTGGTCTGGTCTTGAGCACCGTACGCGAAGCCGACGAGCCCCTTTGCAGTCGCTGCCTGGCAATAGCTGAGAACACCGCTCCAGGTGGTGGGCACGGTAAGCCCATAGCCGGAGAAGATCGCTGGGTTGTAAATCGCGGTTATCCCGGTGAGGCCGTCCGGCCAAACATAGATCTTGCCGTTTGGCCCTGACACAGCCCGAGCCATGCTGTCCACGTTCTTGGCCCACGGTTGGTTGTCCAGGTTCACGGCAAGTCCAGCTTTAGCGATGTCGTCGATCGCCATCGGATTGCCCGAGCCGCTCGGGGTATAGAAGATGTCCGGGCCGGTCCCCGCCGCCAGCTGGGTGCGAACGGTGCTGAGGTACTGGCCCTCGCCAAGCGAGGTCAAATCGATCTTGATTTTGGGATAGGCCTTTTCGAAGGAGGCGATTGCGTCAGTGACGCCCGGAGTTACTCCATTCGAGATCAGCGCCATCCGCAGCTGTACCTTCGGGGCGCTGGCTTTGGCGGCTGTTGACCCCGACGCTGCGGAAACCCCGCACCCGAGGGCCGCGAGCACGGCAACTACGCCCAATCCAACAGCGCGACGACGGTGGAGCAGTGTAATTCTCTGTAAGCGCATCTTGCCTTCCATTGATTGAGTACGGGCTTGTGGGTTGTGGGTAGTGACAGCTAGCCCTTCAGGCCGCCGGCAAAGCCACGGATGACGTGGCGTTGCATCACGACGAAGAAGATGAGCAGCGGGCTAATGGCGATGAACAGCGAGGCGAAGATCAGCGGATAGTTCTGGGCGAGTTGTCCCGCGAACGTGTAGACAGCAAGAGGCGCCGTCTGACTTGCCGCGCCGCTCAGGAAGAGCAACGGGGTGAGGAAGTCGTTCCAGACGATGACCGCAACGATGATCGCCACAGTTCCGAACGCGGGCAGCATCAGCGGCACGAGCACGCGCCACCAGGTGCCGAACGGACCAGCCCCGTCGAGGGCAGCCGCCTCTTCGTACTCGACCGGAACCCCTCGGAGGAATCCCGTAAGGATGAAGACGGCCGCCGGCAGGTTCACAGCGATCTCATAGATCACGACGCTCCACGGCGTGCCCAACAGATGGGCAGAGCGCATGGTCTCGAAAAGCGGCACCAGCGCGAGCTGGAAGGGCAGCAGAAGTCCGGTAGCAAATGCGCCGAAGGTGACCTTCGACCACCGAGCGGTAGAACGCGCAAGCGGGTACGCGCCAAGTCCGGCAAACACCAGGACTCCAAGAACGGAGCTACCGGTAATCAAGAGGCTCGTCAAAATGGCCGATCCCATGCCTGCTTGGCGCCACGCGGCCGTGAACTCAGAAAGAACCGGATGCGTTGTCAGCGCGTCGTAGGACGTTGTTAAGCCCGGCGCCCGCAGCGCCAGGTTGATGCCGACGAGCAGTGGCGCGAGGAATACCAGCGCGAGCAGCAGAAGGCCGACCTCCCCCGCGACGTTCCCAACGCGCGCCCTCACGCGCGTCGCATCCGGGCAAGTCCCGCGTAAAGAGCGAGAGCAGCTATCGCGACCAACCCGGTCAGCACCATCGACATCGCGGCGCCGTAGCCGAACTGACCCTCCTGGAATGCACGGACATAGACGAGAGTCGAAAGCGTTTGAGTCGCATATCCCGGGCCTCCGCCGGTAAGCACCAGGATCTGCTCGAACACACGCAGCCCGAAGATCGCCGACAGAAAGACGTTGATGGTGATTGCCGGCGCTAGCTGCGGGAGCACCACGTGCCAGAGCCGACGCAGCCGCCCAGCGCCATCGAGCTGTGCCGCCTCGATCAGCTCGGCCGGCACGGTCTTCAAGCCGGCCACGTAGAGAATCATGTTGAAGCCGACGAACTGCCAGAGGAGCACGACCAGTACCGACCAGAGAGCGAGTCCTGGCTCGCCCAGCCACGGCTGCTGAAGCGATCCGAGGCCGACGTCAGATAGCAGTCGATTGAGCGATCCGTCGGGCGAAAGAATGAACTGCCACAGATAGGCGGTGATGAGCGGCGTCAGCACGGCCGGCAGGAAAATCACGGCCTTGACGAGCGAGGCCAGTCGGCGCCGTGTTTCGACGGCCAGTGCGAGCCCCAGGCCGAGGAGGTTTGCCAACGTCGTGAAGACGACCGCAATGAGCACCGTGTGCTCGAGAGCAGCCTTGGCCTGCGGATCGGAGCCGAGCGCCTTGAAGTTGGACAGACCAACCGAATGCGCGGGTCCGACGCCGGACCAATCCGTGAATGCGTACCGCAGGCTTCTCACCGAAGGCCAGAGCACCACCGCTGCGAAGACGAGCGCAGCAGGCAATACGAACCAAGCCGGCGCCACAAGCGATCGGCGCCGACGCCTCATGCTCGCGGCACGGAGACGCGCGCCAACGACGTCGCCACCGCTGACCATTTCAGACATTCCCTCTCTCGCCTCATGGTTGATTCTGAGCGCTCCCTTGCGTCCAGAATGGGCGCTGGTACAGTAATCGCACAAAGACGATCATGTCAAGCGCAGAAACGAACACGTGCGAACGCATCAATTGAGGCCGTCGCGCTACAGGGAGATCAATGGCGTCCGTCACATTCGAGAGTGCTTCCAGGATCTACCCTGGCGTCGATGAGCCAGCGGTAAGGGACCTCAGCCTCGCCGTGGAGGACGGGGAGTTCCTGGTGCTTGTGGGTCCGTCGGGCTGCGGCAAGTCCACGTCCTTGCGGATGCTTGCGGGACTTGAGCCTGTCGACCGCGGCTCGATCCGGATCGGCTCGACCAACGTCGAACGGGTTCCGCCAAAGGATCGCGATGTGGCGATGGTCTTCCAGAACTACGCGCTGTACCCGCACATGACGGTTGAAGCGAACATCGGCTTTGCACTGAAGCTTTCCGGGGTTGGAAGACACGAACGAGCCGAACGTGTTCGCGCGGTCGCCAGGATGCTCGACCTTGAGACGTACCTGAAGCGCCGGCCGGGCACCCTCTCTGGAGGACAGCGCCAGCGGGTGGCGATGGGACGCGCGATAGTGAGGCAGCCGAAGGTCTTCCTCATGGACGAGCCGCTCTCCAACCTCGACGCCAAGATGCGCGTCGAAACGCGCGCCCAGATCGCCTCGCTGCAACGCAGGCTCGGCACCACCACTGTCTACGTTACGCATGACCAGGTCGAGGCAATGACCATGGGGGACCGCGTTGCTGTTCTGAAGCAGGGAGTGCTCCAGCAGGTTGACACGCCAGTGCGCCTGTACGCCCGACCCGCCAATGTGTTCGTCGCCGGGTTCATCGGTTCCCCGGCGATGAACGTGCTCGAGATGCAGCTCGGCGCCGAGGGTGCTCAGCTGGGCGATTTCAGGCTTGCCGTCCCGCCTGAGGTGATCGGCGCCGACAGGGCGCCCACCGTCTATGTCGGCTTCCGGCCAGAGTCCGTGATGATCGGCGATTCACACGGGCTCCGGCTGCGGGTGGAGGTGGTCGAGGAGTTGGGTGCCGATGCCTTCGCTCATTGCCGCATGGTGGGCAATGAGGACTCCGACCTGCTGATCGTCCGTGTTAGCCCGCGTACCCCGCCGCGCAGGGGAGACGTGATCGACGTCAACGTGGCCACGAAGGATCTGCATTTCTTCTCGTCCACGAACGGCGACCGCCTGAACTTCAACGGCGCCGGTGGCTGAGCGAGATCAGCGGCCCGCCAGAGCAAGTCGGAAGTCGACCGATGATCACGAGAACTCCGACGATCAGTCGCACGGAGAACCTCTTGCGTTCGGACGGATGCGCCAGTCACACACTGTCCACGGATGTCGGCCGGCCGATGGTCATTTCGATTCGACCGGAGAGCGCAAGGTGTCGCTCCTGGTCGACCACTGCTGACGCTGCACCCGGTTCGCGGTGAAACCGCCCGCCAGCACACTCAATACAGAGAAGGAGCCGGATGACCATTGATATCCCCGCAAGCCGCGACAAGTGGAGTGCTCGTTGGATCTGGGCCGGTGCTGGATCGCTGATCGCGCGGAACCGGTTCCGTAGCGATGTCGACCCCGAGGTGTTCAACCGCTTCGTCCTCCTACGAAGGACATTTGACCTACCCGACGATCCGAGCGAGGCCGTCCTGCGCGTTGCCGCAGACTCGCGATGCGTCGTCTGGATCAATGGCGCGGAGGTAGCCCGCGGACCTATACGAGCCGATCCGTGGCGACAGCGCTCGATCGTCACGTCCGTGGTTGACGAGCTTCACAAGGGCTCGAACGTGATCGCGGCACTCGTCAGGTACTACGGCAGACCGACCGGCCAGTGGCTGCCGACATCTGTGGCGCAAGGTCTGGCCGGAGGCGCGTTCGCCGCTGAGCTTCGCGTGGACGAAATGGTCCTCGGTACGGACGACTCCTGGCGAGGCATGGTCGGGGACTCTTGGTCTCGCGGGCGACCTCCGGAGGGCTTGGAGTCGTTCTTCGTGGAGTCACTGGATGCGCGGCGTCTGCCGGAGCGCTGGCGCGAAGCCGGCTTTGATGACCGCAATTGGTCACCGGCAACGGTGCTCTCGGGCCACAACGGCGGCTCACACGGTCCAACCGGACCGCCCTCAGACCCTTACGGACCTCTAGATCCCTCGCCGATTCCTCCCCTCGTTGGCGACATCCGCCGCCCGCGTGTGCTGGCGATCGCCAGCGGTCGAGACGTCCCGGCCAGCCACGAAGACCCGCGTGATCAGGTCGCGGCGGACCTGGAGGGCGTTTCGTGGGTTCCGCGGGATGGTGACTACGGCCAGCTGGTGAACGGAATGGACTCTGGACTATGGCTCGTGGCGCTCGATTTTGGTGAGACGGTGGCCGGTAGCCTCCAACTGACAGTGGACGGACCCGCCGGCGCCCAGATCGACTTCGTCCTCGGCGAGGAGTCACCCATCCGCCCCGGCGGGGCTTCGTTCGTGGGCCATCACTCAACGCGCTACATCGCTCGCGGGACCGGTGACAGCCACGAAACCATGGATCCGATGGGTGGGCGCTTTGCAGTCGCGGCAGTGCGGTCCACGGAACGTGTAGAACTCGAGGTGGCGATCAGAGAGCGTCTGTTTCCTAGGTCAACGAATTCGACACGATTTCGTTGCAGCGACCCCACCCTCGATGAGATCTTCCAGATGGGTATGAGGACGGTCGACCTATGCGCATGGGACGCATATATCGACTGTCCCACGCGTGAAGCGCGAGCCTGGATTGGCGATTACGTCGTACACCAGATGGTTCATCTGGCCACCAGCGACGACTGGTCACTCGCAAGGTGGCACCCACAGCTTGGCGCCAATCCGCGCACCGACGGCATGTTGCCAATGGCCGCCATCTCGAATCTAGGGGACGGTGACGATCTTGCGACCTACATACCCGACTGGGCACTTCATTGGATTCGCGGCGTCCATAACCTGATGCGTTACACCGGTGACCGTGAACTGGTTGGCGAGCTGATGCCTGTTGCCGAACGCGTTCTGCGATGGTTCGCCGGCTACCAGCGCGACGACGGACTGCTTCGATACGTCCCGGGCTGGGTCTTGATCGATTGGAGCAATATCCACGTCTTGGACACGAGCGCGGTGCTGAACGCACTCTGGGCGCGAGCGCTACGTGACTATGGCGAGATGGCTTCCTGGCTCGGCGACCATGGTCGCGCGCAGTGGGCTGAAACTCACCGCGTTGCGATCGCCGGCGGCTTTGAGACCTTCTGGGACACAAATCGCGGGTTGTACCGAGACCAACGCCTGAACGGAGTGGTGCGCCCGCACGCCAGCCAGCATGCCTCGGCGGCGGCGATCTGCGGCGGACTGGTGCCCCCTGAACGCGTGGCTAACTTGGCTGAGCGCATCGTCAACCACCCGCAACTCGAGCGCGCGGCACCCACCATCGAGGCTTTTCAGCGCGGCGACTTCATGGCCGGCGGGAACTACATCCGGAACGGGAACCCGGAGCCGGAATGGGATCCGGCAACGTCGCTCGTCGCCGCACAGCCGTTCTTCCGCTATGTCGTCCACGACGCGCTGGTCGAGGCCGGCAGGGCGGACCTGATCGCAAACGCCTGCCTTGATTGGCGCCTGTTCGTCGAGGCAGGAGAACGGACGTGCCCAGAAACCTGGGTGGGAGGCACACATTGCCACGGCTGGAGCGCGACGCCGACTCGCGACCTCATCGTCGCGACGCTTGGTGTCAGGCCGGGCAGCCATGGCTTTGGAACCGCGCTGATCGAGCCCGCGCTCGGCTACCTCGATTGGGCCGAAGCCACAGTGCCGACCCCGGCCGGCCCCCTGCACGTCAGGGCCACCCGAACAGGACTAGATATTGACTCGCCGATCCCGGCGGAGGTGCGGATGGCCGGAAGGACGCATCATGTCGAGCCGGGGCAGCATGTGCTCACTTGAGTCTTCAGGCTTCCGGAAGAGCCTGAAACGGTTCGAAACAACCGCTCTCCCTCAAACCACGGAACCGAGGGTCGGGGGTCGTGTGGAAAGGACCTCAGCGGCACGAGCACCTGACCTCATCGCTTCGTGTCTCAGGCCGGATCGCTTGCCGTCGCGAAGGATGCCGCTCGCTTCCTGCCGACCAGAGCCATGTCGCCTCCCGAGCCGGCACTTCGCGGTGTCGCTGGAAGCATTTTGGAAGCATCAGATGGAAACAGGCGGCGAAATCGTGCCCCCTCTCTTTCCACTCAGGCGTCAGTTTTCCCTGCAAATTTGCATCTTTCAACCACAGGGCGAAACAGCCAAGAGCCGGCCAAAAGGACTTCACACGCGAGAGCTCGGTGGTTCGAAACCAGCCGTGCCCATCACAGGAGAGGCCCGCCAATACGCGGGCCTTTCTCGTTTTTGAGCGCTCTTCCCACAATCCGCGTAGGAGGAGTTGCGGCTGTGGTGACCTGTCCTGCAGATGGACTGCGGAGCAGGAGAGTTGCAGTATGATCGGGGACCCCATATGGGCGCCTTGAAGCCGCGACGGACAAGCCGGTGCTAGCGAACTTCTCGATATCGCGGACCAGTACCGCGGAGCAAATCGCGGAAGCGTTGAATGATTCGATAGTCCGCGGCGAGCTGCTCCCCGGCTCTCGTGTCCGCGAGAGTGCCCTGGCCACGAGACTGGGGGTGTCTC
>Ga0068856_100008442_pt1 | contig 10029 bp, 10 predicted proteins | sample KBSCornC62_FD_66595 | JGI IMG/M metagenome (GOLD analysis project Ga0068856, IMG submission 66595) | Corn rhizosphere microbial communities from Kellogg Biological Station, Michigan, USA - KBS Corn C6-2 | ecosystem: Host-associated > Plants > Roots > Rhizosphere > Soil ... | reverse complement strand
AAGGCGTTAAGCGACCGCGTAATCCGGCCGTCAATCTCCGCAAAGACGAATTCGCGCTGGAAAACGAATCGCTCAAGCGCTTCTGGCAGACGTGGCATCTGCCGATTCAAATCGGCGTCGCGATGTTTGCACTCTTTTTCGTTTTCGCCGTTGTCCGCGACTCGATGGCCGGAGGCTTGAACGAAAGAGCCGACGATCATGTTTCCGAGATGGCAAAGAAAGTTGCGGGCCTTAAAGGCGCGTCAGCCAGCCAAACAGGAATTGAGAGTTACATCTCAAAGCAAACGAAGCTCATTAAAGATCGCGAAGCGCTTTCAAAGGCCGAGAACGTCAACAGCGCGATGGATGTGCTCGCGAAGATCGCGGGCAAAGTACCGGTCATAAAGCCGCCGCGCGCGGGAGCAGGATTGAACGTTTCCCACCTCACGATCGAAAACGAAGATGTCACGATCGAAGGCCATGTCGACCAGGCGAACTTAAAATTGCTTGAGAGCGCTTTAAATGAAATCGCCAAGCCGAAGACATTTAAACCGGGAAAAGCGGCCGCTCCAGGCGCCGGGACCGGTGTTCCATTCGCTTATTCATTCAAAGTTGAACGCACGAAACTCTAAGGAATCTCAGCATGGCTCTCGAAGATGTAAAAGACAATGTGCGTGACCAAATCAAAGCGATATGGGGACGCATCCGCGAGACCGACGCGTACCTTCAGCTCAGCGAGAAATACCAATCGCTTTCACCTACGGGCCAAAAGCTTTCGATGGCCGGAGTTATCTTCGTCGGCTTCTTGCTCGTGATGGCAGTACCATATTCGTTTTACTCCGGCTCGCAATCGTCCATCGAAGAGTACGAAGGAAAGCGCGACACCGTTCGCCAACTCTTTAAAGTAAATCGCGAGGCCGCCGGCCTTCCGCCCGCGCCTCCTCCCGTAACCTCGAACGATTTGCAAACGATGGCGCGCCAGCAGCTGACAAACGCACGATTGGCACCCGATCAAATCGTAGGCGTGAATGAATCTCCGGCGAACGTTCCCGGCATCGCTAAAACGATCGACCAAGCGGGCGTGCAGGTTTCCTTGGCGAAAGTAAATCTCAAACAGATCGTCGATATCGGTTCGGATCTCCAAAACATGCAGAACACCGCACGCATGATGGGTCTCGAAATCAAAGCCAGCGCGGCTGACCCGCATTACTACGACGTCATTTATAAGATCGTCGCATTCAGCGCGAAACCTGAAGCTCTGCCAGCGGGCAAAAAAGGAAAGAAGAAGTGAGCAAGATCCTCTCTCCGATCACCGCGCTCTTCAAATATCACAAGCTGAAACTTCTCGGCGTGATCGCGTTCGCGCTTCTCTTTGCGGTTTTGATCTTCCCTTACGACGATCTCTCGGATCTCGCGACCGCGAAGGTTTCGCAGATTACGCAGAACCAGGTTTACCTTCAGTTCGATTCGCTCGATCTCGGCCTCCTACCGCCGGGCCTCGCGATGGGCGGAGTGTCGGTTGAAACTCCGACACTTCCTCCGGTAAAAGCCGGGCATCTTGAGATCTCGCCTTGGCTCTCAGGCCTCATCGTCGGCAAGCAAGGCGCATCCGTCGATGCAAAAGATCTTTTCGGCGGCGTCATTGCATCTGACTTTCACGAAGGCGATAAAACCAAAGGCGGCGAGCGCGTTAAGAACATCGCCGTTGAAGCGCAAGGAATTAAGCTGCCGGCTCTCTCGAAATTTTTGGCCGAAGGCAATCTTGCACAGTTCCTTCTTCAAGGGACGCTCAATCTCAACACGCAGATGCAAATCGATCCGTTGTTCGACACGCAACCCAACGGCGAAATCGGTTTCAAAATCGACGGCCTCACTCTTCCCGGCCAGACTCTTCGAATCGCGATGGCGCCCGGCGCGCCGGCGATGCCTCTGGCGTTACCAGAAGTGAAACTTGGCAACACGAAGATGACTGCAAAGATGGGCGAGGGTTCGCTCAAGATCGAAGATCTTTCGTTCGGTAACGATCAAACCGTTGCCGGCAAAATCACCGGTCAAATCGGAGTTACCTTCCGCCGTTCAAATGCCGGAGTGCAACCGGTCGTCGGCACTTACGACTTACGCATTAACCTGCGCCTTCCAAAAGCGTTCGTTGCCGCAAACGAAAAAGCAGGCCTCTCTCTCGCCTTCGCGATGCTCCCTCAAACGGCGCGCAAGGACACCGCGAAAGGCACCGAACTCGCCTTCCGCATCCAACCGCCTGCGCCCGGGCAAGGTGTTCCGCAAATCACTTCAATTCAGTAAATTTGAGAGCGCTTTTAAACGCGCGAAAGCACTGCATCAACAGCTTTCGACAGATCTTCTAAGGGGCTGAATTTTCGGCCCTTTTTCGCTTCGGCGGAGCCTTCTTACGACACCCCTCCTGGACCTTCCTATTGACCGTTTTCGACCCACCTGCGATGGTTCTTCCTCACGTTCCTTTGAGCTCGTTTGAGCAGGAGATTTTATGGCAGGAGTTAATAAGGTCATCATCGTTGGTCGTCTTGGAAAAGACCCTGAAGTTCGCACCGTCGGTAATGGCGGAACAGTCGCGCAACTCACAGTCGCGACGAGCGAAAACTGGGTTGATAAAGAGGGCCAAAAACAAGAACGCACGGAATGGCACCGCGTAGTCGCTTGGGGCAAGCTCGGCGAGATCTGCGGTAAGCATCTCTCGAAAGGCCGCCAGGTTTACGTTGAAGGCCGCCTTCAAACGCGTTCGTGGGAAGATCAACAAGGTCAAAAGAAGTACTCGACTGAAATCGTCGCTTCGACAGTTCAGTTCCTCGGTGCGGCTGGCGAGCGCTCAGAAGGCTCATCACGTTCGAACTCGAGCAACGACTTCGGCGCACAAGATTTCGGCCCTGAGCCATCGTTCGACTCATCAGAAGAGATCCCTTTCTAATGCGTTAATCGACGGCTCTGCCGTCGAGGCGGTTCGCAGGTTTGCTCACCGCATTTTTCAAATTTCCTGAAGCCTGGGCTTTGACGGTCCAGGCTTTTTTGTTAGCGTAATTGAATGCGCTATCTGATCTTGGTCTTAGCGATTTTGAGCGGATGTACGGTTTATAAGTCGAGCGATCGCGACGACTTCGACTCCAATGGCAAAGCACGCGCTCCTCAACAAAAAGCCGCTCTCACGCTCGACGATCACGATCTGCTCGCCAATCCATGCGCGGCATTCAATGACGTCTCCGATGACCAGATTCGTTCGCTCTTCGGCCCGGCGCCTCGCCTCTCGATGACCAACCAAATCTCGCCAAAGACGTCGACCTGTCTCGTAACGTCGACATCAACGGATCTAACGGCACCTAGCGTGCTTGCTTGCAGTTGGAAACCGGTCGATGGCCGCGCGATTCCTGTCGCGAACGATGACTTCGCGATTCAAACGACGGAAGACGATCTTCGCAATGAAGGCTTCGATGTCGTTTCATCGACGGTCGTTAAGGGAGAAACGCTTCGCATGAATTGTGAGGCTTACGTGTCGACGCCTGCGCTCATTGAAGACCGCCGAGCAGGCGAACCCGAGACCGACCGCCTGAGCGCAAAATTCCTTTCGTTCACTCGTGAACTTGAAAACATCACGCTTCCCGCGCGCACTCAGCACTGAATTTCAATCTAGCCACGACCTAAGGCCCTGGTTCCAATTGTGAGCATAGGCAAGTCCGCGCAACCTTCGCTACGATAGAGGGGCGGAGGATCTTCTTCATGTATCGCCATCTTGTTGCCTTCTCGTTGCTCTTGGCTTCTTTCAATGTCGACGCCGCGGTTTTAACTCAAGTTAAAGGCGATCAAGTTTTGATCGATCTGCAAGGCGACTCCTCTTACACCGAAGGGGGACGTTACCTCGTGATGGTCGGCGATAAGAAAAAAGCCGTCGTCGAAATTTCGAAAGTGAAAGGTTCGAAAGCGCTCGGCAAAGTTCTGAAAGGAACGGCGCAAGTGCAAGGAACTCTTGCACCACTTCCGGGCGCTGCCGCTTCTTCCGGTGGAAGCAGCTCCGGCGGAAGCGCCAAGCGCATGGCGCACTCATCACGCCATCGTCGCGGCAGCTCGTCGTCTTCAATGTCTTACGGAGTCTTAGGCGGATACGGAATCACATCTCAAACCGTCGCGGTTACGAAAAGCGGAGTTTCCGAATCTGTCGCGATGAACGGTAACAGCATGAGCTTGAAAGGATTTGTTGATCTTCCGATCTCCGGCGATCTAGGCGTCCTCGGACGCGTCGGTTTTGAAAATTTCGGCGTGACCGGCAACTCTCCGTCGCTCGGCGCGGTTGAAACGAAAATCCTCTATTTGAGCGCCGACCTTCTCTTACGCTACAACTTGATGGACGGAAACTTCCGCCCATTCCCGCTCCTCGGCATGGGACTTCACTATCCGCTTTCGAAATCATCGGGCGTCTTAGACGTCCAACGGATTAGCGCGACGACGATCTTCTTCGTCGGCGGCGGATTTAACTATTCGCTAAGCAATACGATGTATTTGCACGCGACAGGCGAGTACGGGATTTTCCCACCGTCGAATGACGTCAAGACAAGCTTGATCGCTATTCGCGCCGGCGTCGGCTTCACGATGTAATTTTATTGCGCGGTCTCTAGAACATGGACCGCGAGTTTTCGAAGGGCCTCTCGAGGCTTTGATTGCGAATCGACCGCAACCCCCGTCTGCTTAGTCCAAGATGATTTTGGACCTTTGTACGTCACGGTAAACGAAGGAACATCTGGGTTATTGATCCAAGGCAGAACCGAATACGTCGATTGATCCCGCTCAATTTCATCGCCGATTTGCTTACAGATTTTCAGCTCACGCGTGTGCGCATTCGGGCCGTTCTTTGTCGTGCACTTTCCTTTTGAAAGCTCCACGACTCCGCCCTTCGCCTCTTCACCCTCTTTCGAAATCGTCACCTGCACGGAAAAATCCGCGCGCGCGACCGACGAAATCAAGAGAAGCCACACCATCATTCGCATCTGAGCTTCGACTCCAACTTCTTTCGGAAACCGGCATCCGCTTTTACTAAACACGTAAACACATCCGTTGAAGCCGGATGCAGCTTCGAAGGAAGGCGGCTACAAGCGCGGTGCGGATAATCGTCCGGCACGATGTCGGAATTTAACATCGAAAATGCTTCGGCGGTTGCTTCTTCAATCTTGCTCAACTCACATGAACCGGGGAAATACGCCGAGGAGATCTGATCAGTCGACTGCTCCGCGAGATTCAATAGACAAGGCATCACATGTGCACCTGCCCCGGCGGATTTCAACAAAGGGCCATACGCGTTCAGACCGCGCGATTCGTGAAGACCGCAGTCAGCCGTGTACCTCTGATAGAATGACATTGCAGCATCTTCGGCGTGCGGCTTTCCGATTTCCGAAGCGATCTGACGCTTGATAAACGAACAGGCATGACCGAATTCATGCCGCAAAGTCTGAATCTCAGAAAGCGGTGCTCCATCTAAATGACCGAACGGACTCAAGCGAATTTCTCCGCTCGCCGGGAACGCTGATCCAAAACTAATATTCTGTCTCAACGTCTCTTTTGCTTCTGAGATGACTCTTTGAACTTCGGCAGGAGTTCCGTAACGACCGACTCCGAAGGAATATTGCATTTGCGTGAGCACGGTCGCCTGCTCGACTGTGGAGAGTGAAAACTGCCCGCCATTTGCCTCACATGGATCAGGAAGCGAAGGATCCTGATCCGCCGGGCTTTCGCAAACGGACACGCGAACTTTACGAACCGCCGCTAAACATTCGCTATCAGTTCCGCAGCACGCTTGCGCCGTCTTCTCACGAACATCAAGCGCCTGATTCAGAATTTGCGTTTTTGCCTCTGGAGAAAGAACCATACGCATATGGTCTTTCAGCCAATCCGCCCGCGGCTGCGGCTTAAAATCCGCCGTCCCGTAAACCTTTTGCGCTTCCATGACTTCAGGCTTCATCCACACCGGAGTCGTAGATTTCCAAGTCGGTGCGCAAAGACCGTAGGGATTTCTAGTATCAAATTTATCTGGATTCCCCTTGGCCCAATCTTCGATCACCGAGCAAAGGTTTTTATCTGACGTATCGAGTGACGGCGTTTCAAATCCGACGGGGTCTTCACACTTCCGGCTCATTTGCACAGCTTGGTTGGATTTCACAACCGTGTGCAAAAGATCGGTGTCGGCGTGGGCCACCGAGAGCGAAAACAGAAATGCCAAGATCATGTATGCGCAACCCTCGTCACACCGATAATGCCCGGGATCTTTTGAAGATCGGCCATGATCTGGGAGAGTTGATTGGTATCGCGAACATTGACGTCAAAGACGCAAATCGCTTTTTTATCTTTCGTCGTTCGAATTTGCGCGTTTTCAATATTGATCGAACGAGTCGCGAACGCTTCGGACATCTGTTTCAAGAGGCCTTGCATGTCTTGCGAAACGATTTGCAAACGAACCGTGCGCTCGACGCCTTCCGGTGTCGAATTCACCGTCCATTCAACGTCAATTTTACGCCCTTGATCGACATCGAACGCGCGTTCGCAATCGGCTTTATGAATCGTGATTCCGCGGCCGCGCGTGATGAAGCCAACGATGGGGTCACCCGGAATCGGCGCACAACACTTTCCGAATCTAACGAGCATATCGTCGAGACCATCGACGCGAATAATCGACTTCGTGCGTTTTGCACGATCCGTCGCACGCTCGACGATTCGTTGCATGAAGTTCTTTTTTTCTTCCTCAACCGGTTTTGCGCCTGGGAAGAACTTCTCGACGATATCTTTTGCAACGACTTTTCCGTAGCCAACAAGAACGTAAAGATCTTCAGCGCTCGTCACACCGACCGATTTGAAAATCTCGGCGGATTGCTGGTTCTCTTTCATGGCCTTGACCATGTTATGACCGAATTTGCGGAATTCTTTTTCCAAAATTCCTTCGCCAAGTTCGCGTGCGCGTTTTCTCTCTTCGTTTTTTACGTAAAGACGAATTTTAGATTTCGCACGCGGAGTGACACAGATCTTCAACCAATCTTTCGAAGGATGCTGGTTTTGCGACGTTTGCACTTCAACGGTGTCGCCCGATTTCAAACGGGTCTTGAGTGGAATCTGGCGCCCGTTCACTTTCGCCGAGACGACGTGGTTGCCGACGTCGGTGTGAACCGCATAGGCGAAATCAAGCGCCGTCGCGCCGTCTGGAAGTTCGCGCACGTCGCCTTTCGGCGTAAAAACGTAGATTTCTTTTTCAAACAAGTCGGTCTTCACCGTTTCGAGAAACTCGTTCGGATTTCCCACTTGTTGGTGAAGCGAGACAAGATCGCGAAGCCAGTTGAACACTTGCTCTTGATCGGTCTTCTGTTGAGAGGCGCCTTCTTTGTACTTCCAGTGCGCCGCGATCCCGCGCTCCGCGATCAAGTGCATGTCGAGAGTGCGGATTTGAATTTCGATGCGCTCTCCGCCTGGGCCAATCACCGTCGTGTGAAGCGATTGGTAGTTGTTCACTTTCGGCATCGCGATGAAGTCTTTGAAGCGGCCGGGAATCGGTTTCCACAAGTGGTGCACATGACCCAAGACTTCGTAGCACTCGCTGATCGAACCGACGACAACCCTAAACGCAAGAACGTCGTAAAGCTGCTCGTACTCCATCTGGCGATTCGCCATTTTTTTATAGATCGAGTACAGGTGCTTTGGCCTTCCGTACACTTCGAACTTCAACTTCGTGTGCGACGTGAGCTCATTGACTAAAAGTTTTTTCGTATTCTCGATGTACCGCTCGCGTTCGGTCTTCTTCATCGAGACTTTTTCCGCGAGTTGGTAGTACGCATCCGGCAACGAGTAACGGAAGCTTAAGTCTTCAAGCTCGATTTTCATCGACATGATACCGAGACGACCCGCGAGCGGCGCATAGATGTCGAGTGTTTCGCGCGCGATGCGCGCTTGCTTCTCCGGCGCCATATGCGAAAGAGTCCGCATGTTGTGAAGACGGTCGGCGAGTTTCACGAGAATCACGCGCACGTCTTTACCCATGGCGACGATCATCTTCCGGATGTTCTCGCCCTGCTTCTCGTGCGTGTTCTTGAAAGACATTTTCGAGATCTTAGTTACACCGTCGACAAGTTCCGCCACCGGCTTACCGAAATTCTTTTCGATCTCTTCGAGAGTCGCGTGCGTATCTTCAACCGTGTCGTGCAAGAGACCTGTCGCGATCGAAGCCAAGTCGAGATGAAGATCGGCCAAGATCGCGGCGACACCGAGCGGATGTGAGATGTACGCTTCGCCTGAACGGCGAATCTGACCGGTGTGAGCCTTCTCGGAATAATCGTAAGCGCGCCGAATAAAGTCGCAGTCGGCATTCGGAAAATAAGAGCGAATGCGCTCGCAAAGATCGTCGATGGTTTTCGGTTCGGAATCAGAAACGAATTCGCTCGAGCTATCGATCGCCGCTGGATCTGGATTTTTCTTCGCTGGTGAATCGAGCATACGCCTCTCTGACTAGGATAGCCGAGAAGCCTAACGATTTTCAAAATTTACGTAGTTATGGGCCCATTCTGGATCGGGCCCAAAAGACTAGGTTATGCGAATGATTACGATTGGTGAGTTTCGGCGTTTTCGTCTGTCGGCTTGTCAAAGAAGACGTTGCCAGCAGCGACTTCGCGAAGGGCGTTAACGATATATTTGTTATTCTTCGCCGTGACGGTTGGAGACGAGCCCTTCAAGAGCTGTTTCGCGCGCTTTGAAACGAGAAGAACGAGTGCAAAGCGATTGTCGACCTTGTCCAGGCAGTCCTCGACGGTAACGCGAGCCATGAAACCTCCAAAAAATCGGGAAACGCTATTATTAGGCGCGCGCCAGCAAATCTTCAATGAGTTTCTTAAACTCGCGATAAGATTTATCAAAATCGTCGTTGACGATCTTTACGTCGAACTCTGAGGCCCGCTTAATTTCGTTTTCAGCGTTCTTCATCCGAACATCGATATCCGGCGGGATCCGCCCGTCTCGTTTTGTGACACGGCGTCGAAGCTCTTCGATCGAGGGCGGAACGATGAAAATCGATACCGCATCCGGGAACTTCCTCTTAAAGGTCGCCGCCCCTTGGACGTCGACATCCATAATAATCACCTGGTCGCGCTTCCAGGCCTCCTCGAGCTGATACATCGGCGTCCCGTAAAGGTTCTCGTGAACCACCGCCCATTCGACAAAGAAGTTCTCATCCCGCAGGCGAATAAACTTCTCTTTGCTGACGAAATGGTAAGGATGCCCCTCGGACTCACCCGCGCGCATAGCCCGCGTCGTGTAGGTCACCGTATCGACCAAGCGAGGAACTTCTTTCGAAATCCGCTCAACAAAGCTCGATTTGCCCGCACCGCTGGGAGCCGCGATGATGATCATCCTTACTCTATTCACAGTTTTGGACCTGCTCTCGGATGCGTTCGACCAAAGTTTTCGCTTCGACGACCAACGCGGTTAGTTTTGCGATGTGCGATTTACTACCGATGGTGTTCACTTCGCGCAAGAGTTCTTGCGCATAGAAGTCGAGCTTCTTGCCCTGCGGCTCGGCGTGCTTCAAGAGTGCGCGATAGGCCTTGATGTGCTCGGTCAGACGCTGAATCTCTTCGGAAATATCGGCCCGATCGAGCTGGATGACGATTTCTTGAGCGATTCGTTGCTCATCGACATGCGCGCCCGCACCAAACTTTTGCAATCCCGTTGCGAGGCGCTCGCGGTAGCGTTTCTCGAGTTCGCTATTCGCCTCCGCCTTCATAGCCTCAATTTGCGATGCCAATTTTTCGAGAGCCGCGCAGTGCTTCTCAAGTTCGGCGGAAAGTGCGGCGCCTTCGCGAACGCGCTCGGCATCGCACGCCTTTGCCGCAGCTTCGACGAGCTTCTTAGCTTCATCGGCTTCTTCAGGGCTCAACTCGCCGCTCTCTTTAACGAGCATGACGTCAGGAACGCGCGAGAGCCACTCAAGGGTCGGTTCCCCTTGAAGTTTGGTCGCTTGAGAAAGTTGTTTGTGCGCGGAGAGCCACTCGTTTGCGAGTTCGG
>Ga0068856_100008440_pt1 | contig 10030 bp, 7 predicted proteins | sample KBSCornC62_FD_66595 | JGI IMG/M metagenome (GOLD analysis project Ga0068856, IMG submission 66595) | Corn rhizosphere microbial communities from Kellogg Biological Station, Michigan, USA - KBS Corn C6-2 | ecosystem: Host-associated > Plants > Roots > Rhizosphere > Soil ... | reverse complement strand
TACACCTGGCAGAGCTTCCGCTACACCAAGATCCCCGACTTCAATCCGACGGCGATCCGGCCGCTCCCCAACGCTGGTCCGAATGGGGGCTTCGTGCTGCTCGAGCGCGCCTTCGACATGGTGCGCGGCGTGCGCATCCGCGTCATGACGGCAGACGCCGCCGACTTCCGGCCCGGCAACCTCGTCACCGCGCGCGAGATCGCCCGGCTGGCCTCGCCGCTGGCGGTCGACAATCTGGAGGGGGTTTCGGCCACCAAGGGGCCGCGCGGCGAGACGCTGCTGTGGCTGATCTCGGACGACAACTTCAACGCCCTGCAGCGCAACCTGCTGCTGCTGTTCGAGCTGATCCCGTAGGCAGCAAAAAGCCCCCGGCTTGCGACCGAGGGCTCAAAAGGCGAGGTCCCTCGCCTTCGGCTCGAAAGGGGCGGCTACGCCGCCGCCTTGGCGTCCTTCTTGGCCTTGGCCGAGCTGACCCGGCGCTTCAGGGACACCATCTCAGGGCTGAGCTTGCTGTCGTTGGTGCCCAGCAGATAGGCGTCGATGCCGCCATTGTGCTCGATCGTCTTGATGCCGCGCGGGGTCAGCCGCAGGCGGACGGAATGGCCGAGCGCATCCGACAGGACCGAGGCGACCTGCAGGTTCGACATGAACCGGCGCCGGGTCTTGTTGTTGGCGTGGCTGACATTGTTGCCGTACTGGACGGCCTTGCCCGACAGGGCGCAACGACGAGGCATGGCAATTCCGCTCAAAAAACGATCCCGCCGAGCGGCGGGAGAGGCGGCTTTTTAAGGGTCCGACCGGGAGGCGTCAAGCGAACCAGTCCACGACTCTTTCGGTAATATCCTCGACCTGGTCCTCGGGAATCACCCGGCCCTTGGCCGAGATTCCCGCAGCATGCACGGTTTCCGGGTCGCCCGAGACCAAGGGGTGCCACCAGTACAGGTCCTGCTTGAAGTGGACCAGGCGGTAGGCACAGGTCTTGGGGAGCCAGTCCATCTTGGACACCACAGCTGGGGTGAGCTGGATGCAGTCCGGCACGATCTTCTTGCGGTTCTTGTAGTCCTTGCAGCGCGCGGTCTTGGGGTCGAGCAGCTTGCAGCAGGTGTCGGTCTGGGCGAGCTCGCCGGTGCCCTCGTACTCGAGCTTGTTGACGCAGCACATGCCGCAGCCGTCGCACAGCGATTCCCACTCCTGCTTGGACATCTGGGCCAGCGTCTTGCGCTTCCAGAACGGCAGGGGCTCCTGGGCGGCGGCGGCTCGCCGGGCGCGCCGGACAAAGGACTTAGCGGCCATGGAACACTTCTAGCATACGCCGGGCCGCGGCGGCGGGTGTGGATTTCCCGGCCTCCACCTCGCGCTCCAGCCCGGGCACCAATCGTTTCACCTCGGGGTGTTTACGAAGCTCGGCCAGCAGGGTTTCGCCCACCTCGTTCCACATCCAGTCGCGCGCCTGCTCGGCGCGGCGACGGGCGATGCCCTGGGCGCCGACCGCCTCGTTGAAGCGCTCGACCGTCGCCCAGACCTCGGTCACACCGTCGCCGGTCAGGGCCGATGCGCTCGTGACCTCGGGCGTCCAGCCGGCGGTCGGCGAGCGCAACATGCGAAGCGCATGCCGATAGTCGGCGACCGAACGGCGCGCCGTCGCCTTGAGATCGCCGTCGGCCTTGTTGACCACGATCAGGTCGGCGAGCTCGATCACCCCGCGCTTGATGCCCTGCAGGTCGTCACCGCCGGCGGGCAGCAGCAGGACGATGAACATGTCGACCATGTCGGCCACCGCCGTCTCCGACTGGCCGACGCCGACCGTCTCGACGAGCACCGTGTCGAATCCCGCCGCCTCGACCAGCAGCATCGCCTCGCGCGTGCGGCGCGCCACACCGCCCAGCGTCGCGCCGGCCGGCGACGGGCGGATGAAGGCCGCCGGGTTGCGCGACAGCTCCTCCATGCGGGTCTTGTCGCCCAGGATCGAGCCGCCGCCGCGCTTGGACGAGGGATCGATCGCCAGCACCGCGAGCGACCGCCCGCGTTCGATCAAGGAGAGTCCGAAGCGCTCGATGAAGGTCGACTTGCCGACGCCCGGCACGCCGGTGATGCCGAGCCGCACCGACTTGCCTCCCTTCTGGCCCGTGTACGGCAGCAGCTCGGCCAGCAGCGCGTCGGCGCGCTCGCGATGATCGGCGCGCGTCGATTCGATCAGGGTGATGGCTTGCGCGAGCGCACGGCGGTCGCCGGCGAGCAACGGCTTGAGCAGCGGATCGCTCATTGTCGCTCGACAGATATCAGCCGGGCCGGCGCATGGCCAGCAAGGCGGCGAGGGTCGCGGCGCCATAGAAGACGGCGAGCGTCCAGCCCAGCCCCGGGTCGCCGAAGACGTCCATCGCCGCGCCCGCCGTTGGCCGCCCGACCAGCCCGCCTGCCACGTAGATCAGGCTGAAGGCGGTGTTGGCGCGGGCGATGTCGCCGCCGCGGAAACGCTGGCCGAGCAGCGCCAGCCCAACCGGATAGATCGAGAACGACACGCCGCCCCACAGCGCCACCACGATCACGGTGCCGGCCCATTGAGCCGGGATCAGCGACAGGCCGATCACCAGCAGCGCGCTCGCGAACGTGCAGCCGGCCAGCACCAGCCGGCGATCGGCATGGTCGGCCGCCCAGCCGATCGGCCATTGCAGGATCACGTTGCCCATCACGAAGGCCGACAGCCAGAGCGCGCCGGTGTCGGGCGCCACCCCGGCGCCGACCGCGTAGACCGGCAGGAAGCTGAAGGCGACCTGCTCGCCCAGGCCGCAGGCGAAGGCCGCGAACATCGCCAGCGGCGCCGCGACCACGACCGTGGCAAAGCCGCTCTCCCGGTCGATCCGGATGCGCGGCGCGGTGCGCCAGTGCGGCAGCAGCGGCAACGCCACCAGCAGCGACAGCGCGGCACCGGTGAGGAATGGCGTCGGGCCGTAGACGCCGACCACCTGCAGCACCACCGGCCCGAGCGCCATGCCGAGCGCCACCATGGCGGCATAGAGGCCCATCACCCGGCCGCGGCGCTTCTCGTCGACCACGACGTTCATCCAGATCTCGCTCACCACCCACGGGACGCCGCCGACCATGCCGTGCAGGAACGTGAGGATGCCCCAGGCGAGCGGGCCCGATGTGACCGTGTAGGCGGCGTTGATCAGAGCGCCGATCACCACCGCGCCGACGATCGCCGGCACCGCCCCGAAGCGCGCCGCCAGCGCCGGGATGCGCGTGCCGAACGCCAGCATGGCGATAGCCCAAGTGGCCGAGACGATGCCGATGGTGAGCTTGTCGTGGCCCTGCTGCTCGAGCGCCAGCGGCACCAGCGGCATGCCGACGCCCGCCTGCAGGCCGATCGCCGCGCAAGCGGCGAAGACCGGCAGCAGGGTGCGGCGCGGATCGGCGATGGCTGGGCTAGTCGGCGACACGGAGATGCCCCTCCGCCCGGAAGGACGGCGGCTCCGGCACCTCCTCGACTGTCTTGCGTTCGGCTTCGGCGGCGGCCTCCTGCTGGCGCCGCCACATGTCGGCATACATGCCGTCCTTCGCCAGCAACTCGCCGTGGCGGCCGCGCTCGGCGACCCGGCCGCGATCGAGCACGACGATCTCGTCGGCATTGACGATGGTCGACAGCCGATGGGCGATCACCAGAGTGGTGCGGCCGCGGCTCACCTCTTCCAGCGAGCGCTGGATCTCCTGCTCGGTGCGGGTGTCGAGCGCGCTGGTCGCCTCGTCGAACAAGAGGATGTGGGGATTCTTCAGGATCGTGCGGGCGATCGCCACGCGCTGCTTCTCGCCGCCCGAGAGTTTCAACCCGCGCTCGCCGACCGTGGTCTCGTAGCCGAGCGGCAGCGCCATGATGAAGTCGTGGATGCGCGCCAGCCTGGCTGCCTGCTCGACCTCCTCGCGGGTACAGTCGGGATGGCCGTAGCAGATGTTGTAGTAGATCGTGTCGTTGAACAGCACGGTGTCCTGCGGCACCACGCCGATCGCCGCGCGCAGGCTCTGCTGCGTCACGTCGCGAATGTCCTGGCCGTCGATCCGCACGCTGCCCGCCGCCACGTCATAGAAGCGGAACAGGATGCGCGAGACGGTCGACTTGCCGGCGCCGCTCGAGCCCACGATCGCCACCGTGTCGCCCGGCGCCACGCGGAAGCTCACGTCGTGCAGGATCGGCCGCGCCTTCTCATAGTGGAAGTCGACATGGTCGAACACGATCTCGCCGCCGCTCACCTTGAGTGCCGGCGCGCCAGGCTTGTCGGCGATCTCGGCCGGCAGGTCGAGCAGGCCGAACATCTTCTCCATGTTCACCAGCGCGTTGCGGATCTCGCGATAGGCGAAGCCCAGCATGTTGAGCGGCATGTAGAGCTGGATCAGGAAGGTGTTCACCGCCACGAAATCGCCGAGCGTCATGCGGCCCTGGGTGACGCCGTAGCCCGCCATCACCATGACCGCGACCAGGCCGCCCGAGATGATCGAGCCCTGGCCGATGTTGAGCAGCGACAGGGTGCGGCTGGAGCGGATCGCCGCCACCTCGTAGCGGCGGCGGCCGACGTCGTAGCGCCGCGCCTCGTGCGCCTCGTTGCCGAAGTACTTGACGGTCTCGTAGTTCAGCAGGCTGTCGATCGCCTTGGCGTTGGCCTCGGTGTCGGCATCGTTCATGCGGCGCACGAACTTGATGCGCCATTCCGACAGGGTGACCGAGAACACGATGTAGGCGGCGACCACGCCCAGCGTGACCGCCGTGAAGCGCCAGTCGTAGAGCGTCCACAGGATCACCCCGACCAGGCCGATCTCGAACAGGGTCGGCAGGATGTTGAACGTCGTGAACCGGATCAGGAACTCCATCCCCTGGGTCCCGCGTTCTATGACCCGGCTCAGGCCGCCGGTCTGGCGTTCGAGGTGGAAGCGGAGGCTGAGGGCGTGGAGATGGTCGAACACTTCGAGGGCGAGGTTGCGGATCGCCCGCTGCGAGACCGGGGCGAAAATCGCATCGCGCACCTCGCCGAACGCCTGGGCCAGGACCCGGGCGAAGCCATAGGCCAGGATCAGGGCGATCGGCACCGCCACCACCTGGGCCTTGGGCCCCAGCCCGTCGACGGCATGCTTGTAGAGGATCGGCACGTAGACGTTGGTGATCTTGGCCAGGATCAGCAGCACAAGCCCTGCAACGACCCGGACGCGCAGGTTCCGTTCACCCTTCGGCCAGAGGTGCCGGCCCAGGATCTTCAGCACGGCCCACGACCGGTCGAGGCTGATGGCAGGAGGGCGGTCGTTGACCGGCGGCGACATGGGCGGGCCTGTTGGGGGCTCTGGCAATGGGTGGCGTTGGGGGCGTCGGCCTTCTATCGTGCCGTGGAGCCCGAGGTAAGTCCCCCGGTGGAGCACGAATTCATGAGTTTTCGTACGGCCGTGGCCGCCATGGCCTTGTGCTGCACCGCACCCTCTGCGCTGGCCCAGACGACGCGCCAGATCCAGGCCGGCTACGAGATCACTTTCGTGGGCATGACCGGGTTTCGCATCGACTTCACCGCCAAGTACACGGGCAACCGCTACGACATCGAGAGCCACGTCTTCAAGGAAGGCATCCTGAAGGCCCTGACCGTGCAGTACGAGGGCCGCAACCGCGCCTGGGGCACGCTCGTGCCGCAGGGCATGCAGCCGTCGAGCGGCTCGCTGGCGCTGGTGGTCGGCGGCCAGGCACGCACTTGGCTCGCCGAGTACGGGGCGGGCGGGTTGGTGAAGCAGACCTTCAATCCGGAATGGAAGCCGACACCGCAGCAGGTGATCCCGCCGGACAAGCTCCATGCGTCGCTCGATCCCTTGTCGGCGGCGATCTCGGTCGGCGCGGCGGGCGACGCGGCGTGCGGCCGCACGGTGCCGACGAACGACGGCAAGCGGCGCATCGACATCATCCTGGAAAGGATCGGCACCGAATCGCCACAAGCCGCCGGCGTGCCGGAGGCCAAGGGCGACCTGTTGATCTGCGACATCTATACCAAGCGTGTCGCCGGCGAGTTCTACGACGCGCCGCAGGAAGCCGAGACCGATCGCGGACGGCCGATGCGCGTCTGGCTCGCGCGCATGGACGAGACGCAGCTGCGCTATCCGGTGAAGCTCGAGGCGAAGACCTTCTTCGGCACCATCCGTGGCCGCCTGCTCTCCTTCCGCGACACGGTGCAGTAGCCGGCCATTTTCGGCCGTTTTCACCGTTTTTGCCCATCCGCCCGTTTCCTGCAGCGGCGCATTCGTGGGCCTTCGACGGAAGGGCGTTATGCATTAGCGGAAAATGCGGAAATTCGAATTTCCGCATTTATGGCTGATCGCTTTGAGGCGCCTTGCAATCCGCCTCACCTTGAAGAGGCCCTCGAAGCGGCCGTCTCTTCACATTGCAGCCTGCACATCGGCGAAATCACGACCGGCGAGGGCGGCCGTGATAGCAGGGAGCGCGATGTTCAAGCCTGCCCTCTCGCCATGTCCCTTGAGATTGGCAAGTTCCTCAAACAATGCATGATCGCGCCGGCCTTCGGCATATTCGGCCAATGAGCGCCCACGCTCGATGACGAACTGCGACCAGGGCAACGGGTCCTGGCGCGTGTACTGCTCCAGCATTGTCGCACAGGCCTTCGCCTGCTCGAGGTCGCCTGCCTTCAAATGAGCCTCGATCGCGTCGCGATAGAACCACAGGACGTTGTGTGCGAGACAACCCGTATGCAGGACGCGCATCCCCTCGGCCAGGGCGGAGATGCGTTGCGCACTGTCGACGAGAGCGAGCGTCGCCAACGCCCGCGGAGCAACAAAACTCATGTCGACGCGCCGACCGAAGGCCAGCGCCTTGTCGAGATAAGCCTTCGCTTCCCGTCGCCGGCCGGGAGCGTAGTAGCAGCAGCGGCCCAACTCGTAGAGGATATAGCTGCCGTAGCGCTGGTTGTTGAACCTGTCGGCAAGCCGTAGCGCTTCGATTAGCGCCTCATGCGCCTCGTCACTTCTTGCCGCATCGACCAGCTGTTCACCGAATATGGTGAGCGCGGTCATCCGGGTGCGCAAATTGTTGACGGTGGTGGCGCGGACCGTGGCATTGCGCAAATCGTCGAGCGCCTCCTCGTGCTCCGCCAGATATCGCCGGATCGCGCCAATCATGAAAATGCTGCCGGCCTCGACACGGCCGTAGCCATGCTCCTGCGACAATGTCCGACAGCGTTTGAAGTGCTCGATCGCCACGCGCATCTCACCGCGCCCATAGTGGACATCGCCCAGGCCGCTCAGCGCGCGCGCCTCGCACTCGCCGTCCTGGATCGCCACGGCGAATTCGCGGGCGCGGCTGTAATGGGCGAGGCATTTCTCGATATGGCCGGCGGAAAACGCCAGCGAGCCGAGGTAGTAGTTTATCTCGGAAAGCTCTCTATCCAGCTTCAGGCGTTGCGCGATCGGCGCGGCGTGTTCCAGTGCTGCGAGTCCAGCGTCGCTGCTACCGAGCAGGCGATCGCAAGAGGCTACGCCGACCCAGGCTCTGCATCGCGCTTCGTCATCTTCAGCCATCTCGGCAAGCGCGCGAAACGCCGCCATGGCCTCTTGTGGCTTGCCGATTTCACGCAGGATGGTGGCCTGCAACTGGCGCAGCCGCACAGTGTCGCCCGTCCTCGTTGCGAGGGTGAGCCCTCGCGCCGTCAACTCGAGCGCCTGCTCGTAGCGATAAAGGTTCGCCTGCCGCTCGGCAGCGTCGCAATACGCTGCCGGCGCATCCGGCGACTCGGCACGCTCCAGGTGCTCGGCCAGCAGCGTCTGATCGCGCGAGGGGTACCAGGTCGCCGCCTTGCCATGCAGTTCCCGACGACGAGCACGCAGCAGCGAGGCGTAAACCGCGTCGCGGATCAACGCGTGAGCGAACAGGTATTGCTGCCCCATCGACTTGACCAGCGCCTTCGCGACCAGATCGCTGCAATCGAAAGTCGGGTCGTCCAGCAGATGCCGGAGGGCATCGAGGGAGAAGCTCTGGCCAAGAACAGAAGCAGCCTGAAGCGCGCGCTTTGCCAATGGTTCCAGCTTGTCTATTCGCGCCTGCACGAGGGGCTGGATGGAGCCCGGCACCCCTCCCTCCGTGTCGTGCAGCGAGTGACGCAACAGCTGCTCCAAAAAGAATGGATTGCCTTCGGCACGCGCGACCAGCCGCTCGATCGCGGAATCCTCGGCATCGATGAGGGAGCGGGCAAATGCCACGGCTTCACGCGGGCGCAAGGCGCCGAGATCGACCGTGATCATCGACGCCGCAGGTGTATCGGCGCGCCATTGACTGTCGATCGGGTCGCCGTCGACACGCGATGTCATGACCAGGATAGCCGGACAGTCCGCAACGGCATTGGCCAGAGTTGCGACCGACTGCAGTGTCGATCGGTCAGCCCAATGGATGTCTTCGATCAACAGCATGCAAGGCGCACGCCGTGACAACGCTTTGACCAGATTGGCCAACAGCTGCTGCCGTCCCTGCAATCGTGTGGGGTTGTCCATTGCGTCGTAGAGACCGCGGAGGTCCGCGGTTTGCGGCACGTCGAGCAGGTCGTTCAGGAAAACCAGATCGTTTGCAGGGACCAGCTGCTGCTCGACGGCTGACCTGGCCGTTTGGGCGCGCGCTTCGATCGACGAACTCGGGCTCAGTCCCAGCAGGCTGCGGACCAGTGCGCGAATTGCATCGATGGCGACACCAAAATCAAGCACCAGCCCGACGTGGCAGGAAAAGCCCGAAGCCACGGCTTCGGACTCGAACTCTCGCACCAATCTCGTCTTGCCGATGCCGGCTTCGCCGCGCACGTAGAGGCAGCATCCCTCGGAACCTCCGCGGCAGGCCGCCAGCAGGGCACTGAACTGCTGCAGTTCGCGATCCCGACCAACCAACGGCCCGAGCGTGGTGTCGGCGTCGGCATCGTAGGCTCCCAGGCGGAACGCCCGCACCGGCGCAGCGAATCCCTTGACGACGAGTTCACCAACGTCGTCGCACTGCAGCTTCGATCCGAGCGCCCGCAGGACTCCGTCCGAAACCAGAATCTCGCCCGCTCCGGCCTCGTCGGTCAGCCGCGCCGCGAGGTTCACCGTCTCGCCCGTCACCGTGTATTCACGATGGATGTCGCTGCCCGTGCCACTGGCGATCACTTCACCGGTAGCAATCCCGACATGGATCTTGAGCATGCGTGACGTCGACGTGGCCTCGTTCGCCATCGTCGCGCGAATCGCGAGCGCCGCTCGGACCGCGCGCTCGGTGTCGTTGCCATGGGCGACCGGCGCACCGAATACGGCCATCACGCAATCGCCGATGTGCTTGTCGACATGACCGCCATGGTCACGAATGACGCGGTCGACCTTGGAAAAGAACCCGCCGAGCAGGTCGTGCATTTGCTCGGCGCCGATCTCACTGTTGAGCGCGCTATAGCCTGCAATGTCCACGAACAGAACCGTGACCTGCCTCAGTTCACCCTCGGCGATCGCGAGCTCAGATCTGGGTTGCGGGGAAGGTCCGGCTTCATCGTGGAGTCGGGCGATCGCCGCCAGCATTTTCTTGCGATGGCCGAGCAGGACGCCGATCTGCTGCAAATCGGCGTCGGTCAGGTGGGACAACACCTCGCCGTCGACAGCATTGTCGCGAAACGCAGCTTCATAGTGCTCGAGCTTGAGCTCCCTCAGCCATGCCGCAACGTCGATGGTTGGCACCATCGTCCTTCGGCTCTGCTCAAGCAGACACACGCGACGCGCGTTCGACGCCAATCGCGTCCCGGCTGAGCTTGGCCTTCTGGGCGCCGATGTCGATGCCGTACAGGCGCGCGGCATTCTCGCCGAGGATCTTGCGCTTGATCTCGAGCGTCAAATCGCAATGGTATTCCTGCTTCAGGTCGTCCGGCAGCTCGTACGCCATGAACTTCTCGATCAGCCATTTGGGAGTCCAGATGGCGTAGTCGCTGCCGAAGCACAGCCGGTCGGGACCGAGCCAGAACAGCAGATTGGCCATGATCTCGCCGAAGTAGCGGGGGCGCAG
>Ga0068856_100008439_pt1 | contig 10032 bp, 7 predicted proteins | sample KBSCornC62_FD_66595 | JGI IMG/M metagenome (GOLD analysis project Ga0068856, IMG submission 66595) | Corn rhizosphere microbial communities from Kellogg Biological Station, Michigan, USA - KBS Corn C6-2 | ecosystem: Host-associated > Plants > Roots > Rhizosphere > Soil ... | reverse complement strand
TTGGCGACCGAGTGCAGATTGCCGAGCCCGACATCGACGATCACGAGGTCCGTCACACGAGCATCCCCTTCGTGGAGGGCACGCCGACCGCGCGCGGATCGAGCTCGGTCGCCATGCGCAGGGCCTTGGCGAACGCTTTGAACGAGATCTCGACGATGTGGTGCAAATTCTGGCCCTCGTGCAGCACGACGTGCAGATTGGCCTGCGCGGTGCGCGCGAACGCCTCGAAAAATACCTCGGCCAGCTCCACGTCCCAGGTGCCGATCTTCGCTTTCGGTAGCGGTACGCGCCACACGAAAAAAGGTCGCCCGGAAAGGTCGAGCGCGGCCGTGACCAGCGCTTCATCCATCGGCAACGTCGCCGAGCCGTAGCGCCGGATGCCCTTGCGATCGCCGAGCGCGTCGAGCACCGCTTTGCCGAGCACGATGCCGATGTCCTCGGTCGTGTGGTGTCCGTCGATCTCGACGTCGCCCTCGGCGTGAACGGTGAGATCGATCGAGCCGTGGCGCGCGATCTGATCGAGCATGTGCGACAAGAAGGGCAGGGGCGTGTCAATCGTGGCGACGCCGGTGCCGTCGAGGTTGACCTCGACGCGGATCTTCGTCTCTTTGGTCTGGCGTTCCACGGTGGCGATGCGCGCCGTCATTTGAGTTCCTCGACTTTCCAGGCTCCGTGCTCGCGCACCAGCTCGATCGTGCCGCCCGCGCCGTAGGCCAGGGTCGCGCGATCGCCGACCACCTCGAAGCGTGCGGTTGGCAGCGCCGCTTTCAGCGCTTCGGTCAGGCGCGCCATGTCTTGTTTTTGTTCGCCCTCCCAGGCCGCGCGGAGTTGCGGCTCAGCCAGCCCCTCGCGCTGGCTGTCCGGGACAAACCGCAACAAAATGTCGTAGCGCTTGTTCTCGACCGCGCGCACGAACGCGAGCGCGGCGCGCTCCGGCGTGGTCTGGCTGTAGAGATCGATCGCCGAGCCGTCCACGCGCCAGGCGCCCGACTCGTACACGAGCAAGAGCGGTTCGCCGTCCGCGCCGGTGACCTTGGCGGTCACGCGCGGCGGGCCGGAGCGCGGCCGGTCAAGCGCCCGGACCAGCTCTTGAGCCTGTTCGGGATTTTCTTGAAGCATGCGCTTGAACTGCTCGAAAGGAATCGTCTTTTTCGCGTCGTCGCTGAGCAGGGCATAGGCCTCCGCCAAATGGCCGCGCTGCACCGCGCGCGAATAGGCGGCCAGCACGTCTTCCGGACTGCCCGCGCTCGGGCCGGCGCAGGCGAGCGACAGCGGCAGCGCTGCGAGCGCAAGGCTCAGAACCACGAGACGTGCCGGACGCGACATGTTTGGGCCAGATACCACAGGCTCGCAGGTACCGCGACTTGCTGCAGTTTCTCCCCGTGCGCGGTGCCGGCGCGCCCACGCCCGTCGGCCAAGCCGCGGCCGAAAAAGACGACCCGCGCAGGCCCAGGTTCGGCCCGCACTGGTGCACGCGAGCCCGAGTGGGGCAACCCCACCCATCCCACCTGTCGTGCGAAACGGCGGCAAAGGACGATCCCGCATGTACGGGCAGGAGAAGCGCGCTGGACGTCCTGGGTATCCGTATTACTGTGGAAACATGCGTGGTGCCCCAAAACCGAGCCGACCGGAGCAGCTTGCGATCTTGCCGCTGCGGAACTCGGTGCTCTTCCCGATGTCGGTCGTGCCGATCAACGTCGGCCGTCCGCGTAGCGTGCGCTTGGTCGAAGAGTTGCTCGGCCAAGACAGCGCCATGGTCGGCGTCCTCACTCAAAAGAGCTCGGAGACGGTCGAGCCAACGTTCGCGGATCTGTACGACATCGGCACGCTCGCGCGAGTCGTGAAGGTCATCCGGCTCGGCCCCTCGAACTACAGCGTGGTGTTGAACGGGCTCGGCCGTTTCAAGCTGCAAACCGCGCACGGCCTCGAGCCGTACATGAAGGCCGATGTCGAGCGTATCGTCGAACCGAGTGAACCCGCGCCCGACCTCCATCAATTGGGTCAAAAGCTGCGCGAAAACACGCGGGAAGTATTGGCTTTAATGCCGAACCTCCCGAAAGAGACCGCGAGCATCCTCGACAACGTGCGCGAACCAGGCGCGCTCGCCGATCTGATCGCCTCGAACTTCCCCGAAGAGCAGGCGAGCATCCACGTGCGGCAACGCGTGCTCGAGGCCTTCGACGTGAAGAAGCGCGTCGAGCTCGTGCTCGGCATGGTCATGCGCCAGCTCGAAGTGCTCAAGGTGAAGGACGAGATCTCGACCTTGGTCCACACCGAGATGAGCCGTTCGCAACGCGACTACGTGCTGCGCCAGCAAATGCGCAACATCCGCGAGGAGCTCGGCGAGGCCGCTGACGACGACGAGGTCGAGCAGCTGCGCGAGCGCATTGCCCGCGCTGATCTGCCGCTCGAGGCCGAAAAAACCGCGCGCAAGCAGCTCGGTCGCCTGAGCGGCATGCAGCCGCAATCGGCCGAGTATCAGGTCACGCGCACGTACGTGGAGTGGCTCGCCGATCTGCCCTGGGCCCGCACCACGCCCGATCGCGTGGACGTGCGTGAAGTACGGCGCTGCCTGGACGAAGATCACTATGGCCTCGAGCAGGTCAAAAAGCGGATCGTCGAATACTCGGCCATCCGCCAGCTGCGGCGCGATAAGAAGGGCCCGATCTTGCTCTTCGTCGGCCCGCCCGGCGTCGGCAAGACCTCGCTCGGTCGCTCGATCGCGCGGGCCATGGGCCGCCGCTACGGCCGCATTTCGCTCGGCGGAGTCCGTGACGAAGCGGAAGTGCGCGGACATCGCCGCACGTACGTGGGCGCGCTGCCCGGCCGTATCATCCAGGCACTGAAAAAAGTCGGCTGTCGCAACCCCGTGCTGGTCTTGGACGAGGTCGACAAAATGGGCGTCGATATGCGCGGCGACCCGGCCGCGGCCCTGCTCGAGGTGCTCGATCCGGCCCAAAACGACAGCTTCGTCGACCACTACATCGATTTGGCCTTCGATCTGTCGGACGTGATGTTCATCGCCACCGCCAATTATCGCGGCAACATCCCGGATGCGCTCCGCGATCGCATGGAGATCATCGAGGTGCCCGGCTACACGCGCAGCGAAAAGCGCAGCATCGCCGAGCAATTCTTGGTGCCGAAGCAGGTCAAAGAGCACGGGCTCTCGGTCGACCAGCTCGTGTTCGAGCGCGAGGGGCTCGAGAAGATCATCGATTCGTACACGCGCGAGGCCGGCGTGCGCGGGCTCGAACGCGAGATCGCCGCGGTCTGTCGCGACGTCACGGTCAAGCTCGCCGAGGGTCAGGCCATCACGCAGATCCACGTCACGCCCGACCACGTGCGGGATCTCTTGGGCCCCGAGCGCAACCTCCCCGAGCTTCCGGAGCGCCGCTTGGCGCCGGGCATCGCGGTCGGGCTGTCGGTCTCTGGCAGCGGCGGCGATCTGTTGATCGTGGAAGTGACGCGCATGCCGGGCAAGGGCGAAATCCGGATCACCGGCAGCCTGCGCGACGTGATGAAAGAGTCCGCCGCGACCGCGGTCTCGTACGTGCGCTCCAAGGCGGACCGGCTGAAGCTCGATCCGGAGTGGCTGCGCAAGATCGATCTGCACTTACATATCCCGCGCGGCGGCTCGACCCGCGACGGCGCGAACGCGGGCGTGGCCATTTTCGCGGCCGTGACCTCGCTCTTGCTCGACGTGCCGGTGCGCTCGGACGTGGCCATGACCGGCGAAATCACCCTGCGCGGCAACATTTTGCCGGTCAGCGGCGTGAAGGACCAAGTGCTGGCCGCGCACCGCGCCGGCATTCGCGAGCTGCTCTTGCCCCAACGCAACGAGCGCGACTTGGAAGAAGTGCCCGCCGAGATCAAGAACGAATTACACGTGCACTTCGTGTCGCGGATCGATGAAGTGCTGTCCTTGGTCCTGCGCGCCCCAGAGCCGGCGGATGCCGATCGCGACGTGCCGCAATCGGGTGGCGAAGCGCACCCCTGACGCGGCCCACGACCGCGGATGTTCGACTCGACTCTAGCTACGGACCATGAGCCGAGGCGCGCGGATGCGCTCGTTCGTTCGCGACAGGTGCGCATTGCCGCGCTCGTCACGGCCGTCGTTTTCGTCGGGTTCGGCTTCATTCCCCAGTTCGGCGGCCCGGGTTACGAGGCCGCGCTCGGCGCGGGTTTGGTGCTGCCGTCGGCGGCTGCGCTGTGCGCCGCGTTCGAGCTCCGCGCGCGCCGTCGGCCGCCGCTCGAGGCGTTCGGCCGTGGGCTCGGCATCGGCAGCGCGCTGTCCGCGGTCGGGCTGTTGATTGTGCTCGGCCACGGCTTGCGCGTCGGCTTCTGCGATGTGGGCTGGGGGCTCGAGTTGTTCTTACTCGGACCTTTTCCGGGCGCGTTGCTGGGCGGAGTTTGGGGCGCGCTGATCGGGCTTTTGGCCTTGCAGGTCCGCTCCGGGCGGCGCCAGCGCTTGCTCTGCATCTTGGGCGCGCTCGCCGCGCCGCTGTCCGGCATCGTCCTCAGCTTGGGCCGTTTTTATACGAGCCCGATGGTGTTCGCGTTCGATCCGTTCTTCGGTTACTTCGCGGGCCCGCTGTACGACACGGTGATCGACCCATTTGGGGCGCTGGCCACGTACCGCGCGGGCACGCTCTTGACCCTGCTCGGTGTGGGCACGGCCGCGACCCACTTCGACGAACAGCTCGAATTCCTCGGCATTCGCCGGCCGTGGCTCAGCGCCGTCGCGCTCGCGGCCTTCCTCGGCAGCGCGCTGTTCATCGCCGAGGGCACCGAACTCGGCCATTTCAGCACACGCTCATCGATCGAAGCGGCGCTCGGCCAGCGCGTATCGGGCGCACGCTGCGACGTGAGCTACTCGAGCGGCATTTTGCGGCGTGACGCGCTGCTCTTTGCGCGCGACTGCGACGCCGAGCTCCGCGCCGACGAGGCCTACTTCGAGATCCAAGGCCCGCCGCGCGTGACCGCATTCCTGTTCGCCAATGAAGCCGAAAAGGGCCGGCTGATGGGCGCGTCCAGCACGTACATCGCCAAACCGTGGCGGCGCGAAATCTACGTGCAGTTCGCGGCCTATCCGCACCCGGTTTTGGGTCACGAACTGGCCCACGTGGTCGCGGGTAGCTTCGGCGCGGGGCCGTTTCGCGTCTCGGGCCCACTCGGCGGCTTGATCCCCGATCCCGGCCGGATCGAAGGCGTGGCCGTCGCGGCCTCGCCCAACGACAACGACGATTTCACGCTCGATGAGTGGGCCAAAACGCTGCTCGATTTGTCGCTGCTGCCACCGCTCGAGTCGGTGTTTCGGCTCGGCTTTTTGGGCCAAAACTCGGCGACCGCGTACACGGTGGCGGGCGCGTTCGTGGCCTGGTTTCACGATCGGTTCGGCGCGGCAGCGGTGCGCCGCTGGTATGGCGGCGAGACCGTCGAGCGCATCACGGGCAAGAGCTTGCGCGAGCTCGACGCGGCCTGGCGCGGCGATTTGCAGCGCGTGCAAGTCGCGCCCGCGCTGCTCAACGAGGCGCGCGTGCGCTTCGATCGCCCGGCGCTGTTCGGCCGGCATTGCCCGCGCATCGTCGATAAGTTGAGCGCGGTCGCCAATCAAAAGCTCGGCAGCGCCGATACGGCCGGGGCCCGCGCCGCCTTGGCCGACCTGTTGCGTCTCGATCCGCACCACAATTCGGCCAAATTCGCGCTCGCGGCCTGCGCGGTCAAAGACGGTGACGAGGCGGCCGCCCTCCGCGCCTACGCCACGCTCGCCGCGTCTCCGGAGCTCGCCAAGCTCGAGCAAGCGGGCGCGCGCGAAGCGGAGGGCGACGTCGAGCTGCGCGCGGGGCACCTGGCCGAAGCGCGCCGCGACTACGACGCGGTGGCCGAGATCGTCGCGGATGAAGATCGCCTGCGCACGCTCGACGTGAAGCGCTCGCCCGTGAACGAGCTCGAGCGGCGCGCGATCGTCGACCTATTGATCGGCGATCCGGTGCTCGGCGCCTCCTTCGAGGTCGCCGCGCCGCGGATCGCCAGCTGGGCCGCCGCGGAGCCGAAAAATGGGCTCCCGCCGTACCTCTTGGGCAAGAATTTATTTGGGCGGGGGCGCTTTGCGGAAGCGGCCGAATACTTGGACCAGGCTCTGGCAAATGAGCTCACCCTGCCGCGCGTGGCCCGCGAAGCCTGGCGCACGCGACTCAGTTTGGCCTGCGCCATGGGCGATCGCGCCGCCCGCGATCGCTCTTTGCTCGCGCTGCGCGGCGATCCGGGGCTGAGCGCGGCGCGCCGCGCCGCGGTGGAGCGCTTGGCACAGCGCTGCCTTTCACCGTAGGGTCCGCCGCGAACGGGAGAGTCTATCTCCAAGCCGATGGCGCAGGCGGCCCGGGCGATGAGGTTGGCGATCAGCATCGTTCTCGGTCGTCGGATTGGGATTTGTTTTCCAAAATCGAGGTTTGAATTCAAACCTCGATTTCAGAAGAATTAAGTGCCCAGCGGTCGCGAAGCGGCAATGGACGGCGACACGCTGAACCTCGCCATTCAGCTGAGGCCCTGGCGAGTGGAACTGCTTCACCGGCCTCGACCAAGCCGCTGATCGGAAGCTTTCGCATTCGCGGCACTCAGCGGGCTGTCTTGCGCGTCACGCTCCGAAACCGCGCATCGCTACCGCGCGCAGCAGGTGCTTTTGCGCAAAGGCAAAGACGGCCAGCGCGGGCACGCTCAAGAGCACATTGCCGGCCATGACGATGTGCCAGCGAACGCCCGTGCCTTGTTCGCGCAGCAGGGCGATGGCGAGGGGCAGGGTGCGCGCATGGTCGTCGGTGGTCAGCACGAGCGGCCAGAAATAGTCGTTCCAGTGCGAAATGAAGCTGAACAAGAAGAACGAAACCAAGGTCGGCCGGAGCAGCGGCGCAAGCAGGCGGTAGATGATGTAGAGCTCGCTCGCGCCGTCGATGCGCGCGGCTTCGAGCTGCGCATCGGGCACGTTGAGCAGCGCTTGCCGGACCAGAAATGTGCCGAGCGCACTGACGCCGAAGGGCAAGATCAAGGCGCTCAACGTGTTGACCAGGCCCACTTGGGCGAGCAGTGAAAAGACCGGCACGAAGCGCACCTGGGCCGGCACGAGCAAGGTCGAGAGCACGAGCGCGAAGGCCAGCTTTTTGCCGCGGAAACGCAGTTTAGCGAGGGCATAGCCCGCGGGCAGCGCGAGCGCGATCTGCAGCGTCGCGATCGACAGCGCCATCACGCTCGTATTGACGAAGTAGCGCGCGATCGGCAGCGACCGAAACACCTCGCGATAGGCGGCGAGCGACGGCGCGTGGGGCCAAAGCGCGGTCGGCGCGCCGATGATCTCGGTGAGCGGCTTGAGGCTCGTGAGGCCCATCCATAAATAGGGCAAGAGCCAAATCAGGGCCACTAAGCCGAGCCCGAGCTCGCCGAACCAGGATGGGCGCGCGCGCTTCACGCCGCTTCTCCGTCGCGAAAGAGCAGGAATTGGGCGCCGGTGAGCAGCAATAGCAGGCCAAAAAAGACGACCGCTTCCGCGCTCGCGCGACCGACCCGCAGATCGAGAAAGAGCTGCTCGTAGATGGCGTACACGAACACGGTGGTCGAGCGCACGGGGCCGCCTTGGGTCATCACGCGCACCACATCGAAGAGCTGAAAACTGGCGATGAAGCTGGTCGTGGCGACGAACAGCGCGGTCGGCCGCAATAACGGCCAAGTGATGCCAACGAAGCGCGCGCGCGGCGACGCGCCGTCGAGCGCGGCCGCTTCCAAGATCGAGCTCGGAATGTCCTGCAAACCGGCCAAAAACAGCACCAGCGCGTAGCCCGTGATCTTCCAGATCGTGACGCCCGCGATCGCCCAGGGCGCAAGCTTCGGCGAGCCGAGCCAATTGGGGGCGCGCGCGCCGGAGAGCGTGCGCCAAATTCCGGACAGCGCGCCGGCATCGGCGTCGAGCAGCCAGAGAAAGAGCAGCGCCACGCTGACCCAGGAGATCACGTACGCGCTGAACACGGCCGCGCGCACGAACGCCGGAAAGCGCCCGGGCCGATCGAGCAGCAACGCCAGGCCGAGCCCCGCCGCCATCGAACCGAGCACGACCGCAGCGCTGATCGACAGCGTGGTCAGAAAGGTGTGCAGCAGCTCGCCCGAGCGCCAAAGCGCACGATAGTTGCCGAAGCCGACGTAACGCGGCGGCGTCAGCAGATCCCAGGCGAAGAAGCTTTCGTGCACGAGCACGCCCAGCGGGAACAAAAAGAACACGAACAAAAACAGAAATGTCGGCAAGAGCAGCCAATACGGGTCGGCACGCCGGCTCGGCTTCACGTGGGCTCCAGAGCGAGCTTGCGCGCTTCGTCCAGCGCACGTGCCGGGTCGCGGCCCTCGACGACCACGCTTTCCAGGCGCGGCTGCACGATCTCGCGCTGCAAGCGGAACAGATCGACCGACCAGGGCCACGGCTCGGCGACCGAGAGTTGCTCCAATGCGACCGCGTCGTTCGGGTGCTGCGCGTAGTAGCCGCGCGCGCGCAGCGCGCGGACCGCGCCCGCGGTGACCGGAATGTAGCCGGTGCGGTTCGCCCACTCGATCACCTGCGCGGGCTCGTGCATGAAGCGTAAAAAGCGCACGGCCGCCGCCTTTTCCTCACTCGGCGCCGAGCGCAGCACGACCCAAAATGTGCCGCCAGTGGGCACCGCGCGCCGGCGATTCGCCGGTAGCGGCGCAGCCAGGACGCGGAACGGCGCGTGGGCCTCCAGGTATTTCAAGAACGCGGTCGACGACCAGATCATGGCCACGCGCTGGGCCAGAAAATCCTGATTGCACTGCTCCCAGGCGTTGTAGTCGCGACCGGGTGGCGGCTTCATCCAGCCGCTCTGCACGAGCTCCTGCCAAAATGAGAGCGCTTCCACGCCCGCTTCATCGCCGAGCGAAACGCGGCCGTCCGGAGCGACCACGCGGCCGCCGGCCTGGCCGACGAGGGCGACCCAAAACCACCAATTGATCGGACAACCGAAGCCGAAACGCTCGTTTGGGCGGCTGAGCGCGCGCGCCGCGTCGCGCAGCTCGCGCCAGGTGCGCGGCGCGAAGAGCCCGACCTGAGCGAACAGCTCCGCATTTAGATAGGCGATCGGCGTCGAGCGGTTGAAGGGCAGGGCGACCAGAGCGTGCTCGGCGCCGCCGACCCACGAGCCCGCTTGGCCGAGCTCCGGCACCAGATCGAGCTCGCGCACGCCGGGATAGTCCGCGAGGGGTTCGAGCGCCCCCGCTTCGGCCAAATACGGCACCACCTCGCCGACCACGTGGCTCAAGGCGGGCGCGCAGCGCGCGGCAAGCGCAGTGCGCAGCTTGGCCAGGCCTTCGAAGTAGTCGCCTTGATACACGGCCTGCACGTAATCGCGGGACTGCCGCTCGTTGAAGCGGCGGACCAGCGTCTCCAGCACTTCGCGATTGGTGCCGCCGTAGCTGAACCAGAGGTTCACGCCGGTGCGCCCTTTGGGCACGCCGCTCAGCATGCAGCCGGTCGCGACGCTGGCAGCGACGAGGGCACTGGCCCGAACGAACTCACGGCGCGGGATCATGGGCGAAAAGCGCGGCTTCACGGGCGCGGGCGGGCCGGTAGCCCTTTCGAAGCGAACCAGGTATAGCCCGAGGTTCGCGGAGGCGATACGCGCCTGTCCATGCCCGGTCTGCTTCCATCGAATCGTCACGGTGCTGCGCTCGCGCTCTGGGCGGCCTGCGCCGTGGCGTGCGGCAAACACGAGCCCGCCCGGAAAGCGCCGCCGCCGCCCGCCGTGGAGAGCGCGGTCAGCGCCGCAGCGAGCGCGCCCGCGGCCGAACCGGTCGGTGCGGTGAGCGCTGCAGCCATCGCGAGCGCGGCGGGCGCGGCGAGCTCTGCGGCGAACTCGCCAACCACGCTCACGTGTCCGGCTGGAATGTCGCTCTTGCCGGGCGGCTCATTCTGGGTGGGCTCGGAGGTCGGCGAGCACTATTCGGAGGACGAGAGCCCGCGGTTTCGCACTCGGCTCGCGCCCT
>Ga0068856_100008438_pt1 | contig 10032 bp, 14 predicted proteins | sample KBSCornC62_FD_66595 | JGI IMG/M metagenome (GOLD analysis project Ga0068856, IMG submission 66595) | Corn rhizosphere microbial communities from Kellogg Biological Station, Michigan, USA - KBS Corn C6-2 | ecosystem: Host-associated > Plants > Roots > Rhizosphere > Soil ... | reverse complement strand
CAACCAATAACGCAACCTGTGACCCAAACCGTGTTGAAGGCCCACTAAGTTGTACGCGAGATGGAGCAGAAGTCACAAGCAGCAGCACGCGCACCTTCTACAAACAAAAGATCGTTCCTTTTGACTCAAGCTGCACCGCAGGAACTAATGCGGCCACCCTTACCTGCGTAAACGGCAAACTGTACCTCCCAGACAACACAGAGGATAGCAATCCAACCTATCCTTACGCCACCTGTCAAACTGCACCGAAGGTTAAAGAGATTTAATGGAAAAATACCGGTACACAAAAATACTAAGAACAGCTGCAAAGAAACACCACACCGACACTAGAGCTTCAGCATAAAAAAGATAGGTCACAACAAAAGAAGCAAGAACAAGGAGGCCAATAAAATTGACCTCCTTGTTGCTTGATGCAAAAAAGCTGCCGCAAACAGCAACAACGTACATCACTACCACTGTATTCAAGTGAGCTGAGGGGTAACTATAGACTATGCAGTGATCTTTAACTGCTCCCAGTATCGGAGATGTGAGCATGAACGAAACAAAGAAAGCGGCTACCGAAAAGCCGACGAGCTCAAAGAATGAAATAATTCCCCTTCTCCACCAAACCGTTTCAAGGCCAAGAACCGCAAGCGGTACGAATATCGGCCATCCGATATTCGAAAATAAGAAAAAGGCATGCGACATTATTGAATTCAATACTGTATTGTCCCACTTGAGCGAAAGCCAGACAAAACCTTCAATGATCTGTTGGATACCAAAAAGAAGCGGTATGGCCGCAAAGGGCACTTCCCTCTTTTTTTTGGCTTTCTTGAGTATGCCTATCCCTGCAGTAGTAAGAACTACACCCGCGGTAAAACTAGCTGTAGCTGAAAAACACATGATAATTACTGATCTCCTTTAACCATCTTCATAGCCTCATGAACAGTAGTCATAAACTGGGCTGGAAAAATAATGGTTGAATTTTTTTCAACGCTTATTTCTGCCATTGTCTGAAGGGTTCGAAGCTGAAGAGCAACAGGATGTTTAGAAATGAGATCCGCTGCTTGGCCGAGTTTTTCTGCAGCCTGGAATTCTCCTTCCGCTGCTACGATCTTCGCTCGCCTCTCTCGCTCTGCTTCAGCCTCCTTAGCCATGGCGCGCTGCATATTTTCAGGGAGAGTGATGTCTTTGATCTCAACCGCAGTCACTTCTACTCCCCAGGGTTCAGTATGTACATCGATAACTTCCCGGATCTGCTTATTGATATCGATAGTCTGAGACAAAAGCTGATCAAGCATGAACTGGCCGATAACATTTCGGACCGTGGTCTGGCTTATTTGATTGATAGCATTATAGACATTCTCAACCGCTACAACAGATTTCTTTGGATCGACAATTTTAAAATAAGCTACAGCTGCAATATCAATTGAAACATTATCTTTCGTAATGATCTTTTGAGATGGAATATTCATCGTTATCGTCCGAAGGCTGACGCGTGTCATTTGTTCAAAAAGAGGTATCAAAATAATAAGCCCTGGTCCGCGAACACCCGTAAGTTTTCCCAAGAAGAAAATAACGCCTCGATCATATTCTTTAACTACTCGAAGCGACAGAGCAAGCAAGATGACAACAATAAGGCCGACAATATATAAGGTGGTAAACATAAAATGTAGGTTAATTACTATATATAGAGAGTGTATCATATTCAAAATATTCAATAAAAAAACCGATGGGCCAGAGTGCCCATCGGTATCCATAACCACAGCCTAAACCAAGTTGCTATCCAGGGCGCCGCCTCATCAAAAGAATGAGGAGTCCGCAGCCGCCAATGAGGGCTGCTGAGGTCGGCTCAGGAACTACTGGAGTAAGCAGGAAGACAGTGGACTGGCCTTTGGAGGTAAATCCTGACGCAACAATTTGTCCACTGTCATTGATATCCATTGCGTCCATTATGAGCCCGTTGAACGAAGGGGTTCGTCCATTGAGATCGAGCATCGTGCCATTCTTCTCAACGAAGGCATGGTTGCCATTGCTTGATCCCGAGATCCCAACAATGTCTCCACTGCTGTTTATGCTTTCGGCCTTGCTTGTGCTGCCGCCGGGCAATGTCCCAAGACTGGTAAGTACGCCTCCCTGATAGAGAAACGCTACCCCGTTGGAAACCCCGACGATCTGGCCGTTCAGATTGACTGAGTAAGCATCAGCACCCAAACCGAGATTCACCATCGACCCATTCGGAGTCTGAAGGGAAAAACCGGCGCTATCATTATTGCTTGTTAAGGAATTTCCTACAACCAATCCGTTGTTATTGAGGGCGCGCGCAAAACTTGCCATGCCGCCGAGAGTGCCGCCATCATTCATCACTCCACCGGAGTAGTAGAAAGCATGCTGTTCCGTAGAAGCAGCATACGAGAACCCGACGATCTCACCCGACGCATTAATAGCACGGGCTTCGCTGGCAAAACCTCCGAGAGTGCCGAGATTGTGCGTCGTGCCATCATAGAGAAATGCATCGAAACCGCCGGAACCATCCGTAAACGATCCAACCACCATATTGGAATCGTTGATGTCCGCAGCATGGCCATCGGAGCCAAAACCGGTGATGGGCTGAAGGACACCGCCAAACCAAATAGCGGGCTGAGCGTGGCCATTTACCGTAGTGGTAAGAGCAATGTGGCCGCTGTTATTGATGGTCACATTACTGTTAGAGGCCAGAGTGGCACCAAGGTCAGTGAGCGTGTACGTTTGACCGTGGGCTGAACTGCAAAATACATAGGCGAAAATAGCAAGGAGAAGGGAGGAATATTTCATATGACAAATTACTGGGGTTAACTATTTCCCCTAAATCAAACCACAAACTGACACTCTCCACAAGAGGAGAATCTATTCTGCTGGGTATCCAGGAAACCAGTCCTGTTTGAGATGATCTGCGGAAACGCCAACCTCCTTTAGTTTATTGCCAAGACTTTCTACCATAGGTTCTGGACCAGAAACGTAGAAAATGGGTTTGGTGATATCCCCCACCAACGATTGTATCTTCGTTTCATCAAGTCGTTCTGGTGCAATGATGTAATGAATTTTAAGTTCAGGATTGTTACGGGCTATTTTTTCGAACTCTTCTTTAAAAGGAACATTTTCGTCGCGGTTGGCGTAAAGCAGAGTGATCTTCGCTTTCACATTCTCATGATCAAGCTGCTTCAAAATAGAATAGAAAGGAGTAATGCCAATTCCCCCGGCGATGAAAACATATTCTTTAGAATAATCCTCAAGCACGAAATCTCCCTCAATAGCGCCGACTTCGATCTTCTTGCCGATCTGCAAGCTTTCTAATTTCTTTTTAAAAGTGCTTTTGGTTGTGTCATCAATTCGAGTAGTAATAACGAAATTTTCTTCAAAAGGAGCTGCCGCAATAGTGAACCATCGATCAGAACCCCGATCGTCTGTCGGTTCATGATGAAGGACATAGTGGGCATATTGGCCGGCCTTCCAGGTGGCAGCTTCAAGCGGTTTAAATACAAAAGAAATAACCCCCTTCAATTCCTCTTTCTTTTCAATTAATTCGAGTTTCATATATAAACTTTATCACAAAAGAAACTGTGCTAACACTAATGCCAAAAGTGCCATACCAAAATCTTCAATCAAAGTAACGTATGTTAGAGGGACTTTCAGAAAAGTCCCGAGGCAGGCGCATTGAAACTCCTCCCCTTTTGCTATTTTTAACGTGACACCAATACCGCTGAAAATCATTACTCCAAACTCACTCCACAAAAGCCATGCGGGGTGATACCCCCCAAACATTAGGAAACCAAAAAGTAACTCAATGAAAGGATACAGATATCCATATGCAAACACTCTCTGCGCTAAAAGATCGTAGGTTGAATATCCATCAGCAAATCCTTTAAGATCCATGAGTTTGAAACTTCCGAACACAAGAAAGAACCCTGTCATGAAATCAAGCAGAAATTTTTCTATAGAAAATACCCCTTGTGAAGATGAAATAAGCGAGGCAATTAAAATCATCGCAACAACTACCAACAGAGGGGCATAACTTTTCCAAGTAATTACACCGAGTCCCCTATCAGCACCTATATGGACGACTTTTGATTCGCTTCCTTTTAATACTAGAGCCATACCACACTTAGGGCACTTCCCCGGCATATTACTGACCACTTCTGGATGCATTGGGCATGTATACATACTACAAGTATACCTCAGCTAGATAAGTTTTAAACTTATCTAAATATAAAAAAATCGCGGGCTTCCCTTTCGAAAAGCACGCGATTGCAGGAGGTAGACGAAGACGTTTACTTCTTTTTGTTTTTGGCCCTGGTCGGCTTCTGCTGTACGGCCAGGAGCCGAAAATATTCCTTGTCGGTGACGATGGTGCGCGGCTTAGCGCGATCGAGGAACATTTTCCCGTTGAGATGATCCAGTTCGTGCTGGAACACTCGCGCCCAGAACGGATCATCAATCTCCAACGAATAAGCCCTGCTTATATCCTCGGGCCCGTCCCAGCAGACCTTAAGACTGGTCCGGCGTGGGACGAGCGCCCGGATACCAGGTACGCTGAGACAACCTTCGTAGCCGAGTTCCTCCTCTTCCGAGTGAGAGACGATCTCAGGATTGACCATCACAGTCGGGCCACCCCAAGTCGGAACATTGGGATAACGGGCACAGGGATGCGGCCACATGACGATAATGCGATGGGATTTGTAAACTTGCGGAGCGGCGATTCCCATCCCTTCAGATTCCTGGCAGGTAGCGACGAGGTCACTGCAGAACTCGCGCAATTCCGAAGCCAACGGGGTTTTAACTTCCTTCGCTCGCTCGCGAAGAACCGGGTGACCGATTTGAGCAACTTGAAGCAATTTAGGTGTATACATGAGGTGCGGAGTATTGGAGTTGAGTTTTGCATCAAAATACTACTTTTTATGAAAAATGTAAAATAGGCCACCTATATAGGCCGTTATGGAGTTAGCCAATACAACTATTTTTTCAAATGTATATATTCCTGCACACCTTTAAGCCAGCCGCCTGTAAAATATTCTTCTGGATTAAAACTCTTCGGGTTTACCCATTTCATTTCCACATGATTCTTTCCTAACGCAATCTCCCCTTTTATAAGCTGCGCAGTGTAGCCTAATCCAAAAATTCTTACTGTTGGATTTCCTTCAGCAATTTCTTGTCTTTCATGTCTCATAAAAATCTCTGGTTTTGGACTGAGCGTATATTCAATTCCTTCACCAAGCTCTTCCCTCATCTTTCTTTTCACAATATCTTCCAAAGGTACATCAAATTCATTTGGCTTAATTCTCCCACCCGGAATATCCCAACAGTCAAAACGATCTTTGGTAATAAGAAACATGCCGTCTTTCTCTAAAAAGACTTTTACTGCTACAAAATAGGTATCTTTTCCATTCATAAAGAAAGTATACCAAACCTTGGTGCCAAAGTGAGAGAAGTTGGAATTATTTATACAAAATAAAAACTGCCTCATAAGGATTGCACCCTTAAGGACAGTTTGGTAAAACGAGACACTTCAGAACTTCTTATTTCCTTCGCTCAAACCTGCAACCAGTATCCATCCAAGTCCCCTTATTTTTTCCCAGTCGTTTCACATACCTGATCGAAAATTTCACTCCTGCACGCTTTAAGATCTGGTTTGCTGTTTGGATACGCAGAGGAACACCTCTTGTCAGCTTGCCTCCCAGGATTGGTTGATTCTCTCCTTCTTTCAGCTTTTGAAACATCTCACTGTAGATCTCCGAACATTTGACTGCCAATATTGCCTCCCAATCTGAAGTAGAAAGAGTGTTCTTATCTTGTGTTGTGGTAGACATAATCACAAAACCTCTTAAAAGGACTTGTAATTATGTCTAAAATGAGGACCTAAAATAATTTGGGTAATTAAAACACAATATTAAAAATAAATTAAATTGGGCGCGAGGGGCTCAGATATTCTAACAATACTTAGTGATCCGGAGTATATGAGTGGTGTGAGAGAGAAATTACAATTAATATCAGGATACAAGAGGTAGATTATAATTTAAACGCCTAAATACCCAACAATTCCCCAAAGGTTACTCTGTACTGTTCCTCTTTTGCTTTTGTCCTTGTTGCGCGAGCACTTTCATATCCATCAGAATGTACCGTTTCCCCTTTTACCAAATTATCTCCAATAATAAGAAAGGCTGTTGTTGGCACCTTAAAATGATTTGAGACTGCAAAAACTGTTGCCGCCTCCATTTCTACTCCATAGTATCCTTCGGCCTGCCATTTCTTTATATCCTCCAAAGTCTCTCCCATCATCGCCTGATTGGTTATTGTAGGCCCTTTCCAAATCTTAAATCCAGGATTAATTCTTTTTATTAGACTTTCAGTAAGATCAGCGCTTGGAACATGCTTGTGGTCTTCTGCTTGCGGTTCATAAATCCTTGTTGTACTTTCATTTCCAAAACTAAAGGTAGGTACAAGCAAATCTCCACTTTCGGACTGATCAAAAAGTCCTCCACAACTACCCAAAAGAATGTTCTTTTTTGAACCAAACATACATGCCAAATGAAGATATTCGGAAAGTAGTGCCCCTCCATAAGAAACACTGTACCAATATTTTTTATTGCTTATCACAATTTCAAAAACACCATCAATAAGGAAGTCCGGTAACTTGTTTATTTGATATTCGACTTTTAAGTCCTTGAGAGATTGTTCTAAAATACCCAATTCCTTCTGTTTGTTCCAAGTTCCATAAACAATCATCCCTTCAATACTGTAATCTTCGGGAAATCCAAAAGTAGTCTTCCATTCCTTTGCAGTTAATTCTTTATACATAACAAAAGTATATCAGAGCCCTCTAACACAGACTAACAATAACTAACAAACGCTATAAACGGGGCGGCTAGAGAGAATCGGACTCTCGACTCCAGATCCACAGACTGGGGTTTTACCACTAAACTATAGCCGCCATGATTTGAAGCCGCCCCTCTGTTTCTTGGGGCGGCATCATCTTTATAACAGATTTCGGCTTTAATTCAAAGCTAGATAGCTTTTGAGCGGACCGCTCGGATTAATAACTGATTTAAGATCGCTGTACGGAATGAGCACTTCCTGCTGCCCCGCTGCATAGCCTGCCACCTGGTATTCGGTAAAAATAATTTTGAGTCCCGACGGAGTTGGAAAATACACCTGGTAATTGTCTGCTTTCACCCCTGCCCCATCAGCAATGTTTTCTTTATCTGCAGCCTCTCCTAATTGTTTGGTGAGAAGTTCGATGCTTTTTTGAGAAATAAGTTTAAGGTAATTGCCGGTAAACAGCGTACTAAGGGTTACGGCCTTCCCAGTACTGGTAGCATAATTAAGAGCGATGACATTTGCTCCTGGATGAGCTGCTCCAGCTGAATAAAAATATTCGTTAAGAGCAAGCGAGATCACACCCGGAACGCTGTCTTCTTTTTGAAAAGTAATATCAGCTGTGCTTGTACCATTTTCTGCAAAAACTCCCATTTCTGTATTTTGTGCATAGTCTGCTCTAAAACCATCAATTTCTTTCTTTACCACAGCATTTATCGCTGTATTGATCTTTACCTGTGCATCAGTATTTGAGAGGCCGATGATCTGGGGATATGCGCTGGTTATTTCGTACGAGTATGTTGAACTAGCCTCATCTCCTTTAATGGTCACAACAGAATATGAATCCGCTACAGGTGCGGTGCTGGTAGAAATAAGAGACTGCTTAAAACCAGAAGGAGTGAAAAGCATGAACAGCAAAGCTCCGACAATAATCACTAGAATCAACACGAGAATGCCAAGTATCCATATTCCTTTTTTCATTCCTACAGTATATCAAATGTGCGCGGGAGAAGACTCGAACTTCCATAGCCTTGCGGCCGCTACCACCTCAAGGTAGTGCGTCTACCAATTTCGCCACCCGCGCATGTTGAACCATTATGCACAAGTTACAAGCTTAATTCAAGCAAAACAAAAGGCGCCCTTCGGGCGCCTTTTTATTATTCTGCTGAAGCTTCAGTATTTTCTGCTACCACTACTTCTTCGATGGGAGCGGCTGTTTCTTTTACGGTTTCCATCATTCGTGAGTTTCGCATCTGTCGGCTGATTTCCTTAGCAGCCTTGGTTCGGATGTAGTAAAGTTTCGCTCGACGAACTTTTGCTCGGCGCACAACTTCGATCTTATCGATCATTGGAGAATAAAGAGGGAAAATTCTTTCGATGCCGTATCCGGCAGAAACTTTTCGAACAGTGAAAGTAGCTCCGGCTTCTGAACCGTGCTTTCGCGCCAAAACCAATCCTTCAAAGATCTGAAGTCGGGTTTTGCCTTTTTCCTGGATCTTCTGTGACACCTTTACTGTGTCGCCAGCATGAAGATCGAGCTTCTTTCGCTCGTCGATATTGACTGGAGAAATCTTGAAATCTGCTGTTTTCATAGGAGCCTATAATCTAGCACAGGCCTCATTCTTTAGCAATAGAGAGGCTTTTATTGAAGGAAATAAGGGCTTTTTTGAAGTCCCCTGGATAAGGAGCCTCTATAAGAAGGTCCTTTCCTTTCATATCTTTAAAGGAAAGGCTTTTGGCATGCAGGGCCAAACGCTCAAAACCAAGCTCTTGGGGCATTTTCGGAGCATAAAGCCTGTCCGCCACCACCGGATGATTGATCGCTTTTAAATGAACCCTGATCTGGTGGGTTCTTCCTGTTCGCGGGGTTAATTCCAGAAAGGAAACAACCGGGGTAGTTCCTAGCACCTTATATTCAGTAACCGCTTCCCTTGCGTCCCCTCGTGCGCCACGCTGAGCAGACCATAAACGAAAATCTTTCTTATTTCTGGCGATCGGCCTATCAATAACTCCGTCTGCTTCATTCATCTTTCCATATACAAATGCGTGATATTTTTTCTCTACTTCCCTACCTTCAAATTGTTTCTGTAAAAAAAGAAAGGCTTTCTTTGTCTTAGCGATAACCATCACACCCGAAGTGTCGCGGTCTAGCCGGTGCACAATGCCAGGACGAAGGGCTTCTTCACCATTCTGGAGAACATGAGCATCTCCCACCATCTCAATTTTTGGATACGTCTTAAGAAGCCAATCCGCAAGCGTTGGTTCAGTACTTCGTCCATCTGCATGGACCATGAGGCCCGCTGGTTTATTAATAGCCAGAAGATCAGGCGTTTCTAGTAAAATATCTATTTTCATAATTTAACCAAGTAGCTCTTTCTTGCCAAGTTCTATTATTTCTTCGTGAGACATTCCTAATTCCTTAAAATGACTGCGCTGCTCATCAAGCTCCTCCGAGGTCAGCGGTTCTTCCAAAGAAAGAACTGCCAATCGGGTATAAGCCAGTATTCGCCTCTTTTTTTCTGTATCGAATTGTGGACTTTCAAAATGTTTCATGGAATTTATACTCTTGAAAGAGTAACGGCTAATGCAAATCTTGCATACTTGGTTCTATCAGAAGCAAAGTCTCCAACCCAACTATTATCTTTTCCGAATTTAGCCAATGCTCTGGAAAATGTATTAATTGAATTAATAGTTGCATCATGGGTAGTTCCTCGAACTTGATCAATTTCTTTACGAGCTTCAGTAAGAGTCCCTTCGCTTTGGAGCGCAATTTCTTTAAATCGAGCGACGGTAACAGTGTATCGGGCACAATAAGAAAGCATCTCTTCCAAAAGCTCTATGAGGCCTTCTTCCCCATCACAAAGCTCTTCTAATTGTTCAATAGTCTTAGCTGGTTGATATTCAGAAGAAGACTCTCCCTTGAGGGTTTCTATGGCGTTTACATCTTCTGAGGGCATTTCTAAGCTGTGAACCATAATGCTGTGGGCGATGAGGGACTTGAACCCCCGACCTTCTCAGTGTAAATGAGTTGCTCTACCAACTGAGCTAATCGCCCAACCTATACTGACCTGGCCAGTATAGCTAAAATAGAAAAATTATCAAATACTATTGATACGAGCGTGTCCTAGTAAAATGAAGAGTCGTTCCATCGCCATCAACAGAGCTTGTATAAGAAGGCTCAATTCATTACTCTATATAGAGAGT
>Ga0068856_100008437_pt1 | contig 10032 bp, 10 predicted proteins | sample KBSCornC62_FD_66595 | JGI IMG/M metagenome (GOLD analysis project Ga0068856, IMG submission 66595) | Corn rhizosphere microbial communities from Kellogg Biological Station, Michigan, USA - KBS Corn C6-2 | ecosystem: Host-associated > Plants > Roots > Rhizosphere > Soil ... | reverse complement strand
GCGGCGGCGCGTTCGCCGGGCTGGAGAAGATCATCGCCAAGCGGATCGGCAAGAACGCCGTCGGCTTCGGCGCCGAGATCCACTCGAAGCACTCGCAGGAAGGCTCCGAGCTGCTCGCCCAGGTGATGCCGGAGGACCTGCTCTCGTACGGGCTGATCCCCGAGTTCATCGGACGCCTGCCGGTCGTCTCCGCGGTCCACCAGTTGCTCCGCGACGACCTCGTCAAGATCCTCGAGGAACCCAAGAACGCGCTCGTCAAGCAGTACCAGCGCTTCTTCAACTACGACTCGATCGAGCTCGTCTTCACCGACGACGCGCTCTGGGAGATCGCCGACAAGGCGCTCGAGCGCGAGACCGGCGCGCGCGGCCTCCGCTCGATCATCGAGAACGCGCTGCTCGACGTGATGTTCGAGCTGCCCTCGCGCAAGGACGTCTCCAAGTGCGTGATCACCAAGGAGACGATCCTCAAGGGACTGAAGCCGACGCTGGTCACCAGTGCCGGCGCCGCCGACGACGAGCACGAGCTCCAGGACGATCTCGCAGCCGAGGCGTAGCGCCGGCGCGGGAAGCCGGCGACCTCGCTGCTGACCGCCTGGCGGCGCCAACATCGGCTGCACGACTGCGTCCTACTGTGGCCGGCTACGCGCGGTCCGGTGACGAGGTCGGTCTCACGTCACTTGACAGCTTCGTGGCGCGGTCGTAGTTTCTCAGACCTGAATCACCTGTCAGTTCTGTCACGGGCCAAGGCCCGGAAGAGCGAGGAGGGACAGCACATGAAACAGTGGCGCCTGCGGCGGATCGTCGCCGTCGCACTCGTGGTGGCGATCGTCGGCGCCGTCTCGGCCGCGGTCGCGACGGCCACGCCTCACCAGAACAAGAAGACCGTCAAGGTCGGGATCGTCTACTCCCGTACCGGTCTGCTGTCGGCCTACGGCGCCGAGTACATCGAGGGTCTGCGCGCCGGGCTCAAGTACGTGACCAACGGGACCAACAAGGTCAACGGGCATCCGATCCAGCTGACGCTCGTCGACGACAAGACCGATCCGGCGACCGCCGTGTCGGCGGCGAAGGATCTGATCGGCAAGGGCTACAAGATCATCGCCGGCAGCACCTCGTCGGGCGTCGCGCTGCAGGTCGCGCCGCTCGCCGCGCAGAACAACATCCTCTTCATCTCCGGGCCTGCCGCCTCCGACGCGATCACCGGTCTGAACCGGAACACCTTCCGCGCCGGGCGGCAGACGATCCAGGACGTGCTGACCGCCGCTTCCTTCCTCGGGAAGAACGTCGGCAAGAAGGTCCTCGTCTTCGCCCAGGATTCGGCCTTCGGCCAGGGCAACGTCGCGGCTGTGAAGGCCTACATCGGCGGGAAGGGCCAGAACGTCTCGCAGGTCCTCGTCCCGCTGTCGGCGACCGACTTCACGCCGTTCGCCCAGCAGGCGAAGAACGCGAACGCCGACCTGCTCTTCGTCGCGTGGGCCGGCACGACCGCGGGCGCGATGTGGCGCGCGCTCGACCAGCAGGGCGTGCTCAGCTCGACCACTGTCACCACCGGTCTCGCCGAGCGGGCGACCTGGGGGTCGTACGGGGATCCGTCGACGGCGGCGAAGATCAAGTTCCTCTCGCACTACGTCTCGACCGCGCCGAAGAACAGGGTCAACGACTGGCTCGTCAAGGAGCTCCGCAAGCGGAGCCACGTGCCCGACATCTTCACGCCGGACGGCTTCGTCACCGCGCAGATGATCGCCCGGGCCGTGTCCAAGGCCGACGGTGACGACGTCGGGAAGATGATCTCCGCGCTCGAGGGCTACCAGTTCCTCGCGCCGAAGGGCATCCAGCGGATTCGCCCGCAGGATCACGCGATGATGCAGCCCATGTTCCAGGTCCAGCTGACCTTCCCGAGCGGCGGCCGCGCCGCGGCGAAGGTGCTCAAGGTGGTGTCGCCGGGGAACGTGGCTCCCCCGGTCAAACCGTTCGGCTAGATCGGCAGAGGTGGGCGCGACCTCTCCCATCCTCGCGACTAGGCAGCTCGGGCTCGACATCGGCGGCGCGACGATCGTCGCCGATGTCGACCTCGAGGTCGGCGCGGGCGAGTTCCTCGGCATCATCGGCCCGAACGGGGCGGGGAAGACGTCGCTGTTCAACCTGCTCACGGGCCTGTACCGGCCGACGAGCGGTACCGTCGAGCTCGACGGGCGCGACATCACGCACGCGGCGCCCTACCGCCGCACCCGGGCAGGGATCGGCCGGACGTTCCAGATCTCGACCGTCTTCCCGCGCCTGAGCGCGCTCGAGAACGTGCGCCTCGCCGCCGAGGCCGACCTGGGCGGGACGCTGCGGGTCTGGCGGCGGGCGGCGGGCGTTCGCGACGCCGTCGAGCGGGCGCGCTGGGCGCTGGCGCGGGTCGGGCTCGGGGGGAAGGAACGGATGGCCGCCGGCGGGCTGGGCCACGGCGACAAGCGCAAGCTCGAGCTCGCGATCATCCTCGCCCGCGACCCGCGGGTGGTGCTGCTCGACGAGCCGATGGCCGGCGTCAGCGCGGAGGACGTCGCCGGCCTGGTCGAGGTGATCAGGGCGGTCCAGGAGGAGGGCGGCAAGACCGTCCTGATGGTCGAGCACCACATCGAGGTGGTCACCGGGCTCGCGGACCGGATCGCGGTCATGCACCACGGGTCGCTCCTGGCGTGCGACACGCCTGCGGCAGTGATGGCGAACGAGACGGTCCAGGAGGCCTACGTGGGGGACGCGTTGTGACGGTCCCGCGGAACTCTGTCGTAGCCCCCTTAACGGTGCCAGGCACTGTTAAGACGGGCTCTCGGAAAGGACGCGTACGCAGGGACTTTACAGTGCCAGGCACGGTAAAGAAGGGCGCTTCGTGAGCGCGCTCCTGGACGTCCGGGACGTCCATGTCTACCTGGGCCAGTCCCACGTCCTCCAGGGCGTGTCCTTCTCGGTACCGGAAGGAGGCGTCACCGCGCTGCTCGGCCGGAACGGCGTCGGGAAGACGACGACGCTCCGCGCGATCATGGGGCTCGCGCCCGCCGGCGCAGGGCGAATCGCGCTCGCCGGGGAGGACGTCTCGCAGCTCGCGACCCACCGCATCGTCCAGCGCGGGGTGGGCTACGTGCCCGAGGACCGCGACGTCTTCGCGGGCCTGACGGTCGAGGAGAACCTGCGTGTAGCCGAGCGGAATGGCTCGGCGCGCTACGACCTGGTCTGGGAGCTCTTTCCGATGCTGAAGGGGCACCTCGACCAGCGGGCCGGCACCCTCTCGGGCGGCGAGCAGCAGATGGTCGCGATCGCCCGGGCGCTGCTGAACGACAACCAGGTGCTCCTGATCGACGAGCCCACGAAGGGGCTCGCGCCCAACCTCGTCACCGAGGTCGCCCGCGTGCTCGAGCGGGTGGCGGAGCTGACGACGGTGCTGCTGGTCGAGCAGAATCTCGGCGTCGTCCGGGCGCTGGCCGGCGACGCGATCGTCCTCGACCAGGGGCGGGTGGTCCACAGCGGCCCGGCCCGGGCGCTGCTCGAGGACCAGGCACAGGTCCGTCGCTTCCTCGGTGTGAGTGGAGCGGGGTCGTGAGCACATTCCTGCTCCTGACGATCACCGGCCTCGGTCTGGGAGCGATGTACTTCCTGATCGCCTCCGGCCTTTCGCTGATCTACGGGCTGATGGGCGTGCTCAACTTCGCCCACGGCGCGTTCATCACGATCGGCGCCTACGCAACCTGGCGGTTCATGGAGGCGTTCGCCGGCCTCGATCCGCTCGTCGTCCGCTTCCTGCTCGCCGCCGCCTGCGGCGTCGCCTTCGGTGCCGCCTTCGCGGCGATCGTGGAGCTCGTCCTGATCCGGCCCCTCTACGAGCGCCACATCGAGCAGGTGCTCGTCACCGTCGGGCTCGGGCTCGCCGTCACCGCTCTGACCGAGGCGATCTGGACGCCGACGCAGAAGCTCTTCGTCATGCCGCACTGGCTCGTCGACACCACGACGATCGGCGGCGCGCGCATCCCGAACGACCGCTGGGTGGAGATCTCGGCGGCGGCGATCGTCCTCGTCGCGCTGCTCAGCTTCCTGCGCTTCACCCGCTACGGGCTGATCGTGCGCGCCGGCGTCGAGAACCGGGCGATGGTCACCGCCCTCGGAATCGACGTCCAGAAGGCGTTCACGCTCGTGTTCACGATCGGGGGCGTCGCCGCCGCGCTGGCGGGCGTCCTCTCCGGCGTCTACTTCGGCTCGGTCGATCCGCTTCAGGGCACGCGGCTGTTGATCTTCGCGTTCATCGTCGTCGTGATCGGCGGGCTCGGGTCGCTCGGCGGCTGCGCGGTCGCCTCCGTCGCCGTCGGGCTGCTCCAGCAGTACGCCAACTACTACGGCTCGCAGCACGGCGCCGGCTCCGGGATCGGCGACCTCTCCGTGATGCTCCTGCTCGCGGTCGTCCTCCTCGTCCGGCCCGCAGGCCTCGCCGGCGTCACGGCGACGAGGGCCGGATGAGGCGCGCCGCCGCTGTCGCCGGGCTCGCCGCGCTCGGCTTCGCGATCGCCGTCCCCTGGATCTCGATCGGCACCGCCGGGATCTTCAGCGGCCCGCTGAACAGCCCGGGCACGCTGCAGGTGCTCGCGCTCTGCCTGATCTTCGGCGGCGTGGCGATGACCTACGACCTGCTGTTCGGCTTCACCGGCCTGCTCTCGTTCGGCCACGCCCTCTACTTCGCGGTCGGGGTGTACCTGGTCGCGATCGCGACCACGAGATGGGACTGGGCCTTCTGGCAGGCGATTCTGTTCGCCGCCGCCGTCGGCCTGCTGCTGCCGCTGGTGCTCGGCTCGATCAGCCTGCGGGTCGGCGGGATCGCGTTCGCGATGGTCACGCTCGCGTTCGCGCAGGCAGGCTCGATCCTCGTCGACTCGAACCCGCACAAGTGGACCGGGGCAGAGGAGGGGGTCACCGTCGCCTACCAGAAGCTCCCGACCGGGCTCGTCGGGGTGCTGAACACGAAGAACCTCTACTGGCTCGCGCTCGGCTATGTCGTCGTCGTGTTCGCGGTGATCGCGTGGGCGGTCGCCTCCTCGCCCGGACACGTGATGCAGGCGATCCGCGAGAACGAGCGGCGCGTCGAGGTGCTCGGCCTGCGCCCGTTCGTCTACAAGCTGGGCGCCTTCGTCACGGCCTCGTTCCTCGCGTGCTGCGGCGGGATGGTGTACGTGCTCGTGATCGGCGGCGCCACGCCCGACGTGACCACCGCCAACTTCACGCTCACGCTGCTCGTCATGGTCGTGCTCGGCGGGACCGGGACGCGCTGGGGCGCGCTGATCGGCGGCATCGTCTACACCTTTGCGAACCAGCGCCTGCCGGCGGCCGCGTCCTCCCACGCGGTCCAGAGCCTCCCGGGCTTCCTGCGCACGCCGCTGTCCGAGCCGCTCTTCGTGCTCGGGGTGATCTTCATCCTGATCGTGTTCTTCCTGCCCGGCGGAATCGTCGGCCTCGCCGCCCGCACGCCCCGCAGGCGTGGGCTGCGCCTGCTCGAGAGCGCAGCCGGCCCGGCGACGACGGAAGGGGAGCTTCCGTGATCGCGACGAGCCCCGACGGCACGAGGATCGCGTGGTCCGAGCAGGGGGACGGCCACCCGCTGCTGCTGATCCACGGCCTCGGCTACGCCGGCAGCTGGGGGTGGGGGCCGGTGCTGGCGCCGCTCGCCCGGCGGTTCCGGGTGCTCACCTTCGACAACCGCGGGATCGGAGGGAGCGACCGGCCGCCGGGGCCGTACAGCGCGGCCCTGATGGCGGACGATGCGCTCGCCGTGCTCCAGGCCGCCGAGGTCGACGGGGCCCACGTCGTCGGCACGAGTCTCGGAGGAATGGTCGCCCAGGAGCTGGCGCTGAGACACTCCTGGGCCGTCGACAACCTCGTCCTCGCCTGTACGACGCCCGGCGGCACGAACGCGTACCCCATGCCCGAGCAGACCGTCCGCCTGATCACCCAACCGCTCGACCTCCCGCCGCTCGAGCGCTTCAAGGTCTTCGTTCGCAATGCCCTCTCCGAGCCGTACGACGAGACAATGGTCGAGCAGCTGGCGCAGACACGGATCGAGGAGGCGCAGCCGCTCGACGCGTGGCAGGCTCAGGCCGCCGCCGGGATCGCGCACGACGCATTGAACCGGCTCGCAGGCATCCGGGCGCCGACGCTCGTGGTCACGGGCACCGCAGACGAGGTGGTCGATCCCCGCAACTCCGAGCTCCTCGCCGACCTGATCCCGAATGCGCGTCTCGAGCGCGTCGAGGGCGCCGGGCATCTCTTCTTCTGGCAGGAGCCGGAGCGTTTCGTCAGCCTGCTCGGGGAGTTCCTGTGGTCACGCTAGACCGCTGGATCCGCGACCGCGCCCGGCTGACGCCGGACCGCGTCGCCGTGGAGGAGGGCGACCGCGAAGTCACGTTCGCGTATCTCGACGCCCGCTCCGACGAGCTCGCCCGGTCGCTCGGGCACGGAGAGCGGATCGCGACGCTGACCGGCAACACGGCCGAGCACGTCGCGCTCTTCTTCGCGTGCGCGAAGGCGGGGGCGATCCTGACGCCGATCTCTTGGCGGCTCTCGCCCCACGAGATCGCCTACCAGCTGGACGACGCCGAGCCGTCGATATTCCTGGTCGAGGACGAGTTCTCCGAGCTCGCGGGAGAGGCGCTTGCGCTCGCGTCGGTCCAACCACCGCGGGAGTTCGCCGCCGCCCCCAGGGACAGGCCCGCAGGGCCTGTCCCTCAGGATCCGCTGCTCCTGATCTACACCTCCGGCACGACCGGTAGGCCGAAGGGCGCCCTGCTCACCCACGCAAACTGCTTCTGGACGAACATCGGCTTCGACCTCGTTGCCGGTCTCGGCGACGAGGACGTCGTCCTCCAGGTGCTTCCCCAGTTCCACTGCGGGGGCTGGAACGTCCAGCCGCTGCTCGCGTGGTGGAAGGGGGCACGCGTGATCCTCGAGCGGACGTTCGACGCGGGCCGGTGCCTGGCGCTGATCGAGGAGAAGGGCGTGACGACGATGATGGGCGTCCCGGCGATCTACCGGTTCATGGCCGAGGACCCGATTTTCCCGGCGGTCGACCTGTCCTCGCTGCGCCGGGCGATCGTCGGCGGCGCGCCGATGCCGCTGCCGCTGCTCGAGCGCTGGCGCAGGCGCGGCATCGCGATCGTCCAGGGCTACGGGTTGACGGAGGCGGCGCCGAACGTACTCTGCCTGCCCCCGGAGGAGGCAGTGCGACGGGCCGGCTGGGCCGGCAAACCCTATCCGTTCGTCGACGTGTCGCTCTCCGAAGAAGGCGAGCTGCTCGTCCGTGGGCCGAACGTCTTCCCGGGGTACTGGCGCAACCGCGAGGCGACGGAAGCGGCGTTCCGCCACGGTTGGCTCGCGACCGGCGACGTCGCCGAGCGGGACGCCGAGGGCTTCTACCGGATCCTCGGCCGCCTGAAGGACATGGTCATCTCCGGCGGCGAGAACGTCTACCCGGCCGAGGTCGAAGCCGTGCTTGCCGCTCACCCGGCCGTGGCCGAGGCGGCGGTGGTCGGCGTCCCGGACGAGCGCTGGGGCGAGGTCTGCGCGGCCTTCGTCGTTCTCCGCGACCAGGTCGGCGACGGCGAGCTCGCCGACTTCTGCCGCGCCCGGCTCGCGCGGTTCAAGGTGCCGAAGAGCTTCCACATGGTCGAGTCGCTGCCGCGGAACGCGCTCGGCAAGGTGCAGAAGTCCGAGTTGAAGGTGACGGTGTGACCGACGTCGCGCCTCGGTCGGTCGACGGCCGAGCGCTCTCCCGGAAGGGGCGGGCGACGCGGCGGCGCCTGCTCGAGGCGGCGGAGGCGTGCTTCGCCGAGACCGGCTACCACGACGCGTCCGTGGTCAAGATCACCGAGGCGGCCGGGGTCGGCCAGGGCACGTTCTACCTCTACTTCTCCAGCAAGAAGGAGATCTTCGACGAGCTCGTCCGCGACCTGAACTCGCGCGTGCGCCACGCGATGAAGGAGGCGTCCTCGCAGGGGAAAACCAGGCTGGAGGCAGAGCTGCTCGGCTTCACCGCCTATTTCCGCTTCACCTCCGAGCACAACGCGCTCTACCGGATCATCCGCCAGGCTGAGTTCGTCTCGCCCGAGATGCTCCGCTACCACTACGACAAGCTCGCCGAGGGCTACGTCGAGGCGCTGAAGGCGGCGGTCGAGGCCGGCGAGGTGGCGGACATCGATCCCGAGGTCACCGCCTGGGGGCTGATGGGCATGGGCGAGCTGATCGGCATGCGCTGGGTGCTATGGAACGGCAGGCGGGAGCTTCCACCGGCGGTCTCGCGCGAGCTCGAGCGGATCATCCGCGGCGTTCTCGGGACCGAGCGGTGAGGGTCGGTCTGGCGGGCACCGCCGCCTACCTGCCGGAGCGCTGGATGACGGCCGCCGAGGTGGCTGAGGCGAGCGGCGTCCCGGAGGCGGTCCTCGTCGACAAGTTCGGCCTCCGCGGCAAGCACGTCGCCGCCGCCGACGAGCACGTCAGCGACCTCTCGGTCAAGGCGGCGTCGCGCCTGCTGGAGGAACAGGACCTCGACCCGGCGGCAGTCGACTGCGTCGTCTACTACGGCTCGTGCTGGAAGGACTACCCGGTCTGGCAGGCCGCTCCCTGGATCGCGCACCGCCTCGGCTGCACGAACGCCTTCGCGGTCGAGTACGACAACGTCTCGCACGGGACGCCGGCCGCCCTCCGGATCTGCCGGTCGCTGTTCGCCGGCGAGCCGGAGCTCCAGCGGCTGCTGCTCGTCGCCGCCTGCCGCGAGTCGTACCTGCTCGACTACGGAAACGACCGCTCCCGGTTCATGTTCAACTTCGGCGACGGGGCGGTCGCCGGGCTGCTCGTGCGCGACCACCCGGAGAACGAGCTTCTCCGCTCGCACGCGATCACCGACGGGTCGCTGTCGCTCCAGGTGAAGGTCCCGGGCGGCGGCTCGGTCGATCCCGGCGGCTACCGCTACCTCGACGTCGCCGAGCCCGAGGCGATGAAGGAGCGTCTCGACGCGATCTCGCTCGACAACTTCGTCGCCGCTGCCCGCGGGGCGGTCGAGCGCTCCGGCGCGAGCCTCGAGGACGTCTCGTACCTCTGCGGCATCCACATGAAGCGCTCCATGCACGATGCGCTGCTCGCGGCGCTCGGGATCGCCGCGGACCGGGCCGCATACCTCGACGACACGGGGCACATGAGCGGCGTCGACCCGTTGCTCGCGCTCGACCGCGCGGCGCGCGCGGGGGAGCTCTCGTCCGGCGACCTCGTGCTCCTGCTCGCGGCCGGTACCGGCTACACGTGGGCGGCGAGCGTCGTAAGGTGGGGGCCGCGATGAACGTCGGCGACACGTTCGGGCCCAGCGAATGGCTGGAGATCACGCAGGAGCGGATCGACCGCTTCGCCGAGGCGACCGGCGACGACCAGTGGATCCACGTCGACCCGGAGAAAGCGGCGCAGGGCCCCTTCGGGACGACGATCGCCCACGGCTTCCTCACGCTCTCGCTCCTCGTCAAGTTCCAGAACGAGGTGCGGCCCGAGCGCGGCGAGTTCCGGATGGGAATCAACTACGGCGTGAACAAGGTGCGCTTCCCGGCGCCGGTGCCGGTCGGCAGCCGCATCCGCGCGCACTTCGAGATCCTCGAGGTCACCGAGGTCGAGGGCGGCATCCAGGTGGTGACGAAGGGAACGGTCGAGCGCGAGGGCGAGGAGAAGCCGGTCTGCGTCGCCGACATGGTCTCGCGTCACTACCGCTAGATATCTTCGACGTCGGGTCTGATCCCGGATCGTGCCGCGACCGTTTCCAAAGGGACTGTCCCCGTTCGGGACAGTCCCCACCTAGGCCGAGCGGAGCTCTCCCGGAGAACGCTCCTGCACCTGGTCGAGGATCGTCTCCAGCATCCGGCCGGACGAGAGCACGTGCTCGCGCGCGAGGAGCCGCGCCCCGGAGGCGCTCCGGGCGGCGATCGCCTCGCGGATCGCCCGGTGCTGCAGGTCGTTCTGCTCGTACAGGTGGTCGATGTC
>Ga0068856_100008435_pt1 | contig 10033 bp, 10 predicted proteins | sample KBSCornC62_FD_66595 | JGI IMG/M metagenome (GOLD analysis project Ga0068856, IMG submission 66595) | Corn rhizosphere microbial communities from Kellogg Biological Station, Michigan, USA - KBS Corn C6-2 | ecosystem: Host-associated > Plants > Roots > Rhizosphere > Soil ... | reverse complement strand
CGGACGATCCGGCAAGGCTGCGGCGAGCCGGGGCTGCCAACGTTGAATGGCGAGGTCGCCCAATCCCTGGATGACGCTGAGCCGTGAATCGACGGTGACGATGCGGAGCATGCCTCGATGGGTGATCAAGAAGTTCATGGTGTTGAAGGCGATGATGGCGCCGATCCGTTCGACGCCATCCGCCAGGTGCTGCGTGCGCTGCTCGGCCTCGTCGAACATCGCGGTGGACGACGACTCAACGAGCGATCGCAGCAGTCCCTCTTTGCTGCCAAAATAAAAGTACGCGTTCCCGATCGAGCTCCCGGCCGCGGTCACGATGTCTTGCATCGTGGTGGCGTCGTAGCCCTGTGTGGCGAAGAGCTTGGCGGCGGCGCGCAGGATCTTCGCCTGCGATTGCGCGCGCGTTGCCGTCGTTCGTGCGGTCGTCCGATAGACCACCGACCCTCGCAAGAATAGAATCCTGCTCTATCAAGTATAGAATGCCATTCTATCAATTGCAAGCGCACGAGCCGCGGTCCGGCGGTTTGTGCCCGTGGACCATTGCGCCGTATGTTCGTGCGCGCCGGCATCCGCGCGGAGATCCTCTCAGCGCGTCCTCACCCCATCGCGGAGCGATCCATGCGCCACCCCGCCGTCCTGCTCGCCGTCGCCGCCCTCGTTGGATGCGCCAACGCGGGGAACAAACCCGCTGACTCCACGCCCGCTGCCGCGGCCACCGCGCAGTCCACGCAGTCCGCACCCATTCGCCTCGCCGACGTCGCGGGCACATGGAAGATGACCGGCAGGAACGCGGCGAACGACAGCACACTCGTCACCTACGAGCTCGTTGCGACGCCTGATACCACAGGCTGGCTCCAGCGGTCGGCCGGCAAGCCGGACATCCCGGTGCGCGTCACCTCAGTCGCCGGCGACAGCATCGTCCTCGACGTGGGACCCTACGAGAGCATGCTGCGCAAAGGCGTGCAGGTCACCACGCACAGTGTGAATCGCCTCGCGAACGGCAAGTTCGTCGGCACCCTCGTCGCCCACTACCGCTCGGCGACGAGCGACTCGGTGCTCAGCGTGAACACCGAGGGCGTCAAGGCGCCGTAGCGCGCGACGCCGGTCGCGCGCCGTCGGCGTTCAGCGTCGCTCGATCCACACCGGCAGCGGCGCAGATGTCTTCGGCGCCGGCGCGTCGCCGAACACGCGGCACACGCCTGACTGCCCCATCGAGATCTGCGAGACGGTGATCATCGCCCACGCGGGCTTTGATGGAACCGTCTGCGAGATGGTGTAGATGCTCGGCGTGCCGGAGTACGTCATCGTGTACGCTTGCGTATTCCGGCCGCCGAATCCGACGACGAGCTGCACGTCGAACTCGGCCGGCGGCCACGGCGACGCGTCGCCGATGGTCGCGCCGACCTTGCAGCCGCACATCATCATCACCGCGGCCCGCACCGTGAGCGATCGCGTCGCGTCGACGTACGCGTGGTCATCGACGGAAATGCAGATCCCGGGAATCTCCACCACCAAGCCGGTGTCGCCGCGCGCCGGATCGCCGGTGCCCACGCCCGGTAACACCCGCGCTTGCGTGATCGCGATGGCCGCCTGATCCGGATATTTCACCGGACCTTCGACCGCGATGTAGAGGAGACATGGTCGGCCGAGATTCGGCGCGAGCGACCAGCCCGCGGTGGCATCATCGACGGGCACGGGACTGTCGCGAAGTGCGGGCGCCGTCATCATCGTCGGCGGCCCGGAGTCGCCATTGACCAGCACCTGCGCCGCGTAGGATTCGCCGGTCGTCGCGTTCAGGACCCAGAGATTGGCGCCGCCCGCGTCGACGCCGAGGAACTTGCCGCCTCGGGCGGCCGCGCGGATGAGGATCGGTGTGTTGGGCATGTGCGCGAAGATGCGCCGGCCGAGCGGTGGTCGCTAGCGCGTGGATCATGGCGGCGTGCTTCGCTACTTTCGCATCATGGCATCAGCGACCACGCCGGCGCGGCCCGACTCGCCTCGTCTCTTCGGACGCAGCGAATTCCTCCTGCTCGTCGCGATCGGCGCCCTGGTTCGTTTCTGGCGGCTGTTCACGCCGGACGCGGTGGTCTTCGACGAGTTCCACTACCTGCGGTACTCGGGCCACTACTTCACGCATCGCTACTACTTCGATCTCCATCCGCCGCTCGCGAAGCTGCTCTACGCGGGAATGGCGAAGCTGTTCTCCGTGCCGCCGGGCGTGCTGCTGCATCCGTCGCCCGCGCCAGTGCTCCGCATTCTGCCGGCGCTGTGCGGCACGATCACCGTCGCGCTCGTTTACATCATTCTCACGCAGCTCGGTGCGTCGCGCGCGGTCGCCGCGCTGGGCACCTTTGCCGTCGCGCTGGACAACGCACTGGTCGCCGACTCGCGGCTCATTCTGCTCGAGCCGCTCATGATCTGCTTCGCGCTCACCGGCGTCGCGTGTTTCTTCGCGGCGCGTGCGCGCCCGGGTGCCTCGCGGTGGTGGCTCTACGCGGCGAGCGGTCTCGCTTCGGGGTGTGCGGCGAGCGTGAAGTGGACCGGGCTCTCCGGGCTCGGGCTCATTCTGTGTGTGTGGCTCTATGATTGGATCCGCGAACGCGCGCAACGCTGGCTTCGGCTGCTCATCCCCGTGATGCTCGTGGCGCTCACGGTCGCGGTATACCTCGTGGTTTTCGCGATCCACTTCTCGCTGCTCACACGAGCGAGCGAAGGAGTCGACGACAACTTCGTGTCTCTCCAGTACAGAGAGACTCTGCGTGACGATCCGAGCTACAGCCCGTCCGCGCAAGTCTCGTTTCTGAAGAAACTCGAGGACACGCACCACGCGATCAACCTTGGCAACCGCGAGCTCGAGGGGCTCACGCATCCGAGCGCGTCGCCGTGGTACACGTGGCCGATCATGAAGCATCCGATCGGATTGTGGCTCTCGGACGCGAAGCAATCGCCCGGGCGGCAGGCCCCGTTCATGATTCTGCTCGGCAATCCAATCGTGTGGTGGGGCGGACTCGTGGGGCTCGGCTTGGCGATCCTGTTGCTCGCCTGGTGGCGCGAGCGCGCGCGGCCGTTTCGCTTCGCGCTCGCGGTGCTCGTCGGCGGCTACGCGATCAATTACCTGCCGTTCATGCCGATCACGCGGCTCATGTACCTGTATCATTACTTGTTCGCGCTGATCTGGATCTCTATGGTCGCCGCGTTCGCGAGCGGCGTGCTGACCGGCTGGGCGCAGATGTCCGACTCGGCGCCGTGGCGCTTCCCGTCGCGGCGATCGCGCGCGCTGTATCTGACGCTCGCCGCGCTGATCGTCGTCGGCTTCGTCTACTTCTCGCCCTTCACGTACGGATTCGGCTTGAGCTCCCGGTCGTACGACCAGCACTTCTGGGTGCTTCACCCGGACCTCTGAGGGCGGTCGTCTCTGGCGGGCACGCCCGTCGCGTTACGTTTGTGGTATGACGTACGCGGAGTCCGCAGGCGCGCTCAGCAGCGCGGCAATCGAGAAGGAGCAACGCCTCATCGAATGGCTGCATGGGCGCGGCGCGATCGCCATCGGCTACAGCGGCGGCGTCGACTCCGCATACCTTGCGGCGGTGGCGGTCGACGCACTCGGCGCGGAGCGGGTGCTCGGGATCATCGGACGTTCCGCTTCGTATCCGGAAAGCCAGTGGAGCAACGCGCGGGCGATCGCGGAGCGCATCGGCCTGCCGGTCGTCGAGATCGATACCGACGAGCTGAGCGATCCGCGATACGCCGCGAACCCCACGAACCGCTGCTACTTCTGCAAGACCGAGCTCTGGACGCGCCTCGCGCCGGTGGCGCGCGCGCGAGGCATTGCGACGCTCTGCGACGGCACAAACGCCGACGACGTGCACGACTACCGTCCTGGCGCGCAGGCCGCGCGCGAGCACGAGATCGCCTCGCCGCTCGCGCTGGCCGGCATGACCAAATTAGAGATTCGTGATCGCTCGCGGGCGCGCGGGCTGGAGAGCTGGTCGCAGCCGTCCTCGCCGTGTCTCTCGTCCCGGCTGCCGTACGGCACACCGGTGACGGCGGCTCGCCTCAAGCGCGTCGAGCGCGCCGAGGACGCGCTGCGCGGCATTGGCGTGACCGGCGATCTGCGCGTGCGCCATTTTGGATCGCGCGCGCGCGTGGAGCTCGCGCCCCGCGAGCTGGCGCGCTGGTCGTCCGCGGAGATGCGGGAACAGCTCCGCGCCGCCGTGATCGCGACCGGCTATCGGGACGTGGAGATCGATCCGCGCGGCTTTCGGTCGGGCGCGCTGAACGAGCTCGCGTCGATCGCGGCCACGCCAACCGATCGCGCCTCGCGTGCGGCTGTTTCTGGCGATTAACCTCCCGCCCGACGTTCGGCGCGAGCTCGCGGCGGCGACGGCGGATCTCCGCGCGTGCGCGCCGGAAGTCGCGTGGGTGCGCGAGCCGCTCCTGCATCTCACGCTCAAGTTCCTCGACGAGCAGCCGGACGATCTGCTGCGCGAGCTGCAGAACGCGATCGTGCCCGTTGCCGGGAGCCATCGCGAGCTGCTCATGTCGATTCGCGGAATCGGCGCGTTTCCGAACTTTCGCCGCGCTCGCGTCGTATGGATCGGAGTAGCGCAGGACCCGAGGCTCGAGCTGTTGCATCACGACGTGGAGCTCGCGTGCGAGCGGCTGGGGTTCGAGCTGGAAGGTCGCCCGTTTCGCCCGCACGTGACGCTCGGCAGAATCAAGTCGCCTCTCCCTGAGGCGCGGCTGCGCGAGCTGTCGCGCGCGGCGAAGCAGACGGACTACCGGAGCGATTTCATCGTGCGTTCAGTCGATCTGATGCAGAGCAATCTTGGACCCGGCGGACCAGGGTATACCACGCTGGTCAGCGCCGCACTGCGGAGCGATTGATCATGGGCTGTCTGTTCAGGCTTGGCTGCCTCTTCCTGCTGCTCTGCGCGCTCGTGCTTGGCTGGTTCACGCGCGACCGCTGGATGCCGGAGCGATTCCGCACGCATCACGTCGCGGCGGTTGCGCCGTCGTGGGAGCCGCTGAGTCCGACCGGCGTCGATCACACGCGCGCTGCGTTGACGCGATTGAGCCAGCCGCGCGGACCCGTGTTCCAGACGCTCTCGGGCGCGGACGTCGCGTCGTACGTATTCAGTGCGCTGGCGAAGCAGATGCCCGCCTCCACCGACAGCATCGCGGCGATGGTGAACGGAGACACGGTTGCACTGCGCGCCAACGTGCGGATGGCCGATCTGGGCGGCGTGGGATCGCTCGGTCCGGTCGCGAGCATGCTGGGCGACCGCGAGCGCGTTCAGCTCACGGGAACGCTTCGCGTCGTGCAGCCGGGATTGGCGGAGTTTCTCGTGCGCGACGTGAAAGTCGGGCAGCTCTCGCTCCCACACGCGATGATCTCGCGGCTTCTCGCCAACTTCACGCGCGGGCAGCGGCCGTCGGGCATCGACGCCGACGCGCTGCCGTTGGCGATTCCGGCCTACGTGGGCGACATTCGAGTCGCGAACGGCAAGATCACTCTCTACAAGAACGTGGACTGACATGCCCCGCCGCATTCTCATCGTGGACGACGAGCAGGGCATTCGCGCGGCGCTCGGCCAGCTCCTCGAGTTCGAGGGCTACGACGTGCGCGCGGTCGCCAACGCGGTCGACGGCATCACCGAATATCAGAAGCAGCGCCCCGATCTCGTCTTCCTCGACGTGAAGATGGCGGGGATCGACGGCGTCGAAGCGCTCAAGAAGATCAAGGAGATCGACGCGAGCGCGATCGTCGTGATGATCAGCGGCCACGCGACGATCCAGACGGCGGTCGAGGCGACGCAGCTCGGCGCGTACGACATTCTCGAGAAGCCGCTCGACACCGACCGCATTCTCGTCACGCTCCGCAACGCGCTCCAGCACCTGGATCTGCACGAGGAGAACGCGCGCCTCAAGGAGACGATCCAGTCGCGCTACGAGATCGTGGGGAAGTCGTACGGCATTCGCGCGGTGATCGACAAGATCGAGCGCGTGGCCAAGACGCCGGCGCGCGTGCTGATCACCGGCGAGAACGGGACCGGCAAGGAGCTCGTGGCGCGCGCCATCCACGCGCAGTCCACGCGCGCCGAGGGTCCGTTCGTCGAGGTCAATTGCGCCGCGATCCCGAGCGAGTTGATCGAGAGCGAGCTGTTCGGGCACATGAAAGGCTCGTTCACCGGCGCGGTCGCGGATCGCGCGGGGAAGTTCGAGCAGGCGGATGGCGGCACGCTCTTCCTCGACGAGATCGGGGACATGAGCCTCGCCGCGCAAGCCAAGGTGCTGCGCGTGCTCCAGGACGGCGTGGTGACGCGCATCGGCGGCGCCAAGACCGTGAAGGTCGACGTGCGCGTGCTCGCGGCGACGAACAAGACGCTGGAGCACGAGATCGCCGAAGGGCACTTCCGCGAGGATCTGTTCTACCGGCTCAACGTGGTGCCGATTCACGTGCCGCCGCTCCGCGAGCGGCGCGAGGACATTCCGCTGCTCATCGCGCACTTCGTGAACGTGCTCGCCAGCCGCGAGGGCATCGCGCCGCGGTCGGTGACGCCGGAGGCGGTCGCCGAGCTGCAGCGGCTCGAGTGGCCCGGAAACGTCCGTGAATTACGGAATACTCTCGAGCGTTTGCTCATCCTCGCTCCCGGCACGCGCATCACCGCCGAGGACATCGCGCGGCTGGTCGGCCACCGCGACAGCGAGCAGGGCGGCCTGGGATCGCTGCTCGAGTGCAAGACGTTCGAGGAGTTCAAGCACGCCGCCGAGCGCGCGTTCCTGCTGGCCAAGCTGCGCGAGCTCGACTGGAACGTATCGGAAACGGCGCGCGCGCTCGACATGCCGCGCTCGAATCTGTACAAGAAGATCGAGCGGTACGGCCTGACCCGGGAAACGGTGAGCTGATGCCCGATCGCGATTGGGACAAGGAACTGGCCAAGGTCGACAAGCAGCTCGCGTCGCTCTCCGACGATCAACTCGTCGGGCCGCCGCCCACGGCCGCGGCTCCGCCCGCGAAGGGCGGCAAGGTGCCACCGGCCGCTCGCGCCGAGAAAGCGTCCGCCGCCATTGGCGAGCCGCGCGCGACCACCAACTTCGGCGTCTTCGCGCGCCTCACGCTCTCCGTGCTCCTCGGCATCGGCATGGTGCTCTGGCCATACCCCGCGCGCTGCGGCGGCGGCCTCGCGGGCTACCTCGCCGCTGTCGTCGTCGTCGTCGCGAGCGGCGTCTGGAGCGCGGTCTGGACATGGCGGCATCGCGCGTCGAGAGCACATACCCTGTCGCTGCTCCTCGTGCTCTGGGGACTCGTGCTCGGCTCGCTCGAGGTGCTCCCGCGCGTGGGCTACGCCAAGCCGGACGCGCGGCATCCCGGCACGTGGTCGTGTGTCCAGCCGGCGCCGCCGCCCGTCGCGCCGGCCAATCCTTCGCATCCAACGAAACCATGAAAACGTTCAAGAACTTCATCGGCGGCGAGTGGGTGCCGCCGATCAGCGGCGAGTATTTCGAGAATCGTAATCCGGCGGATCTGAACGACGCGATCGGCCGTTTCCCGCTCTCCGGCGCGGCCGACGTCGAGATGGCGGTCGCCTCGGCGCAGCGCGGCTTCGATCTCTGGCGAAAGACGCCGGCGCCCGTCCGCGGCGAGGTCATGCGGCGCATCGGCGATCTGATGACGCAGCGGAAAGACGATATCGCCGACCTCATGACGCGCGAGATGGGCAAGCCGCTCGCCGAAACGCGCGGCGACGTCCAGGAGGGGATCGACACCGCGTACTACGCGGCGAGCGAAGGGCGGCGCCTGTTCGGCAAGACCGTCCCGAGCGAGCTTCGGAACAAGTGGGCGATGAGCTTTCGCCGGCCGATCGGCGTGTGCGGCATCATCACGCCGTTCAACTTCCCGATGGCGATTCCCACGTGGAAGATGTTTCCGGCGCTGTTGTGCGGGAACGCGTGCATCTTCAAACCGGCGGAGGACGTTCCGCACACCGGCGCCGTGCTCGTCGAGATCATGCTCGAGGCCGGACTCCCGCCCGAGGTCATCCAGCTCGTGCACGGACTCGGTGAATCCGTGGGTGCCGCGATCGTGAACCATCCGCTCATTCCCGTCATCTCATTTACGGGATCGACGGACACCGGACGAATCGTGGGTGAGGTCTGCGGGCGCATGCACAAGCGACTCTCGCTCGAGATGGGCGGGAAGAACGCGATGATCGTATTCGACGATGCGAATCTCGACCTCGCGCTCGATGGCGTGCTCTGGGGCGCGTTCGGCACCACCGGGCAGCGCTGTACGGCGACGAGCCGTCTGCTGCTTCAGGACGGCATCCATGACCAGTTTCTCACGCGACTCGTCGATCGTGCGCGCTCTCTCCGTCTCGGCGACGGACGCAAGGAAGGCACGGACGTCGGCCCGATGATCAACGAGGCCGCGCTGGAGAAAGTCGAGCGCTACATCGACGTGGGGCAGGGCGAGGGCGCCGATCTGTTGTGCGGCGGCCGCCGCGCGGCGATCAAAGGGCTCGAGGCCGGACTCTTCTTCGAGCCGACCGTGTTCGCGCGCGTGCGCGCGGGCATGCGCGTCGAACAAGAGGAAATCTTCGGTCCGGTTCTGTCAGCGATCCGATTCCGTACCGCCGACGAGGCGTTCGCGATCAATAACGACGTGCGGTACGGTCTTTCCTCGTCCGTGTACACGCGCGACGTGAACGTGGCGATGCGCGCGCTGAACGAGCTCGATAACGGCATCACGTACATCAATGCGCCAACGATCGGCGCTGAGGCACATCTCCCGTTCGGCGGCGTAAAACAAACCGGGAACGGACACCGCGAAGGCGGCTGGGAGGTGTACGAGTTCTACTCGGAAACGAAGGTGGGCTATCTCGATTTCTCGAACGCGCTCCAGCGGGCGCAGATCGACACGTACCTCGGCACCCCGGACTGACGGGGCGGCCGCGGCGCGGGCTAGCCGAGCCCATCGGGGCGAGTTATTACAGACGAGACGGAGTCGTCTTCGTCGGAGGAGTTAGCGGTAATCATGAGTTCGCACGAACCGGATTCGACAGACTCGAATCCTGGAGCAGAGCATCACGACGGCTCGGAAGCGCCGGACCAGGCGGGGGCGACACCGCCGCGTTCGATCACGCCCGAGAAGCGGGTCGACGCGCTTCGCGAAGTGAATCGCGGCCGCGGCGTCTTTGGTTTCTTGTGGGAGTGGACCAAGATTTTGCAGGTCGCGGTGCTGCTGTTCCTGCTCATCCGAACCTTTCTCGTCGAAGCGTTCAAGATCCCGAGCGGCAGCATGGAGAACACGCTGCAGGTAGGCGACTTCCTGCTCGTGAACAAGCTGGTGTATGGCGCGGAAGTGCCGTTCACGCACACGCGGCTGCCGGCGATTCGGCGGCCCGAGCGCGGCGACGTGATGGTGTTCGAGTGGCCGGTTGATCTGAGCAAGAATTTCGTGAAGCGTGTCGTCGGCGTGCCCGGCGATACGCTCGAGATGCGTGAAGGCACGCTCATCCGAGACGACACGGTCGTTCCGGAGCAGTACGTCGAGCACACCGAGCCGGACATGGATCCGGCGCCGGAGGATTTTCGGTGGCAGCGCGACTATCTCGTGCGAACGGCGGCGGCCGCGTCCGGATATCATCCGTCGCGTAACAACTGGGGACCGTTGGTCGTCCCAAAGGGGAACTACTTCGTCCTCGGTGACAATCGGGACAACTCGCTCGACAGTCGCTACTGGGGCTTCGTGCCGGACTCGCTGGTGAAAGGCCGCCCCTTCGTGATTTATTACAGCTTCATTCCAGATTCCGCCGACACGTTCGCCTGGCTCACGCACATCCGCTGGTCGCGCTTGGGCGAGCGAATCCGATAGACTCGTTCCCGAAGAAACCCACCCGTAGTCCGCCGCACACGTTCGCAGTTGTGCGCGGCCCCGTCGCACAGGAGCCGTTGTACGTATGGCTGCCACTGGCAACAAGAAGTCGTCGTACGAAGAAGGCTCGCTCGACCAGTACCTCCGCGACATCAG
>Ga0068856_100008431_pt1 | contig 10035 bp, 8 predicted proteins | sample KBSCornC62_FD_66595 | JGI IMG/M metagenome (GOLD analysis project Ga0068856, IMG submission 66595) | Corn rhizosphere microbial communities from Kellogg Biological Station, Michigan, USA - KBS Corn C6-2 | ecosystem: Host-associated > Plants > Roots > Rhizosphere > Soil ... | reverse complement strand
AAGAGCGCAAAACGCGCCAAATGGTGGGCATAATACGCGAAGGCCAAGGACGCGCTACCCGACGCAGCGACCGTGACCAGCGCGCCCGGCCAAACGCGGCGCACGACGTGCGGACGCTCGACCGCGATCCGAAAGAAGCCGGCCAAGAGCGCGGTCGCGATCAGCAGTACCAGCGCGAGCAACAGGAAGTGGCTCGCGTGATCCAAGAGCGGCACTTGCCCGAGCGCGACGAAGTGCAAGAGCGCCGCCGGCCCGCCCGCGAGCGTGACCGCCAAACTGCCGCTCGCGGTAAAGAGCCCAATCGCGAGCACGACGCAGGCCAGCGCGAGTAAACGCCGCTTCCACCACGGGCGCCGCTCTGCGCCGACGGTGATCTCGAGCACGGCCATCAGCGTGTTGAACGCAGACGAAGCCAGCCACAGCGCGCCGAGCAGCGCGAGCGGGGCGACCGCGCTCACCGAGAATTGCCCGAGCTGCGTCCAAATCAACGTGCGCACTTCTTGCGGCGTGAGATCGACCAGCAACGACGCGCTCGTCAGCACCGCGTCGCTGCCTTGGGACAAACGCGCGAACAGCCAGCCCGCGAGCGCAAACATCGGGATCGCGGCCAAGAACAGGTCGAAGGCCATGGCGCTCGCGGCCTGCAACGTGTCGCGCGTGACGAGCCCCTGCGCGACCAGCCACAGGCGATGGCTGAAAGGCGTGGTCGCGGCCAGCTCGGCGGCGCGCATGGACACTCGCTCCCAGCGGCCGCTCTGCGGCGGCGGCTCATCGGTGCTCTTCAACCAACCGCTGCTCATTCGCTCTGCCGGGTCTGGCGTAAACCGTGAAATGATCGCATACCAGAGCCCGTGGCACTCCACCAGGAAACGCTCGAGGTTCGCACGCGCAGCCCGGGTTTGTCGAACGTAACCGCGGAAGTGAGCGCGGTCATCGCGCGCAGTCGCATCACCACCGGCCTGTGCACCGTCTTCGTGCAGCACACCTCGGCCAGCCTGGTGATTCAGGAAAATGCCGATCCCGCGGTCCTGCGCGATCTCGAGCGCTTTCTCGCCGAGCTCGCGCCCGAATCACGCGCCTGGGAGCATGATGACGAGGGCCCCGATGACATGCCCGCGCACGCGCGCTCCGCACTGACGAAGACCTCCGAGACCATCCCCGTCAGCCGCGGCCAGCTCGCCCTCGGCGTGTGGCAAGGGCTCTACTTGTGGGAGCACCGCGCACGCCCGCACACGCGCCGCCTCGTCGTGCACGTCGCCGGCGAATAGCCGAGCGTCGCCTGACGTGAGTTCGAGCGCGAACTCAGCGATCCCGAGTGAAACGCTGGTGTAGAAGAAGATCGAGCCTTGGGTTTGATGGTCACGCGGCCGCCGCAGGTCGGCCCAGCCTTCGGCGTCGCGCACGGCTTCCCCTGACCGAGCGAAGCGAGCGCATCGGCGAACCGCGAGCGTCCAATCCCGAGCACCGCAGTTCGACTCTCGCGCGCCGACTCTGGCACGTCTCAGCCATCGCGGATCGACGGAGCTTCGTCGCTCACTCACTTACTCGCCGAATAGCGCTTCACCTTCGCGAACTCGAGATTGAGCGCTCGGGGCGTTTTTTTCTAGCTAACGTTTTTCGGTTTTTGAGCGGACCCGGGTCGGCGGGGTCTTTCGCCCAGACTTCACCGAGCCCGACGCGGGCCGCGCGCGGCCCGGTGCTGCCGGCTTCGCGGAGGGGCGGTTCGCGAGGCGCACCACCAGGCGCAGGCCCGACCAGATTTCGTCCACCGCGCAGACTTTGTTGTCCACCAGCCCCTGCGCGAGCCCCAGACGCCGGACATCGGCCTCGGTTACGTCGGTGGTGCGGCCCGATGCCTTCTTGGGCCAGCAAATCCAGAGCCCGCCGCTCGGATCGAGCCGTTGCTGGGCGCGCGGCAAGAGCTTTTCCAGCGCGGCCCGCGATTCGGCGAAGCACACGATCACGTCCAGCGGGGAGCGCCCGCGCGCGCCGTCGGTCTGCGACACGCCCGGCGGGAGCGCGCCGAGGGTCCGGGCAAAATCGGCCGGTGCGGCATAGGTGCCGAAGCGCGCGCCCGGCTTCAGCCCGAGCTTTTGCGGCAACGGAGTTCCGGAATAGCCTGCCATCGGCGCGGAATCTTACACGGTTTGCCAGAGTCGCGGGTCTCTGCAATAGCCTCGGCCAGCGCCGATGTTCGATCTCCGTTTTGCGACGCCCCCCGAGTGGCTCGACACCGTCTTTGCCAATTTCGATGCATTCCTGCTCGATCACGCTGCCTGCGAGCGCAAGGCCGCTGCGACCGGCATGTCGTTCGTGGTCCGCTATCCGGACAAGAGTGCACTGATCGAGCCGATGATCGAGTTCGCGCGCGAGGAGCTCGAGCACTTCCAGATCATGTATCGCATCATCCACGAGCGTGGCCTGATCTTGGCGGATGATTACAAAGATCCGTACGTGAACGCCCTCCGCGCCAAGTCTCGCACCGGCGGCGAGGGCATGTTGCTCGATCGCCTGATCATCGCTGGCATCGTGGAGGCGCGCGGTTGCGAGCGGCTGTTCATGGTCGCCGAGGCGCTGCGCCAGAAAAACTCTCCGCTCGCGGAGCCGTACCTCGAGCTCGCGCGCGCCGAGGCTCGCCACCACGGCTTGTTCTTCCGCCTCGCGCGCGCTTACTACGCGGACGAGGTGATCGACGCGCGCGCGGCCGAGCTGTTCGATTTCGAGGCGGACCTGGTTGCGAAGTTGCCGCACCGCGCGGCGGTGCACTAGGCCTTTCGTGCTGTCCGCAGCCGAGCACTCCGCCCAATATTTCGCGCGCCACGCCGAGCCGGAAGCCGCGCTCGGAGCACGGATCGAAGGCGCGTACGAGGCGGCGATCGTCGTGCCGTTGTGCCGAGAATCGGTAACATTTTTCACGGGCTACGACGCCGCGCGCCGCGCCTTTTCGGGCCGCGCGCTGCTCGTATTGGTGGTGAACGGCGCCGACGGCGCACGCCCCGAGACCCACGCGGAAAACGAACGCTTATTGGCCGCGCTCGCCGAGCGCTTCGCAGAGCGAACCGAGCTCACGGCGCCCGGCGTCGCGGCGCGGGCCTGGCTCGCGCGCGAGCCTCTGGGCGACGTGCTGTGGCTCGATCGCGCGAGCCCCGGTATGCGCCTCCCGCGCGGCGAGGGCGTCGGCTTGGCGCGCAAGCTCGGGGCCGATATCGCGGTTCGGCTGTGGGCGCGCGGGCAGATCGTCTGCTCACAGATCGCTTGTAGTGACGCGGACGCGACGCTGCCGTCCGATTACTTTGCTCGGCTGGTCCGCGCGGCCGCTGCGGTGCCGCCGAGCCCCGCGCTGCTCTGGCCCTTCGAGCACGTGCCAAGCGGCGACTCCGCGCTCGACGAAGCCACGCTGCTGTACGAAATCTCGCTGCGCTATTACGTGCTCGGTTTGGCGGCCGCGGGTTCGCCCTACGCCTACCAGAGCGTTGGCAGCTCGCTGTCCGTCGATGCGCGGGCTTACGTCAGCGTGCGCGGTTTTCCGAAACGCGCCGCCGCGGAAGACTTCTACTTGCTCGACAAGCTCGCAAAGGTCGGGCCGCTTCGCCGATTGTCCGGCGCTCCGCTCCGGCTTCACGCTCGCTTCTCCGACCGCGTGCCCTTCGGCACCGGCCGGGGAACGCGGGAAATCGCCGACCTCCAACGCCCGCACGCTGATTTCGAGCTCTATTCGCCGGCCTTATTTGTCGCGCTCCGCAGCGTGCTCCAGGGGCTCGATGGGTTTGCGGCTTCGGGCGTGCCGGGCGCACTTCGGAGCGCGATCGAGAGCTCGGCCGAGCTGGTCGAGCCCACGCTCGCCGTGCTCGAGTCGCTCAAAGTCTTCGCCGCGCTCGAGTCCGCCGCGACCGAGGCTCCCGCCGGGCCCGTGCTCCGGCGGCGCGTGCACACCTGGTTCGACGCGCTGCGCACCTTGCGTTTCATGCACCTGCTGCGTGATGCTTGCGCGCCATCCGTCCCCTGGCGTGACGCGCTCGCGCGCGCGCCGTTTCTGCGTGAACCGTTTCGCGATGGGCACAGCCCGGCGGCGGTGCTCGCGCGGCTCGCGCAGGCCGAGTCCGAGCTGCCCGAGCTCGTCGGACCCACGCGCTGAGCACTGACGCAGCCGGGATACAGGTGCCGGACGGCGGTTCACGGTCGCCGAAAACCGCGGGAAATACCGGCGCGCCGTGCGGCCGCGCTCGCGGCACGTGCGTTGCTAACTCGCCCCATCATGCGCCGCTTGCTGTCGTTTGCGCTCGGGGGGCTTTGGGTGCTCAGTGCGTCGCTCGCCGAAGCGCGCCCGGCCGTGTTGGTCGTCGCCAGCGATCCGGCTCGGATCAGCCAAATCGACGCGGCGAAAGTGGCGGCCAGCGATGCCTCGTGGTGGCTGAGCGTGCGGCTTTCCGGCAGCGTCAAGCTCGCGGTCGTGGTTTCGGCGGTCGACGTCGAATCGGCGCCCGCCGCCGACGCCTGGCTTCGCGCTTTGGATTTTTCCACGCGTGTGCGCGTCACGCCCCCGCCCGGTCCGCTCGCGGCGTGCACCGACGTGACCGGCAATTTGGCGGACAGCGGCGTGCCCGAGCCGCCGTCGCTGACGGCAAGCGTCGTATCGAGCGCGCTCTCAGAGCTCGCCCTGCGCCGCGAATTGGAAAGCGCAGGCTTCGCGCTCGAGCTGCCGTTGGCGGATCGGTTCAGCGCGGGCGCCCCCGCGCCATACCGAATTGCGCTGTTCGAAGCCGCGGCGAGCGGTGGAAGCAGCGCGGCCATGCGTTTGCACGCGGCAGGTCCGGCATTATCGTTGCCGGGCATCGCGGTGGCGGGGCGCGAATCGGTGCCGCTGAGTCTGCTCGCGCTCGCTCCGGGCGCGGTCTTGCCCGACGTGAGTCAGCTGTTCGATCCGAGCGATTTTCCCATCAAATACCTGGCCGCCACCGCGAGCACCGATTACGTCGCGGCGCGCGCCTCCTGGCTCGCGCTCGACCCCACGCGCTGGTTGCTCGAGGCGCGCGCCTCGTCGGCGCTCTTCGCGCGGACCGTGATCCCGGGCGCGGGCGAAATCGAGCCTGCGGCTTCGCTGTACTTTCAGCGCGCGGCGGGAGCACGCGCCGGGCTCGCTTGTTTTTCCGCCGCGCAAGCCGCGCGCGCCGCTGCTTCGCGCGACAGTGCCCGCTTCGGTTGCGGCCAGGCCGACGATCTCACGCGCAGCTTGGGCGAGCTCGATTTCAGCGACGTGCGCGTGACGCGCGTGTTTGGCTCGACCGACACCGACAGCATCGCGCTTCGCCGCTCGAGCGACGGCGAACTCGGTGCCGGCGTCGTTGCGACCGATTTCGACGCGCGGAGCTGCCCGGTTGCGGTCACGGTCACTCCGGGTAGTGGAACCGAGCCCGGTGGCAGCTATCCCGCGCCCGCGGCTCCGACCGGCGGAATGTCCGTAGATCCTTCGATTGAGTCGAGCGGTAGCTCGTCGAGCGAGGGTTGTCAGGTGACCGTCTTTCCTGACTCCTGTTCGGGTGACTCGAGTGGTTCGAGCGCGGATGACTCCTGTTCGGGTGACTCGAGCTCGAGCGACTCCTGCAGCGGATCGAGTGATTCGAGTTCGAGCGACTCTTGTAGTGGCTCGAGTGATTCGAGTTCGAGTGACTCCTGTAGCGGCGATAGCTCGGGCTCGACGAACGACGATTCTTCCGGTTGCGGCAAGAGCAACTACGATGGCGACACCTGCTCCGGCAGCTCGTCGAGCAGCGCGGCGCCCCAGAGCAAGAGTGCGGCTCTGGAGCCGGGCCAAGCTCGTTCGCGCCGCCCCCGGCGCATTCACTTGAGCCTGATCACGCTGCTCGCGGCCCTGATCGCCGCGCCGCTTCGCCGGAAACGGCGCGGGCGCCTGTTCGCCGCCCCGTAAACCCCGCAGAGAATCGCGCGCGAGCGGCGGCTCGGGACAGGGCGCGGCCGGGTCTTGTAGACTCCATTCTGAGCATGACCGTCGACCAGGATAGCTTTCGCAGGCAGTGGCTGATCCCCATCGTCGTCCTCACGCTGGCGTCGCTGTTCGTTTTTTGGGGATTCTACTCGGTCGATCACTTCTTCACCGGCGGCGACTCGCAGCCGCTGCCGCGCACGCCGATCACGCGCTACGTGCACTTCGATCCGACCAGCATCACCGATGCGGTGAGCTCTTTGGCGGGCATGATTGCGGCCGTGTTCGGGATCGTGATCACGGTCGTATCCATCATCGTGCAATTGTCTGCGGATCGCTACACTGGCGTCGCGCGCATGTTCTTGCGCGATCGCATCAATCTGGCCGTAATGGGCTACTACCTGATTGCCTGCGTGTGCGGCGTCTGGCTCAGCGTTTCGCTTCACCGAGACTACGTGCCGCGCTTTGCGCTCTTGGCCATGATCAGCGCAACCACGCTCGGCTTGGTGCTGATGGCGCCCTACTTTCGCTACGTGTTCTGGTTCCTCGAACCGATGAACATCATCTCGCGCATCCGCAGCGAGGCGGTCGCGGTCGCGGCGCGGGGCGCGGAGGAACGCGATCCGGTGCGCTCGGCCGCGGCCCAAGCGTCCACGCTGTCGGCGATGGAAGAGCTCACCGACCTCACGAGTAACTCGATTTCGGGCAAGGACAAGATCATCGCCAGCGGCGCGGTCGACGCGCTCAAGGATTTTTCGCTCGCGTACCTGAAATCCAAGCCGAAGGCATCCGAAGCCTGGTTCGATGTCGGCGCCGACATTCGCCAAAATCCGGACTTCGTGGCCATGGATCCGGAATCGCTCAGCGATCTCGAGCGCCGCCGGACCTGGGTCGAGTGGAAGGTGATGCGTCAGTACCTCGGCATTTACAACGAGGCGCTGGCGACGATGCGCGACATCAATTATCTGATCGCGATCGACACGCGCTACATCGGCGAGGCCGCGGGCGCCGCGCACGACGCGGAGCTGATCGAGCTCGTATTTCGCTTCATGAACTCGTATTTGCGCGCGACGCTCAACGCGCGCGACGTGCGCACCGCGTACAACGTGCTGAACCAATACCGCCTACTCGTGGAGGCGATGGTGCGCCAGAAGAATGGTCGCGCCGCGGTCGAAGGCGTCAAGCACATGAACTACTATGGGCACGTCAGCTTCGACATGAAGCTCACGTTCGTGACCGAGACGGTGGCTTACGATCTCTCGGCGCTGTGCCAATACGCGAACGAGCAGAGCGCGCCCGAAGAAGAGGAAATGCTGCTTCAATTTTTGGAGCTCGACCGCCCGCTCCGCGTGAGCGCGCAGGAAAGCGCGCTGCTCGGCGTGCGTAAGGCGCAGGTCAAGCTCGCCGCGTTTTACCTGATGCGCGGCGAACGCGAGAAGGCGCGCCGCATCTCGCTCGACATGCAGAACGAGCCCGCTGATCGGCTACTCTCGATCCGGCGCGCGCTCGAGCGGGTGGAGAGCAAGGATTTTTGGGAGATCATCGATCGCGGGCGCAACTTCGAATACATGCCTCCGGCTCAGCGCGCGTGTCTGGCCGAGTTCTTCTCCTGGCACGATCTGAAGAGCGCAGAGGCCGGCGAGTCGCGCGCGGCCCAGGGCTGAATCGTAAGCCGCTCAGCCGCTCAGCCGCTCAGCCGCTCGCGGAGCTCGCGATAAGTTCGCACGATCAGATCTGCGTGCGTGAACCGCTCGTCGGGCAGGGCCGCGTCAGGGATGGCCACGACGCGCATCCCGGCCGCGCGCGCAGCGCTGACTCCGGCCGGCGAATCTTCGATCACGAGGCAGCGGCTCGGCTCGGCCGCAATCGCGCGCGCCGCCGCCAGGAAGATGTCCGGTGCCGGCTTCAATTCGCGCACTTCCGGATGATCGCCGGAGATGACCGCAGAAAAACGCGAAAACCAGGCGTGGTGCCCGGTTTTGATCTGGTACAGCTTCTTCGTGCTGCTGGTGCCGACCGCCAGCGAATATCCGCGTTCGGACAGGCTGAGCACGAACGCCTCCGCGCCCGGTACCTCGCTCGCGCTGCGAAACAGCGATTCGGCGATCGGCAGCTGGCGCCGCAGGTACTCTTCGCCGCTGATCGGCAGCCCGAGCTCTTTCACCAGCAGCCGGGCCGCGTCGAGCTCATCGCGGCCCATCATCCGCGATTTCAGCGCCCAGTCGAAGATCTTACCGAACTCGCCCACGACGGCTTGCGTGGCCTCGGTATAGAGCTTCTCGGTATCGAGCAGCACGCCGTCGAGATCGAAGATCACATGGCTGAAATCGGACAGCAACACGCGCCGGACGCTAACCTCGCGCGCCCGCGATTCCTACTGCGAATTGCGGGCAACGCGACGAACGCAAAATTCGGCGCTTCAACGGCGACTGATGCGCTCGTTGCCCGCGCCCGCCACTTCCAGGAAATCACGGCCCGCGGGATCGCCGAACTCGTCCGTGACTTCGACCCGGACGACCCAGGGACCGCGGCCGGCGGCGGCCGGAATTTGCGCGCTCATGACGTTCCCGCTGCGCGTCCAGTTCACGTCGACGGGTTGAATATTGACCATCACCGCCGCCTTCGCCGGCACCGATTCGGACAGCGCGCGACCATGAGCGTCGAACAGCCGCACGCTCACCGTGATCTTGTCTTGCGGCCATTGTGCGGTTTTCGGCGAAATTTCGATGTCAGCGTGCAAGGCGCGCGGCTCGAGGCCCACCGAGACTTCGTCCGTGCTGCCGGGCTCGCGGATGCGAACGAGCGTGCTCTCACCACGCGAGAGACCGACCGTGCCGGGTGCGCGCACGAAGTGCGAAGACGTGTCGTAGCTCACTTCCAGGCCGTCCGCGCCAATCAGCTTGACGCGGGCGTGTTGGCCGAGGAGCACCGTGCCCTTCTCCAGCCGAGCGCCAGCGGGAAGCTCCGCGCCGACTACGCGCAGGGTGCGCGCGACCGAATCTTTGCCGGCGATGCCGTCGCGGTCGATGGCGCGCGCCGTCACTTCATAGTGGCCTGGCGGCAAGCTCGCGAGTTGTCCCGCCGCGCCGCGAACATCCATCTGGCGCACGAGCTCGCTGCCTTTGTCACCCACCCGCCAGACGTTGAGCTCGTAGTGCTCGGCTTGCGTCACGCCACCGACGTCGAATTTCGAGCCCGGTCCGTCTTGACCGAGCGCAAGCACGACCGGGTGCGCCAGATGAAACTCTGCGACGCCCGGTACCGGGCGTGATTGCGGAGTCGGATCGCTGCCCACGAAGGTGCGCACTAGACCGGCAGGGAGCGGGCGCCATTCATTGCCCGCGGCCGAGTTCATGTCGCCGTCGACGGCGGCGAAGATGACGCGATCTGCAGCGGCTATTGCAACACTGTGTCCGCCTTTGGCGACCGCACTCACCTTGTGCGGCGCTTCAATCAACACCGCACTTCGCGGTTGCTTCATCAGCGGCAAGTCGACGTCGACACGGCCGGAGAAGAGCTTCACGACCTGCGTCGGAGTCTCGTCGGTACCCGCCGTGAGCTGGAGCTTCAATGGCCGGCCAATCTCGATGCGAGTTCCGGGCGCGAGGTGCAGTAAGGCGCCGCCGGGCAACCGCTTCGTGGTCCCCGCCTGCGTGCTGCTCGCCTCGACGGGATGTTTGGCATCCGCCGCTGCCGCGGAGGACGGAACGGTGAACAACGCCGGGATGGCAGCGAACAGCGTGACCCATGCAACTCGAGAAGTCATTGACAACATATAACGGCAGAGCCTCCCATGCATTCAGCCCATTTTTCCAAAAATTATCGGCACACTTCGGCGCTTTTTGCTCACCGGGTGTGGAGAGCTGCGACCCATTTCGAAGGCACTCGACCGCGCGCTCGAAGAGACCCGCGTTGCGTCGCTCCGCGCGCGAAAATCGCGGCGCACGACGTAGTCGCCGCGTGCTCGAAATCACGGAACGGGACGTGGTCGACCGCACGCTCGAAATCCGGTGTGCGCGTTTCGTGTGCGCGAAGTCGTTGTGGGTGCGCACAATGCGCGCTACGCGGGCCGCGGCTCGCCCCGCGGGCTTGCG
>Ga0068856_100008430_pt1 | contig 10037 bp, 12 predicted proteins | sample KBSCornC62_FD_66595 | JGI IMG/M metagenome (GOLD analysis project Ga0068856, IMG submission 66595) | Corn rhizosphere microbial communities from Kellogg Biological Station, Michigan, USA - KBS Corn C6-2 | ecosystem: Host-associated > Plants > Roots > Rhizosphere > Soil ... | reverse complement strand
CCAGCGCGAAAATCAGAGCTATGAACTTTTTCAAGCCGTGCCCCCGGCATCGAGATAGCTGGCGAGCAGAATTACGGCCGCCAGCCGGTCGACGGCCTTGGCCCGCTTCTCAATGCTGATGCCGCTCTGCTTGAGCACGCGCTCGGCTTCCTTAGTGGTGAGCCGCTCATCCCAAAAGCGCACTGCAAGGCCCGTGCGCTCGGTCAGGCGCTGGGCGAAATCGCGAGTATAGACCGCCTGCCGCCCTTCGGCGCCGCTCATATTCAAAGGATGCCCCAGGAGGACCAACTGGACCTGGTGTTCGCGGGCGATGGCTTCGAGCGCCGCGATGTCTTCGCGGACGGTGCTGCGCTGGAGCGTGTCCAAGCCTTGCGCGGAGATGCCTAACGGGTCGCTGAGCGCCAGTCCGATGCGCTTCTTCCCCAGATCCAGCGCCAGAATCCGCCCGTTCCCTGTATTTTGCTGGAATTCCACGCTCTATCCAAATTATAGTGATAAACAAGAGTACTCGCGGCATGAATCGTGAGGCCCGGTGAGGCGCCCGGTGGTGGTTCAAAACAAATCCACGCAAAAATCGCTCCAGGTGGGCGTGGGGATTCTTGCGGCCGCTGCCGCCATCGCGCTGCTGTACGTCGGCCGCGTCTTCTTCATCACCGTGATCATCGCCGCGATGATTGCTTTCCTGCTGGATCCCCTGGTGGTGATCTTCATAAAGTTGCGCTTGCCGCGCGGTCTGGCCAGTTTTGTGGTGTGCAGCATCGCGCTGGTGGTGTTATATCTGGCAGGGCTGGGCCTGTATCTGCAAAGCCAGCAGATCGCGAACGACCTGCCGGCTTATGGCGCGCGCATCAGCGAGATGCTGGATTCCGTCGCCACGCGCATGGAGGGCGTAGAAAACGGGATCTACCGCAGCTTGGTGCCGCGGCGCTTCCAGCCGCAGACTGAGACCGCGGCCGCGCCGCCCCCCGACACTGCCACGCGCGGCAAGAAGAAGAGAACTGAGACGCCGATCATCCTGCCCCCGATTCTGCCGCCGGCGGTGCAGGAAGTCCATATCCAGCAGGAGCCCACTCCGATATTTGTTTACGCCTACACGTATTTGGCCGAATATTACAGTGTTCTGTTGATGGCGTCCTTTGTGCCGTTCCTGGTGTATTTCCTGTTAAGCTGGCGCGATCACATTCGCGCGCGATACCTGTTGATCTTCGAGGGGGACAACCGCCAGGCAGCAGCCGCCGCCTGGGCCGGGCTGGGTGACATGGTGCGGGCCTACGTCATCGGGAACTTCATGCTGGGCGTGCTGCTGAGCGTAGCCAGCGGTCTGCTGTTCGCGTCCGTCAAGCTGCCTTACTGGTTGATCATTGCGCCGATGAGCGGCTTCCTCAGCCTGGTCCCTTACATCGGACTGCCGCTAGCCTTAGTGCCGCCGGTGGTGGCTGCGCTGCCCGCCTCCAAAGAGCCGGCCATGTATCTGTTCCTCACCGTAAGCGTGGCCATGCTGCACTTGCTGGCGTTGAACCTGCTGTATCCGAAATTTGTCGGCGCTCGCGTGCACCTCAACCCGCTGGCAGTCACAGTGGCGTTGATGTTCTGGGGCATGCTGTGGGGCGCTCTCGGGCTGGTGCTGGCCATCCCGCTCACCGCCGCGATCAAAGCGCTGTGCGATCACGTCTCCACCTTGCAGCCGTACGGCCGCCTGCTGGGCGATTGATGATAGCGTAGCCCTATGAGCAAGGGTTTCTGGATCTTTCTGGCAGCGGGGCTCGCGGTAGTGGGCGGGCTGATTTTCACCATGCTCACCGCGACGCAAGGCGCGCACCTCCGGCTCGAAGGAAAGATTTTGAAAGTGCGCGTGCTGGCGCTGCCGGGGAGCGCCGCGTCGATTGTAGTTGCCGACTTCCGTGTCACGAATCCATCCAACGTCCCCTTTGTGGTGAATTCCGTGACCTTCCATCTGCAACCAGCCACGGGAGACGCGGCCGATGGCACCACCATCTCCAAGAGCGACATCGAAAATATTTTCCGGTATCAGAAGTTCCTAGGGCCGAAATATAACGATACGCTCAGTCTGCAGGACCGCATCGCGCCGCATAAGACGGCGGACCTGATGGCAGGCGCGCGTTTTGAGATGTCCGAATCCGCCGTGAACTCGCGCAAGTCGATTCGAGTTCGAATCGAGGATGTGGACGGAACCGCCGCGGAAATCACGGAATAGGCACTAGATGGTGCGCAGCGTCAAAGTGATTCCGCGCAGCGCCAAGAGCGAAGTGGCCGGCGAGATGGCCGACGGCACCCTCAAAGTGAAAATCGCGGGCCCTCCGGAAAAGGGGAAGGCCAACCAGATCCTGTGCGCGTTTCTGGCCGAGCACTATGGCGTTCCCCGGAGCGCCGTCACGATTGTCAGCGGACACTCCGCCGCGCGGAAACTGGTGCGCATCCAAGGCGCGTGACCCGGATCGGCCGCATCCGGCGTTAAGGCTGCACCGGCGCAGGGACGGTTGCACTGGCATCCAGCGATTTCGGGGCAAGCGCCGCTAAGTCGCGCGGCTGATATTTCCGAACGTAGTTCTGGATTGCGACTTGAAACCAGCTCATGCCCAAGGATCTGGCTTCGGAAAGGGCCTGAGTGTTTTTCCAATGGTCATGTTCGATGCGGTAGCACGCGATCACGCCCCCGGTGCGATCGGCTCCGCGCTTGCAGTGTACGAATACCGGACCCGTGCCGCGGTCTTCGAGCAGTCCGAGGACTTTTACCACGCTTTCATTGGAAGGCGTAGACATCCCATACATCGGCACGCTAATGTAGCGCATTCCCCCGTCGGTAACCCATTTCCGCTCGCTTGCCGATCGGTCTCCGGGCTCGCGCAAATCGATGACCGTCTGAATCCCCAACTTACTCAAGTTGATGAAACCCTCGCGCGTGGGCTGCGCACCGCGGTAAACATGGTCATCCACTTTTTGAAAATTGCCGACGCCTTCCAGGGAAGGGGCGGCAAATCCTGCACTCGCCAGAGTGGCAGCGACGACCAGAGTTGCCAGATAACGCGTACCGAAGAACTTTGGGGGATTCATGAGGTACCTCGAGTTAATGAAGATTGATTGCAGCGCAGGACCGCCGTTTTCTCCAGCCAAGGTATCAGATGCACAAGAGCGGGCACTGGTTGCCGACGAAGGCGCGCAAATGGCGCGGAGATTCTTTCATGGCATCCCGAGCGGCAGAATTTGCATTATTTACAACCGAAACGAAAATCGGGCTTGCTTCCTCAACATTACGAGCCGCGCGCTTGGAATGTTGCGGCAAGGTTAAAAAATTAAGATGAGGACCAAAGGATCATGAAGAAGCTTATCTTTGTTTCAATATTCACGGCCGCAGCTCTGGTGGCCCAGACAAATACGCAGCCTCAGACCCAGGCTCCGACCCAACCCCCGGCGCAGCCTTCGACGCCGGCCCCTAGCCCGACTGATCCGAACCCGCCAAACTCGCCTCCGGATGCTCAAACGAAGGGCCCTAATTCAAACGACAACTCCAAAAAACGCGACCAAAAGAAGAAGCAGAACGGTACGGACAATCCGAATTCGACGGACCAGCAGCGCCCCAATCAGTAGGCTGGCCGCACTTAACTTACCCCCTGAGAGCGCGGGGGTGCCGACCGCCCAGTTTGGGTATCCACATCGAAGTTCATGTAACGCAATCCCCTGGGCGGTCTCTTCAGGTAGAGAGCCAGGATTCTTGACTCATTCTGGCCGGAAATATTGAGGACCTTCATGAAAAAGTCTATTTTTGTTGCGCTCTTGACAGCGACCGCCATGTTCGGCCAGAGAGCCGAGCAGTCGACCACGGATTCCACCACAACTACTAAGACGGAAACCAAGGACCACGGTAGAAAAGTTAAGACCGATACGACGACGACCAATTCCGCCGCCGATTCAAACGGCAATGCATCGAGCAACACGACGACTACGACGACTAAGGCCAAAAAGCATCACGGAAAAGTGAAGGCCACTACTACGACCGAGTCCACGTCGTCGGATAAGCATCCCAACTAATAAGGGTTAGTGCCCCTCGCGAGCGAGTTCTCAGCACGCCAGTGCAACTGAGCCCGTAGTCGTCTGCGCCGGGAGCAGCCGTTCTCGTGTGTTCATCGAAAACGGCCGAACGTCCGTCCACAGCCATTCGCAAGAGCGTGCAAGCGTCAGACCAACGGCGGGTGTCCACTTGCTGCGGTGGGCATCTGCCTCACCCTTAGCCAGTCACCTTTCCTCACGAGTTGCCGGTGATGTATGATCTACTGTGCTAGAAGGAGGGCGTTCAATGTCGGCACAGATCACGCGGCGGGAGACTTTGAGGCGAGGCCTGACAGTGGCGGGGATATTGGCCATCGCGGATAGGGCCGTGCCTGCCCTGGCGCAGGGAGAAACAGACGTTCCCTTCACGGACTATCCGGCAAACTTTACGGTGGGGGGCAATGGCTTCCCCCGGCGCACCTTCGACCAGCGGACGCTCGACGGCTTGATCGTGCCCAAAGACAAGTTCTTTGTCACGCAGCACTACAACCAGCCGGAGATCGATCCCAACACCTACCGGCTAAAGTTGACGGGCATGGTGACAAAGCCCTTGGAGTTGTCCCTGGCCGATCTGCGCAACATGCGCTCGACGGAAATGATCGTAGGCTATGAGTGCTCCGGCAATCGCCCCGCCTCATTCCAGGGTTTATCCTCCTGCGGGCGCTTCACCGGCGTACCACTGCGCGAGGTGCTGAACCAGGCCGGAGTTGGGCCGAAGGCGCGCGAAGTGGTGTTTTTCGGGACCGATCGCGGAGAGCAGGAAGTCGTGTTCCGCCAACAGACCTTTAAGCTGAACCAGCAATTCGGCCGCAGCCTTACGCTCGAAAACGCCATGAAGCCCGATCCGATGATCGTTTACGCGCTCAACGGCGATCCGCTGACGGTCCCGCAAGGCGCGCCAGTGCGCTTGCTGATGCCGGGCTATTACGGAGTCTGCAATGTGAAGTGGCTCTCGGAGATTCATCTGCAGGAAGACCGCTACCTGGGCAATTTCCAGGGCCGCTGGTACCGTTCGGTGGTCGGCGTGGGCGGCACGGGCGAGGACCTCGACCTCAACACGCAATGGATCGAGACCGAGGTCACGCGGATTCATCTGAAATCGTCCATCTCGCGCGTAAGGAAGATTGGCGGCAGTCATCGGATTCTAGGATTCGTGCTGAATGACGGAACACCCATCCGCTCGGTGGAAGTGAAAATCGATGACGGGCCGTGGCAGAAGGCGACCCTCGATCCGGCCAACACCAAGTACTCGTGGAAGCTGTTCTCCTACACCTGGGAGGGCGCCGCGCCCGGCGAGCATACCATCGTGTCGCGCGTGACCGACGAAGATGGGAACGTCCAGCCTACCGCCGAAGACTTGAAGCGGAAGAAGACGTTCCTGGAGGACAACGCGCAATTCCCGCGCAAAGTCCGGATCGGCTGAGGCGCGGCTCTGGAGAGCGGCCCACCGATCGCAAGCGCGAAGTGTGATCCACTACTACTATGAAACTCTTGCTTGCCTTTGCCCTGGTTTTTCTCGGATTGACCGCGCCTGTGCTCGCCGAGAAGAGGATCATTCAACCCAAGGAATTCCCGACAGGTGGACCGTTTAGTCCGGCAGTATTGGTGGATGGCACTCTCTATGTGTCCGGCCAGATCGGGCGGGATCTGAAAACCCAGAAAGTGCCCGAGAACTTTGAAGCCGAAGTCCGGCAGGTGCTGGACAACACCGGCATCATCCTGCGCGAAGCCAAGATGAACTATGCGGACGTGGTCTCGGTGCAAATCTATTTGACGGACATGGAACTGTTTTCGCGCATGAACGCCATCTACACTACATACTTCAAGACCGACCGTCCGGCGCGTACGACAGTAGGCGTCGTCAAGCTCGCCGCACCGGGGGCCCGGATCGAGATCGCCGTCACCGCGCGGCGCTAGCGAAGCGGACATATCCCGCTGGGTTTCCCGGCCCGCTCTCCCCTTGCGTCCTTCGCCCCACTGTATTATTATTCATACTGTTGAATAAAAATTCAGTCGGGAGGACGCCCATGGCCGCACCGGTTCGCAAGTTCGCTCAGCCGCTTGCCCGGAACCTGCTCTCCGATATGGATCTGTCCACTGAGGCGCTGACGCACCTGCTGGAACTCGCGGAGCAAATCAAGCGCACGCCGGCGCGTTTTTCGAAAAGTCTCGCCGGGCGCTACTTGAGCTTGCTATTCGAAAAGCCGTCGCTGCGCACGCGGCTCACCTTCGAATTGGCCATCAAGCAACTGGGCGGCGATGCCGTGAATTACGCCGGCCCGATTGGAGAGCGCGAGCCGGTCAAGGATGTCACCCGTAATCTCGAGCGCTGGACGCAGTGCATCGTGGCACGAGTGTTCGCGCAGTCGACAATCGAGGAACTCGCCAAGTGGTCGCATGTGCCGGTGATCAATGCGCTCAGTGACCGCTATCATCCGTGCCAGATTCTGGCCGATATGCTCACGCTCCAGGAGCGCTTTGGACGTCTCGACGGCATCAAGCTGGCATTCGTCGGCGATGGGAATAACGTGGCGAACTCGCTTATGCTGACCGCGGGGCGGCTGGGCGTTCAGGTTGCGGTGGCGACGCCCGCGGGCTATCAGCCGGATGCCGGAATCGTCGCGCAGGCTTCCGAAATGGGATCGATTACAGTGATCGAAGATCCGGCCGACGCCCTGGCCGGAGCGGACGCGGTCTATACAGATGTCTGGACCAGCATGGGTCAGGAAGCGGAATCAGCCGAGCGCCGGCGTGCGTTCCAACCCTATCAGGTGAATGAGAATCTATTAGCGCTAGCGAAGCCCGATGCGATCTTCCTGCATTGTCTGCCGGCCAAGCGCGGCGAAGAAGTCACGGATGAGGTTATGGAGTCGCCGCGCTCCGCAGTCTTCGATCAGGCCGAAAATCGCCTGCATGCGCAGAAGGCGCTGCTGGTGATGCTGCTGGGATAGCGCTTCCGGCCACCCTTACGTTTCTATATGAACCAACCTAAAAAAGTAGCACTCGCCTACTCGGGCGGACTCGATACATCCATCATTATTCCGTGGCTGAAGGAAAACTACGGCTGCGAAGTAGTCGCGGTCTGCGGCGACATCGGCCAGGGCGGCGGCGAGCTAAAGGGCCTGGAGGCCAAGGCTCGCAAGACCGGCGCGTCCGAAGTCTATGTCGCCGATATGCGCGAAGAGTTCCTCACGGATTATGTCTGGCCCATGGTGCGCGCCGGCGCTGAATACGAATACAAATACCTCTTGGGAACCTCGATTGCGCGCCCGCTGCTGGCCAAGAAGCAGGTGGAGGTCGCGCTCAAGACCGGTTGCGACGCGCTGGCGCACGGCTGCACCGGCAAGGGCAATGATCAAGTGCGTTTCGAGCTGACGTATAAAGCGCTGGCTCCGCAGTTGCCGGTGATCGCGCCTTGGCGTGAGTGGGACATTGTGTCGCGCGAGGATGCTATCGAGTACGCGGCGAAACACAAGGTGCCAATCGCGCAGACCACTAAAAAGATTTATAGCCGCGACCGCAATATCTGGCACATCTCGCACGAAGGCGGCGCGCTCGAAGATCCCAAGAACGCCGCGCCTGAAGAAATCTGGATGCTGACGCGCAGCCCGCAGGACGCGCCCAATAAGCCGGAAGATGTGACCATCGGCTTTCGAGCGGGGCGCCCTGTTTCCGTAAACCGCAAGGCGATGTCCGCGGTGGCGCTGCTCGAAGAGCTGAACCGCATCGGAGGCAAACACGGTGTGGGGCGCGTGGATCTGGTGGAGAATCGCTTCGTCGGTATGAAGTCGCGCGGCTGCTATGAGACGCCAGGCGGCACGTTGATCATGGCGGCGCATCGCGAGATCGAGGGGCTCACGCTCGATCGCAGCCTATCTCATTACAAACAGGCGCTGGCTCTCGATTATGCCGATTTGGTTTACGCCGGCCTATGGTTCACGCCGCTGCGCGAATCCCTCGATGCGTTCTTCACCAAAGCCACTGAAGATAATACCGGCGAGGTCACGTTGCGGCTTTACAAGGGCGGTTTCCAGCCGGTCAGCCGCAAGTCGCCGAACTCGCTCTACTCGCTGGATATCGCCAGCTTCACTATGGGCGCCGAATACGATCAGAAAGACGCTCGCGGCTTCATCAACCTGATCGGGTTGCCCATGCAGGTGCGGGCGCTGTTGAAGAACCGGCATAAGAGCAAGGCGAAGAAGGCCAAGCGCAAATGAAACTCTGGGGCGGGCGATTCGAGCAAGGGCCCTCGGAAATCTTCGAGCGCTTCTCCGGATCGCTGGATTTCGACCGGCGCTTGATTCACGCGGATATTCAGGGCTCGCAGGCCTTCGCGCGGGCGCTGGAAAGCGTGGGGATTGTGACCGCGCCTGAACGGGCGCAACTGGTAGCGGCCTTCGATGAAATCGGCCGCGCCGCGGACACAGCGGAGTTTTACGCGGGCGCCAGCGACGAAGATGTTCATACGCTGGTGATCCGCAAGCTGGGCGAGAAGGTGGGCGCGCTGGCGGAGAAGATCCACACCGGACGCAGCCGCAATGAGCAGGTATCGCTTGATGTACGGCTGTGGCTGCGCGGCGAGATCGACCGCGCGCTCGGGCTGCTGGCCGGACTCATGCAAGCGCTGCTGGACTGCGCCGGGCGTAGTCCGGCGGCTGTGGTTCCCGGTTATACGCATATGCGCCGCGCGCAGCCGGTTTTGTGGGCGCACTATGTGCTCGCGTATTTCGAAATGTTCGCGCGTGATTACCAGCGCCTGGAAGAAGCGCGGAAGCGCGTCAACGTGATGCCGCTCGGCAGCGGGGCGTTGGCCGGTAGCGGCTTTCCCTTCGATCGCGAAGCCATCGCGCGCGATTTGGGCTTCGACACGATTACGAACAACAGCATGGATGTTTCCGGCGACCGCGATTTTGCACTGGATTTTTTGTATGCGGCGTGTACCACGATGTTGCACCTGAGCCGCCTCTCCGAAGATTGGATCTTATATTCCAGCGACGAGTTCGGCTGGCTGGAACTTGGTGACGGCGTGACCAGCGGCTCCAGTCTGATGCCGCAGAAGAAGAATCCGGATTCGCTGGAACTGATTCGCGGCAAGTTCGGCCGCGTCTTCGGCGATTTAAGCTCGCTGTTCATGACCATGAAGGGCTTGCCCATGACCTATAACCGTGACATGCAGGAGGACAAAGAGCCTCTGTTCGACGCCGCGGATCAGTTGTGCGGATCGCTCGAGATGGCAGCCCAGGTTGTCGCTACAGCGAAGCTGAAACCCGAGCGCCCGGCGCAGGCGGCCGCAGAAAGCTGGGTAGTGGCGACCGACTTGGCCGAGGCGCTGGCGCGCAGCGGGACGGCGTTTCATCAGGCCCACCAGATCGCCGGCCGGCTGGTGCTGGAGAGTGTCCGCAGCGGCAAGAAGCCGTCGGACTGGAACGCGGAATCGCTCAAAGCCTTCGCGCCGGAGTTCACGCCCGAATGCGCGGCGGTGCTGAATCCGATTGAAGGGATGAAGACGCGTGAGATCGCGGGCGGCACTGGGCCGAATCACGTCAAGGCCGCTTTGGAGGCGGCCGCGGCGCGCTTGAAGCAGCTTCACGCATGAACAAGAATTATCGCCAGAGCCAGATCCTGAAGCTGATTCGCGCGCGGAGTCTGCACACGCAGGACGAACTCGCCCGGGCCTTACGATCCCTAAACATCGCGGCAACGCAGGTAACGCTCTCGCGCGATATTCGCGAACTGGGGCTGGTGAAGACGCCAGCCGGGTATTCTCCGGCAACCACCGACGCCACCGCTGCGCCCGCCGGTCCGGATGTGGTTACGCTCGCGCGTGAAGTCCTGCGCGATGTACGCCAGGCTCAGAATCTTTTGGTGTTGCGAACGCCTCCGGCCAACGCCAACGCGCTTGCCGCCGCGCTGGATCACGCCGACTGGCCCGAAGTCACCGGCACCATCGCGGGCGACGACACGGTGCTGGT
>Ga0068856_100008421_pt1 | contig 10043 bp, 9 predicted proteins | sample KBSCornC62_FD_66595 | JGI IMG/M metagenome (GOLD analysis project Ga0068856, IMG submission 66595) | Corn rhizosphere microbial communities from Kellogg Biological Station, Michigan, USA - KBS Corn C6-2 | ecosystem: Host-associated > Plants > Roots > Rhizosphere > Soil ... | reverse complement strand
TCTGCGCACCGGCGGCAAATTTAAAACAACCATGGCTGCAAAAGACGGCAGCTTCAGCTTCGATTTCGAAGGTGTATATGACAACGTGGAGAAATATAAAGTCATCGAATACAAGATCGGTGATGGGCGAAACGTAAAAATTGTATTCGAACCCACGGATGGCTCAACAAAGATCATTGAAACATTTGAAGCGGAGGATACTCATTCCGTTGACATGCAGCGGACCGGATGGCAGGCTATTCTCGACAACTTCAAAAAGTATACAGAGGCGAACGCGTAACGCCGATCCCGATCCCTCCGGAGTAGCCATAGCCCGGAGGGATATCTTTTTGAGTACTTTTTTCAACAATTGACAATGCCATCACACCACAGTGCCACCTGCGTTTCCCATCTTACTTCCATTAGCCGGTTTATGTTGACGGCATGAATTTCGTTTTGACACAAATCCAACACGTTTCAGTTCATGAACGAAGAAAATAAAAAACGTTTCTGGTGGCAAAATGAAATATTGTATCAAGTTTACCCGCGTTCTTTTCAGGATGCCAATGGCGATGGCGTAGGTGATTTGAAAGGAGTTTTGTCACGCTTGGATCACTTTGATTCCCTGGGTGTAAAAGGCATTTGGATCTCTCCCATTTATCCTTCGCCAATGGCGGATTTCGGATATGATATTTCAGACTATGAAAATATACATCCGTCGTTTGGAACGCTCGCCGACTTCGACGAGCTACTGAAGGAAATACATGCACGCGGCATGAAGCTCATTCTTGATTTTGTGCCGAATCATACTTCCGATCAACACCCATGGTTTCAGGAGTCACGTTCTTCAAAAGACAATCCGAAACGTGACTGGTATATCTGGCATGATGCTGCCGCTACTGGTGCGGTTCCAAATAACTGGCTTGCCGCCTTTGGTGGAAGCGCATGGGAATGGGATGAAAAAACACAACAGTACTACTACCACGCATTTCTGAAGGAGCAACCCGACTTGAACTGGCGCAACGAGGAAGTGCAACAAGCGATGTTTAACACGATGCGTTTTTGGCTTGACAAAGGCGTTGATGGCTTTCGCGTTGATGTGATGTGGCACCTGATCAAGGACGCAAAGCTGCGCGACAATCCGATCAATCCGAATTATCAACCTCAAATGGCAACGTATGATCAACTGTTACCGGTATATTCCACCGATCAACCCGAGGTGCATGACATTGTCTCAAAAATGCGCGGCGTATTAGACGAATATGAAGACCGTATGATGATTGGTGAAGTATATCTTCCGATCAACAAGCTGGTAACGTACTACGGTTCGAAGGGAAAAGGCGCTCATCTCCCGTTTAATTTTCAATTACTTCTCCTTCCGTGGGATCCGCATCAGATCACCATGGCAATCAGTGAGTATGAAGGTGCACTTCCATCAGACGCTTGGCCAAACTGGGTGTTAAGTAATCACGACCAGGCGCGCATTGCCAGCCGGGTTGGAAGCGAACAAGCACGAATCGCTGCCATGCTGCTTCTGACACTTCGCGGCACTCCTACCATTTATTATGGAGACGAAATTTGTATGCGCGATGTGCCTATTCCTTTCTCCGAAATTCAAGATCCGCAAGGACGGAACATGCCCGACAAAAACCTAAGCCGGGATCCCGCGCGTACCCCGATGCAATGGAACGGTACGCCAAACGCCGGTTTTACAACCGGCAAACCCTGGCTTCCGGTCGATCGCGCCTATCAACGAAAAAATGTTTATGAGCAGGAGCGCGACAAATATTCCATGTTATGTCTCTATAAAAAATTGATCGCCCTGCGTAGACGCGAGCCATCGTTGCTGGAAGGTTCGTACACGCCTGTTTATTCCGACCATCAACTTATTTCCTACGTGCGGGAAAAAGATGGCTCTCCACGCTTCCTCATCATCTTGAACCTGAGTCATCGCACAGCTTATTTCCGTTCACGTGGTGTCGTCTTAAAAGGAGTAATTGAGGTATCAACGTCTCCGGAAATTGAACACTCACGTGTAAGCGATATCATCGAGATGAGTGGTGATGAGGGAGTTGTCATTCGCCTGGATTAACGTACATTCAACATGGGTGGTTCTGCTTATCTCGGAAATGGGCGTTGTGTTTTTTCGGTCTGGGCTCCCGAAAAAAAAAGTATGCAACTCCATATCGTATCGCCTGAAGATCGGGTCGTTTCCATGATTGCCTCCGACGAAGGATACTTTACGATTGAAGTAGAAGGCGTGCTTCCCGGCGCTCGCTATTTTTTTAAACCCAATGATGACCGTGACGTGCCTGACCCTGCATCACATTCCCAGCCCGACGGTGTGCACGGCGCATCAGAAGTACTAGATCATCAAGCATTTTTATGGAGTGATCAGCATTGGAAAGGCCTGGCATTCGAAAATTTAATTTTATACGAAATTCACGTCGGTACATTTACGCGGGAAGGTACTTTCGAAGCTATCATTTCCCGGCTTGACGATCTCATCGATCTTGGTGTTAATGCTATTGAGATTATGCCTGTCGCACAATTTCCCGGAAAACGGAATTGGGGTTATGATGGAGTTTTTCCCTATGCGGCGCAAAATTCCTATGGCGGCGCAGATGGATTAAAGAAATTAGTCGACGCGTGCCACAGAAAAGAAATCGCGGTGCTGTTGGATGTCGTTTACAATCACATCGGACCGGAGGGAAATTACTTTAATGAGTTTGGTCCATATTTCACAAAAAAATACAACACGCCGTGGGGTGATGCCATCAACCTCGACACCGAATGGGCAGATGGAGTGCGCGATTTTTTTTCGGACAATGCGGTTTATTGGATTGAGAATTTCCACATAGACGGCCTTCGACTCGACGCCATTCACACCGTGTTCGACAGCAGCGCGATTCACTTTTGGGAACTCCTGCAGGAGAAAATAACAACCCTGCAAAAAAAGACCGGACGAATTTTTCATATGATCGCAGAAAGTGATTTGAATAGTCCACGCGTGGTTCAACCGATATCGAAAAATGGATTTGGGTTTACTGCACAATGGCTTGACGATTTCCATCACGCATTGTATGTTCTCCTGGATCCGAACGGGAAGTCGCGTTACTTCGATTTTGGAAAGGTCGAACAACTCGCAAAAGCGTATGTCGAGGGATTTGTACATTCGGGCGAATACGTCCATTTCCGAAAGAGAAAATACGGTGCATCATCTGCGGGCATCCCGGGAAACAAGTTTGTGGTATTCAATGTCAATCACGACCAGGCTGGAAATCGGGTGAATGGTGAACGGCTTAGCATGCTTGTCGACTTTGAGCGTCTGAAGCTTGCAGCAGCCGGCATGCTGCTGGCACCCTACATCCCGATGCTTTTTATGGGCGAAGAATATGGAGATGATACGCCGTTCTTCTACTTTGTAGATCATTCTGATCGACGTTTAATCGAGGCTGTTCGCAAGGGCCGCCGGGAAGAATTTGCCGCGTTTAAAAATGAAGGTAATCCGCGCGATCCGCAAGACGAACAAACATTCCTGGACTCCATCTTGCGATGGAACAAGCGAACTGAAAGGAAACATGCCATTCTGCTGCGGTGGCATAAAACGCTGATCGCCCTGCGACAAACCACACCGGCACTTCAGAATTTTGATAAGCAGTCGATCCGCACACAAATTGCCGGCGACAAAACACTCGTGATCCAGCGCGTGGCCAGCGATTCTCGCGACGAGGTTGTGATCGCGTTGAATTTCTCCGAACAAACAGAACATTACACCGTATGCGGGAACGGCGAAATTTATCGAAAGATGCTCGACTCAAAAGAACGTGAGTGGACGATTAATGACAACGAAGAGGCACGTCTTCGTGAGATTGTCAAGAGCGGATCAATACTACCCTTGCCCCCGTGCTCTGTCGCTGTTTACGCCGTCGTTGATGATCGAGCGATTACTTAATTGGCTGCTTTGTTTTAGCCCGTTCCACTTTGACTTTATATTCAGCAAATTTCTGTGTGAAAGACTCCGGGTTATCGAATCGACTGAATTTTTCTGTCGACTGCAACAACAGGATCAGCTCGATGATTTCATCATCAGTCATATCCTTCACTTGTTTGGTGGCCAATGCTGGAAAAGAAGCCGGATTCATCCGCGCGCGTATTTCGCGAATTTGTTCTTGCATAAAATATGTAAAACATTTTTCCGACGTCGTGTACTTCTCCAGGCCAAATCCGTACTCAAGATCTTTTAAGCGCCCTCCCCATATGATCGCGCGCAATTTAGCATTGCGTTGAACCTGCACATCATATACGAGATCACAAAAGCAATGCGGCTTCGAGTCAAAATCAGGATCGCGGGCTATAAGGCGGTATCCATAATTAAAAAAAATCATCTCTGAAATGGACGCATTGACATGCTTCGGAAAAATAGAAGTATATACCCGTAGGAAGTTTTCTGGGAGTGGTTCTTCGTGGCCAAGTTCCGCTGCAAACTCTTTCATTTCAGGATGGGTGATAAACAATTGCCAACGGGAACTCAGCAACCAATATCCAATGCCGATCTCCATCAGCGTCAGAACGATACTGCTGATAACGAAAAACCGGATGGTTTTAAGAGCTCTGTTTAGAAACGCGCGGATTTTGGTGCTATCCATTTATATGTGAATGAAATTACTCCCAAGCAAATCAAAGGTCGATGCTTGAAAGCGCAAAAAAAAGAAGAAAATGGGTTGTTTTTTGAATTCTTGCACAAGTCCGGGGGGATTCGCAACTCAAGATATATACATTACATGCGTCAAGCAAATAATTTTTTTTCAGGGGAGATTCAAGTTACGAATCGGGCAATCCTCATTGACGTTTGAATGTTGTTTCAACACACAGAGTCGGATTCGTCGGGTAAGGTGAAGAGTTATTGGATTGGCGTCTATTTATAGTAGCGTGGTGAGAAGACATAACAAAAAAAGACCGGCGCTTGCCGGTCTTTTTTTCTTCTTATCTTCCTGCGATTTTCTGCTTGACAATACCAACGGCTTCAGTCGCCCGTTGATCACCAGGCTTTAACGTGAGCACTTCCTGCCAATACTTTAGCGACTTATGAAAGTCCGCTTTCAAATACCAGTAATAGCCCAAGTACGAATTTGCTTCGATTAATTCATTCCTGTTTTTGTCCGGCGTAGGCGTGCCAATCTCAATTACCTTTTCGAAGGATGGCTTGGCCAAACCTTGGGTCGATTCAGGATCTTGGGCTGCAAGCGTTCTTGCTTTCCAGAAATAACCGATGAGCTTCGTTGGTTGCAATCTTATAAGATTTGAGAATGCCGTATCTGCTTTGACAAGTTCCTCGTTGTTGTAATACGCGCGGCCCAGATTATAGTAATCATATGACGGCGTCTTACGAAGTGAAAGAAGCCTCGCATAGTCGCGAATGGCCATTTTATAGTTACGGGCTCTGTTCATCGCTAAGTCACCCTGAAGGGAATTCGGGTCAACTTGCGTGCTATCCATCGTCAAACTTTTCTCCAGGCTCACGATGGCCAAAGAATCGTCAGGCAAATAGTTGTACAGCTTTGGCGCCAAGCCCGCCGCCTTCTTCACATTACGCGAGATATCCGCCAATCTTATATATGCCTGCGCCTGAGTATTGTAATCACGCGTCTCGATCTCTTCCGGTTTTGCTTTTGCAAAATATTGATTGAACACCTGTACAGATTGTCTCAAAGAAGCTGTATCGGGGGAATCTTTTTTATCACCAGCTTCAAACAACGACTGCCCATAGAAACGCAGCGTTATTGCTGACACGTTTGGATCTGCAACAAGCTCTTTGAACAATTCATTTGCTTTTACATAATCCTTTGCCATCACGTAATAAAACGCCAGCTGTCTCCGTGCGAGCGCAGGATTCTCGGTTAACGGCAAATATTTTTGCTGTGCTTCTACGGCTTTCGCGCCTTCTTTTGTTTGATAATAAAGCTCACCGAGTTCTCTGTATGCAGGTCCGAAAGTAGGATCGATCTTCACGGCTTTGTCGAACGACTCCGTTGCCACCGGATAGTTTTTTGAACGCAGATAGACTAATCCCATTTTATAATGTGGCGTGGCATCTTTCGGATCAAGCGCCGCTGCACGCTCATAGGCACTTACAGACTCGCCGCCTTTGTTAAGCTGGAGATACGTGTCACCCAAAAGAAGTTGAGTGTCGGGATTTTCTTTTGATAATGACGCCGACTTGGTTAGAAGCTCCAGGGCCTGATTTGTATATTGTTTATTTGACAAATATCCCTCCGCTATTGTATTTAGTACGACAGGGTTCTTAGACTTGCTTAAGGCCAACGCTTTGTCAACAAATGTCTTCGTTTCAACAGGATTGTTTTGCAAAATCCGAACATACGCTTTACCCGCTACATTCAACGGATCTTTGTCATTTAGCTGGGAGCCTTTGTCAAACGAAGCAAACGCTTTATCAAGTTGGTTAGCCCTTGTTTGCACATAACCGACATAGAACAACGCCACAGGATCGGACGCATTCGTCTGCGCTACTTTTTCTATTACTTCGAGGGCTTTTTTCGGCTGCTCGGCATTTAAAAAATGAATCGCATTATCAACGTCCTTTTCATAGGCAGGTGCCTGCGCAAACGCTGACAATACGGAGATCATCATAAGAGCCGTGAGCAAAAATATACTCTTGCGGCGATGATCAACAGTTGCTGAAGTTGAGTTCAGCATGGGTGATACTCCGGTTTTCATAAACGATACTATAATTAATTATTAATCTGATTTGTATTCACTTGTAAGATTCGAACAGGCATGGTAACAGGAACAAGTCCCGCTTTCAAAATGATCCGCTGTCCTCGATCGCTAGCCACGAACGATATAAAACCGCTTGCCAATCCCGACCGTGCTTCACGGCTAACCATGAAAATTTTCCGTTGCAGCGGATAGTCGCCGGTAGCAACGTATGCCTGGTATGGTTGAAAGTACGCACTATCACGTGAGAGACTTGCAACGCGAACTGAATTCAGGAATTTATTCGTAGCCGACTTTTCTGTTATCCAACTAACACCGATCAGGCCAATAGCACTTGCCTTTTGTGCAACATAATCCACAACGGCTCTGTTTGAGTCGAGCGCAAAGCAGTTAGACGGTATCTTCTCCATATGTACCACGGAATCATTCAAGAACCGTACCATTCCTGAGTTCGGATTATCAAACACTAATTCAATTTTTCCCGCTTTGGATTTCGGGTTCAGCTGATTCCAGTCGGTTATTTTTCCCTCAAGAATGCTTTTGAGTTGTTGCCACTGAATTAACGTATCGGTGTTTGCCTTATTCAGGATAAGCGCGATGGCGTCTTTAGCAACCGCTATCTCGGTGGGCTTAATTTGCAATGCTTTAATCGGGGCCGCTTCATTTTCAGTAAGCTTCCGCGTGGTGATGATGACGCGTACGCTATCCTTTAAGAGCGCTTCTATCGCCTGAACTTCCGACATATAATGCGCCTCAATGTGCGCTTGCTGATAGATCGCTTCAAACGTATCGATCTCAGCCTGCATAACAGGCCTTAGCGATTCGTCGATCGCTACTTTAAGATATCCGGAGGTGGGGGTGTCAATTGGTCTTCCATCCTTACCTCGCTCTGTGCACGCGCTGGTAATAATAAGTGTAATCGCCAGCACACCAATGATCCTCATAAACAGTGTATTAATTGTTATTAAAAATCTTTTGATATACCCTATATCCTCTGAAGACGCCATAAGCGATCATCAGACTTCCGGCGGGTACGATATATTTTGCTGGTAATCCTGGGAAGAATTCGGCGGAATTTCTAAGGATCAAAACTCCCAGACCGATGTATAGAAGGGAAATAATAAACCCGAAGGAGCGTATGACCATTTCTATTTTTGTCACCTTGTATCCTTCGGGTTTTGGTTCCATGAGATTTAGACGTCAAGTTTGAATCGAATCGGCAATACGAAACGAGCTTTTACCGCTTTTCCGTTTTGCTTTCCAGGCTTCCATGCCGGCATCATTTGCACTACGCGTACCGCTTCTTTGTCGCAGTCTGCGCTTACACCTTTGATCACCTGCACATCGCTGATTTTTCCTTCTTTGTCAACAACGAATTGCACGAACACTTTTCCATCAACACCCATACGTCTTGCCGTACTTGGGTATTTTAGATTTTTGCCGATGAACTTTGCCATTGCTTCCATACCGCCCGGATATTCAGGCTGCTGTTCCACTACTGTGAAGATCTTGTCGTCATCATTTCCTTCCTGCACAACTTCCTGTACAGGCTCTTCGAACACCACTTCTGTAGGACCTTCCTGCGTTACGGTGCTGATTTCAACTTGCTTCAATTCTTCTTGTGTGGGAACTTGCTCCTCTACAACTTCTTCCTTCGTTACCTTTGGCGCAACATACTTGATTGTTTTCACCGGTGGTGGCACATCCAATTTCGGTGGAGGTGGCTGGTTTGGAGTAATTGGAGGTGGCTGATCCAAATTAACAGTTGTCAATTTAGGCGCTTCAACCTCTGGCTGTGCTGAATGTTCGCGGATATAGGCCGCGATATACGGATATGCGATCAGGACGGCTGTCAAAAAAAGCATGATCAAAACCGCACGCACGACGTGCTTCGAATAAATTCTCCGAAGCAGGTATGCGCCGTATTCTTTGTTCCGGCTTTCAAATACTATGTCTTCCCATAGGGGCGGCATTACGTCTGTCTTCATAACTGCGAATCTTTTATAAGTTCTTCATCTGTTGGCGTAATATCAACCATCGCGTATCGCTGTATGACACTGATATTCATTTCGTCAAGGATATCCACCATGTTTTTATACTTCGATTTGTCTGAAGGTTTGATCAATACAACCAACTTCGGTAATTCAGCTTTCTTTTGTTGCAGTACTTTGCGGATACCATTCGCAGAGAAGTCGGTCACTTCTATCTTCGGATCGGTAATCCCGGAGTACCAATAAACTTTGTCATTTTCACCTAAAACAATTGTGACCACATCACGCTCATTTACTTTTGGCGGTTCCGGATCATCCGGCTTTGGTTTCTCAGGCATGGTAATTTCCATCGTCTGAGGTTTATTCAATGTAGTGGTCATTACAAAGAATGTTAGCAAAAGAAAAGCCAGGTCCACCATGGGTGTCATGTCTATTCTGGTGGAAGATTTTTTACTTCTGACCTTACCACCCTTTTTCTTTTTATCATCGCCACCGCCTTGTATTTCTGCCATATAAATTCTTTTTAACTGTGAATTCTATTTCTTTAATCAAGGATATTATTTCTCTGCCGGTCCGCCTTCCAACCCTGTTATCAGGTTGAAGCGATTCACCTTGCGGTCAATCATCGTATTGATCACCTTCTTCACAACCGGATATTCTGCATCACGATCTCCTTTGATCGCGATCCGAACCTGACGGTTGGCAAGCCTGGCCTGAAGCACCCAATCAGCGAGCTCATTGTGCGCCGAGTCTACCGGTATACCGGGAAGCTGTGGCTGCAATTCTTTGCGCTGCTCAGGTTTCATATCGAGAAACTGCTTGAGACCTCCGATCGGCACGCCGATACTTGACATGATCGCGAAGGTATGTGTCTCTTCCGGTGTAAACTGTATTCCGTACAATTCACCCATTTTACCCAATAGTGTTGCCCGTGTGTATTGTCCGTCAACGTTAAAGAAAACACGGCTGTCTTTTCCGATGGTAATCGTCAACACATTGTTTTCCGGTATTTTTATCTGCGAGATTGAAGATGGCGTATCAACGGCAACTGGCTCATCGGGGATGGCCGTTGCTGTGAGCATAAAGAATGTCACCAGCAAAAACGCCAAATCCACCATGGGCGTCATATCAATCGTTGGGGTACCCTTTGACATAGTTGCGAGTTTTTAAATAACTAATTAACGTTTTGTATTTGCAGTAAAGTTCTGCACAATGCTGAAGCTTGCTTCGTCGATACCGTGTGTCAACGCGTCAATTTTGCTTGTGAAGAAGTTATACATGATGATGGCAAGCGCCGATGTACCGATACCAAGGGCAGTATTGATCAACGCTTCT
>Ga0068856_100008420_pt1 | contig 10043 bp, 20 predicted proteins | sample KBSCornC62_FD_66595 | JGI IMG/M metagenome (GOLD analysis project Ga0068856, IMG submission 66595) | Corn rhizosphere microbial communities from Kellogg Biological Station, Michigan, USA - KBS Corn C6-2 | ecosystem: Host-associated > Plants > Roots > Rhizosphere > Soil ... | reverse complement strand
GCGACAAGATCAAGGTCGACACGCGTACGGGCGAGTACCAGGGTCGGGTGAAGTAAGTCTCGCAATATCACCTCTCCCGCTCGCGGGGGAGAACGCGATATTTGCCTGCCCCGCTGGCGGAGAGAGCGCGCCGATAGGCGCGGGTGTTCCCGGTCACATGGTTTGATCAATCCGGGATATAGCAAAACGAAACGGGACGAATCGGGAAAAAACGGCGTCAGAACGCGGTTTTTCGGGGGTTTGCGGCGGCGCACGCCGAGCGTGCGCCATGACAGATGGTTTGAGAAATCGTCGGCCCGCCATCACCCTGGCGGACACATGGTTTGCGAAATACTACCGCGCCGGTGGATCGTCCGGGTGGTCGCAGGCCGTCGAGGCGCGGTCCATCGCATCGGCCAAGTAAGTCGCGAGCTTGTCGAGCTGCGGTGTGGAAAGGCCAGAAAGCGAGCACTGACCGGCAGCAGCCACGAATGCGTCGACGTCCCCCTTGAGGTCGTAGTGCTTCGTCGCCAGCGAAATCTGCATCACCATCGAGCGCCGTCGTATGGCGGTGCACATCGGGTCTTCGAATTGTGTGCCGGGAAAAACCCGGACGGCGATGGCATTTGTGGCCGGCGCGGATGCTGCCTCCTGCAGTAGCCGCCGCATGCGCTGCACGCGCGCGAGGTCGAGCATGGGAAAGCCCCTTGTTTACTTGGACGCGGTTCGCGCCCACCGCAGAACGGTAGCTTCGGGCAGCCCTTCGACGAGTCCTTCATAGACCAGCCCGACCAGCTCGGCGCGTTTGGCGGCTTCCAGCGTCTTTCCTTCGAGCGCTTCGTCCACGAGCTGGAGGGCCATCGTCAGTTCTTCGAGTCGCACTGGCTGAGAATGGCTCTGTGGCGCCGTTTTCGCGATGCCCTCCGCTACGCGATCGAACCGAGATTCCTGCCGCGCCGTAGCGTTTGGATCGGACCGGACCACGGAAAGCGCAAGGTCCGTGGTTGCATCCGGGGGCGTCGATGAAAGAAGGCGCTCCGGGCCCTCGCCCGTCAATACCCATACCGGATTCCAGCCGGCAAATGCCAGCTGCCGCAGGACGTCGCCCGGGATCTCGGAAGTCCCGCGCTCATAGCCGCCATACGTGTTCTTGTGGACGCCGAGCCGCTTGGCGAAGTCCTCCTGTGTCGCTTCCCCTCGTATGCGGACCAAACGCTTCCCCGTCTCGACACGAAAATCTGTGTTCACACTTTTTCTCCGCTCAGGTGTGAACCGAAAAACAGTTCACAACAGCTGTTCACACCTGCCCAGAAAACCGCATTCCTGTGCGGAATAGCGCGCTTTTGCCCGGAATACTGGTTCACACCCACGCTGTGAACCGAAATTCGGTTTACAAGACCGAAAAACAGGTCTAGTATCTGCGCCGTAGAGGTCTCTCCCATCTACGGATCACGACAGGGCAAAACATGACACGCAAAGCTACGGTTCTGACTCCGGAACAGGTGAAGGCGGGCTTCAAGGCCCGCGGGCAAACGATCACGCAATGGTGCAAGGACCGCGGCTACGTTCGGCGGGACGTTTACCGCGTCCTCAACGGCCAGCTGAAAGCCAATTGGGGCAAGGCTCACGAGATCGCCGTCGCACTCGGACTCAAGCCTAGCATTTCCGGGGATTTCGGCAATCCGCAAACGAAGGCGGCGGCGTAGACAAATGCGCCGTCTATGGGGCGAGGGGGCGCGCAGCATCCTGCGCGCGTTGAAGCAGCAGCCGATGACCGACGACATCGTGTTCGGCATCGCGCTCGCGGTCGGCGCCGTGTTCGGCGCCATCTGCAAATTCTGGGGGCTGCCGCAATGAGCCGCCGCGACCAGGTCACGCTCGATCTGTTCGAGATCCCGCGCGCCGCCGCTCCGGTGCCCGCGTCGATGGACTTCCGTGCTGAGGTCAGCCAGCTGCTCTCCGCGATGCTCGCTTCGGCGGCCGCAGCAGGCATCGATCGCTGGGAAGTCTCCGCGCGCGCGAGCCGACTGGCCGGCCGAGACATCACGAAGGCCATGCTCGACGGCTACACCAGCGAAGCACGGGACGAATTCAACGTCCCGTTCTGGATCGTGCCCGTGCTGGAAATCGTCTGCAGCAGCTGCAGCGCGTGCGATTGGCATGCATCGAAGCTCGGCGGACGTGCGCGCTACGGCGCCGCCACGCTGGACGCCGAGATCGGTCGGCTGGAACACGTCGCGAACGAAGCCTCCGCCCAGGCGCGCGAACTCAAAGCGCTGCGCCGGAGGGTTCGCTGATGTCCGCGAAGCACCACGCAGACGGGTCGCAAGGATTCATTTTGCAGCTTGCCGCGGACCTGATGGCACGCCGCGCACCGGTCGGCCTGGCCGATCTGATGGCACGACACGGATGCTCTCGCGCCACGATCCACCGCGCCGTGGCCAAGATCGAGAGGTACTTCCCAGATCGAGTCGAGTACGTGCGCGGCGTCTGGACGGAACCGGGAAAAGTAGTTCCTCGGAGGCAGGCGTGATGGCTGACGGCTCCGCACAGGACATCGCCCGCGTCGACATTCGATCGATCGCCGAAGGGCTCGGCGTCACGAAACGCGGCGCGCTGAAACGTTCGACCAAAGAGGCGTGGCCGTTCACAGAGGAAATGGCCTCGGGCGGCAAGCGCCGTCTTTACCGCGTCGACTCGCTTCCGCAAGACGTGCAGGTCGCGCTGCGTCGTGCCGCGGCGCTTGCCGCAGCGAACGCCGCGCAAGCCTCCGCCGATTTCCAGGTCGGCCAACTGATCAGCCGCCGCGTCGCGCTGCGCGAGAAGATCGACGCCGCTGCTGCGCAGCGCATTCGCGAGGAAGGTACTGCGCGGGCGGTCGGACTCGTCGGAACCGCGCGCGATCGCATGGACGCGAAGCTCGACGTGATCACACGCGTGCAGCAGTTTGCGCGGCATCACGGCCTCGGCCTCTGCGCCGCACGCGAGCAATTCTGCAGCGCGATGCGCACCGGCGAAATCCAACTTCCAGAGAACGTGAAACGCTTCGTTGACGGCGACGTATCGCCGGCGAGCATCGGCCGTTGGCAGCGGACGCTCGCCACACAGGGCGCGGCCGCGCTCGCCGGCGAATACGGCAACCGCAAGGGCTCCGGCAAGATCGAGTCCCAAAAGGAAATCCGCGAGTTTGTACTCGGCCTGCTCACAGCGCAGCCGCACATCAGCGGAAAGAACATGCAGCTCGCGATCAACGCGCGCTTCGGCAAAGGTGCTGTCACCGAACGCACCGCCGCTCGCTTCATTGGCCGCTTCAAACTCGAAAACCCGCAGCTCTACACCGCGATCGCGAATCCGGACGCATGGAAGAACCGCTATATGAGCGCGTTCGGCAGTGCCAGCGAAGGCATCACGCGACTGAACCAGCGCTGGGAGTTCGATTCCACCTCGGCGGACGTGATGCTGACGGACGGTCGCGCAACGATCGTCCAGATCGTCGACGTCTGGCCGCGCCGGCGCCTGTTCTACGTCTCAAAGTCGTCGAGTTCCGAAGCCGTCAGCCAGGCGTTGCGCCGCGCGATTCGCGCATGGGGCATCCCGGAAGAAGCGAAGGTCGACAACGGCCGGGACTACGTCAGCGATCGCACGATGCGCGCGTTCGCCGGCCTCGGTATCGAGGTGCTCGTCTCGACGCCGTTTTCACCGTGGGAAAAACCGCACGTTGAATCGGGTTTTCGCACGTTCTCCCATTCGCTGCTTGAAATGCTGCCCGGATATTTGGGGCACAACGTCGCGGACCAGCAAGCGGTGCGCGCGAGCAAGAGCTTCGCCGAGCGGCTTTTCAAGAAGAACGAGGTCATCGAAATCAAGCTCTCGTCGGCGGAGCTGCAGCAATTCTGCGACCGCTGGTGCTCGGACCTGTACGAGCACGAATCACAGCAGGGCCTGCACGGCCAGACGGTTTTCCAGCGCGTCGCCTCCTGGACTGGCGAGGTGCGCCGCATCGAGAACGATCGCGTTCTCGATCTGCTGCTTGCACCGGCGCCCGACAACGACGGTATCCGCCGCGTCGGCAAAAAGGGCATCCGCGTCGACAAGCTGGAATACATCGCGCCTGAGCTGCACTGCATGGTCGGCGAAAGCGTCCAGGTGCTCTACGACGAGCAGGACGCCGGCCGCATCGTCGTCTATCACAACGGCGCGTTCTGCTGTATCGCGGAGTGCCCCGAAATCCTCGGCGTGAGCCGCGCGGAGATCGCCGCCGCTGCAGCGGCCGAGCGCAAGCGCGGCATCGCTGCCAAGCGCGCCGAAATGCAGGCGCTCAAGCGCAAAGCGAACGTCAAGGACATCGCGTTCGAGATCCTCGACGCCAAGGCGCGCGAAAACGCCAGCCTCGCGATGTTGCCGCTGGCCAAGAACGTGATCGACGCGTCGGAGCATTTCGCCGAGGCGCAACGTGCCGCTGAGGCGCTCGACGATCAGACACGCGCCGAGACCAAGCACGTCGCAGAAGTCCGCGAAGAATTCTTCAAGGTCCTTGGCGAGGCTCGCGACGCCGGCCGGCTCGTGCGGAGCGAGGAAGAGGAAATCGAGTCGCGCATGAAGGTGGCGCTCGAAATTCTGATGAAAGACCCGGCCGACCGCACCGTCTTCGACAACGCGCGTATCGAAGGCTACTGCCAGAGCAGCGAGTTCCGCGGTCGCTGGACCGTGCTGCAGAGCTTTGGCGTGGCCGCGTTCCACACGCTAGACGAGAAATACAACTGCTTTCACGAAGAGGGCCATTTGGCCCACCGCCTGCGCGAGCTGGACATGCTCCTCGCGCGTGCGCTCGACGACAACCAGTAGTCCACCAGTAGGGGAAATTGCATGCGCTCCAAAATCGTTCCCATCTCCAATATCTCGCGGCTCGCCGACGCCGCGAGCGCTCTGATTCACCGCGCGCCGGGCATGCCCGGCATGGGCCTGATTGAAGGCCCGACCGGCTACGGCAAGACGACGGCTGTCACCTGGCTGATCGTGCAGCTCGGCGCGGTGTATGTCCGTGCGCAGTCGATGACCACGCCGAAGAGCCTGCTCGAATCGATCTGCACGGAACTTGACGTCAACCCGAAGCCGACCAACGTCGGCACGGTGAACGTCATCGTCAAGGCGCTCGCGGAATCGAAGCGCGCGCTGTTCGTCGATGAAGCGGACTACCTGCTCGGCAACAAGCGCCTGGTCGAGACGCTGCGCGACATTCACGACCTGTCGACCATGCCGGTCGTGCTGATCGGCATGCAGAAGTTCCGCAGCAAGATCTCCGATCTGCCCCAGCTCAGTGGCCGCATCGCCGAATCCGTCGAGTTCCAGGCGGCCAGCTTCGACGACGTGACGCTGCTCGCGCGGCACCTGCTGGACGTCGAAGTCACGCCCGAGCTGCTCGCGCGCTTGCACGAAGCCGCGCTCGGTTCCGTGCGCCTGACGTGCATCGGCCTCAACAAGATCGAGCAGATCGGACGCGCGCGCGGCTTGGCGAAGGTCAGCGCCGCGGATTGGCCGGCCGGTGCCGAGTTCTTCGTCGGCAAGGCGCCGGCGGCGCCGGTGAAGCGCGGCGCGCTCTCCGCGGTGAAGTGAGATGACGCCCGCGGAGCGCGAAGCACGGCTGCGTGTGACGCGCCGGAGACGCTTCCCGACCGAGCACCTCGGTCGGCAGAAGATCTGGCAGGCGATACGCATCGCGCGGACGTTCGATCGCGCGCAGCTCGAAGCAATCACGGGCTGCACCTACAAGTCGATCGAGCTGTACATCGTCCTTCTGGCGAAGGCCGGCTACATCGAAGCGATCGGCACTGTGCACGGGAAGCTGCGCGGGCGCCTGAAGGCTTTTCGACTGGTGCGCGATACCGGCCCGAAGCCGCCGGCAGCAGTGCGGCGCGCGCCGAACACTCGGTCGATGTACGACCACAACGAGGGGCGTTTGTATGAGTTCAAAACCTGAAAGCGACTGGATCACGGTGCTGCGCGAGACCTGCGCCAAGCGGTCGCAGGCCAAGGTGGCCGAACGGATCGGCTACTCGGCCACCGTCGTCAACCAGGTGCTCAAAGGCACCTACAAGGGCGATTTGAAGGCCGTCCAGCGCGCCGTGGAAGGCGCGCTGATGGGCCTCACCGTCGACTGTCCCGTCGTCGGCGAAATGCCGCGCAATCGCTGCTTGGAGTTCCAGCGGCAGCGCTTCGCGGCGACCAATCCGATGCGCGTGCAGTTCGCGCTGCAGTGCCCGACGTGCCCGAACCGGCGAGGTGCGGAATGAGCAACCAAACGGCAAAGCCGATCTTCGCCTGCAAATGCGGTGAGGACCTTTGCATCGCGCCGATCGAGTTCCTCGCGCTCGACACCGGCGAGATCGAGATCCACGTCATCTGCCCGAAGTGCGAGGCGCACCGCGTCGCGTTCGTCGACGTCGATGAATTCGACCAGGAGGACGAAGAATGATGTTCGACGCAGACGCACGCGATGGTTCGCGCGGCGAAGCCGCTCGCGCACGCAAGCCGTCCACGCCGTACCAGCGGACCTACGTGCGCCGCCTGATGCAGAAGCTGTCGCTCGACGGCTTCCAGATCACGCTGCAGCACCGCCGGCACTTCGTGCTCGCCGGGCTCGGCGAGCAACGCCTCGGCGCGCGCGTCGACGACGTACTCCTGGAACTGACGTCGGACCAGATCTCGAAGCTGATCCACGAGTACGAGCGCGAAATCCCGCCGCGCTGCCGCTGACCAGGAGAAGAGCGATGGAAAACGAGCAGAACCGATTCATGGACGAAGCCGCGCGCGCCGCCGCGCGCGAGCAGGTCGACGCGTCGATCGAGACAGCGATGCATCCGAGCATCGTCCTCGACGTGCTCGGCGACCACGTCGGTGCGAAGCGCGGCATCACAGCGCGCCAGCTCGTGTTCCATCTGCTCGACTGCTACAGCCCGGCCGGCGAGCGCTACCTGCGCCGTGTCGTCGAGGCGCTGCGCAACGCCGGCCAGCCGATCTGCGCCACGCCAGCGGACGGTTACTACCTCGCGTCGAACGCGGACGAACTCGATTCGACGTGCCTGTTTCTTTACCACCGCGCGATGACGTCGCTGCGCCAGGTCGCCGCGATGAAGCGTGTCCAGCTGCCCGACTTCCGCGGACAGCTCCAACTTCCAATAGGGGAAAAAGCCGCATGAAAACCAAAATCAACGAGCAGATCCGTCAGGGCCTGACCGCCGCGATCGGCGCGGTGTTCGAGCTGGACGACATGGGCATCGCCGTCGTCACCGTCGAGGTCGATGGCGGGATGCCCGTGATCGGCGTCGATCGCGAGCCGCCGGGCGCCAAGCCCGGTACTGCGATCACGCGCACGCTCGGTGGCCGCCGCGAAACGCTGCACACGGCCGTCATCCACGGTTGCCGCGTGCAGTGGCACACGGCCGAACACGTGCGAGGCGCGGCATGAGCGCGCACGTCACGAAACTTGCCGACATGCAGCCGACCGCGCAGGAAGCGGAGCACCTCATTTCGCTCGTCGATCCGCTGCTCAAGTACCTCGGCTGCGAGCGTTGCCAAGGCATCGGCACACCGCTCGGCCGCCTCGCCGTCAGCCTGCTCGATATCCGCCACACGCTGGGCCAACTGCGCAACCCGCCGGAGGACCGCTAATGAACATCGCACAGCAGATCCGCAAGGCGCTCAAGGATGTCGGCGGCCGGCTGTCACTGGCGCAAATGGCTGACGCCAATTCGTGGGATGCCGACGATCGTCGTCAGGCAGGCAAGACCGTGCATCAGATGAAGACGCGCGGCGAACTCGACGCGGTCATTGAAGATGGCCGCGCGTCCTACGGGCTCGTGGCGGACTTCGAGCCGGGGCGCCCTGGGCCGAAGGCGCAAACCCACGACGCGAAAGCGGCAACACCGACGCCGGCGTTCGGCACCATCGGCGATCTGCGCAAACCGGGCAAGGGAGTGCGGCAAGCCGCGCGCGAAACGATCGCCCGCGCAGAACGGACCGAATCGGCCGCGAGCGAGACGAACCCGCCGGTTCCTGAAACGAAAGCTGGAAAAAGCGAAACGCCGGAAGCAACACCAGAGCCGCCGTGCGGTCCCGTCCGGGATCGGGCTGCTGAAGAGCGCTGGGTTAACGCCCAGATCGCCGCGCGGCGCGCTGTGGCACCCGATTTCGACCTGTCCAAGCGGATTGACGTCATCCACGAGGACATCAACGACGCGCTGGCCGATGCAATCAAGCACGGCCACGCCAAAGAGCTGCTGACGCAACTGCACATTGCACTCGGCGCCATGAACCGCGCAGGACGCGCATATCCCAGGAGCTGAACATGGCGAAGAAACCCAACCGAGTGAAATCCAAAGCCGTCGACGCGCCGCAGTCACGCGACCAGGTCGTGGCCGCGATCGCGCAGATCGGCCGGCACCAGCGTGACCGCCAGCGCATTGAAGCGGCGATGAACGACGAGCTGGCCAAGGTGCGCCAGAAGTTCGAGGCGCAGGCGCTCGTGCACGCGGAGCAGATCGCGGAGCTGAGCGCGGGCGTGCAGTCCTGGTGCGAGGCCAATCGCGTCGAGATCACGTTCAACAACAAGACGAAGACCGTCGCGTTCGCAAGCGGCGAGGTGAAGTGGCGCACGCGGCCGCCTTCCGTGACGGTGCGCGGCGCCGACGACGTTATCGAATCGCTCAAGTCGCTGGGCCTCGACCGTTTCGTCCGCAAGACCGAGGAAGTGAACAAGGAAGCGATCCTGGCGGAGACGGATGCCGTCAAGGGCGTTCGCGGGATCAAGATCAACAAGGACATCGAAGATTTCTCGATCGAGCCTTTCAGCACCGAGCTGGAGCAGGCGGCATGAACGGCATCCAGATCTACCTCATTGCGAACATGGTGGTCGGCACCTGGTACACGTTCAGCGGCGCCGCCGCGTTCTTCGACTGCGAGAGCCACGCGACTCAGGTGTGGATCGGACGCCGCGTGCTCATCCAGGCCGCGTGCCTGCTCTGGGCGCTCGTGCTTTTCTTCGGCACGTTCGAGCGCGCGCACGCGGCGCAGGGCGAATGCAACGGCACCTACGGCGGCGTGATCGATTTCGAATACCCGGCGCCGATCTTCCTCGTGCAGAAAGGCGGGCTGCTCACGGAGTTCTGGGACGACGGCGAGTTCACGAACTTCGTGTTCGCCGGCGAGCTGTACAGCATCCAGCATCCGAACGTGCGCCAGGTCAGCTTCGACAACAAGTTCTGCCGGTTCGGCATGATCGTCGACGCCGATCCGATCTTCCACGGGCACTTCGACGGGCCTCGCCCGCCGAAGAAGTGAGGTGAGTGCCGTGCGCCCGAAACCGGTTCGTAGTGACGAGTACATGTTCTTCGTCGACCTGATGCTTCACGTGATGCGCCGCCTGCAGGACGGCGCAACGTCGACGCGCTTCGTCAACGATCGTTTCGACGTCGAGTTCGAGGTCACGGTGAAACGCATCGGCGGCGCAAAGCTGCCCGTCGTGCGCACGACACCAGGAGAGCGCACATGACGAACGTCGTCGCAATGGAGTCGCGCCTCGCACGAGCGCCGAAGGACGTCTATCGCTGGTCGTTCCTGCAGCAGGAATGGCAGCCGGTGCGCGTTTACGCCATCGCGCGCCGGTTTCCGTTTCCGCCCGCGGTGGCGCTCAGCAGTTCGTGGAAGGTGAAGTCGCACCGGCGCCTTCCCGGCGGCGGCACCGAAACGGTTTGGCGCAACAAGTTCGCCGCGATCGAGCGCTCGGATGTCAGGCTGAGACTGCGCGGCCCGTGGCGTACATCGTTCAGCGCGGTCGCGTTGCCCGGTCGGTCATTCGGCTCGCTCGCCGAGCTGTGTGCAGCAATGGAGGAAGGGCGGTGAAATCTCTGTCCAAGTCGATCGCGGCCGTGGGCCTTTGCGCCGTCGGTGTCTGGGCGCTCGTTAGCGGTCACAACGTTGCAGGCGCATGGCTGATCTTTTTCGGCGTCGCCTGCGCCTCTCAGGTTTGATTGCATGAAGCCGAAGCTCACCGATACGTTCCGCAACAG
>Ga0068856_100008418_pt1 | contig 10044 bp, 9 predicted proteins | sample KBSCornC62_FD_66595 | JGI IMG/M metagenome (GOLD analysis project Ga0068856, IMG submission 66595) | Corn rhizosphere microbial communities from Kellogg Biological Station, Michigan, USA - KBS Corn C6-2 | ecosystem: Host-associated > Plants > Roots > Rhizosphere > Soil ... | reverse complement strand
CAATCGACTGGCGCTGCACTGGACGATCGGCAGCGCCGTGTACTCGGCGATCGGCGCGGGCATTCTCGGGCTCGCTCACACCTGGCCGGCCGTGAACAAGTGGACGCATGGCACGTTGATCACGGCCATGCACGGGCACATGGCGTTTTTCGGGGCATACGTGATGATCGTGCTCGCGATGATCACCTTTGCCATGCCTGCGCTGACGGGCAAAGAAGACGAACAGTCGAGCGCCCTGGGCATGTGGGCATTTTGGCTGCAAGTCATCGGCATGTTCGGTATGACCATGGCGTTCGCAACCGCGGGCATCGTGCAAACCTATCTCGAACACATCCTGAGCATGGGTTATCTCGACACTCAGCATAAGCTCGCGGTCCACTTCATCATGCTGATTGCGACCGGCAGCGTGTTTGCGCTGGGCGTGCTCTTCTTCTTGCTCGACTTCTTCTTCATCATGGTTCGAGCGCCACGCGCAGACCGTGGCGTGGACGCTCGAGGACCACTCACGGCCTTGACCCCGCGAGGCGCGGAAGCGGGCGAATGACGGCCGCAGCGCAGCCGCGCGTCCACCTTCGGGCAAGCTCGGATGGGCTCGGTCATCCCGCTGCACAATCGCCCTTCTACCTGGCTCTGGGCGATGAGATCCGCATCTTCGAAGCCTGCCAAGCACAGGGGCTCGCCGTCATGCTGAAGGGCCCGACGGGCTGCGGCAAGACCCGTTTCGTCGAGCACATGGCATGGCGCCTGGGTCGGCCGTTGGTGACCGTCGCCTGCCACGACGATCTATCGGCGAGTGATCTGCTCGGGCGCTATGTGGTGCGCGGCGGAGAGACCGAGTGGCGGGACGGTCCCCTCACGCGCGCCGTGCGGCAGGGAGCGATCTGCTATCTCGACGAGGTGGTCGAGGCGCGCCAGGACACGATTGTGGTGATCCATCCATTGGCCGATGATCGCCGCTTGCTTGCGCTCGACAAGACAGGAGAGCTGCTCGAGGCGGCGCCGGGATTTCAGCTGGTGATTTCCTATAACCCCGGATACCAGCACGTGCTGAAGGATCTCAAGCCGAGCACGCGCCAGCGATTCGTGGCCATCGAATTCGATTTTCCGCCCGCGGAGCGTGAGGCCGAAATCGTGGCCCACGAGAGCGGAGTCAACCAGACCACTGCAGAGCTGCTCGTTCGGCTCGCGCGCCGCGTGCGCAATCTCCGCGACCGCGGGCTGGCAGAGGTGCCGAGCACGCGCCTGCTCGTGGCGACGGCCCGCCTGGTTTCGTCGGGGATCCCGATGCGCGAGGCGTGCCGGACGGCGTTCGTCGCGCCCTTGTCGGACGATCCCACGCTGCTCGCGAGCATCGGCGATTTGCTCGAAGCCACGGTCTAGCTCGCCATGGCCGAGGCCGAGGAGCTACTCGTCGAAGGCGCGCTGCTGGCGACGCGCGTGGCCCGAGAGCTCTGGAGACGACAGAGCCCTGCCCCCGAGAGGGCGCGCTTGGTCGACGTGCAAGAGCGCGTCGAACGTTTCGTCACCGGCATCCGCGGCTCGTGTCCGCGGCTCGTGCTCGCCAATCCGCCGCTGCGGCGCTCGCTATTCGCGCGGCTGGCACGCGGCCTGCCGGCGCAATCGAGCGCGGCTTCCGCGGGTCTGCCCGGAACCGACGGACAACGCATCTTCTTGCCCCGTGACCTCGCGAAAACCGCGCTCGACCCGAGCGGGATCCGCCGTTTTCGCCTGTTCGCGCTGGTACAGGCCGCTCATATCGACGGACGGGCTCAGGCGCGAGCGCCGAGCGCGCCGATTGCTCGAACGCTGTTCATGGCGCTCGAGGGCTCGAGAGCTTTGCGCGCTTTGAGCCTCGAGCTCCCGCGTCTCAGGCCAGACATCGCGAGCTGCGTCGAACGGAGCATCAGCGCGCGCCCGCCGCTCAAGGCACTCACGGACGTGGAGCGTGCGGTCGAAGGGTTGCTGCAGCAATGCCTGCGTGACCTACTTACGGCTGAAGCGGATCACATCCGCGAGGCCGAGCGGCTACTGGGAACCGACCTCGAGCGGCTAGAGTCAGACCTGCGCGCGCAACACGCGGGCCGCTATCGGGGCCTGCCCGAGGTCGAGTGCTGGGGTGAGCTCGTCAGCGAGTACGCGGTGAGCGCCCTCGGCCAACCAACGGCGGCGCATGACTCGGAGCCGCAATCGGCGCCGAAAGTGGCGCATCTGCCGCGCCGCCCCACACCGCGCAGCGCCGCTCCCGACGAAGAGGATTCTCGTCCGGGAATGTTCATCATCAAACCCGATGCCTCTCAGCAAAGCGTCGAGGATCCGCTCGGTCTGGTACGTCCCATGGATCGAGGCGACACCGATTCTGCAGAGCTATCGGATGCGCTCTCGGAGCTCGCGGAGGCGCGCATGGTTCGAACCGCGGGCATGGTCCGCGAGATCCTCCTGTCCGAGACTGCCATCCCAGCCCGCGCCGCTCAGGCCGTGCCGCTTGCCGGCGTCGGGCAACCCTTCGTCTATCCAGAATGGGATTACCGAACGAGCTCGTATCGGGAGCGCTACGCCACCGTGCGCGAGCAGGAAGCAGTGCATGGCAATAGCGACTGGGCAGCAGGCGTCCTTCGCCGCCACGCCCAGCTGGTCGACACGGTGTGTGCGAGCTTTGCTCACCTTCGTCCCAATCGATCGCGACTGCGCCGTCAGAGCGATGGCTCGGAAGTCGATATCGACGCCTGCGTCAGCGCGTTTGCCGATCGTCTTGCCGGCTCGTCGATGGATGAAGGGCTGTACGAAGAGATGCGCCCGCGCCGGCGTGACCTGGCCATCTCGTTGATGATCGATTCCAGCGCGTCCACGGATTCGTCGATCCGTGGACGCGAGCGGATCATCGACCTCGAGAAGGAGGCGCTCTTGGTCGTGTGCAAAGCACTCGAGCAGCTCGGCGATCGCTACGCAGCATATGGCTTTTCCGGTGAATCAGCGAGCCACGTGCGGCTGCTCCCGCTCAAGCGCTTCGATGAGCGCTATGACGCAGGTGTGGAGGCGCGCATCGCAGGGCTCGAGCCAGACCGTTACACGCGCCTCGGCGCCGCGCTCCGCCATGCCGCGGCCCACCTGACCCGAGAACGAGCCCAGCATCGACTCTTGCTCCTGGTCTCGGACGGAAAGCCCAACGACTCGGACGAATACGAAGGCCGCTACGGGATCGAGGACACGCGCCAGGCCATCATCGAAGCCCGAATTCAAAATTTGCAGCCGTTTTGTCTGACCGTGGATCGCGATGCGCCGGGCTACGCTCGCTATATATTCGGACCCACCGGTTATACCGTCTTGCGCGAGGCGCAATTTCTGCCCCGAGTGCTGCTCGATGTACTGCGTCGCCTGGCCACTCGCTAGCCGTCCGCTCCCGCGTCAGCGCCGCGCCAACCTCTCGCGCAGGTGCTGTCCGCGCGTCAGTGCATCGCTCGGTACCCCCTCGCCGAGCGCGGGCGGGTCCACGCGCATCAGCGCGGCGAAGCTCAGCGCGGAGCAGGCCGCGAAATCCAGGTCATCCCACGATGCCTCGAACGAGTCTCCGATCACGAGCCAGCGCCCGCCCGACTTCTCGATCCGAATATCTGCCATCGCTCAGGGTCGCACGATCGCCACGCCGCCGCCACTCGGCGAGCGGCGCGGAGCCCGTTCAGCTTGCGACCTCGCACAACGCGCACCCCGGTGACCGAGCCAGAGTCGAACAAACCCGGGTCAATCTGGCCACGAACGGAAGACTAACGGCTCCGTTGCTCGGGCGACGAGGGTCGGCGTGCAATGCGTTCCTGGAAATAGTGCCTGAGATAGACCAGAAGCTGTGGATCCAGCGGGTGGGCGAGGCTCTCGACGCCCACGAATTTGTTACTCAACGTGTGGTCGTGCTCGTGCACGTGCAAAATGAAATCGAGCTTTGGCCACGAAGGGCCGACCACCAACACGGTTTCAGCATCAGCCAGCGCGCTCGCGATTTCATCGAAGAAGTGCTCGCCGCCCGCGTGAGAGCATGGCTCCGTCGCCCTGCGCTTCAAGTGCAGGAGCGACGCTTGCACGGTTTCGAGGCTGAGGTCAGCCGGATCGAGCGCGAAAATCCTGGCCTCGTTGTGATCGATCCAAACAGCGACGTGATGGCGCGTCATTGGGCTCCTCGGCTAGCGTGGCGTGGAGGCTGATTCGCTGGCCGCGCCAGCGGGCGCCAGCCTCGAGGCTGAGACGAGCAGCCACACGCCGACGAGCGCCATCACCAGCGCAGAGACGCCGATCACCGCGATGATCCATCCTGCCACCACCGCGTGCGGAGTGGGCCGCGGCGCACAGAACGGGAGCTCGCTCGCGGTGACGCCGCTTTCGAGCGCCACGTCTCTCGAGTTGCTCATGATGCTGACCGTGGGGCCGCGGACGGCCCCGGCTGCCTCGGCAGGTGCAGGCTGAACACACAGCCCTTTCCAGGCAAATCCCGCACGTGCAGCTCGCCGCCCACGCTCTGCATGGCTTTCACGCAAATCGACAGGCCGAGTCCGAGTCCGCTGCGATCTTGCCCGCGTTGCACGAAGGGGCGGAGCAGGCTGTCCCTGCGCCCGAGCGGCAAACCTCCACACTCGTCCTCGACCTCGATCAGCACGCGCTCGGTGGCCTCGCTCACCCGCAGCACGACCTTCGTGCCCTTGCGCGTGAACTTGAAGGCGTTCTGAAGCAGATTGGTCAGCGCCGCGGTGAGGATCTGCCGATCGGCCTCGACCACGAGCGCGGGATCCACGGGCTTTACGACCAGGGCGAGGCCACTGGCCTCGGCAAGCAGCCGCGCGCCAATCTCGACCTCCTCGATGACCTCTCGTACGGGTATCCGCTCCCGGGCGTGAAGCCCCGCCTCGAGCCGGACGTCGGCAAATGAGCGGTCGATCAAGGACTGAATCCCGAGCAAGCTGCGTTCGAGCATGGCGCCGGTGCTGCCGCCAATCGCGACCACCCCTTTCTTGACGATGGCGAAGGCGAGCATCGCAGTATTTAGCTGATTTCGCAGCTCGTGAGCGAGCACGCCCAGCCGCTCGGTGCCCTCTTGAGTCAGTGCCCGCTCGCGCTGGCGCGAAAACTCGGTCACCGCGCCGGCGATTGCGTCATCCAGACACAAGTTGAGCGTGCGAAATTCATCCGCAGAAATCGCCGCCCCGCGTTCGACCGCAAGCCCGGTGATGACTTGGCACAAGTCGCCGTAGTCGTGCACCACTTGCGCGACGGTTAGCCCCTTGTGAAACAAATCGTGACCGTGGTGGCCGGCGGTTCGCTCGAGCTCCGAGTGATCGCTCTCGCCTTGCTCACTCGCTCGCCGGAGCGCGATTCGCAATTGGTCCAAGAACACCGGTAGCCCGTAGGTCAGCTCCAGGTCCGTCGATGGCGGGGAATTACGAACTACCACGCGCGAGCGCGCGCGAGCCAAAAGCTCGTCGCGGTGTGAAGCCAGAAAATCGCCAAGCATGTGCGGTACGATAAGCCTGGTGCCGGCCAACGCAAGCCACAGCGAGTGCTCATTTCTGCGCGAGCACCTGTAAATTACCGCAAAATGACGCAACCAAAGACGATATTAGCGCAAGTCATACTAGCCATGTCTCATTCTCCGAAATACGGAGTCGAGCGCGTGGCAACGCACTCACATGCATACACGAACATGGCCGCCGACCACGTTTGCCAATCGCGACCGATGGGCTCCCCCGTCTGCGCGCGGATTTGCTCATTGAAGCCCCACTCGCACTCGTTCTCGTGCCAGGGCTTGACCAACTGCGCGAGCGCGGCAAGCTTCTTCTGGGCAAGCTCATGCCGCCCCGCGGCGACACACGCGGCCACGTAGAAGCCGCACACGAAGGGCCAGACCCCGCCGTTGTGATATTCGCCCGGTTGGTTGTACACGGCGTAGCGCGGACGCCAATCATCGTCCCCGGGCTGCATGTACGGGAAGAAGCAGGGCGGCAGATCGCCCACCAACTCCTTTTGCTCGCGCAGTCCGGCGCAGCGCTTTTCGACGTAGTCGATCAATTGGCCTGCCCGCTCGCGCGAGGCAATGCCCGTCAAGATCGCCAGCGAATTGCCGAGCACGTCGCAGCGATCGTCGTGGTAGAGCTTGAACGACCCGGCGGCATAGTGCGGGCTATTGGGCAGCCGGAGCCCCTCGTGCTGGTGCGGCTCCTTGTACGCCCCGACGATCTCGAGTCGATTCATCAGCTCGTTCAGACGCGCCGCTTCGTCCGTCAGCCCGTACAAACGCAGGTAGGCGTGCACCAGCGAATTGACGTACAAGCCGTAGCCGTACACCCAATGCTCGTCCCGCCAATCGGTGGTGGGCAGGTGCGCGACCATGACGCGGTCATCCGGTGACTGGTAGCTCATCCAGGTAAGGGCCTTTTGCGCGGCGGCTTCGAGAAACCTCGGTTCACGCGTGACTCGGCGAAACACCGCCAGGCCGAACAAGAATAGCGGCGTGGTGTCGCTCGCGCCGAGGTTCTCCGGGTCGTGCGCGAGCGACGGAATGTGCCCGAGCTTGGTTTGGTTGTGAGCCAACGCGGCCAGGGTCTTACGCATTTGATTTTTGATCAGCGGGTTGCCAGTCAGCAGAAATCCCGGCAGCGCGATCATCAAGTCACGCGTGTACGGCTCGGGATAGCCCCAGCCGGCCGTGCGCGGCAGATCGGCGTGCGGCCCGACCGCGTTGTGCTCGAGCACGGCGATGGCCGCGATTCTCGCCGCCTCGATGCTCACGTGCGGTCGCGTTGCAGTCATTGGATCCCCAACTTCTCGTGCATGATGTCGACGAAACGGCGCGCGACGACGCGGTAATCATAGCGCTCGACCGCGCGACGCCGCCCTGCGCCGCCCATCCGTTCCCGCTCGCCCGGCTCAGTCATGAGTTTTAGCAAATGAGCGGCGATGTCCGGCACGCTGGCGCGGAAATCCGACGTGCGCTGGTACGGAAATACGACGCGATGCCCGGCCTCGAAGCCCTGGGCCTCACCGAGCACGGCTTCGCCGATTTTTATCTCTTCGGCGACGCTCGCGAGCAACGCATTTTCGCCGTGCACCATCGTGTCGCGGAAGGCCATCGCGTCGACCGCGATCACCGGCTTGCCGCAGGCGTTGGCCTCGACTTGCACCATGCCGAAGCCTTCGATGCGCGACGGCCCCGCATAGATGTCGCATGCCGCAAGCAAGTAGGGCATGAATTCGCGCGACGTACGGCACTCTCTGTAAATCACGTGTTCGGCAAGACCGAGACGCGTGGCGAGGGCCATGTCGAGCGCGGTCTGAGCGGTCGTGCGCGGCTGCGGCCAGACCTTACACACGTATTTGTAGGCCGGCGCCTGCGCCTGAATCAGGGCCAGCGCCTGCATCACCTCTTGCCCGCCCTTCGACGCGGCATCGCCGCCCACGGTCAGGATGAGCAGCTCGTCCTCGGCGACCCCGAGCTGTCGCCGAACCGCGCGCACCTTCGGATCGGAGCGATGGCGCGGCGCGAACGCGTCGGTATCGCAGCCCACCGGCAAGACTTCGATATTGGCGCCGTGGACGCCGTCGCGCGCGTACGTTTCCTTCACCCAGGTGGAGGTCACGAGGATCAGCGGCAGCGCATTGAGTACCTCGTGGTAGTTGGCAATGTAGCCATCGGCCACGAGCCAGGGAACGGCGCGCCGACCGTGGCTTTGTGGGTTCAAAACCAATTCCGGGGTATGCCCCCAATAGCCGATACCGAGCACGACATCCGGCTCGAACCAGCGATAATACCACTCTTTCTCCAGCGCAGACTCGAGGTGCACCGCGTGCGCGTCGACGCCCGCCTGGCACAAGCCACGAAAAAGCAGATCCCCTTGCGTGGCCAGGCCTCCAGGGGACGGCGGGTAGTCATAGAGCAGCAGGACCTTCACCGTTGCACGCTACGCCCCGATGCGTGTGCTGTCACTCGCCGCGCGCTGGAAGCTGCGCAATCGATGCGCGACATGTCAGGCATGCGCGACGCGGATGCCGGCCGTCGAAGCCGAGTTCCACACATGCACGGCATGCAATCTTTCGATTCGACGGCGGGCGTCCGAAGCGCCACAGATTGAGCCACGTGACCGAGGCGGAACCACCTACCACGTGCTCACACGTGGATCACATTCGAATCGTGCAGCCGAGCGGAACGGGTTGTAGCGATTGCGTGCGCACCGGCGACACCTGGCTACAGCTGCGAATGTGCATGGAGTGTGGGCACGTCGGCTGTTGTGATTCATCGAAGAACAAACATGCCGTCAAACACTTTCGCGCCACCGGTCACCCGATCGCGCGTTCGATCGAGCCGGGCGAGGAGTGGGCGTGGTGCTACGTCGACCGGCTTTGGTTCGAAAAGCTGGTGGGCTCGTGAAAATCGCCGATTCGCGTCAGCCGGCAAGCGGCGAAAAGGCGCGGCGCTGGCAGATGCTCGCGACCCGTTCCCGCAACCAGGTGTGCGCTCGGTCGTCGTTGTGGCTGTTCTGCCAAATCTGCGAATAGCGGTACGGAGGCAGCTCGATCGGCGGCTCGACCACGCGCAAGCGCGCCATCTTCGCCAAGATGTCCGCGCCGCTCGCCGACAAGGTGGCGACGTGATCGCTGTGCTCGAGGATGTGGGGCGCGAGGAGGTAGTACGGGACGCGCACGGTGACGTGGCGTCGTTTACCGATCGCGGCGAGCGCGCGATCGATGTGCAAGCCCGGGATGGCATCCGAGGTGGGACCGATCTCGAGGTGTGGCAGCAGACCGAAGGTCTCCAGAGTCAGGCTTTCACCGACCTGCTCGTGACTGGCACGCACCACGCAGGCCGCGGGATCTTCGTAGAGCGACTGTTGATTGATGCCGACCGGCACGTCTTCGAAGATGCCGAGCGCGAGATCGACCCCGCCGGCCAGGATGGACTCTTTCGACATCCCGACGACGGCGCGGAGCTCGACCTCGACGTGCGCCGCCTCGCGCCGCAGGGTGCGGAGCAATTCGGGGATGACCAAGACGCCGAACAGATCCGAACAGGCGACGACGAACCGGTACGAAGACGTCGCCGCGTCGAAACTCGGCGTATCTTCGAAGACCTCGGACAGAGCACGGGTGGCGTTCGCCACCACGGCCGCGAGCTTCTCCGCGCGGTCCGTCAACACGTAGTCGCGCCCGTTCAGCACCAGCAGCTCGTCTTTAAAGTGATCGCGCAATCGCGCCAGCGCGTGGCTCACCGCGGGTTGGCCAACGCCCAGCCGGCGAGCCGCGCGCGTGACGCTTTTTTCCTGCAACAACGCGTCGAGCGCCGCGAGCAAGTTCGCGTCGATGCCAGCCAACTTCATGCGCGGACCTTACCATCGATCGGGGCATGCCGGCATGCCGAGCCCCGCGCATCGACGCTCGGCATGCCTGAGATGCTTCTCATCGATGGACCGACGCGCATTTCTGGCGCACCTACGGCAATGACCGGGCGAGCTCGCCCGTCGAATCGACGCAGCCGATGAGCGACATGCGATCAATCAATTGGTTCGAGGCACGCGGCGCATGTACCCTGTTCGGTCGACACGAACGAAAGGTCGACCATGATCGCGATTCGCGAGTTGCTGTGCGCCACCGATATCGAGCGCCCTGCTCATGCGGCGCTCCGCTATGCCATCTTCATGGCCGAGCGCTGCCACGCCTCGCTGCACGTGATTCACGCTTGGGCTCACCTGGAGCGCGAGCAGCCGACCGAGCTTGGCACGCGCGCTCAGCGCAGCGAGCGCGCGCTGAGCGAGCAAGGCTTGCACGCCCGGCTCGACGCCGTGGTCCGCGCGGTTTCGCCGACCTCGGGGCGCGCCACGACGCACATCGTCGACGGCAAATTGCCGGCGGCCGTCGTGGACTACGCCGAACGGCACAAATCAGATCTGATCTTGCTCGGCTCGACGCTGGGCGCCGAGCCCTATTCGGCGAGCCTCGGCACGCTCGCGCAGCAGGTCGGGCACGTCGCGCTCTGTCCCGTGCTCACGGTGCCCCACGATACGGCCTTACCGGACC
>Ga0068856_100008417_pt1 | contig 10045 bp, 13 predicted proteins | sample KBSCornC62_FD_66595 | JGI IMG/M metagenome (GOLD analysis project Ga0068856, IMG submission 66595) | Corn rhizosphere microbial communities from Kellogg Biological Station, Michigan, USA - KBS Corn C6-2 | ecosystem: Host-associated > Plants > Roots > Rhizosphere > Soil ... | reverse complement strand
GCCAGGCCGCGACCACCGCCCCGACCAGACCGTGGGACCAGCCCTGGGCCATGTTCGCCGCGAGGGTCGCCGCGATCCCCAGCCCGAGCAGCCAGCGGGCCAGGGAGGGTACCGGCACCCGGTGCCGTGCGGCGTACAGCACCACCATCGAGCTGGCGTAGACCAGGCCGTCGATCGTAGCGGGCTCGAGCCGGGCGGTGATCCCGGTCTCGCCGTGGGCCCGCACGACAGCGTAGGCGTGCCAGTAGGAGACATACGCCGCGATGCCCGCAACGGCGAGCACGGCCGCGGCGGTGGAGATGCGGATGGCGCGGTCGATGCCGCTTGTCAGGGGCGCGGGCGGGTAATCATTGCCCAGTGGGTCGCCGGCGGCGCTGAATCCGCCGCGGACTGCTTCAGCAAGCTCACCCTGCTCGGCAGCAGTGCGTATCGAACAGACGTCGGGCCGAGTGAGACCGGGGTCGGACATGGACTCCTCCTCCATGACCGGTTGGGAGGAATTTGGGAGATCGCATCCGACGCGAACCGCCCTGAACCTGTCCCAACCGAGCTGAAGCAGAGCCTCTGATCTGGCCTTTGACGGAAATCCCTGGCCAGGAGGTCAATCGGAACCCTATGGTAAGGAGAAGGTCTACGGTTCGATTCCGTAACGGGGGCTCCAGCTCGACGAGGTTTTTCGAACATCTCTTTGCTAGCTGATTTCAAGATCAAGTGACTAACGAAGCGGCATGGGTTCGCTAACATCCCGCTGGCAGCTGGAATATGGCGATGTTCTCAAATGCTTGCGTCCCTCTGACCTGTGGTTATCCGACTCGCTGCCTTGGAGCAGCCGGATATGCCGTGGTTTCGGCCGCTGGCCGTCTCCGTCGCAGAGAGAATGGGTTCGTCCGGCCAGGTCGCATCGGGTCGGATCAGCAGAGATCAAGGTGATGGGACCGTCTGAGGACGTCTGGCGACGGCTGCCGCTGCCCGGGGCCGTTGTCACTTGGCTCGTCACCGGCTCCTGGGACGAAGGGGACCGCGTCGGACGGGCGAATCTGGCGAGGTTCCAGGTCGACCGATGTCTCGGGATAGCCTCGTGCTGCGTACCGCGCATAGCAGGGCGCTTCATGGCCTGGTGCCGCCTCACCGGCGATTGCTGTCAGGCGGGCGCGTCGATGGGCAGACCCGCTGCCTGGGCCGCGTGGAGCAGGCGCTTGTCATAAGTCACGAACGAGGTCAGTGAAGAGCGGGAGCGCAAGGCTGTGCCAAGGTGAATGGCATCTAGGCTGCGCACCGTCGCCGGGGTGACCTTCTGAGCCAGCATCCGGACGCGCTGGTCCAGGTCGATCAGGTCGATCTGGTCCAGCACGGCGGGCAGGCGGGAGGCTGCCTCCGGCGCGTACCGGGCGAGCGCGCGGAAGGATTCGATCTCAGTGAGCACCGAGCTGATCCACTGGATCTCGGCTCGCTCATCCAGCCAGCTGCGCAGCGCGGCCGATTCCGGCTCGGCGTGGACAAGCTTTACGACTGCCGCCGAGTCCAGGTAGATCATTAGCGCTCGCTGGCGCGGTCGCGAGCCAGCTCCTCCGCGACGTTGACGCCGTCAGGCTCGCCGAGGTCCATGCGCAGCACGGCCCGGCGCATCTCGGCGGCGCGTTCGCGGCGACGAGCTGCGTCGAGCACGGCCTGCCGGATCGCAGCCGATCGCGAGCTGCCGTCGTGGGTCAGCACGTCAAGGGCGTGTTCGGTCTCTTCGTCAGTGCGGACAGTTATCGTATCGGCCATACCTCCTACTGTAAGACAAGTTGTCTTACAGTAGCAACTGTACTTGTGCCGCTGCCGTCGGCTCACGAGGCGGCACCAGGTGCGGTGGAGTCTACACAGGCGATCGTCGCCGTCACCTGGGACGCTGATATGGACCGATGACACAGGCGGTGTCAAGGTGCCTGTCTGGCGTGAACTGGCAGCCGATGCGATCGGCCCGGTTGCGGCAGGGCCGACCCGTCGGGGCTCAGCACCAAGCCGCCGTCGCAGCGTCGACGCGGACTCGAGCGGTCCTGGTCAGGGGACATCCACCGGCCCACAGGAGTAACCCCAGGCGCTAAACCGATGTCGAACTTCGCCATCGCCACAGGCGCGTTGCCGCCGCCACCTCTTGGCCGAATCAGCGTCCAGGGCAAGGTCCCCAAACACGGCGTCATCATTGTCGCCCGCCGACGGTGGCACGTCGGAGTAACCTGCGCTGGGAAGATCGTCACCGTCCATGTGGAGGAGGCCCCAAAGCGGGTAACACTAGTACACGATCTGCACCGCCGTCGCACCTGAAGGTACTGTCACTCACCTGTGGTCTTGCCCGGCTGAGGTGTACGCCTCATGCAGTCCAGGGCGCAGCGACGATAGGCTGGGATCATCTGCGCCGCAAGGCGTCAGGAAGTGGCTTGGCATGCACGATGGCTAGTTCCCTATTCGGTCTTGTCAGGGCGGTGTAAAGCGGCCCTTGCCGACCGTAGTTCTGCGGGAAGCCTGCTGGCTCAACCACAATGACAGCATCGAACTCTATGCCACGCGCTTCGTCAGGGGCGACCACTGTGACGCTCCGGCCATTGCGTTCCCAGATTTGATGGTTAGTCCTTGCCATCGCCCAGCCAGCGAATCGAAGACTTTTCCTGGCGGTGGCCGAATCCGCTGAGATCACTGCCACGGTGCCGTCTGGGTAGGCACGGAGCAGGCGATTGACCTGGCCGACGAGGGCAGTTCCAAGGTCGCTGGGGCGTACTGACTCGACGCTGGGCTCAGGCCCTGCCTCTTGGAAGGCCATGAGGGCTCGCTGATTACGGGGCAGGAGCCGGTTGGCGTATTCCAGGATCGGCTTGGTCGACCTGTAGCCGCGCTGAAGCGTCGTGATCGGCGCATCTCCTCTGAGAGCCCGAGGACTTCCCGGATCTGCCGCCAACTTGACAAGGTGTGGTCTGAGCGGCGCTGGTTGAGATCGCCCAGGAGAGTCCAGGCATGCGCCTCGTTGATAGCGCCAAGGAGGAACCACTCCAGTGGCGTCACGTCCTGGGCTTCATCGACGATGATGTGCTCGATGAAGCCAAGTTCGGACGGCTTGGCTATTTCCCACTCAATGAATGCCATCAACGGCGCGTGCGCCCTAAGCGGAAAGGCGTCCTTGTACGGTGGCAGGCGATCTAGGTAAGCGCTCCACTCAGGGTCCGGCGTGATCGGCCGATCGGGCCCTCCGTTCTGGCGAAGATGCTCGTAGGCCTGCGCCGTCGTCGGTGTCATGACCTTGGAGGTCTTCAGGCGGTGGATGGCCGACCTCGCCAGCGTGCCAAGCTTCCAGTCGACGTCTTGCCAACTGCGGGATGACGGGCCGCGGGGTTCATACTTCACGCCGAGGATTCGCTGCATCAGCTGAGGAATTGCGAGGATCTTGATGCGGTCGGTTCCGCCGGTCAGGCGATTGACAACGTCGCGGACGTGATTGGTGTAGCCAATCGTCGGGCCGATGAGCAGGATGTTGCCGTCGAGGGTGTTCTCTGGCGGCGTCTCTTCGTTGATGAGGTAGGCGGCGCGGTGAGAGGCCACGATGGTCTTGCCTGTGCCCGGTTGGCCTTCGACGATCATGCTCTGCATGGCCGGGGCGGTGACCAGCTTGTACTGGTTAGGCTGGAGCGTCGCCAGGACCGGAGCGAGGCTCTTGGCGCGGGGCGCCTTCAACTGCTTTCGCAGCAACTCCTCAGCTCGCACCCGCGGCTCGGATTCAATCTTCCGGCCTGCGGGACCGTTCGGCGCCGGCGTAGGATGCCGGCTGGTCTCGTCGACACGGTGGGTGGAGTCATCCGACGGAGCCGCAACAGGTCTTTCCGCCCTCGATTCGGGCACCGCCTCGGGCTTGCCCGCGGGCTTCGGAAGAGGCCGGCTGCGCGACCTGCCTGGGGGAGTCGGGATAGACAGGCCCCGCTTGCGGAACGGTGTTGGAGGTGCGTCGGGGCGGAGGATATCGTCGGCAAAATCGTCAATCTGACCATTTCGATGCGCGAAGGCGCGGATCACCGCGACCTCGCTGCACCATGCGTGGTGATGGGTGCCCCCGAAGAACGTGCAGGCGACGGGGGCTGCCCAACTGTATACATTGACCCCGTCGATCTCGGCGCGGCCCTCCCCAATGTAAAAGTCGGATCCGCCAGCGAGGTCAGGATCGGGGGTCGCAAGCGCCACCCGGCCAACTAGCTGACCGGTCGGCATGACTCTGGACGCTGGCATGCCAGTACCCGTCCAGAACTTGCTGCGAGGTCCCTGGACTGGAATCGGCTGCTGGGCCTTGGCTTCCAGTTCCTGGGAGTAGCGCTTCTGCGCAACTCGCTCGTCCGCCAGCTCAAGTTCCTTTTCCCTGTGCGGCGTTCTCATGTACTCTCCCCCTCAGGGACCGCCTCGATAACGCAAGCGGCGAGCGGCTCCAGACGTATCTCGGGTTGTATTGCGTTCCTCAGCTCCGACATAAGGCTGGCGAATCGTTCCTCCGCTCTGCGCTGCTGGCTTCGGAAGAGCGCGATCGACCTCTCGTCTCGACCACGGAGCCGTGCGGTCGAGATACGTCGTTCGATGGCTTCAAGCTTCCGTTTGTGCTGATCTTTGAGCGTGATGCGTCGCGATTCCTGGAGCGCGTGAAACTCGCTGTCACGCCGGGCCTGCTCGTCCAGATGGCGCAGGTGAAGTCGGTTCAGCGCCCGTTCGGCGAACGTTGGGAGCCGGTCGATATCAGGTAGCGGAGCGTCGGCGAGTTTGCCCTCAGCGAGGGCGCGAAGGAGGGCATTCACAGGGCCCTCACCTGTCGGCTGGCCTTTGTCCGTGACCGCGGCGCCCCAGATCTCATCACCGCCCCGCGAGGCTCCTGCTGCCTTGGCGAGAACAACGACATAGGTGCCGGCATCCCAGGTCGTCTGCGGGTGCGGTAAGCCTCAGGGACGCGAACCGAGCCTGACGATGCCCTGGAATGAGGGTGGCCGCCATGACAAGCGGACTGGTCGCGGTAAGGAGCATCTCGCCGCTGGTGCGTGCGAACTCTTGGTCGAGTACCAGGTGAATTGGCATCTCGTTGCGAAGCTGGGTCGAGAAAAAGCTTGTTTCGACGCGGGTTCGACGTGCCGACGTGGCCAGCTCATAGAGCCGCGCTGCCATCGCGGGATTCCCGCGGAATTCCATCGTCAGGCCGTCATTGGCGAACCGCGCCCCGGGGGCACCATCGACGCGAGCCCAGTCATTCAGGAGCAGCGCCAGCTCGCGCTGTCCGATGTACCGGCCCGTCCTGATGAGGTCGTCTTCCAGCCCGGCGACATCGACGTCGTTGCTGACAAGGAGCGCGCTAGAGGCGTCGGAGAGCTCTTGCAGGCCGACGCGCTGCTCCTCGATCGCGGCAAGGGCTTCGCGGACCTTCTGTTCCCGCTGCGCTTCGGTCAATGTGAAGTCGAATCCGGCCTGCAGGACCTTCGGTGCATTGGCCGAGATGATCGGTTCGAGTGCACCGATCGAGGATTCGAAGATATCGATGCGGTCAAGCAGCCTCGTCAAGATCCGCTCGTCGATCGTGCTGTCATTGACGAAGTTGACGACCAGTATCGTTTCCTCTTTCTGCCCTATCCGGTCGATTCGCCCAATACGCTGCTCGATCTCCATCGGGTTCCATGGCAGGTCATAGTTGATGATTGCCGAGCAGAACTCGAAGTCCAGGCCTTCACTCGCGACTCGGTTGGCTAGGACGAAGTCATACGCTCCAGCCCGGAACTCGGCCATGATCCGGCGTCGTTCCTCGCGCGTCACGCCGCCGTGCATGACCGCGATACGGAAGTCGTGTTCCAGGCGCCCCGCCAGGTAGGCGAGGGTTGGACGGGAGTGGGTGAACAACAGTGCCTGCCGTCCTTGGCTATGGAGCGAGTGCATTACCCGGTTCAGCAAGTCGAACTTGGTGTCAACGCTTTCAGGCAGCCTTAGGGCAGCCTGGACCAGGTCAGCGTGGGGTTCCAGCCGCTCCGTTGAGGCATCGGAATCGGCGTCCGAGATCTTGCCGAAGGACGCTGGGTCGAGCACAGCGCGGCGAGCCATCGGCAGGCAAGCACTAGCGAGCCGCAATGGCATCTGCATCGCGAAGTAGACAGGCATTCCCACCCAGTTCGCTCGATCGATGCACCATCGGAGGTACTCGGCGTAGAAGTCCTCTTCTGCCTGGGTCCAGCGAACCTCCTGACGATCCTCAGTCCGCTTGGCCTTACGGTCGTCAACCTCAACCTTCCTGGTGCGAGTGATGACGGTCGACAACGTGTTCAGGTCGGCCAGGTATCGCTTGGCTTGGACGATGTCGCGGGGCGTCAGTTCATCTCTGGCTAGCAGCTCGGTCAGCAGCCCGAACTCGGGCCGCTGTGTCAGGGCTCGCCCCAAAGTCGTGGTGCCGAGCCTTCCCAGCTGTGCATTTAGTGCATGGCCGCTTGCACTTGCCTCCGCCAGTCGGGCGGCCACGGCGTTGATGATCTTGTTCGGCTCCAGGCGCAGTGCAAGGTCTTCCAGGTCACCGAAATCCTCCGGCGCGAGCAGCTCAAGAAGGTTCAAGAGGTCTTGCTGGTGGAGATTGATCGGCGTGGCAGTGAGGAAGACGAGGCTTGCCGCCCATTCCGCGAGCTCGGTTCCCAGTGCGTAATTCTTCGTGTCTTGGTTCCTCATCGAATGAGCCTCGTCAACGATGACGAGGTCGAACTCCGGCGGGAAGTCACGCAATTCATCAATACCGCTCCACGAACGCAGCCGCTCCAAGCTGCAGATGTAGGTATGCCTTCCCTGGAGCCGGTTCTGGCGGTGTCTCTCAAGGAAGTCGTTCAGGCTTTCACGGCCGAGTTCGGTGAGCTCGAAACCAAAACGGTCCGCCATTTCCTCCTTCCACTTACCGAGGAGGCTCGACGGGCAGACCACTAGCACCCGGTCGGCTTCCTGCCGCGCTTCAAGTTCCGTCCAGATAAGCCCGGCCTCGATGGTCTTGCCCAGGCCCACCTCGTCGGCGATCAGGAGCCGTGTCTTGCCCGTCTGCAGGAGCTTGAGCACCGGCTTGAACTGATACGGCCGGAATGTCGTCCGAGTCGCCCGGAACGAGAACAAAGTGTTCACGAACTTGCCCTGCAACTTCGCACGCGTAAGGGTCGCACCGAACCGAGCCGCAGGCGTCGGCTCGCCAGTGACCCACGTACGCGGATCGTCAAGCTCCGGGCTCGGCCTGAGCCCGGACTCGAGGATGTCCTGTTGCCGCCCTTCAATCACCACCGTGTACGACCAGTGCTCCCTGAGGAACTTCCGGTCACGGACAACGACGTCACTCCCACCCGGATGGCTCACAGCAGCTTCGTTGATGTCGAATCGCGGAGCGGGGACAGGAACGGCACTCTCCCAGAGCTCTTCGGCCCATCCCCACGCATCCGCCAGCGGATGGTCGTCACCGATGCCGCTGAGGGGAACGACCATGGCATCACCGGGGAACGAACCACTGGCGACCTGGAGAATAATCGATCCCTCATCGACCCCCTGGAACCAGTACACGCCTTCAGGAAGTTCGACACTGGGATTCCAGATGATCCGGCACTCGCGTACTTGTCCGGCGAGTGCGCGGACAGGGGCCGCCACAACAAGAGCGCGCACGAACGAGCCGCGCCCCAACGCAACATCGAGCCGTTCAGGGTCCGGGTAATATCCGAACGTCGGAAATCCGTCGGCCTGCGTATCCCCTAGCGTCATACAACCAGCGCTCCTCTTACCGTGCGTCATATCTTTAATTCCTTGAACAGGCAGCAGAAACAGCCATACGGCTGGCCGGTGCCGGGCCAGCCGCGGTGGTGACAGTGTCGAACATGGTGACTTCTTCCTTCAGCGGCGCGTTGGACATCGTCGCCGCACGGGCCGCGCGGACTTCCATCGCAGGGCGGCGGTGACTGTCAGTCATATCAACCGCGAACGTGGGTTGTTATAGTGCGACAATCCGCCCAAACTAAGCGTTAGTTGGTGGGCGGATTGCACAACAGGCCGACGACAGGGAGAAGGGGAAGCCACATAGGGCGCACGGTAGATCTTCGTGCTCAAGCGGCGAGTGCGAGCCAGCCCGGCGCGCTGCGAGGATCTCCTCGCGACTTCCAATGAAGGGCGGCGGCCCGCAGCCATCTCATTGATCGTCGCGCCGAACGAGTAGAGATCGGCGCGTTCGTCGGTTCTTCCGTCGTCAGTCAGCTCCGGAGCCTTCTCGTCGGTGCGTGCCGCAGGTCGGCAGCGCGCCTGGGAGGCCACCCGGCTGGGTTCGCCAGGAAGCGGATGATCTGCCCACCCCATCTCACGCCGCCTCGGCCAGGGCGTCGAGGTAGATAACCTCAGCCGCTGCGCGCAGGAGCCGCCATGACAGGGCACGCCGCCTGCTTACAACCGTCACCCGGACGCCCGCATCGGCAAGATCTTCTGCGGCCGATGCGAAGATGCCATCGCCCGAGCCGATCGCCACATGGCTGAACCGTCCCGCGATGTTTTCGTGCCGCACCACGTCCAGCAATTCCAGGTCGGCGCCGTCGGGCCCGGACCGGGCCAGGTAACGGGCGTGCGGCCAGCCGAGTCCTGCGTTCAGTCGCGTCAGGTGGCTGGAGGCGATCACCACCTGGTCGGGAGCGCCGATGCCCAGGCATCCTGTGTAAAGGTCCTGTACCTCGCGAACCTGGCCGAGGCCTGGAAGCGAGGCGCCGACCAGGTTCTCGATATCGACAAGATGAAGCCTGCGAGCGGGGAACTGCCGCCTGGCGAACGGTGGCTGGCGGCGCTTGCCGCCACTGATCATTTCTAGCATCGGACGCCCTCCCTCATGGTCGGCCCGGCGACGGTGACCATCACCGTGTCGGACTCCTCCCCGCATAGCCCCGTCAGGCGCGATACGCCTACCAGCGGCGAGCAAGGCCGGGGGTTGCAGATCGTGGAGGCACTGTCGGCGCACTGGGGCTGGCGCCGCGAGGACGACGGAAAGACGGTCTTTGCGGTACTGGCCCGGGAGGCATGACCGATCATGGCCGACATCTCAGACCTGCCGATGCTTCACGACATGGACGCCGACTACACACCCCAGTACGTCAAGCTCGCCCGGATCCTGCGCGACAAGATCGTGACCGGTGAGTACCGTCGGGGCGACAGCCTGCCCGCCGCCGATCTCGCTTGCCAGTACAGGGTGTCCGCCCGGGTGGCCTGCAACGCACTGGCGATGCTCGCTGCGAACCGGTACGTCAGCCGCCCAGGGGCCTTCAGGTCATACGCCGTCATCTGGCAGGCGGGTGCGTGATGCCCGGACGGTTCCGCCGCGTCGATGAGATCCCGCAGAAGCAGTCTGCCGTTGTCGGCGCGAACATCCGGTCCTTCGCCAGCAGCACGGCTGGAATCAGGCCAAGGTCGGCGAACTGATGGGCTGGCCCAGCAACTCCACCGTGTGCGCGGCCGAAGGCCGCCGCAACGGCAGGCAGCGCGGATTCACCACCCAGGAGGTTGAGCGACTGGCCGCCATCTTCGGCATCTCCCCTTCCCAGCTCACGAGGCAGTGCGCGAACTGCGGCGGGCACCCGTCGGCCGGGTTCGCCTGCCTGACCTGCGGAGGCCGTCTCCAGACATGAAGCTTCAATTCATCGGCCCGATTCGGACAACGGCTATACGGAACCGCCGCTGGCCGAAGTGTTTCGGCAATGCCGCTGGCACTCAGAAGACGTTCCTCATCGCGGCACTTGAGGACGTTCACCTCGAGCGCGGCGATGTATAAATATACGGCTGGTTGACCGTCGTAGCCGGGACTTGCGAGGGCGGTCGACGGCACGAATATCGCCTGATAACAGCGCGCCGACCCGCCGATATGCGCGGCTGCGCGGGCAAGCATCGGTGGCCTGGGGGGTGTGCTGATCTGCCCCGAGCTTTCCGGACAGCGGATTTGTGGTTAATTCACGCTGCGGAATGCTGTTCCATGTACTCGTCGTGGACTTGCTGCGGAGTCCGGTACTGAAGTCCGGAATGC
>Ga0068856_100008414_pt1 | contig 10049 bp, 9 predicted proteins | sample KBSCornC62_FD_66595 | JGI IMG/M metagenome (GOLD analysis project Ga0068856, IMG submission 66595) | Corn rhizosphere microbial communities from Kellogg Biological Station, Michigan, USA - KBS Corn C6-2 | ecosystem: Host-associated > Plants > Roots > Rhizosphere > Soil ... | reverse complement strand
GTACCGAAGCTCCAGTGTGAAGCATGCCGGCGAAAAGGCATGTCAAAACAGCAGCGCTGACGGCGCTTCCATAGCGATTTGCATGTTCTGTTGGAAGGTGGTGTTGAATAGTATCCATAGCTGATAAATATTTCATGAATTTATCGAAACTACATCAAAAATTAACCTTGATTGATTAAAAAGTGATAAAAAATTAACTACAACGTTTGATTTTTACCTTTTTCTTTAAAAAACAGCAGGTTTTTGTGGTGATGGGGTTAAATTCTATCTTCTTGGATAAGATGAGCCAGTTTTATCCAAACCGTATAAAGTAGTTGCGTGGATCAGGCGCGTCAAGTGGGTAACGCCCAGGCATTCAAAATAGTCAATGTTCGACTGGCGATAAATACCGCTACGAGGTGCGCGATCAGGTTCAATGCAGAGGATACGTTCAGGTGTGCGATTCGCCGTTCAACAACAATCGACCACACAGAATAACGATGCCATTTCTTATGTCACGAACAACCGCTATTTTAGAACAAGACGAAACCACCTAACATCATGCCTCACATTGATTTACCAAAAGAATACCCTGGCATCCGTAGTTTGTTCATGTACAGACCGGAGACGGCGGCGCCCTTAAACGCACTTGTTCAAACACTACTTCACAACCCGCATCCTACGTTAAGTCCCGGCGAACGTGAACTGATTGCTGCTTACGTGTCGGGACTCAATGCCTGTAAATATTGTACAACGGTTCACGGCGCAATTGCCAAACATCATCTTAACAATAATGCGGCGCTTGTTGCCGATGTAATTGCCGATCCGTCCACCGCTTCGATTAGTGAAAAAATGAAGGCGCTACTTAAGATTGCCGCCCGTGTACAAGCCGGCGGGAAGATGGTTACGGCAGTAGAGATCGAACAAGCGCGCTGGCAAGGCGCTACGGATATTGATATTCACGATACGGTATTGATCGCTGCGGCATTTTGTATGTTTAACCGTTATGTCGATGGACTGGCGACTTGGGCTCCCGATGACCCGGAACTTTATGATCGGATGGGCAAGCAACGCGCCATAGAGGGTTATCTTACACCTCCGTTTAAGGTGCAGCCATCGCAGGAATAACAGGCAGAACCTGCACGGTTACCAATGGTTTAGCCATATTTCGGTATATTCTTTAATAATATCAGCCGTTAACAAGAAAACTTACTAATATGGCGTAAGTAGTATTAAGTAACGATTAGAACCGACGAATGCCAAAAAGACTATCAAATCTATGGATCATTGATGACGATCCGATGACATCGTTTTATATTAAACGATTAGCGGAGTTGGGCGAGTTGGCGGGTATTATTTCCATTTACAACAACGCGCAAGGCGCGGTGGATTATCTCCTACACCATAAGAAATCTGTCGATCACTTACCCGACATCATTCTTCTGGACATTTACATGCCTGAAATGGACGGATGGGGATTTCTAGAGGCCTTTCAAAAAATAGCAAACCAGCTAACCAAGAAAATCGAAGTGTATATCATCAGTTCATCCTATCATCCTAAAGATGTGAACCGCGCGAAACAAATTCCTGAAGTAAAAGATTATTTGCAAAAACCTGTTACGCTGGAAGCGCTTCGCGAAATCGTAGTCAGCGCCGGTTCATAAACCCTAATGTCGAATTAATTCTTTGCGCTTTATAGTTTCGAACAGAATGCTTTATTTTCGAAACGAATGAAGACATTACTGGGTATCGCCGATTTTTTAAGAAAACGCTTTTCGGAAAAACAATTTCTGATAATTGCCAGTATTCTTGTCGGCGTCTCCTCAGGATTAGCAGCCGTTTTCCTGAAATGGTTTGTTCATACCATCAGTAAATTTGTAACACGGTATTCCGATAACTACGAAAAGTATTTTTTGTTTGCCGTTTTTCCATTGATTGGCATTGGTTTAACGGTGTTTATCATCCATCGCTTTTTCAGGAAAACTTTTCAGAAGGGGAGTGCTGAAATCGTATATGCCATAACGAAGGAGTCGAGCATACTCCCTCGTTGGCAGGCTTTTTCCCAGATCGTCACCAGCGCCTTAACGGTTGGTTTTGGTGGCTCCGCGGGGCTGGAGTCACCTATGGTAAGTGCCGGAGCTGGCGTAGGGTCAAATTTTGCGCAATCGTTTACGTTGGATTACAAGCAACGGACATTGCTTCTTGCATGTGGTTCAGCCGCAGGAATTGCCGCCGCATTTAACTCTCCGATAGCCGGGGTGTTGTTTGCCATTGAAGTATTACTGACCGACGTAACACTGGCGGCATTTGTACCGCTGATCATTGCCGCAGCCGCCGGCGCATTGCTCGCGAAAGTCATTCTCAAAGAAGACGTCTTGCTATCGTTCAGTTTGCAGCAACCCTTCAATTATAAAAATGTACCACTGTACATAACCCTTGGAATACTGGCGGGATTTTTCTCTTTATATTATGTGAAGGTATTTACGTTTATCGACAATCGATTTAAAAATGTTCGAAAGCCGGTTATGCGGGTGTTGATTGGCGGTTTGTTATTGTCGGTGCTTCTGATATTTTTTCCGCCCTTGTACGGCGAAGGATATGAAAGTATCAAGGTGCTCTCCTCGCTTCATCCGGAAGAACTTATTCATGGACATCTTGAGGGAATACTGGCAGATCGATGGTCGCTTGTGGCTTTTGTTCTGGTGCTGTTGTTCGTTAAAGTAGTGGCGACTGCCTTGACGCTGGGTAGCGGCGGCAACGGAGGCAACTTTGCTCCTTCACTTTGTGTTGGTGCCTACCTGGGATTTGGATTTTCGCGATTGATCAACCTATCTGGCATCACCACCGTTCCCGAGAGCAATTTCATGTTGGTGGCCATGGCGGGTATATTAAGCGGCGTATTTTATGCACCGCTCACGGCGATATTTTTGATCGTGGAAATTACCGGCGGATATGGTTTGATGATTCCGCTGATGATCGTGTCGGCGCTAAGTAACCTGGTTGTACGGTATTTTGAACCATTGTCGATGGAGGGCAAAAAGCTATCCGCCAAGTTAAAGCTCACCATAGACGACCGCGACAAATACCTTCTCAGCCGGCTTGATTTTTCACAAATGATCGAAACGGATTTCCAGACGGTAGATGCGGAAGGGACGCTTCAAACACTTGTCTTAGCCATATCGAAGTCCCGTCGAAATCTTTTTCCTGTGATAAACAAAAACGAAGAGCTCGTGGGACTAATACATCTCGACGATGTGCGAAACATGATCTTCAACCAGGAGCTATATGATAAAATTCTGGTGAAGGAGATCATGAGCGCCCCGAAAGCTACGTTGGCGCTACATGAGAATCTTCATAGTGTTCTGACGAAATTCGACGATACCAACATGTGGAATCTTCCGGTAACGAACGAGAAAAAGTACGTTGGATTTCTGTCCAAGTCAAGCATCCTCGCGAAGTACAGGAATGAATTGCTCAATGTGACGTAATCTTATTTTCCCCAGCGTTTATTGCCGGAGCGTTGATCGTTATTTCGTGGCTTAAAGTCACCCCGGTCTCTTCTTCCGCTAGCTCTGTCGGAGTTCGCGCGATACGATGACTTACCTTCATTATCGCCATAAGAGCGTTTGTGATGGCCGCCACCGCCGGAAGGCGTACGTTTTTCCGTTACTTCCACGCGAACGGTTCTTCCCTGGTATTCAACCTTATCAAACCCATTCAGAATGTCTTGCGTCTTTTCCTTGTCAACTTCAAAGAAAGAGTAGGCACCTTTCAGTTCGATCTGACCTATGAATTTCTTTCCAATGCCTGTATTGCGATCGATCAGTTCGAGAATGCCCGATTTATCGAGACCGTCCATCTTACCTACGTTGATGAAAAAGCGATCGCCAGTGCGATAGCGGTCTTCGTGGCCGCCGCTGGAGCGATGGCCGTCTTCTGCGTTCAGGTCCGGAGCATTTTTATAATAGTCGAGAAAACGATTGAATTCGAGTGAAGCAAATCGTTTGATCAGTTCTTGCTTGGTCAGATCTTTGAGATCGTCGTACACGGCCGGTAAGAACTCGGCAATGTCTTCTTCGTTTACTTTTACATCGCGAACTTTGTGCATCAACGCGAGTAATTGTTTCTGGCATACTTCCGGTCCGCTTGGAATCGGCATGCGCGCGAACGGCGCCTTCAATGTCTTTTCAATTTGCTTGATTTTTCCCAGCTCGCGGCGGGTTATCAGGGCGATCGATACACCTTTCTTTCCGGCGCGCGCAGTACGTCCGCTTCGGTGCGTATAGAATTCCATCTCATCGGGAATGTTCATGTGGATCACATGCGTGATGTCGTCCACGTCAATTCCACGGGCAGCCACGTCTGTTGCTACAAGTATTTGAAGCGAACGTTGGCGGAATTTGATCATGACACGGTCGCGTTGCTGCTGGGTCAGATCGCCATGCAGCGAATCGGCATTGTAGCCGTCTTTCATCAGCATTTCGGCAATGCGTTGCGTGTCTATCCGTGTGCGGCAAAAGATTAATCCGAAGATCTCGGGAGAATAGTCGAGGATTCGTTTCAACGCGAGATACTTGTCCTTTTCGTTGATGATCACGTATTGATGATCAATATTGGCGTTCCCTTTATTCTGCTCACCAACCGTTAGTTCATAAGGGTCGGTCATGTAGTTCTTGGAAATATTCTTCACTTCCCGCGGCATAGTGGCTGAGAAGAGCCACGTGCTTTTTGTGTCGGGGGTATGCTGAAGAATTTCATCCAGATCGTCTTTGAAACCCATGTTCAGCATCTCATCTGCTTCATCTAGCACCACAAAGCGAATGGTGTTAAGATTAATGGCCTTACGACCGATCAGGTCGATGAGGCGACCGGGTGTAGCAACAATAATCTGCGCTCCTTTTTTTATTTTTCTGATCTGCTCAACAATGCTGGAGCCGCCATAGACTGCCACGATGTTAAAGCGTTTGAATTTTTCAGAGAAGTTTTCAAGATCATTTGCGATCTGCAAACCGAGCTCGCGTGTGGGGGCCAATACAAGGGCCTGCGGATCTTTGCTGCGGTCATCAACAAGATCTAAAAGCGGCAGGCCGAATGCCGCAGTCTTTCCGGTTCCTGTCTGGGCCAGCCCGACAAAATCACGGTCTCCCGCCAATAAGACTGGGATTGCTTTTTCCTGAATGGGCGTTGGCACCTCAAACCCGAGTTGCTCTACAGATGCTGCCAATCCCTTCGACAGGCCAAGCGATTCAAAAGATTTCATTATAAAAGTAAATTAAGGGGCAAAGGTACGGGAAATAAATTAGAAACGGCTGTTTTGCCGAGAGTCACATTTTGCCATATCTGATTTTTAGATAAATTTGCGCGCTTGTTGTTGTGTTTTGGACTCTTTTACCAATAAACATTGGTAAGGCCGCTTGAAGGCAGGCAATTATTCTTAAGAATTTAATTGCAAGGGTTCAGATACCGGGCACTTCGCGACCCGAGACTCATAGCTTTCGGCGTTCGCTAATGTATGGGATTAGCTCCGCAGGCTAGCGTGTCGCCAAAAGGCGCCAAGGTCATCGGGGAGAATTCGTCAGTAAAGAATAAAAGACTCGCAGCTCGAAACTCAAAGCTCGCAGCTTGCAATTAAAAAAGGGGGATTAGCTCAGCTGGCTAGAGCGCTTCCATGGCATGGAAGAGGTCATCGGTTCGAATCCGATATTCTCCACACGCTAAAAAGGTATCCTGTAATCGGGTACCTTTTTTTGTTGGTGGCGCATGACGCGTTACGGTACACATCGCGTCCGCCACAGGCTTTTGAATGATTAAGTCCGGTGTCATCTTCGACAGTAGAAGTAAACAATTTATCCTGCCTCATTTTACATTCGATATCGTTCCAACGAAAATAGTAAAACACATTAAGAGACAATTGCATCACCAATGGTAGACTATTCATCCCTTGTTGTTAGTGATTCATGTAATTGATTGCCCAAAATAACAAATCGTTAACGTTCCCTATGTTATTTTAACATGTTGATATTTTAATCTTGTGGTCTAAAAGACTATAACCCTTAATAGTTTTTTGATATTTGCTTCGGTAGAACGCAATCTTTTTTTGTACTTGCACGTTATACCGACATTGAGGTCTACTTGAGAAAGATGACAAACGCAATGCGATCAGAAGAATCGACGATGCTAACGCTTCGTCCGGATGGAAGACGGGGAGTCGTTATGTTAACGCGCACGTACGATTTGCTATCTGGCTTTATTTTAACATCATTGGATAAAGCGGTGGATCTCACATTAAATGATGTTCTCGAAAAAGCTCAGGCGAAATTCTCCGAATCAATTGAAAATGTTGCCTGGTGTACACTCCAGGTGAAACTCGATCTTGAAGCGCGTGGCTTGATCAAAGTCGTAGAGCCCATCTATCAAAAACGTTTGTTCTTCATCAAGCTGACACGCCTGGGAAGCAAAAAGATCCGCACGGAAAAATCACTTCAAGACTGATTCATTTTCACACGGCCGACACAACGTGGGCGCGAATAGCGTATTTTTGGTCAGAACGAGTACGATCCGCTATGAAGGCCGCCACCATCAATGAACTTAAGAAAGAACTTTTGCACCTCGACACACGAGCACTGCAGGAAATTTGTCTACGTCTTGCAAAATACAAAAATGAAAACAAAGAGCTGCTGACGTACCTTCTCTTCGAGGCCAACGATGAAGGTGCTTATGTTGAGAATGTCAAGGATGAAATTGCAGTTCATTTCGAAACCTTGCCATCCGGAAATTTATACCTCATCAAAAAAAGTATTCGGAAAATCTTGCGGATTGCAAACAAGCAAATAAAGTATTCAGGGTCCAGGAAAACTGAGGCGGAGATCCGGATCTATTTCTGTTTGCAAATAAAGAAGGCAAACATCAGGCTCGAGCCGGGAACAGTATTGTATAATTTGTATCACCAGCAACGAAAGAAGATTGACCAGGCGCTGGCCTCATTGCCGGAGGATCTTCGATATGATTATCGCGCGGAAATAGAACGATTGTAATAGTCCTCGTGGTCATGTCGCCAAGTTTGAATGTGGGGCGCAGCCATTTTAGCCTCTCAATCGCTCTATAAATCTTTTCTTTCATTTATTACGTTACGTGAGCGTTGCCTATATTGAGGACCGCTACTATGAACAACGCAAAATATTACGCCTCCGCTATTGCGGCCTTTGTCATCTGGGGCTTTTTCTCGATGCCGTTGCGAGCACTTAAAATGTATTCGTCCGGAGAAATACTTTACTTTCGGATACTTTTTTCGTCGATCATTTTGTTGGTCATTGTTTTCGGCTTCAAGCGCAAAGACCTGAAAGCGAGCGTGGCATACCTGAGAGCACATTCTGGCGCAAAACGACGTCAGATGATCTGGCTGACACTGGCAGGTGGCGCGCTTCTCACGGTAAACTGGTTAACGTTTATCTACATTGTAAACAATATCAACATCAAAACCGCCTCATTCTCTTACCTGATCTGTCCCGTGATGACGGCCGCCCTGGGCTACGTGTTACTTAAAGAAAAGATGACACCGCTTCAGTGGGGCGCTGTGGCGTTGTGTACGATCAGTTGTGTTTTAATGGGGATTAACTCTGCACTGGAATTAGGCTTTAGCTTCCTGACCGCGCTCACCTACGCTTTGTACCTGATCTCGCAACGGAAGAATCAGGGCTTCGACCGGATGATTGTTCTTGGTGTCCAGACGCTGTTTTCGTTTTTGATCTTAAACATCCTTTATTCATACCTGATCACGGATGTGCCGGTGTCAACCGACTTTTACTCTATGATATTTATGATCGCCGTGGTCTTCACGGTATTGCCGCTGTTTTTGAATTTATATGCCTTAAACAAAATCAACTCGGCCACGATCGGAATTTTAATGTACCTGAATCCGATCTTTAATTTCAGTGTGGCGTTCCTCGTATTTCACGAAACCATCAATACGCTGCAGATCGTTGGCTATTCGATCATTGTGGTGGCGCTGGTGCTCTTCAATGCGCATAACATTAAACGCATCAAATCTGTCTGATATTATTTTGTCTTCTCCGTGATTGAAATCTGGAGGGGAATTTTCTTGAGTGGCTTGTCTGTGTTGTAGACTTTTACTGCTGCGATTTTGTCGATGACATCGAAGCCGTCAATCACCTCGCCAAATACAGTGTATTTTTGGTCAAGTGACATGTCACCGCCGACTTTCAAATAAGTAGCCCGTTGTTCCGGCGTCAACTTCAACCCATAGCTTTCCGCCTCTTCGTCGATCTCCCAATCGGCATACCGCCCGCCCTGGATAATATAGAATTCCGACGATGATGACTCCATGTACGGATTGTTCTCGTCGAACCGTGCCATGGCCAGCGCACCTTTTTTATGAAAATATTTTTGATTGAATTCCGCCGGGATGGTGTACTCAAGCTTCTTGTTCAGGTCACCACCCTGTATCGCGAATTCGTTGACAACACGGTAGAATTCCGCATTTTCATAATGACCGTCTTTGATCAGCTTGATAAAATTTGCGCGATGAAGAGGCGTATCTTTGTACAGCCGGAGACGCATCTTCCCGAACGACGTTTCAATGACGACGTCGTCTTCCGGATTCTTTTCGCCATAGGCCGTTAATGCCTCGCGAACATTGTCTTTCGTGATGACGACCTTTTCTTCCTTTTTACCGCACGCGAAACACGAAAGGCTGATTATGAGGAGGAGAATATGTTTTTTTAGCATATGCGATGCGCTTGTTTACAAAGTTAAAGAAAGCTCCATCGTAAAAGAAATTTCACGACTGCTACGCGCAGGCGATCAGCCCCCCAGTTTTCCGAGATCCTGCACATCCTGGTCGTTCGTAACACTGTCGGGTAAGCTGATCTTCATCATCTTCAGCTTACGCTTGTAAAGTTTTTCAAGGAATGAGTCATCACGCGGCACAGCCGATGTGTCTGCCAGCATTAACGAGTCGCGTTGATAAAGCGTGTGCCTGGCTTGTGAGATCAGGATGGAATCCAGCTCGTACAAATCGCACGATAGCTTCGACTGTAGCTCGCGCGGTAAAGCAGGGAAGCGCGCCTCTTTGATTGCGCGGTAGACTGTGTCATGGTCTATTTGCTTCATGAAGAAGGCCGTGATTGGCAGGGCGGTATTCGACCCTTGTCCAAGTTCGGTATTGCGAAAGCGGATGCGCGGATCGTCCGCGCCTACCCACGACCCCATTACAAGATCGGGCGTCATCGCCATGAACCATCCATCGGCGTTTGATTGTGTCGTTCCGGTCTTGCCGGCAAGGTCATCGTAGATACCATATTTCCAGCGTATTCGTGAGGCGGTGCCTTCATGCACGACCGTTTGTAACATGTTCACCACAAGCTTTGCAGTCTCTTTTGAGATTGCGCGCTTTCGCGGAGCCGATGATTTGAACGCATCATAAACTTTTCCATCCAGGTCGTGAATAGAACTGATGTAGTATGGCTGAATGGATAAGCCTTCGTTGTCGAGGCATGCGTAAGCTGTTGTCATTTCAAAAAGAGAGATGGATGGCGAGCCTAACGATATCGACGGCACATCAGGCAGATCGCTGACAATGCCCATATTCCTGGCGAGATCGATCGTGTTCTGTACACCTGCACGCTCAATCAGTTTCACGGCTACGGTGTTAACAGAATATGCCAGCGCGCCACGCATGGAGTATTTTACCTGGTAATCATTCTGCGAATTTCTCGGCGTCCATTTCTCGCCCTCTTTGTCGATATAGGTTTGTCGCTCTGCAGAAATCATTTCGCAAGGTTCTATTCCCTTTTCAATTGCCATCGCATAAACAATTGGTTTAAATACCGAGCCGACCTGTCGTTTAGTCGACTCCTTTACATGATCGAATTGAAAGAAATCGTGTTCAATGCCGCCCACCCAGGCTTTTACCATGCCCGATTTTGGTTCCATGGCTAAAAAGCCTGCGTTCAAATATTGCAGGTGATGCTTGATGGAATCGATCGGGCTCATGACTATTTCTTTTTCACCGTCCCATGTAAACAACCTGGTTTGCACTTTCTTTTCCAACG
>Ga0068856_100008411_pt1 | contig 10050 bp, 7 predicted proteins | sample KBSCornC62_FD_66595 | JGI IMG/M metagenome (GOLD analysis project Ga0068856, IMG submission 66595) | Corn rhizosphere microbial communities from Kellogg Biological Station, Michigan, USA - KBS Corn C6-2 | ecosystem: Host-associated > Plants > Roots > Rhizosphere > Soil ... | reverse complement strand
TCCACGGTCCAGGCGTCGAGCGCGACCATCGCGACGACCTGCTGGGCGAGGACGTCGAGCGGGTTGCGCGGATAGCGCATCGCCTCGATCCGGCCGGCCTGCATCCGCTCGGCGACGACCGCCGACTCGACCAGGTCGCCGCGGTATTTCGGGAACATCACGCCGCGGCTGACCGCGCCGACCTGGTGGCCGGCCCGGCCGACCCGCTGCAGCCCGGCCGCGACCGACGGCGGCGCCTCGACCTGCACGACCAGGTCGACCGCGCCCATGTCGATGCCGAGCTCGAGCGACGAGGTGGCGACCACGGCGGGCAGCCGGCCGGACTTCAGCTCCTCCTCGACCAGGGTCCGCTGCTCCCGCGACACCGAGCCGTGGTGGGCGCGGGCGACCACGATCGGTGCGCCGTCACCGGTGCCGGCCTGGGCCGACACCGCGGCCGGCATCCCGCCGGGCTGCCGCGGCCCGGGCGGCCATGCCCGCGGCGATGCATCGGCCCCGGAGTCGCGCCAGTCCGGCGGTGCGGCCCCGACGCCCGAGTCCGACCCGTCGAGCGCGTCGTACGCGGACAGGTCCTGGGCCGTCTCCCCGTATCGCCGCTCGTAGGCGAGCTCGTTGAGCCGGGCGGTCAGCCGCTCGGCCAGCCGCCGCGAGTTGGCGAACACGATCGTCGACCGGTGTTGCTCGACCAGGTCGAGCACCCGCTCCTCGACCGCCGGCCAGATCGAGGTCCGGCGCTCGGCCCCGGCCGCCGACCCGTGCACCTCTCCGGTCGGCTCGCCGAGCTGGGACATGTCCTCGACCGGGACCACGACCTGGAGCTCCACCGACTTCTGTGCCGGTGGCTGCACGACCGTCACGTCGCGGCCGCCGGCCAGGAACCGGGCCACCTCCTCGACCGGCCGCACGGTCGCGGACAGGCCGACCCGCTGCGCCGGCCGCGGCAGCAAATGGTCGAGCCGCTCCAGGCTGACGGCGAGGTGGGCGCCGCGCTTGGTCGAGCAGACCGCGTGCACCTCGTCGACGATGACCGTCTCGACGCCGCGCAGCGCGTCCCGGGCGGCGCTGGTGAGCATGAGGAACAGCGACTCGGGCGTGGTGATGAGGATGTCGGGCGGCCGGCGGGCCAGCTGCCGGCGCTCGTCGGCGGTGGTGTCGCCGGAGCGCAGGCCGACCTGGACGTCCGGCTGGGGCTGGCCCAGCCGGGTCGCGGCCTGGCGCATGCCGGCCAGCGGCGCCCGCAGGTTTCGCTCGACGTCGACGGCCAGCGCCTTGAGCGGGCTCACGTAGAGCACCCGGCAGCGCCGCTTCTGGTCGTCCGGGGCCGGCGCCGAGGCCAGCTTGTCCAGCGACCAGAGGAACGCGGCCAGCGTCTTGCCGGAGCCGGTCGGCGCGACCACGAGCGTGTGGTCGCCGCGACCGATCGCCTCCCAGGCTCCTCGCTGGGCCGCGGTCGCCTGCTCGAAGGCGCCCTCGAACCAGGCGCGGGTCGCGGGGGAGAAGCGGTCGGCGTCGGTCACGGCGTCCATGGTGCGCCAGGGGTACGACGATTTCCGTCCGCTCCCCGCGAACGCGCAGGTCAATCAGGTCAGCGACGCTCAGCGCACCGCCTGCGGGAGCCGTGCCGTCGACCGCCGCCGCAGCGCCGCGATCGTGCTCGCCGCCTCGACCAGGTCCGGCTCGACCCGGCGCAGGCTGTCCAGGTGCTGCGCCGACCAGAGCAGCAGCAGGGCGTGCTTGGCCGCGGCCTTGTCCGCCTCGTCCAGCCCGGTACGCAGGTGCCCGATCACGTCTTCGGGCAGCTGCGAGTCGGGCGGGTCGGCCGAGGGAACGGTCGTACGCCGGCCGGCGAGCAGGTCGCCGAGCGTGCGGTACCAGAGGTCGACACCGTCGGCGACCGCCCGCAACTCCGCGCCGGCCGCCACCAGGTCGTGCGGCAGCGGGACGTGCGTGTCCCGGGCCGAGAGGTCCTCGAGCGAGTCGGCGACCAGCCGCAGTCGGGTCGCGGCCCCGGCCAGCGCGGCGACGTCGTCCATCCCGATCCGCTTGGCCCCGGGCTCGGCCAGGAACTGCCGGAACGCGTTGTCCAGCCGCTGCCGCGCGGCCAGGGCCCGGTCCTTGCCGTCCTCGGTGGGCCGGCCGGTCAGCGTGTGCACCAGCGCCCGCACTCGATCCGAGGCCGCCCCGTACGCATCGTCCAGCGCCGTGCCGAGCGCGACCGCCGCGCCGCGCGGCCAGAACAGCGCGCCGACCACGACCGAGACCGCACAGCCGAGCGCCACGTCCTCGATCCGGATCAACCCCACGTCGAGACCGCCCGGGGCGATGATCGAGAACAGCACGACGACCACGAGCGTGAACCCGGCCTGCCCGGCGACGAACGAGAACGCGACCGGTGCGACCGCGGCGACGAGGATCGTCACCGGGAGCAGCACCCACAGCACCACGGGGTCGCGGCCGAGACCGAGCAGCACGGCCGCGCTGATCGCCACGCCGAGCGTGGTGCCGAGCACCGCCCGTACCGCGGTCACGCCGGTGCCGAGCGCGCTCGACCGCAGCACCGACAGTGAGCCGAGCACCACCCAGAACGCGTGCTGAACCTCGAGCGCGGTGGACAGCCCGACCGCGATCGACAGCCCGGCCGCGCCCCGGACCGCCGAGCGCAGGATCGCCGAGCGCCGGTCCAGCTGCTGGCGGGTCAGCTCGCTCGCCGCCACCGACCAGCGGCGCAGGTCGGCGGGCCGCCAGTCCGCCCCGCGCACCTGCAGCACGTGCTCGGCCACGGTCTGCGCGGCGAACCCGAGCGCCCGGGCCGCGAACGACGGGTCCTGCGCACTGGTCACCGGGAACGCGGTGCCGTCGAGCCCGATCCGGTCCAGCGTCGCGCTGGCCGCCCGCTTGCGCGCCGCCACCAGCGCCCGCAGCCCGGTCCGGATCGCCTCGTCCGAGTCCTCGGTGACCAGGCCGGTCCCGCACCGGTCCAGCAGCGCACCGGCCACCTCGACGACCGTGTCGATCTCGCCCCGGCACGGGTGCCCGCGCGTGTCCGAGGCGGCTACCTCGGTCGCCACCCCGGCCAGCCAGTCCAGCTGGTCGACCAGCACCGCCAGCGCGCGGTCGGTGTCCCCGGCGCCGCCCGGCCGGTACGGGGCCCGGGAGAACTCGGCCCGCAACGCCGCGGCGGCCGTCGCAGCCTCGGCGGCGAGCCGGTCGATCGGCGCCGAGCGGGCCTCGGCGACCAGCAGCGCGCCCAGCGCCCGGCAGGACTCGGCCGCCCGGGTCCGCAGCGGGCTCGGCGCCGGCGGCGGGCGCAGCAGCATCCCGGCCGGGATCGACAGCGCCGCCGCCAGCCACCAGCCGGCCAGCCGCCAGGGCAGCTCGGACCAGTGCACCGGGATCGAGACCGGCAGCACGAACGTGAGCAGCACCGCGGTCGTCGCGCCGGCCGCGTACGAGCCGAGCGAGGCGGCCATGAGCACGCCGAAGCCGACCACCGCCATCCCGACCACCGCGGTGGCCACGGTCATCGAGCACGCGGTGGCCACCGTGATCGACACGGTGCCGACCCCGACCACCAGCCCGTACGCAACCAGCCGGGGCCGGGTCTGCTGAGGTGGGTCGAGGAAGACCAGCAGCGCGAACGAGCCGAACGCGGCGAACGTGCCGAACTGCGCGTTGTCCGTGAGCAGCCCGGCCAGCGCGACCGCCAGCGGCACGACGACGGCGGCCCGCACCGCCCGGGCCAGCGTCGCCCGGCCCGGGTCGTGGGCCCGCAGCCAGGCCAGCACCGGTCGCACGACGATCACTCCATCGTCCGGCGCGCGCCGGCACAAGCCCCGGGCGGCCCTGGGGCAGGCGAGAATGGGTCCATGCAGCGCACCCTGTTCGAGCCCGAGCACGACGCCTTCCGGGAGATGGTCCGCGCGTTCATGGAGCGGTCGGTGGCCGGCCGGCACCCGGAGTGGGAGAAGGCCGGCATCGTGGACCGCGCCGTCTGGCTCGAGGCGGGCAAGCAGGGGATGCTCGGCATGGACGTGCCGGAGGGGTACGGCGGTGGCGGCGTCGCCGACTTCCGCTACAACGTCGTGCTGGACGAGGAGATCATCCGAGTCGGCGCGACCGGACTCGGCTTCGGCCTGCACAACGACATCGTCGGGCCGTACCTGCTGTCGCTGACCACCGACGAGCAGAAGCGCCGCTGGCTGCCGGGCTTCTGCTCAGGCGAGCTGATCACCGCGATCGCGATGAGCGAGCCGGGCGCGGGCTCGGACCTGCAGCGGGTGCGCACGCACGCGACCCGGGACGGCGGCGACTGGGTCCTGTCCGGGTCGAAGACGTTCATCACCAACGGGATCAACTCGGACCTCGTGCTGGTCGTCGCCCGCACCGATCCGGATGCGGACGGCGCCCGCGGGCTCAGCCTGCTCGCGGTCGAGCGCGGCATGCCAGGCTTCGAGCGCGGCCGCAACCTGGACAAGATCGGGATGAAGGCGCAGGACACGGCCGAGCTGTTCTTCGACGAGGTCAGGGTGCCGGCGGCGAACCTGCTCGGCGAGCTGAACCGCGGCTTCGTGCACCTGATGGAGAACCTGCCCCAGGAGCGGCTGTCGATCGCCGCGGTCGCGGTCGCGGCCTGCGAGGCGGTGCTTGAGCTGACCCTCGACTACGCGAAGACCCGGCAGGCGTTCGGCCGGGCGATCGGCTCGTTCCAGCACAACCGGTTCGTGCTGGCCGAGCTGGTCACCGAGACCACCGTCGCCCGGACCTACCTGGACGAGTGCGTGCGCGCGCACCTGCAGGGCAAGCTGTCCGTACAGGACGCGGCGATGGCCAAGTGGTGGACCACCGACCTGCAGAACAAGGTCGCGGACGCCTGCCTGCAACTGCACGGCGGCTACGGCTACATGACCGAGTACCCGGTGGCCAAGGCCTGGCTGGACGGGCGGGTGCAGTCGATCTACGGCGGCACCAACGAGATCATGAAGGAGATCGTCGGGCGCGGTCTCGGCCTCTAGCGGGCTGTCATGCTCGCGCGGCGCAGTCGGCGGCGCCGGTCCTGACCGCGGCGGCCGTCAGGGCATCGCGGCGGCGAGCCGGTGCACGGCCTCGCGCAGGATCGGCCGGGGCAGCGCGAAGTTGAACCGGCCGAACCCCTGCCCGGCCTCGCCGCACAGCGCCCCGTCGGTCATCGCCACGGCCGCCTTCTCCAGGAAGTACGGCGCCGGCTCGACCGGCCCGGTGGCGCGGAAGTCCAGCCAGCCGAGGTAGGTGCCCTCGGGCGGCGTGTAGCCGACGCCCGGCAGCGACTCGGCCACGAGATCGCCGAGCAGCCTCCGGTTGCCGTCCAGGTAGACCAGCACGTCGGCCAGCCACGGCCCGCCCTGCTCGTACGCCGCCGTGTTGGCGATGACTCCGAGCGTGGACGCGCCGTGCTCGGCCAGCGGGCCGATCCCGGCCCAGGTCTCCCGGTCGGGGTCGTTGCTCAGCACGACCTGCGCGCACTTCATCCCGGGCAGGTTCCACGCCTTCGACGCCGATGTGGCGGTCAGCGTGTGCCCGGCGGTGACCGGCGACAGCGACGCGTACGGCACGTGCCGGGCCTCGTCGAACACCAGCGGCGCGTGGATCTCGTCGGAGAACACCCGGCCGCCGTACCGGTCGACGACGGCGGCGATCGCGAGCATCTCGTCGGGGGCGAGCACCCGGCCGACCGGGTTGTGCGGGTTGCAGAGGATCAGCAGGTCCCCACCGGCCTCGAAGGCCGCGGCCAGCGCGTCCAGGTCGTACCGATGGTCGGCGGTGAGCGGCACCTCGATCACCTCCCGGCCGAGCCGGGGCGGCACGCTGACGAACGGCATGTACGCCGGCGTCGGCAGCACCACCGGTGTGCCCGGCGCGCTGTAGTGCTCGATCGCCAGCGTCAGCGCGGCGACCACGTCGGCCACCGGCCGTACGTCGACCGGGTCGACCGCCCAGCCGTACCGGTCCCGGCTCCAGGCCGCGTACGCCGCCGACATCTGCTCGACCGCGCCCGCCGGCAGATAGCCGAACGCGGCCGCGTCCACAGCCCCATGCAGTGCCGCGGTCACCGCCGGCGCGGTCCCGAAGTCCATCTCGGCCACGAACGCGCCGATGGCCTCCGGGTACATCGACCACTTGACGCTGCCCCTCTCGCGCAACGCCCCGACGCCGATCCGGTCGAACTCCGCAGCAGTCACTGGTCCATTCTCCGTCCGCCGGGCCGGCCGATCGGCGGGCGGGTCGTCGCTTACGGTGGCGCCATGCACGTGATCACCGCGGACATGGTCCTCGCCGGCCCCGACCTCGCCCCGGTCGAGCACGGGGCCGTGCTGGTGGACGGCGAGCGCGTGGCCTGGGTCGGGCGGGAGGCCGACCTGTCGCTGGACCGGTACCCCGCGGACACGCCGGTGCGCGCGCTCGGGCCGGTCACGGTGCTGCCGGGGCTGATCGACTGCCACGTGCACCTGGCCTTCGACGGCGGGCCGGCCCCGGTGACCCGGATGCTGGCCGAGGACGACGCCCGCCTGGTCGCGCTGATGACCCGCAACGCCCGGCGGCTGCTGTCGGTGGGCGTCACCACCGCCCGCGACCTCGGCGACCGCGGCTATCTCGGCGTAGCGGTCCGGGACGCGATCGCGGACGGCACCCTGCGCGGCCCGCGGCTGCTCGCCGCCGGTCCGCCGCTGACCGTCACCGGCGGCCACTGCTGGTTCATGGGCGGCGAGGTCGACTCCGAGCAGGACGTGCGCCGGATGGTCCGCCGGCACCACAAGCGCGGCGTCGACCTGGTCAAGGTCATGTCCACCGGCGGGTTCATGACCGAGGGCTCGGCGCCCTGGTTCGCGCAGTTCGAGCCGGCCGAGGTGCGGGCCGCGGTCGAGGAGGCGCACCGGGTCGGCAAGCGGGTCGCCGCGCACGTGCACGGGGTGGTCGGCATCGAGCGCGCGCTCGACGCCGGCGTGGACACGCTGGAGCACTGCACGTTCGTCCACGCCGACGGGAGCCGCCGGCTGGTGCCCGAGCTGGCCGACCGGATCGCCGCCTCGGCCGCGTACGTCTCGCCGACCTGGAACCTGCTGCTGCCGCTGTTCCAGGAGTGGCTGCCCGACCGGGATTACGTGCTGGAGCCGCTCCACCGGCACGGTGCCCGCATCATCGCGGGCACTGACGCCGGCATCGACAACGTGCCGCACCACGGATTCGTCCAATCACTGATGGCGATGGCGTCGTCCGGACTGCCGAACGTCGAAGTGCTCACCGCGGCCACCAGCCGGGCCGCCGAGGCGCTCGGGCTGGCCACCGTCACCGGGGCGCTCACCGAGGGCCTGTCCGCCGACCTGATCGCGGTCGGCGGGGACCCACGGCACGACCTGGCCGCGCTGCACGACCTGCGGCTTGTGCTGGCCCGGGGCGAGCCGTTCAGCCCGGACCCGCTGCCGCCGATCCGGCCGCTGCGCCGGGAGGACCTGCCCGCCTTCGCCTTCACCGCCCCCGGCGCCGGCGCACCCCCGCCGCCGGAGACGCAGACCGCTTAGGCTCTGCTCACACCACCGTGACAAGGGGGTCGGCATGGGTCGGTATGCGGACGAGTTCCGGCGGAGCCTGGAGGATCCCGAGGGCTACTGGCGGGACGCGGCGGTGGCGATCGACTGGATCACCCCGCCGACCCGGATCCTGGACGACTCCGCGCCACCGATGTACCGCTGGTTCCCGGACGCCGAGCTCAACACCTGCTACAACGCGCTGGACCGGCACGTCGAGCGGGGCCGGGCCGACCAGGTCGCCCTCATCTACGACAGCCCGGTCACCGACCAGGTCGTCCGCTACACGTACCGGGAGCTGCGCGACCAGGTGGCCAAGGTCGCCGGCGCGCTGCGCGACCTCGGCGTGGAGCAGGGCGACCGGGTCGTCGTCTACATGCCGATGGTGCCCGAGGCCGTGATGGCGATGCTGGCCTGCGCCCGGCTCGGGGCGGTGCACTCGGTCGTCTTCGGCGGGTTCGCGGCGGCCGAGCTGGCCACCCGGATCAGCGACGCCCGGCCGAAGGTGATCGTCTCGGCGTCCTGCGGGATCGAGGTCAACCGGGTCATCGCGTACAAGCCGCTGCTGGACCGGGCGATCGACCTGTCCGACCACAAGCCGGACTACTGCCTGCTCGTGCAGCGCCCGCAGGAGCCCGCGGCGCTGGCGCTCGGCCGGGACGTGGACTGGGACATCGCCGTGTCCGCGGCCGAGCCGGTGGACTGCGTCCCGGTGCGGGCGACCGACCCGCTGTACGTGCTCTACACCTCCGGCACGACCGGGAAGCCGAAGGGCGTCGTCCGCGACAACGGCGGGCACGCGGTCGCCCTGCAGTGGTCGATGAAGGCGGTCTACGGCATGGAGGCGGGCGAGGTGTGGTGGACCGCCAGCGACGTCGGCTGGGTGGTCGGCCACTCCTACATCGTCTACGGGCCGCTGCTGGCCGGCTGCACCACCGTCCTGTACGAGGGCAAGCCGGTCGGCACGCCGGACGCCGGCGCGTTCTGGCGGGTGATCGCCGACCACGGGGTGCGGACGCTGTTCACCGCGCCGACCGCGTTCCGGGCGATCCGCAAGGAGGACCCGACCGGCCAGCACCCGGCCAAGCACGACCTGTCCACGCTGCGGGCGCTGTTCCTGGCCGGTGAGCGGCTCGACCCGGAGACCTACCGGTGGGCCTCCGACCTGCTCGGCATCCCGGTCGTCGACCACTGGTGGCAGACCGAGACCGGCTGGCCGGTCGCCGCCAACCCGCTCGGCCTCGAGGCGCTGCCGGCCAAGGCGGGCTCGCCGACCGTGCCCGTGCCCGGCTGGGACGTCCGGGTCCTCGACCCGTCCGGCGGCCCGGTGCCGGCGGACGTGGACGGCGCGCTGGTGGTGAAGCTGCCACTGCCGCCGGGGGCGTTGCCGACGCTGTGGCGGGACGACGAGCGGTACGTCTCCTCCTACCTGTCCCGCTATCCGGGGTTCTACCTGTCCGGCGACGGCGGGCACGTGGACGCCGACGGCTACCTGTTCGTCATGGGGCGGATGGACGACGTGATCAACGTCGCCGGGCACCGGCTGTCGACCGGGGCGATGGAGGAGGTGCTGGCCGGGCACCCGGCGGTGGCCGAGTGCGCGGTGATCGGCGTCGCCGACGCGCTGAAGGGCCAGGTGCCGCGCGGGTTCGTGGTGCTCAAGGCCGGGGTCACGGCCGACCCCGACGTCATCGCGGGCGAGCTGGTGCAGCGGGTGCGCAACGAGATCGGCGCGGTGGCGTCGCTGCGCCGGGTGGACGTGGTCGCGGCGTTGCCGAAGACCCGGTCCGGCAAGATCCTGCGCGGGTCGATGCGGGCGATCGCCGACGGGGTCGAGCAGCCGGTGCCGTCCACGATCGAGGACCCGGCGGTGCTGGACGCGCTCCGCCCGACGCTGAAGTCCTGAGCGTCCCCCGGGCCATGTCTGCCGACTCACCGTCCGCATCCACCGCGAACCGGGAGAGGCGGTCTAGTCCCGCTTGTTCATGCGGCGGTACTGCTGGATGAGGAAGACCAGCAGGCCGATCATGCAGGCGATGAAGGCAAGCTGGATGAGCAGGTCCATCGCGACCGCCTCCTTCCGCTGCCGGTCACCGCTTCCTGGCCGGCACCTCGAACTCCGCGCAGACCGCCCGCCACACCTGCTTGGCCGGCACGCCGGCGGCCAGCGCCTGGTCGACCGTACGGCCTCCGAGCGACTGCAGGACGTGGTCGTGCGCGACGGAGCGGGCGTAGCCCTCTCCGAAGTGGTCCTCCATCCGGATCCAGAACTCCGACAGCCGCACGGCGACCAGGGTAGGGCGATCGATCCGGACCGGCGTGTCGGGTACGCGCTCGAACACGTGTTCGGCTAGTTTGTCCACACCGTGGGCCGAGATCCACAGATCGGACCGCGGGGGCGGAAACTGTCGGCGGTCCGCTCTAGCGTCGACGCCGACCACAGACCGACCGAGTCAGCGAAGGTGGACCCGATGCCAGCACTGGACCGCGA
>Ga0068856_100008410_pt1 | contig 10051 bp, 14 predicted proteins | sample KBSCornC62_FD_66595 | JGI IMG/M metagenome (GOLD analysis project Ga0068856, IMG submission 66595) | Corn rhizosphere microbial communities from Kellogg Biological Station, Michigan, USA - KBS Corn C6-2 | ecosystem: Host-associated > Plants > Roots > Rhizosphere > Soil ... | reverse complement strand
AACGCGACGACGGCAACCGAGAATTTCGGGCTCTTAGCTCAGTTGGTAGAGCAGCGGACTCTTAATCCGTAGGTCGAGTGTTCGAGTCACTCAGGGCCCACCAAAATTAAGAAATGAAATCAAGCACTTAGCGCAAACAGCGCTAGGTGCTTTTTTCTTGTCGGGTCGCCGTGTAGGCACCATGTAGGCATTCGCGATGCACGCCGATCAGCATGTGTCAACGCGGGTGCGAGAGGCCGATGCTTCGATTGCCCTGTGCGCCGTTGGCAGAGAACGCGGAAACAGCGCATTCCAGCACGCCCCTCTCATCCCCGGCTCAAGCTTCGGCGCTGAAAATACGAGGATGTCTAAGCAGAACTCGAACGGCCGCGGTAAGCGAATAACCGTGCCGGCGCTGGATGCCTTCTTGGTTCATCAGCGCATCCACGATGCGATAGTCGAGGTTGGCCATGTTCCGCATTGGACGCCCATCCAAGGCGCGCTGCTTTTGTGTGGCATTCGCCCGCCTCCAGACTGCCTTGAGTTGCCGGAACAGGCACTACAGCTCGCGTCAGAGCCTCCCGAGTTGGCCACGGTTGGCCAGTTGCTCCGAGCGCGGGCCGTGCTTGATCAGTGGATCGAAGATCAGCAGTACGAAACCGATCAACTCGCTGACCTGTCGGCGAGGGTCAAACCCCAGGACTTCATCGAGTGGGCTGAAGACGCTTTCGGGCAAAGCCTCCCCTCTTTCAGGCCGCAGTGGCTTGAGCACTTCGTCTTCCGGGCGCTCGGGACGATCAAGGGCCAGCTGCCCCCGCCAATTCCAAATGAGATGGTGACTCGTGGTATCGACCTTGAGAACCGCGTCAAGCCAAAAACCAAGGGCAAGACGCACGTGCAGTCGAATGCGGGTCGGCGAAGCGAGGTGACGCCGGAGCTGGGCAGGGCGTTCCAGGCGCTGGTTGATGCTGGCGTCACCCCCGGTGTGGGGGCGGTACGAGACAAGCTGCATGAGATGGTGAAGGGTGGCAGAGGCGGCTCAATCGTTCGAGTCGAGGCACTGAACATTTTCTACATCGACTCCAGTTCGCAGACGGAGACTCCATACAAGAAGGCTGCTCTGGTCAGGTGGGTCAACCGCAACCTGGAGAAGTTGCGCAAGGAAGAAGATCTCCGCGACGCCTGACAGCCGACACGCGAGACAAATTGGGACAAATGCTGTTCGGTGGACGCACGGGTGCCTAACGTCGGGGCACCTGATCACTGGCGATGAGCTCGAATCGACGCGCTTGCATCGACTAAGGCTACTTCTCTGGAGGTCAGGGTTCTTCAACCGTTAGGAGAGCCTAGATGTCTCAACCCGAACCACCATCACATGCGCACGTCCTGCGCTATTGCTTGACCACGAAGGAGCTCGCCGCGAAGTTTCGTGCTCAGGAACAGACCGTGCGAAAGCGATACGCTGCGACCGGCACTTACTGCGGCGTCCGGCCGCTGAAGCTTCCGAACGGGCGGCTGCTCTGGCCCGATGGCGCTATCGAACAGCTCGTGGCGGCAAACGTCAGGAGCACGAAGTGAGTTGCGAGCAACGCGCGCAATCCGATACGTGCGAGAGCCCTGGGCTCTACACGCCGTTTCCTGTTGATGGGTTTCCGGAGCTGCTTCGCCAAGCCTTTGCACAAGTGATGGTGCGCTCGGAAGTACCTGGGTTGCTGCTTGCCAAGAGTGCGGTGACCGTCGCTGCTGATCTCCTGTCACTGAGCCAAAGGCATCATGTCGCTCCCAATGCTCGCGCGCGCGCGAGGGGCTGGAGCACGCAATGAGCTGGCGTCGAGATGACAGCTTCGACGCGCCAGCATCGCCGCCGGAGCCGTATCCACCCTATCCGATCGACGACTTTCTGAAGGTGCCGCGCGACGCGATTCGACAAGTTGTCGCGCGCGCTCAGACACAGGAGTCGATCGTCGGCATGATTGCGTTGGCCGCGATGTCTGCTGCAACGCAACAGCTGATCGACGTACAGATGCCGAGGAACCTGCTCCGGCCGGTTTCTCTCTATCTGTACGGTCGACTGGGTTCGAGCGATCGCAAGACGAGCGCCGCTGAACTCCTGCTCAAGTGCTTCAAGGATTTTGACGAGCGCGTCGAGGCTGACTACCGGCTCGCGAAGCAGACCTTCGAGCGAGATATCCGTCTCTGGCGGAATGTCGAGCGAGGGTTGTCGCGCAAGATCCAGGCAGACGTCGCCGCAGGGCGATCGTCCGAAGCCCTGCTTGAGCAATACGCAGCGCACTTGGCGAAGGAGCCACGCGCTCCTCGCCAGCGGAAGTTTCTCCGTGAGAACATCTCGGAACGCGCTCTTTACGAGGCACTAGCCGGCCAGCGCGAATCGATCGCTGCTCTGGCCGACGAGGGCGATACCGTCGCTGGCGGTGGGCTGCTTGACCGGCTTGGCGTCATCGACAGCATTTGGAACGGTCGATTGCCCGAGAGGGACCGTGGGTACGGAAAGTTGAGTGCGGCTGTTGACCCGCGCCTGACGCTTCTGATCCTGCTGCCTAGCTCGATCGCCGATCACCATGAAAAGAAGCGCGGCTCGCTGGCGCGTGACATCGGCTTCCATGGTCGAAACCTTCAGGCTGATCCGCCCTCGAATGCCGGGTTCCGAACCCAAGAAGCGATCGATCCGGAGGATCGGTCGATTGACGAGTTCACCGACTGCATTGTCAAGTTTCTGGAAAAATCCCACTTCGAGCATTCCGAAGGTCGACTGCAACCTCAGAAAGTTTATTTTTCAGAGGACGCAGTCGATGCATGGGAGCGGAAGAGTGCAGAGATCGAGGAGTGTTTGAAGCCTGGTGGCTCGCTGCATCAGATCAAGGATTTCGCTGGCAAGGCCCTGGAAATTGCAAGTCGAATCGCTGCAATATTCCATTACTTTTCGGGTCAAGTTGGCGATATCACCCTTGATACCTTCGCACGAGCTTGGCGAGTCGTCGAATGGCATATGTCGGAGTTCAAGAGAATCTTCTACGAAAGATCCGCCGAGCGACAAGTAGAGATCAATACAGAGAAGCTGATGTCATGGCTGCGGCAGCAAGCGCGGTATGGCTCCAAGAAGCTCTACAGGAACGACATCGTTCGCCGTAACCCGCTTCGTCCGCTTGCTGCACTGCAACCTGCCTTCGAGGCGTTGCTGCTCAAGGGTGCGATCGATGTGAGGATGGAAGACGGCTCGTGGATGGTCCACCTGGATCCACGGCACTTCCCGGAGCTTGACCCTCCGAAGCTGTTCGTCCCCGCCTCGCGTGGGCAGTGGTAGCAAACAGGGTGCGATTCCTGCGACTTGTCGCAGGAATCGCACCCCTTTTGCACCTGTCTTCGCCAAGCTGGAGGCGATCAGCGGTGCTCCCTACGCGCGTTGACCCGTTGGGCCTTCGCCTCGGCACTCATCGCCTTGACGGCGGCTGGGCCTAGATGGCGCTCCGGCTGCCGATCAACACCTTGTTCCTGCAGAGATCGATGATCGACCCTCACGTCGAGCCCTGCCTCTGCCAGCGCCTCGTTGATCGTATTTGCAACCGTCTCCCGGCGCGTTAGCGCGAGCTCTTTCATCTGCGTCCGATCCCTTCCGCCGCTGTCCTTTCTCCAACCACCGAGCTCAGGCTGTTGGCGATTTGCACGCTTGAAGACTAGCTCGAGTGGTCGATTGATGCCATCAGGAACTCTGTCTGAAAACATCATGTGGACGTGAGGGTTGAGGCGCCCTTCGATGGACGATTCGGCGCAATGGATGGAAAGCTCGCAAGGCTTGCCAGGCACGAGGCTGTCCGCCAGCCGGTTGATCAATCTAATCTGGGCTTCCTGCGTCAATTCGGCCGGGATGGCAATCTCGTGTTCTCGATATGCCGTTCCGTTGGCTCGCTCGTACTTGTCAGCTGCTTTCCAGAACGTGGGGGGATCATCATTCGGAAAATTCCGATGAGCGGTGTATACCAAATCTTCGCGGCCCTCGTACTTCTTGCCGCCTCGCGTGTTATAGAGGCAATGCTCGTACGCCGTATTCTTTTTGCCGTTTTTCATTGTGTGATGAAAGATGGCCATGACTTAATTTCTCCGTATTGGGGTGACTTCCGTCGACCATTTCGATGGGTTATGACGAGCCTTTTAGGAGAAAGGTAAAGTGCGCATCCATTTCTCCTTGCTACTACTCCCGTAAGAGATCTGTAGCTCCTCGCATAACATGTACGGAAGTAACTTTTTATTCGATAGTGAGAATTCGGAAGTCCAAGCCTAAGCAAGGCTCATGACGCTGCTGGCGACAGTGAAAGTCATCTGAGGTCACCTGGGGCCGAGAGGGTGCACAATTGGTGCACCTCGAGTGCAATGGGAGGCAAGTTGGAAGAGTCTGACCTCATCAGCCGCCTGCGGGCGCTGTCGTCTGCTGGGCGAGCTCGCCCGAATCAGACAGCGCGTTTGAGAGAGCACATTAAGCACATCGAGGAGGCTCTAGGCGTGGGAGCCAGCCTGCAGCAGGTGCTCGACGAGTTCAACGTTGGGCAGGGCGACAGCGCGATGACGCTCTCCAGCTTCAAGTCGGCACTGAAGAGGGTGCGAGAGGCGCAACGGGGAGGCAAGGGGACGCGTGAGGCGCGTTCTAAGGGCAGTCCGTCCGCAAGCGAACATGTCGCCGAGGCGCCAGCAAAGCCATCAATGGCGGACTTCTTTCTGCCGCGACCGGCGAAGAAGTAGGGCGCTAGCGCCACGTCATCGAGCGCCTATCCCTATTACTGCGCATTCGATATCCAAATGTCTTCCTCCGAATCTCATCCGAGCAGCAGCGACCCGGTGGAGACACCGCCTCTCCCGGTGATCCCTGATGTCGACGATCCGGCTTCGTTCTGGCCGGCATCCCTGGCGCACTTGGCATTTCCGTATGACGTCCCGGACGCCGAGTACGTCACGATTGCGGAGATCGCGGAGGCGGCGGTTGGCGAATTCGATGGCTGCCGGAGGCTTGCCGTTGCTCTCGTGCCGCTGGACAAGGCGACCGAGGTTTCGGAGTCGACGGCTGCGACAGGCCACGAGGTGCAGTCGCACGGCCCGCTTCCGATCGTAGGTGACGAGGGGCCACCGCATCGCAGCGGGTTTTGGATCGAAGGAATTCGCAGAGGCGAGCGGTTTGAGCCGCTTGTCAACGCTTGGCGTGGAAGCGATGCCGACGTTCTCGTTCCCGACAACAATTTGCTGATGGTCTTCGGGCTGGTGCCTCGCCACACGGGAGGCGGCGCGATGTCATGGGACGACTTGCGCGGGCCTGTCTACGACGTGGTGCGCATGTCGTCTGTTTCCGACCATCAGCGCCCGAAGGATCAGCGCCAGCGCGCTTTCGTCGAGATCCGTCGCGACTACCTGCTCGAGTACTGCCGGATCAAGCAGTCGGCTGCGGTGGCGTTCTACTACGAGCAACGTCAGTCACAGGGCGACGTCGCGTTCGATCGGGCTATGGAAGGACGAGTCAACGAAGACTTCCACCTGCCTGGACGCCTGCTCAACCTGCAGATCCATCGTGATCGCGTCAACGCTCCTCAGACGCAGCTTGCCCAAGTCTGGGGGCGGCGAATCGTTTTACCTCGAGGCGAGCGACGAATCATCGAAGTCGGTGACCCCATCTTGGAGTGGCCCGGCCACGCCGGCCCTATGAGCCTGAATCGGGCTGCCCGCGAGCACCTGATGGCCTATGTCAGCGATCAGGTTCTCCTCGACTACGAGGGCAAGCCCGTGTTTGAGGTATATCCGAAGTCGGGCGGCGTCTCGTACCGAGGGCAATGGGCAGTGAGCTACTGTCACCGCGTGGGGCGCAACCACATCTCCGTGGAGATCAAGAAGCTCTACGAAGGTAGCCCGAGCGCAGTCATTGAGCATTGGCACAGGCACGCGGTGCCTGAGACGGTAGCCAAGGCGGATCGGGATGCTCACGGCGGCAGGAACATTGCGGTTCGAGCAGAGGAGCTCGTTGCTTCATTCCTCGGGATGTCGAGCGCTCTCGCAACCCTTTCTGACCGGATCGCGCTCAGCTTCACGCAGGTGGACGTCGGCGGCTACGACAGCGCGGAAGTCGCCTACCGCGGATGGTGGACTACCGATGGACTGTCGGCGCTAGGCAAGGTGGCTCCGATGGGAGCAACCCTGGACGAATTCTTGGATCGCTCGGTCACCATGGTCATCCTGCTGGAGTCGATTCAGCAGGCGCCTCTGCGAAACATGGCGGTGAAGCTAGGCCTCGATAGAAAGCGGTTGGCAGAGCTCAAGAGCCTGAAGCTGCTTGGCTCACTGTGCCAGCTCGCGACCATCTGTAAGGCCGCGGGCCACCGTTGGCCTGCTGACGTTAGCTACGTCGTCAATGAATGGGACAAGAATCTGCGCGTTCCCGCGTTGAGTCGGCTCTTCGCCGTGAATCAACTTCGACAGAAAGCCGCCCATCGCAATGGAGAAGGCTTCGCCGCATCACTCGCCGTTGACCTCGAGTCCTTCGGCATCGAGGCAAATGCTCAGGCTGCAGGCTGGGGGCACGCAATCGACCTGCTCTACGATGGCCTGATCGACGACTTCAATGCCATCGCAGCTTTGCTAGTTTCGACCGATTGAACGGAACCAGACTCGCACCGGAGATGCCCATTGCGGATGTCGCGGATCCTGGCCGTGTGGCCTGCTGATGTCACGAGATGATCGACAAGTGATTGCTACATCTGGTGCATCGAGGCCTGCCTCAGAGCTATGCCTGCACTGAGCGTTGCCTTGTCGCTCCCCTTGTGTCGAATCAGCTCGACGAAGTTGGCCCAATCCAGTCCTCCTCGTCATAAGCGTCGTCGTCCGGTGTGGGCTCTTCGCTGATGGCGTTGTCCTCGCGGACGTGGTCCAGCATGTCCAACTCGTCTTCGTACTGACTGCGATATGAAATCATGAACGGCTCCGTCGTCGTGTAGCCATGGATTCTGATGTTCCTCGCTCGCTTCGCCAAGCTCACTGTTGTCGATCGGCCGCACTCAGCACACAGAGCATGGATCAGCGTGCCCACGGAGCTTTCGATTTCTCTTCGATATCAAAAAAACGAGAGGACGGAGCCTCTCTTGGATACCCATCGATCGCAACGAATGCATCGCCATCCACGTTCCTGCGGACGTTCGGCAAGGTGGCTTTCCGCACCGAACTCGGCTCAAGACCGTTGTCAGGTACTTCTTCTGACCTAGGTGAGCAAGTTGCTCCACCTGATCCAGTGCTAGCTATTGCTTGTTAACTCACCAACTGAAGCGCTTGTTCGAGTGCACGGTACTTGATTGCGGCGCCTTGGCCGAACCAAGCGCTGTCGAGGCGGTACTCCTGGCTCCTGGCCCGCCGTTCGTGGTCCACGAACTCGGTGACGGCGTTCATGAGACCCCAGGCCGTTCCCTTCGCCGCGGCGAGCTCAGACCCTCGTCCTGAACCATTGAAGAGTGCCTCGATCCGCTTGAGGGCCCTTTCGTTGCTCAGGGTGCTCGGGAGCGGAGAGCTCGGCGCGACATCGCATACTACCCGCGTGATGTACCGCTGTGCCTCCGTCGTCTTGACCTTGCGATCGGCCAGTGCCTTCATGCGGGCAATGAAGCCGTCCCATTGCGAGACAGCGATGCCGAGTTGCCGCTTGAGGGCGTTGGCGTCGAATGCCGTGCGATGGGGCACCTTCACTGCGCCGACCGCGTTACTGAGCGCGATCGCCAGCGTGTTGTTGCACACCACGCGAACGGTGGTCGGCATGGCGATGGTCGCGAGCGAGCCGTCGCATGATGTGGCCAGCAAGAGGAAGCCGTTGATTGCATCGCTGCCTTTGAGCATGGCGCTCTGGCCGGTGCGTGCCAAGGCCCAGAAGCGCTTTCCGGCTTTCAGGATTCCGGCCGTCTCGAGCTCAAAGCCTGACGCCTCCGTCAAGTCTCTGAAAAATTCGAGTACCTCACTCGGTTGAACGACCTGGTAGCGACCGCTGACGACAGACAGAGGTGCACTCGTGTCGCTACGGTACAGCACCTTGTGATCGTCGAAGTTCAGCGGCAAGGGTTGCTCGCCTTGGGGTTGGTAGCAGACGGGCGAAGACAGGATCTTCCAGTCCATGCCAGCTTCTCGAGACCAAACCTCGATGGGCTGCTTGGGCGCGAGGCGGTTACCCAGGTCATGCCAGGGCGTCTGGCCGACGAAAGCCATTGTTTGAACAAGATGAGTCACGGAGTGTTCCTTTCGTTGGATGAGCACAGAGAGCCCGCGGGCTGCGAGGCCGGCGGGCTGATTCGTGGAGGGTGTGGATGCCCAGGCATCCGCCGCCAAGCGCGGCGAGGTTCCGGACGTCGAGAGAGCTCTACTTCGGGATCACGATCGAGCATCGCTCGGCGCGTCCATGTCCAATGAGAGCTGGGGATCTGACAGCGGCGCGTTGGCTTCGATGAACTCGTTTGCAGCGAACGTCATGACGTCCTCGACCTTGTCGGGGTCAAGGCCGCGTAGCTCGTTCGGCTCGTACCAGGTGATGCAGATACCCGCTTCACGGGCGGGCAGGGCCAATGCATGCAGGTCTCGGAGGATCGTTTCAAGGTCGATTTGCATGTGTGTTTTGGGCCGGGTCGAGATTAGAGCAGCCCACGCTCAGCGAAGCTGACGGATTGGCCGCCACCGACCACGATGTGGTCGAGCGTCCGAACGTCGACCATGTCCATGACCTGCTTCACGGAGCGGGTCAGCACCTCGTCTGCGGCAGAGGGCTCCGGTTTTCCGCTGGGGTGGTTGTGTGCGAGCACGACTGCGCTGGCATTCAGCGCCAACGCTCGCTTGACCAGTTCGCGCGGATACACGCTGGTCGAGGTGAGCGTTCCGAAGAACTCCTCGACGTACTCGATCAGCTCGTGCTGCGCATTCAGATACATGACCGCGAAGACCTCGCGCGTCTGGTGACCCAGCTTGCAGGACAGGAAATCGCGGACGATCTTCGGACGATCCATGACGGGAGAAGACTTCATGTGACGCCCGAGGATGTCCGCAGCCCGGCGAAGCGTGCCTTGCTCTCGGGCGCTCAAATTTGGAAGCATGACTTTTCCTTCAGCGGCTAAGCGCTTCGCTTCATGTGGTGATGCGAGGCGAGGATTTCTGAAACGATGGCATAAGGCCCGCGAAGCGCCGTCAAGGGCGCTTCGCGGGCCTCTATGCGGCGACGGCGGAGAAGTACTGCTACTCGCTAGAAGACAGCTTCTGCGCGCATCTACAGCGCTCAGAAGACTCCGGTGGATGACCGTCGGAACTCGGCTCGAGCAGGTCGCAGAGACACGCTCCAGCTGCCAATGTCCGCAGCAGGAACGCTGCCTTTGAGCCGGCGGAACTTGGGATCAAGTCGAGGATGGATTGCAATGGAATGGGACCCTTGGACAACATCCGATTTGCCTCGCAGGCTGCCCGTGCGACCCTCCTCAACGACGTTGACAGCGACATGCAGGGACACCGGCAAGCTTTGGTCGACGTCTCCGCCCCGCTGCTCGAGGCAGGCGCATTCATGCCTTGCGCCAAAAGCGAAAAGGACGATTGGCTGAGAAGAGAAGGGCGATCGCCAGCGTCACGAAGCCGATGCCTGCGGCCGAACCGGCAAGGAAGGCGAGCGTGAACGCGCGAAGGAAGTCCAGGGGAGATGGGAAGGGAAACATGGAGAGCCTCTTCGAAGGTGGTCGAGGGGCCTCGCGCGTCCTGCATGCAGCGCCGCGATCGAGGGAGACGACGGTTGCCGTTCTCGATTCGGTGATATGTGATTGAAATTTCCTTGTTTCCATCCGAATGAGGGCGCAGGCGGCGGTTGCGGTCAACGGCGTTGATTGATGACCTCCTGGCTTCGTCCGCAAATCGGTCGTTGAGCGAATCCGTTCGAACCGGTTCGTGCGACTGGGTCTTCAACCTCAACCATCCCGGTGTCGTGACACAAGACGTCAGAAGTGATGGAATCCGGGGTCAACAATTTGGCGTCGACCATGGCCAGGAAATTCATGCGCTCTGAACTCTACGACCT
>Ga0068856_100008407_pt1 | contig 10054 bp, 7 predicted proteins | sample KBSCornC62_FD_66595 | JGI IMG/M metagenome (GOLD analysis project Ga0068856, IMG submission 66595) | Corn rhizosphere microbial communities from Kellogg Biological Station, Michigan, USA - KBS Corn C6-2 | ecosystem: Host-associated > Plants > Roots > Rhizosphere > Soil ... | reverse complement strand
GCGCGAAGCGTCTGCATGAGCTGCGGCTCATGGGACGGGCGCCGGCAATGGGCGTCGGCTGGCAGTTCCGCAAAGGTACTCGACATGTACTGGTGGAAGGCACCCGTTCCATCGATGCGCTCGTTGCCGTAACCCGGCAGGACAAATGGCATTTGGGCTCCATCACCAAGTCGATGACGGCGACGTTGGCCGCACGAATTGTCGAATCCGGCGGCTTGCGCTGGGATGCGCGCCTGGGCGACGTTCTCGGAACGCGGGTTGCCGGGATGTTGCCGGAATACAGCGACGTCACGTTGCTGCACATTCTCAGTCATCGCGGCGGTCTTCCGCGTGACGTGCCCTCGGTACTCAAGGCGGACGGAACATTCTTGTCGCGTCACGAGTACGTCGAGGCTGCGCTGCGTCTGCCATCGGTCGCCGCACCCGGCGAACGCATGTCGTACAGCAACGTCGACTACGTCGTGGCCGGATTGTTGCTCGAGACCGTCAGCGGTCAGCCGTGGGAAGACCTGATTGCAGCGCACGTCTTCCGGCCGCTCGGCATCAGGAGTTTTGGCTTCGGACCGCCAGGTTCCGACGACAAACTGGACCAGCCTCAAGGTCACGAACAGGGCCCGAAAGCCCTGAGGCCGACACGCTACGACATCCCCGTTGCGATGGCCCCAGCGGGACGCGTGCATATGAACCTGGACGATTTACTGCTGTATCTGGCGGCGCACCGCGATCGACCGGCCGCGTTTCTCAAAGAATCTTCATGGCGAACGCTGCATACCCCGCCGTTCGGCGGCGACTACGCGCTGGGGTGGTCGGTCTCCCCCAGCGGGACGTTAAGCCATGGCGGCACGAATCAGAAATGGAAGTCGGAAGCGATCGTCGACCGCGAGCATGAGCTGGTCTGCTGCAGTGTGGCCAATGTGCTGAACAACAACACACAGTCCGCGCTGCTCCAGTTGTTGGATTCGGCGAGATTGAGCCGTTAGAACATCGCGTGTCGCGAAGGTCGGGGCAACGATCCAAGGCGCCGGATGCGCCAGACCATCACCGGTTCGACTCAGTTCCCGCTCGCCCGCAGAAGCGCCAGCAACACCGCCGAATGTACGCCGGCAAACCCGAAGTAACCTCCAAGTCCGCGCACCTCTCCCCCGCCGTTCAACGTCGCCGTGCCGCCGGCGACCTTCGGATCGCGGCACAAGCGAAACGCTTGCTCGTTGCATGGAAGCACGCAGTCGCCGCCGATCAGGCGCACAGGTTCGCCGTCTTTTTGTTGACATCGGTTCTAAAGTGACTTACATTTCACCCATAGGTTAATTAACTCGCCAATGTAATACGTATGAATACCGACTCGCTTAGCATCACCTTCGCCGCGCTCGCTGATCCAACGCGTCGCGCCATTCTTGCGCGACTAGCAATGGGCGAGACAACGGTCACCGAGCTTGCCAAGCCATTCTCAATCAGCCCGCCTGCCGTGACGAAGCACCTCAAGGTTTTGCAGCGCGCAGGGCTGGTGACGCAAGGTCGTCAGGCGCAATGGCGACCCTGCCAGCTCAATGCTGCGCCGTTGGGTGAAGTCGCCGATTTTATCGAGCAATATCGCCAGCACTGGGAGCAGAGTCTGAATCGCCTGGATGTCTATCTTAAGAAACTTCAAGCTGAGGATAAGAAAAGTGCTGGAAAGAAAAACAAATAGTGCCGCGAACAATGCCGATACCAGCGACCGCGAAATTATCATCTCGCGTTTGATAGATGCGCCACGCGAATTAGTGTGGGAGGCGATGACAAAACCTGAGCATGTCGTGCATTGGTGGGGGCCGAATGGCTTTACCAACACGCTGCAGAAAATGGATTTTCGCGTGGGGGGCGAATGGCATCATGTCATGCACGGGCCGGATGGACGAAACTATCCCAGCCGCAGCGTGTATACCGCAATCGACAAGCCTCACCGCATCGAGTTTTGCACGGGTGGCACGTACAAAGGCGACCCGAATGCGATTTTTGAGGCGATATGGACGTTCGAGGTGGTGGATGGACAAACCAAAGTGACGATACATCTGCTTTTTCCCGATGCGGAAGCACGCAAGATGGCGTTGGAGAAGATTGGTGCGATTGAAGGTGGGAACCAAACCCTGGCGCGCCTTGCAGGCTATGTAATCAAAACTTGATCAAAGAGAAAATCATGAGAAAAATAGTTTCGTTTGTCCACGTGTCGCTGGATGGTTTTGTCGCTTCCACCGCCGGAGGCCCGGCGGGTCTGGCCTGGATAAGGACAAGCCCCGACCTGTTCGAATACGTGGAGCAGCGGATTCAGCAGACCGACACCGCGTTATATGGGCGTACGACCTACCAGATGATGGAGTCGTACTGGCCAACTGCTGCCGATAAGCCTGACGCCACTGCGCATGACCATGCGCATTCGCGGTGGTATAAATCTGCCCACAAAGTCGTGTTGTCGAAAACCCTGTTGGAAAAAGATCACCCTAACACGCACATTATCAGTAGCAATCTAAGCAACGAAATCAGCAAGCTCAGGCACAGCGCGGGCAGCGAGATTTTAGTGTTTGGCAGCCCCTCCGCCACTCATGCGCTGATGGCGGAAAACCTGATCGACGAATATTGGCTTTTCATCAATCCGATTCTGCTGGGGCAGGGTGTTCCCTTATTCAAACAAATCAAGGACAGAACCGCACTCATTCTGGTGAATAATAAAATTTTCCCGTCAGGCGTAGTGTGCTTGCAATACGAGATGAAACGAAATCAATAGTGCAAAGTTATTGTATTTCGTGGCGGTGATGAGCGCGAAGAGGGAGGAGCAGGAGGTCCGGCATCAGCGTTACATCCAGCGTCGACGGCTGCTTCCGACGCAAAACGGACATGTTCAGACAGCGCACGTCGTGTACGTCCGAACGCCTTGCTGCCGACCCGCGTGATGGTAGAAGAGCGTGATGGTAGGAGAGATATAGTAGCCGGGTACTCCTTTCGCGGCGCTTCCTGGGGGGATGGCCGAGTGCGGATAGTGATGGTTTCGCTTGCGCCACGCTGGTTCGGGCCGCCCCGACTGGCGCGCGCGCTGTCGATTGCCGGCGCCGAGATTGCCGCGCTCTCTCATGCCGGCAGCATGCTGGCGCAGACACGGTTTGCGACACACCATCTACTGCCCGAAGATTCTGCATACCATCTCGACGCATTGCTTTCGGTGATTGCGTCCGTCCAGCCCGAGCGCTTGCTGCCGGCGGACGAGCTTGCCGTGAGATGGCTGCACGAACTGCATGGGCGCGCAAGCACTCCCGAAGCGCTGCGTGACTTGATCGATGCTTCGCTCGGCGAACCGGCCTGGTTTGGGCGCACGACCGACAAGCTGCAGATGGGTACGCTGATGCAGTCCTTGGGCTTCGCCGCGCCGATCACCAAGGACCTGGTCGATCGCGCGACGGCGCATGACTTCATTCTCCAACACGGCTTTCCTGTCGTGATCAAGGCGTGCTCGGGGTATGCGGGCATCGCGGTTTATCCCTGTCATTCCCTGCGTGACCTTCGCCATGCTTTGCGTGCGTGTCCGACGCAACAGGGTCGGCTCATCCAGCGCTTCGAAACGGGATCGACGTGGTCGGCGAGTTTCGTCGCGCATCGCGGGGAACTGCTAGCGCAACTCAGCGCGGAGAAGGAGCGGCAGTTCCCGGAGATCACCGGGCCGGGGAGCATCTTCCGATTCGAGTTCAACCCCGAGCTGCTGGCGATGTGCACGACACTCGTTCGCGTCATCGGGTTCAGCGGTTTCGGCAGCATCGATTGTCTACTGACCGCGACGGGTAGGATGCTGTTCCTCGAGTTCAATCCTCGCGCGACGCCGTTGTCGCACCTGGGCGCGCAGCTCGGGGTCGATCTCGCCGCCGCGTATGTCACGCGACGCCGGCAGGACGCGCGCAGCGTGCGCCGCGCGCGCATCGCGCTGTTTCCGCAGGAACTGCTTCGGGACTCGAGCGGAGCGGAACTGAGCCGCTGCGTCCACGACATCCCGACCGACGAACCCGATCTACTGGCATGTCTGAATGCCGTGATCGCGCACAATGCGGCGAGCCGCACCGCCTGAGGAAGTCGCCTTCCGCAAGCTCACTCGGAATCCGGCCGCACATTCGACAGGAATGTTGACGCGGATCATTGACGACAAGATCGCGATGCGGGACGTTCAAGACATCATATTCCGACCAGGTTGCCCTGCCATGAACAGCGCGCATGATTCCGCTCCCTGGCTGCGCCACTATGGTGCGGTACCTGCGCACCTGGACTACCCGGAATGTACGCTGTATCAGATGATCGCCGCGGCGGCTGCTCGTGCGCCGGACGTCGTCGCCTGGGATTTCTTCGATCAACGCAGCACTTATCGACAGCTGCTGGCAGATGTCGACACCTGCGCCGATGCGCTGGCGGCGCTTGGACTCGCCGCCAACGATCGGTTTCTGATCGCGATGCCGACGACGCCGCAGGCGGTGATCGCCTTTTACGCCGCCAACAAGCTCGGGGCCGTGCCGGCATTCATCCATCCGTTGTCCTCGACGCCGGAAATCGAACACTACCTCGACGCCACGGGCGCCGAAATCGCGCTGATACTGGACGCGTTCTATCCGCATGTCGCCGCCGCCCAGCCGAGGCGTCCGCTGCACCGATTGTTGGTTGCGCGCGTCGGTGACCATCTCTCGCCGCTGCGACGAGCGGCGTACTGGTGGCGCAGGGGCAGGCACCACATGCGCCTACCGCAGGACACGCGCCTGCGGTGGTGGCGCGATGTCATGCGCGAGCCGCACGCGCTGGCGGACGCCGCCGAGCGTGGCACCGATGAACCGGCCGCGATCTTGTTTTCCGGCGGCACCACGGCGTTGCCCAAGGGCATCGTGCTGTCCAATCGCAACTTCATTGCGCAAGGGTTGCAGGCCGCGAGTTGGGCGCGGATCGGCGGCGGGAGTTCGATCCTGGCCATCCTGCCGATTTTTCACGGCTTCGGCCTGGGAGTCTGTGTGAATGCGGCTTTGATGGCCGGAGCCACCTCGATCCTGGTGCCGCAGTTCGACGCCGCTGTCGTTGCGCGCCTGATCCGCCGCAAGCGACCGAGTTTCCTGGTTGGCGTGCCGACATTGTTTGCGGCATTGACTCGCGAGGGACGCCTTGCCGACACCGATCTTTCGTTCCTTCGCGCCGCATTCTGCGGTGCCGACAGCCTGCCGCGACAGGTCAAAGAGGACTTCGAGGCGCTTGTTGCCAAAGGCGGCGGCAAGATCCATCTGCTCGAAGGCTATGGCCTCACCGAAGCCGTGACAGGCATCATGGCGATGCCGATCGACCACTACCGCGAAGGATCCATTGGGGTTCCGTTTCCCGACATGTCCGCGCAGGTCTGCGTACCGGGCACCGACCAGGAAGTATCGGTCGGCAACGAGGGCGAGATTTGTATCGCCGGACCCGCCGTGATGCTGGGATACCTGGACGATCGCGAGGCTACGCGGCACGCGCTGCGGCGTCACGCCGATGGCCGTGTGTGGCTGCATACCGGCGACCTCGGCCGCCGCGACGCCGACGGCTTTTTCTATTTCAGCGTGCGCTTGAAGCGCATGATCAAGTCCTCCGGATTCAATGTCTACCCGGCACAGTTGGAAGGCGTGCTGGCGCGGCATCCCCTTGTCGCCGAGGTTTGTGTGATCGGCGTGCCGGATCCCGCACAGATCGAGCGCGTGGTCGCGTGGGTGGTGCCGAAAGACGTTGCTGCGATCAACGAGCGCAGTGCCGAAGACTTGATTGCGTACTGCCGGGAGAATGTGATCAAGTGGTCGTGCCCGCGCGAGATCCGCTTCTGCAGCAGTTTGCCGAGGACACGCGTGGGCAAGATCGACTTCCGCAGCCTGCAACAACAGTACCTGCCCGAGGAGCAACGTCAGGTGCGTGAACCTATCGCGGACTGCGGTGGCGACCGTGTGGCGCGTGCCCTTGCGCTGCACGGCGTACGGCAGATCTTCACCCTCTGTGGCGGCCACACGGCGCCAATCCTGGCGGCGGCCAAGGCTCGTGGCATCCGCATCGTCGATGTGCGCCACGAGGTCAACGCGGTGTTTGCCGCCGACGCGTACGCACGTCTGACCGGAATACCCGGAGTGGCCGTGGTGACCGCGGGCCCTGGCGTAAGCAACACCATAACCGCGCTGAAAAACGCGCAGCTCGCGCAGTCGCCGCTCGTGCTGATCGGCGGCGCCGCGCCCACCGCTCTGCAAGGTCGCGGCGCGCTGCAAGACATCGACCAGCGTGCGCTGGTGGAACCGCACGTCAAGGCTTGCAAGCGCGTACGCCGGGTGGCGGATCTTGATCGTGCCATCACCGACGCTTTCGCCTTGGCGCAGAACGGCGTGCCCGGGCCGGTATTCGTCGAGTGCCCGGTGGACCTGCTCTACGGCGAAGCCCTCATTCGTGGCTGGTACAAGGACGCCAGCGCGCGCGGCAATTCATTCGCGGCTATCGCGCAACGCTGGTATCTGCGGCGCCACATCGATCGCATGTTCGGCGGCAAGGGCGAAGCGTCCACACCTGCCGTTGCGCCGATCGCACCGCCCGCACCGCCTGCGGCCGATGTCGAAAGAGCCGCTGCCGCCCTGTTGCGCGCGGAACGTCCGCTATTGCTCGTCGGCAGCCAAGCGCTGGCTGTTGCTGCGCGCGCGCCTGCGGTCGCTGCGGCCGTAGCGGCCTTGGGAATGCCGGTCTATCTCTCGGGTATGGCCCGCGGTCTGCTCGGTCGGGGCCATCCGCTGCAGTGTCTTCATCAGCGTCGCCTCGCTCTGCGTGAGGCCGATTGCGTCGTTCTCGCAGGCGTGCCGAACGATTTCCGCCTCGACTATGGGCGGCACGTGCGATCGCACGCTCGCGTAATCGCGGCCAACCGCAGCAAGCGCGAAGCGCGTCTGAATCGGCGCCCCGACGTCAGCGTCATCGGCGATGCGGGTCGTTTTCTTGAGTTGCTCGCCGAGCGTCTGGTCGGGCGCGCACAAAACGACACGTGGATGCAGAACCTGCGCGCACGCGATGCCGAACGCGAGGTCGAAATCGATCAAGCGGCGCAGCATCGCGGTGCGCACGTCAATCCGCTGGCTTTGTTCCGCGAGATCGACCGCGTCGCCAGCGATAACGCGATCTTCATCGCCGACGGCGGCGACTTCGTTGCGACGGCAGCCTACACGCTGCATCCTCGCGGTCCGCTCGGATGGCTCGATCCCGGCGTGTTCGGAACCTTGGGCGTGGGCGCGGGATTCCTGCTGGGCGCGGCGCAGAGCCGCCCCGACGCCGAGCGTTGGCTGATCTGGGGCGACGGCGCCTGCGGCTTCAGCTTGATCGAGTTCGACAGCTTCGTGCGCCACGGCATCGCGGTAATCGCCGTGGTCGGCAACGACGCCGGGTGGACCCAGATCGCGCGCGAGCAGACCAAAATGCTGGGCGACGATGTCGGCACCGTGCTGGCACATACCGACTACGATCGCGTGGCTTCAGGGTTGGGCGCCGAAGGCATCCTGGTGCGCAGCCAAGAAGAATTGCCAAGCGCGTTGGCTCTGGCACAAAGCCTTGCTCGCGCGGGTCGACCCGTGTTGCTCAACGTGTGGTTGGAGCCGAACCGGTTCCGGGAAGGCTCGATCTCGATGTGACGGCGGACGTGGCCTCCCAATCGCATTCCCTTGCACACGGTCTGTACGTCTGCTCAATGCGGACGTCCGCTTCTGGCCGAAAGCGGACCTCACGATAGTCGAGTCAGTCGGCGAGAACGATCGCTTCGGGTTGCATCAGAGCGCCGTCAAAAAGACGCACTCCGCCGATCTCACTACGCCAGGAGTTGCACGTCCGTTGTTGGCGCGACTCGGATTGTGGGAGACTCCGCCGGCGGAATCCTCACCTCGAAACCTGAAGGAGAACACGCGCATGCATGTCGGTCTTCGCGTCTCGCTCTGCCTTGTTGCCATGGTCGTGAGCCTTTCCGCGGTCGCGGCGGGCAAATCGTCCGCCTCGCAAAAACCCGCGACTCTGCCGGATGGCAGCCCCGCGCCCACACCGCCGCCGGAACCGCCGCAGCCCGGGCACATGCCGAAAATGAGCCCGCACGAACAACTCGTCCACGATGTCTTTTACGGAACCGACAAGCTGCGCGACGCGGTGGAGGGTTACTTTACGGAACATCATGCCTGGCCGAAGTCCATCGACGAAATACCGGATGCCAACAAGGACCTGCCTGCGGCGATCCAATCCTTCAGCCTCGACCCGAACGGTGTCATTCGGGTGCAGTTGTCGGCGAAAGCGCCCGGCGTCGGCGGCAAATCCGCCTTGTTCACTCCGCAAGTGAGTGATGGGAAAACGATCGACTTCTGGAAGTGCACCGCGCCGGAAGTGCCGGCGAAGGATTCCCCTTGCCCGCCGCATTGAACTGAACGATCCCAACGCCCGTATCAACGAGAGGTTGGCATCTCCGGCAGCTCCTGCACATTCGCCACATCGATCACGTTGGGCGCGGCATCGCGTGCGGACCACGGGAACCACTCGATGCGATAGTGGTGCGAAGTGCTGGTCTGAATATCCATGTCGGTGCGCAGCACTTCGCCGAGATCGAACTTGCCCCAATTCTGCGGACAGCGAATCTCGGATTTTCCTTGCTCGGGACCGCTGCGCACGTAGCTCCACTCGTGGCCGGACGCGTCGCTCTCCACGACGCGCACACAGACGGGTTCCAGATAGAAGCTCGTGAAACGAATCGGCATCGCCGTGCCGCTCTGGTTTTTCCACGCGTAGCGATGCAGATCGACGCTTTGCAGCTTCGCGAGTGCGCCATCGGTAGCGGGATCGTCTTTCGGCCAACGATACCAGCGGGTCTCGTCGTAGCGGCCGAGGGAAACCCGCGCACTGTCGCCCCAGCCGATCGAGTTGTTCTTTGCGACCGTTGCGCCGGCGATCAAGCCGCCGCTGCGATCGCGGCCGAGCTTCAGCGATTTCCGCTGCCATCCGTGAACGGCTTCTTCCTGCGGAAAATACGTGCTGTAAAGCCAGCCGCCTCGGCACTCGAAATCCTTGCCACGCTCCAGTTTCACCGGCGATGCGCCAACGCGCCCGTTGGACTCGGTGTTGTACTTGATCATGCGCGTGCGGAATTCTTCGAGTCCTTTGGGACTGAGCGAAAACGCAATCGTCACTGTGTCGCCGTCGGCGCTCTGCGTGAACGCAGCACGGCTGTCCATCCACACAGCACGCGTGGTGCTGAAATAATCCGGATCCGGTCCAAGCAGCCACGTCAGTTCGGAGTCCACGCCGGTGTACACGGCGTTCAAATCGGGACATCCGCCCTTGCTCGAAAAGAAGTGCCACGCGGGCCGCGGCCAGCCTTCGGGATAGTCGGGTTCGCCACGCGTGAACCACCACACCACAACACTCAGCAGCATAATCCCCACGATGTACCGCATGTGTTCCTCTCGAATTCGCCCCGGTGCGTCTCAACGCGCCCGGACAGCCACTTTCCGCTTTCGCGGTGGATGGAAATCTGCGCGATCAACGTCGGCCGGGATCGGTCCACCGCACAATTACGGTCAACTGCGCGAACTTACCCACGCCTGCTCCACGTCCTGAGGGTCCCGACCAGACGCCTGAGGCGATGAGAATCGCCGCCGGATTGCGCGTCGCCTTCCGCGGCGTCGCTGCCCGACCGCGAAGCGTCCCCGCCAATCTTCGAGGGATGAATCGGCAGCGCCGGCGCCAAACACCCCGGGTTGTGCATGTGCAGCTCATGGATCGATTCCCGCGGGAAACCCGTGTGCGCGAGAACGCCGGCGATGTCCCCCAGATTCGGAATGGACATGGGATTTTGCAGCAGCAATTCCTTCTTCAGAAACGGGAAACGGAACTCACGAATCAGCGTGTCCCAGAAGAAGTGCGTCGTATTGACCGGCTGTCCCGCGCGCAAGTAGGCGGAGACGGACGAGATGTGCGCGGCGGCGCGCTCTACGAAGCCCGGTACGCCCATGTGGCCCTGGCTCGTCGCCACCTCGGGCGCGCC
>Ga0068856_100008406_pt1 | contig 10055 bp, 6 predicted proteins | sample KBSCornC62_FD_66595 | JGI IMG/M metagenome (GOLD analysis project Ga0068856, IMG submission 66595) | Corn rhizosphere microbial communities from Kellogg Biological Station, Michigan, USA - KBS Corn C6-2 | ecosystem: Host-associated > Plants > Roots > Rhizosphere > Soil ... | reverse complement strand
TTAAGTGGCTTCGCGCAAACGCGAATGCCACAACTCAAGTTTACCGATCGATCTCTTGAGAACGGTCTGCGGGTGCTAAGCGTAGCGGACCATTCCAGCCCTACCGTTGCTGTTCAGGTCTGGTATCACGTTGGCTCGAAAGATGACCCACCAAATCGCAGTGGCTTTGCTCATCTCTTCGAACACATCATGTTCAAGAGCACGAAGAATATGAAGTCGGAGATGATGGATCGACTTACGGAAGATGTCGGTGGTTTCAATAACGCGTTCACCCAGGACGACGTGACCGTTTATTACGAAGTCGTGCCTTCGAATTATCTCGAAACTCTAATCTGGGCGGAGGCTGATCGGCTTTCTGGTCTGAATGTAGACGAAGCAAACTTTAAATCGGAACGCGAAGTGGTGAAAGAGGAGTACCGGCAGAGCGTGCTCGCACCACCTTATGGAAAGTTCGAGTATTTACTTCAACAAAAATCGTTTGTCGCACATCCCTACAAGCGTCCCACGATCGGCAGCATCGAAGATCTCGACGCAGCGTCGCTGCATGATGTTCAGGAGTTTCATTCGACCTACTACCGTCCTGACAATGCAACCCTGGTTGTGGTTGGAGACTTCGATCCAAAGCAACTCGATGCCTGGGTTGATAAGTATTTTGGGGGAATCGCGAAACCAAATCTTCCATTGCCTCGAGTGACCATCAAAGAGCCACCGCGCGAGAGCGAATCACGTGTTACAGAATATGGCAGCAACGATCTACCAGCGGTTGGATTAACCTACCTGACACCTCGAGAATCCGATCCCGATTCGAAAGCGTTGGAGGTGGCGGACGCTATTCTTTCCAGCGGTGAATCTTCACGTCTGTATCACTCGCTTGTGTATACGCAGCAACTTGCTGCAGAGGTAGACGCCAATTCTGAAACACGTGAGGACTTGAGCTTGTTTGTATTATTCGCGATCCTGTCCGAAGGCAAAAAAACTGAGGATGTTGAGAAGTCGCTTCTCGCAGAGATAAAAAAACTTCAAGACGCTCCAGTGTCGGCGGCCGAGTTAGAGAAAGCGAAGAACCAGATCGTCACGGAGCAGTTAGAAAAACTCGAGACGAGTAATGGAAAAGCACTCGCGTTAGGCGAGGCTGCAGTGTTATTGGGTGATCCGGCTCGCGTGAATACGGATCTTGAACGGTTGCAGGCTGTGACAGCTGCTGATGTGCAACGGGTCATGAAGAAGTACTTCTCCGATAACAACCGGATGGTGCTTTACTACCTGCCCGAATCTTCAAAGAAGGGAGGCCAGTGACATGAGAGCAGCAGATCGTGTTCTCCTGCCTTTCGTTTTGTTGCTGCTTCCCTTTGTGGTCTGTGCGCAAACACCTCAAGCCACACCACCGCCTCCAGCCCCGCCGCGTTCAGTTGTTTTTCCGAAACCTGTCGAGCAAACATTGCCGAACGGACTACGGGTAATCGTGATCGAACGGCATGAATCGCCTCTCGTGTCGGCGCAAGTCGTGATCAAGAATGGTGGAGAAGTAGATCCACCTGAGTTGGCCGGTCTCGCGGACATGACCGCGAGCTTGCTTACTAAAGGAACTCAGACTCGTGACGCGACGCAGATCGCCGAACAGATCGAGAGGCTTGGTGGTTCACTCGAGTCGGGTGCGCGTTGGGATTCATCGTTTGCGACTGTCGGCGTTATGTCTGACAAGATCGGTCTCGCCATGGAGATTCTTGCCGACGTAGTGCGACGTCCAACGTTCAAGAACGAAGAAGTTGAACGGCTGCGGCAACAGTATCTCGACAATCTGACATTAGCGCTTGGCGATCCCGGATCGATCGCTCGCTTCGTCGCGGCGCGTGTCGTCTTTGGCGATAGCGCATATGGTCATCCGCTTTCGGGCACGAACGAGTCGTTGACGCGGATCACGCCCGCCGACATCGCGAAATTACACAGTCGTTTCTATCGACCGGATAACGCAATCCTCGTCATCGGCGGCGACATCTCTGCAAAAGAAGCGTTCGCACTCGGTACCAGGTACTTCGGTGACTGGCAAAAGCCATCAAGCCCTCTGCCTCAATTGAGTGCGGCAATGAAAGAAGCAGCGCCGGCAATGGGACGCATCGTCGTCATCGACAAACCCGATGCAGGACAAGCCGCGGTTTATTTGGCGCGCACCGGAATAACACGTCGAGATCCGGATTACTTTCGCGGCATCGTGACTAACTCAGTGCTAAGTGGTTACTCGGGCCGGCTCAATCAGGAGATTCGCATCAAGCGTGGTTTGAGTTATGGCGCAGGTAGTACACTCGACACGCGTCGTGATGTTGGTCCGTTTGTCGCATTGGCTCAGACAAAGAACGAGTCGGGCGCCCAGGTCGCTGATTTACTTCTGGGAGAGATCGGCCGTTTATCGAGTTCTCCTCCGGCTGAATCTGAGTTGGTCCCCCGCAAGGCAGTTTTGATTGGAAACTTTTCGCGCAACCTGGAAACCGCTAACGGACTTGTGGGCCAGGTTGCATCGTTGGCGCTTCACGGTTTGAGTCTGGATGAGATCAATCGGTACATCGCCAATGTCGAGGCAATCAATTCGCAGGACGTGCAGAAATTTGCAGGTACGCGACTGGACGCTAAGACGAGCAATATAATTATCGTCGGCAACGCAAAGGCATTTCTTCCTGAGTTACAGAAACAACACCCGAACGTCGAAGTTATTCCGATTACGGAATTAGATCTCAACACCAGGCTGCTGAGAAAGAAGCAGCAATGATTTAGTTTGGAGTTCGTGATGACTACTTGTTCATTATCTTTTCTTCGAACTCTCCCTTATGTGATCGTGTTTCTTTTGGTTTCAGGCGCGGTTGTTAGTGCGCAATCTCCGATAGATGGGATTGATGCTCGCGCCAACACGAACGATCTGGCGAGACAACTCGGCAATCCAGATGCATTAGTGCGACAAAAGAGCGCGGAGGCACTGGCGCGTCTTGCGGCCACGGATCAGAAAAAGATCGTCGAAGGTTATCAACTGGAGGAAAAGAACAAAGAGGTGCGACTTGCACTTGATTGGGCGCTTTATCGAATGGGACATTCAGAGGCGCTGTTTCGAGTGGTTAAGGAACTTGATTCAGGGCGTCAGGATCAAGCCGTTGGCTACCTGTGGGAGCTGGAGAGTCCGGATCTCCTTTATCCCTATTTGCAGAAGCAGAACAATCCGCCGCGTTTGAGTGCGGGCCTAATGAAAGCATTTGCCCGGATTGGTAATTCTGAAACGCTCGAGATGATCAAACCCTATCGCGATTCGCTTCAGCCAAAAGTAGCGGAAGCCGCAGAAGCTGCTTGCGACGAGATTGAGAAACGCATGGGCCAAACGGAATCGGCGCCAGGCAAGATGAGACCGAGAACAGTTGAGAAACCCTAGACGGCGATATAGGTCCTATAGGTCATATAGGTCCTATACTTGATGATCAGACGACCTGGTCCCCTTTCGAATGCATCAGAGCCTCCGCACATTTCTCGATCTGCTCAAAAGAGAAAACGAAATAGTTGAGATAAAGGCCGCAGTCGATCCCTATCTCGAACTCGCAGAGATCCATCGTCGAGTCATTGCTGAAGGCGGGCCAGCCTTACTATTTCGCCGAGTCAAAGGGAGTCGATATTCCGTCGTCACAAATCTGTTCGGAACCACACGTCGAATTGATCTGGCGTTCGGACCAAAGCCGGAGTCGATCATTCGCGATCTGGTGCACATCGCTGAGTCGATTCTGCCACCGAAACCGGCCGCGCTTTGGGATCATCGTTCGATCGTCTTCGAACTACTCAAACTGGGCACCTCCAATACTTCTCGCGCACCAGTTACTCAAATCCTCGATCGGCCGGCAAGACTTAACGAGCTTCCAGTACTTACAACATGGCAGGAAGATGGCGGACCCTTCATTACGCTTCCACTTGTCTACACAGAAAACCCAACGACGAAGAAACACAATCTTGGCGTCTACCGAATGCAGGTTTTCGACAGTACCTCTACTGGATTGCATTGGCAGATTCAAAAGGGAGGGGGGTTTCATTATCGCGAAGCCGAACGGCAAAATCAGGACTTGCCTGTGACTGTTTTTCTGGGCGGTCCGCCCGCGCTGATTCTTGCAGCTATTGCCCCACTTCCAGAGGACGTGCCGGAGTTGGTTCTAGGTTCGCTCCTTGCGGGTCAGCGATTGAAGATGGTTAAGGTGCCGCAATCAGCTCATCGGCTGGCTGCGGAGGCGGAGTTTGCACTGGTCGGAAGTGCTCGTCCGCACGAGAGAAGAATTGAAGGACCGTTTGGCGATCACTATGGTTATTACTCGCTGCGCCACGAGTATCCGGTCTTTCATGTCGATGCAGTTTTTCATCGTCGCGATGCGATCTATCCGGCGACAGTTGTTGGTAAACCACGTCAGGAAGATTTTTTCATAGGCGATTATTTGCAGAAACTACTCTCACCTCTTTTCCCACTCGTTATGCCTTCAGTAAGGAATCTTTGGACCTATGGAGAAACGGGTTTTCATTCCCTGTGCGCGGCGGTGGTTCAGGAGCGATACGGTCGCGAAGCGCTCGTCTCGGCTTTTCGAATACTTGGCGAGGGCCAACTCTCACTGACCAAGTTCTTGATAGTTACGGACACGCCGCAAGATCTCACTAACTTTCCGAAGCTCCTCGAACACGTCCTCGAACGGTTCCGTCCAGAAACAGATCTATTTGTGATCTCAAATGTTTCAATGGATACCCTCGACTACACAAGCGGAAAAGTTAATGAGGGTAGCAAAGCCATAATGTTGGGCTTGGGCGAACCCATCAGACAGTTGTCGCGAGAATTCAAAGGAGGACTGCCACAAGGTGTTTCTCGCGCTGCCGTTTTCTGTGGTGGTTGCCTGGTGCTTGAAGGTGGTAGCTTCGCAGAAGATGAGGAGCTACCGGATAGGGTAGCAAGAGATTCGACCTTGTCGGATTGGCCATTGATTATCCTGCACGACGATGCAAGCGTTGCCAATAGTGTGCCGGACTTCCTGTGGGCAACGTGGACTCGCTTCGAACCCGCGGCAGATATCTTCGCCGCGCAGACAACCATTCAGCGTCATCACCTCGTTTATAAAGCGCCAATTGTGATCGATGCGCGCACTAAGCCAGGATTTCCCGCTGAGCTAATTGTGCGCGATGACATTCGAGACTTGGTTGACAAACGATGGAGTGAATACTTCGGTCGCCGTTAAAGTGCAGGCAGCGGAGCAGCGGCCAGACCCCGGATATTTTCCATATATCATTTGATATTTCTCAGTTGCCATTTGTTGTCGTAGCTTTGCCCTAAAAGTCGATTTCAGTAGTAACACGAACCGAAATGCTTCCGATGCGACTTTAGAGGCAAAGCCCGTTGTGGCTCAAAAAATCGTAACTGAGAAATGTCAAATGATATATGGAAAATATCCTGGACTCTGATCTGGGTTAGCCGTCGTTAGGAAGTCGAATCGTGAAAATGGCACCACCTTCAACAGTGTTGTGTGCGGTCAACGTCCCTCCATGCTGGCTAATAACTCGATGTGAGAGCGCGAGTCCAACGCCATGACCTTCGGCTTTGGTCGTGAAGAAGGGAATGAAGATCTTTTTCAACTCGTGTGGCGCTATGCCTGAACCAGTATCCTTAATCTCAATCACAATCCACTGTCTTCGAGTCGAATCCGTTTCCGCCTGAACGTCCAGAAAGACAGAACGTCGAAGACTGTTCTCGGGAATAGACTCAGCTGCATTTCGCAGAAGATTGAGCAAGGTCTGACGCAACATCCGCTCATCCGCGGGAACGATAAAGTCTGTAAGCAAATCGGCGACAAGCTCAACTCTTTTCTGCTCGAATAGTGGACTCAGCTCGCTGATGCATTCCTCAATCAATTCCTTCATCGAAACATCTTCGACGTGGAGAGGTTGAGGTCGGGCAAAGTTCAGAAATGACGTGACCATCGTTGAAAGACTCTGAACCTCATTCAATAAGGCACCCGCGGTCGCAGCTGCTTTCGCGTTCAGGTTCTGTGTCTGGATTAGTTGAACATATCCTTGCATTGCCGCGACCGCATTCTTGAATTCATGAGCAAGACCGGCCGACATTTCGCCAAGGCTTTCCAGATTGTTCTTTAACGCCAGTTGCTCTTTGAGTTCGGTGACCTCGGTGATGTCCATCAACAAGCACAACGCGCCATGAGGTCCCCGTTCCGCGTGCCATTCAATTGGTGCAATCGTTGCACCAAGACGCTTTGTCTGACCGTTTGTTGTTATCGATTCGACTTCTACGCGCCTGTAAAGTGTTCCTTCCTTCAGACAGTGACCCACCATTTCCGCGAGCTCGACATAATTGGCGAGTAGTTTGTGATACGGTTCGCCAAGTCCATGACCATCGAGTTCGAGGAGCGTCTTCCCTGGAGAATTGATAGTGATCGAGAGTCCCTGGCCATCAAACGCCAGTAACCCGGAAGGAAGACTGGCAACGATTCGTTCGCTGAACTTTTCCGCAGAGCTTGCGCGCTCGCGTGCGTGTTCACTCAGACGTTGAAGCTCTTCCCGTTGTTCCTGAAGTTGAGCGACAACGGACTGGAAAGTCTCGAGCACAAATTCAGCTTCGTCTTGAGACTTTTGTAATTGAGAATGCACTGACGCGCGCTCGGCTTCGCCAAGCAGTTGCTGATAGGGCCGCAATACCCAACGCAGTAGAAAGAGAATGCCGAGAAGGCTGCCGAGGAGGATGGCGATGAACGATGCGAGTAGGATCGGTCCTCGAGCTGCAGGAGTCGCGGGAGTGAAAGCGTAGAGGAGTATCGCAAACAGAACTGCCAGCAAAAACAGTCCGGCTAACAAGGTGAATCCGAATTGGAAGCGGCGGATAATCATTGCCAATTTCCGATTGCCGATTGCCGATTTGAAGAAAGTTGGATCATTCGGCTCAGGTTAAATCGGCAATCGGCAATCGGAAATTGGCAATCACTAAAACTGTCCCGCGTACCAGTCGGCAACGTGAGATCCGAAGAGCAGAGCTGCAATAGCACCGATCCCCAGGAACACGCCGAAAGGCAATAGCATCTGCATGTCCTTTTTTCCGGCTCGCGCCATCAGCAAAATGCCAATGACGGATCCGGAAAGCACACCAAGAAAGATAGTGATGATTGTCAGGCGCCAGCCAAGATAGCCGCCTACCATGAACATCATCTTCACGTCGCCCAGACCCATGGCTTCGATTCCCCGAAGTTTCTCCCACGTCCATCCCATCAACCACAATGATCCGCCGCCAATCAATGCTCCTAACAAACCGCCAACAAGCGAGGTGAGCCAAATCGGCGAATTAGAAAGAGCGCCATGGGTCAGCGATGGTAAATCATCAAAGTGATGAGTAACAGTTAAGTAGGGAAGTGCTAAACGGGCGATAAGAGCGAAGATGATTCCGGGATAAGTGATCGCATTTGGCAGGAGCATGTGTTCCGCGTCGATAAACACAAGCGCAAGTAGGGCTGCAGCAAATGTCAGGTCAAATGCGAGTACTGCACTGAGGCCGTCGTGCCAGGCGACAGCGATGAACAGAACAGCACACAAGACTTCAACTAACGGGTATCGTGCTGAGATGTGCTTCTGGCAACCACGACACTTACCACGCAGCAGGATATAACTAACGACCGGCACATTGTCATAGAACGCGATTGCTGCACCACACGACGGACAGCGCGAATTTGGAAATACGATCGATTCCTCGCGCGGCAGTCGATGAATGACAACATTCAGAAAGCTGCCAATGATGGCCCCAAAGATACCGGCCAGAATGTATCCGAAGACTGGGGGAAACAAATTGAAGGTTGGAGTGACAAGTAGCTCGGCAGCAAGCATCAGTTGGGATTGTAACGTGTTGGGGATGGGTTGTGCTTGGTTTTTTGATCTTGGTGCGTTGCATCCGCTTGAAGACACCACCAGGCTTCAGCCGGTGGTACTTCAATTTCATAACTAAACATTCTTAGGCAAGATCTGCGCGACACCACCAGGCTTCAGCCGGTGGTACTTCAATTTCCTAGCTTTTGGTGTGGCAACATTCTTCTTTGAAAAGAGCCTATGAAGCAGCTCAGAAGTTGAAGTACCACCGGCTAAAGCCTGGTGGTGTCCCAAAAGATCAGTGCCCCGTGCACTAGCTCAGAAGTTGAAGTACCACCGGCTAAAGCCTGGTGGTGTCCCAAAAGATCAGTGCCCCGTGCACTAGCTCAGAAGTTGAAGTACCACCGGCTAAAGCCTGGTGGTGTCTATCCAGGCACAAAAACCAAAAACTACTTTTTGTTTTGCATCTCCCACAACATCAAATGCTTCAAGAACGCATGATGAGCTGCGAAGCTCGCGATGCTAATCCCCGCCAACCCATCTCGAAAACCTGTTTTTAGGAAGAAACTCCGAATGAAGGCGAGCGGACCCGCAGTCGCTATCTTCAGAGCCGAGGTCCTTTTGCCTTCTTCGTACATTTGCAGAGCGGCGAGTGGTGCATACCGTTCTCCAATCATTCGATGATGATGGGCAGCATCGCGCACTGTGTAGTGAAGAATATCCCCTCGCAACTTCTCAACACGCGCACCGGGTTTCATTTGCACTGACTCATGAATGTGGCGCTTCTTCCATTGGCCCGCGCCCTTTTTGAAAAGCCTCAATTGCCAATCCGGATACCAGCCTCCACCGCGGACCCAGCGTCCCTGATAGTTTGTGCTTCGCGCGATTTGATATCCATCTGCAAGCGTGGAGTCAGCTTGTTTTCGAAGGCCCTCAATTGTTCGTTTCAACGCGTCGGAAACACGTTCGTCAGCATCAAGGCTGAAGATCCAGTCGTTTTGTGACCGCTCAACTGCGAACTGTTTTTGTGCGGCGAATCCAGGCCACCGGTTAGTAATTACTCGCGCACCACAGGACCGCGCGATTGAAGCCGTGGCATCGGTGGATTCAGAGTCCACGATTACGACTTCATCCGCCCATGCTACCGATTCACAGGCCGCTTTGACATTTGCTTCTTCGTTGAGGGTAATGATCGTGGCAGTGATCTTCATCCGATTGTCCGACGAACTTTAGTTTGTCGTGACTTCGATTACGCGAACCTGAAAAGAATTAGTTGACGACCCCTAAACGCGCGTCGGTGTACGACAGGCTGACAGCCTGTCGTAGCTTCCTCACCATGACTGATACCACAAAGCGATGCAAAGCGAACACGACAGGCTGACAGCCTGTCGTACATGGACAAACTAAAGTTCGTCGGACATTAAAAACGAATTTGCGATTGCCTCAGTAACATAAGTTACCTCAGCAATCGCAAATCGAAAACAGCAAATCAGCTAGCTGATTGGTCTACGGCACGCTCGGAGACTCAACGACAACGTTATTTGCACGAAGGGTCGTTGAAGTTGCGCGTTGCAGGTCAGCCAGCGCCTTGTTGTAGTCAGTCTCTGCTCGAAGCTCAGAAGCCCGAGCATTCGCGAGCGCGTTTTCACGTTGGAACAGCAAGAACGTTGTCGAGCGTCCAACCTGGTAGAGTCTCTGTTCACCCTCCAACTGCAGTTCAGCATTCACTCTGGCTTCGCGTGCGGACAACACTCGCTGCCGGGCCGATTCCACTGCCTGCGCAGAATTTCGAACGTCCACTTCGATGGTTTGCTCCTGCGAACGCATTGAGGCCTGCAACTGCTCCTGTTGAATGCGAGCACCTGCCAAATTTGCCTGAGCAGTCTTGTTCTTGAATGGCAGCGAGATTGCGACACCAACAGTGACGTTGCGGGTCTTTCCACCGAGCAGGTTTCGTATATCCTGGCCATACCCGCCGATTAACGTGGGGTTTGGCCCTCCACTAGTAGTGGCCACGAGCGGTGACGTGGAAAGTGGTAAGCCCTGTGCTGTTTGGATGGCTCGGATCTGTTGAAGCAAAAACGCATCTGCATTTGTTAGCGGGTTGGCGCCGATTAAGGGTATTTGTGTACCGATAGGCACCGCATTTGAGACGTCCGTACCGGCCAAACCCGTCAATGCAACGGCGCCGGTTAGAT